>Ga0256839_1002019_pt1 | contig 23466 bp, 28 predicted proteins | sample 354166metaG_FD_185968 | JGI IMG/M metagenome (GOLD analysis project Ga0256839, IMG submission 185968) | Hydrothermal vent microbial communities from Mid Atlantic Ridge, Atlantic Ocean - 354-166 | ecosystem: Environmental > Aquatic > Marine > Hydrothermal vents | place: Atlantic Ocean: Mid... | reverse complement strand
CCGGCCGGAGAGCTTTTGGCCAGGATAGCGCGGCGTGGTCGTGCGTTCGAACGTAGCGTGTCGATTGAGTTCCTGCAGAACCTGCGACGGGCGATGCAGGAGCTACTGCGCGCCCGCGGCGCCCCCCCGTCCATGGAGCTCCCCTCGCATTCCGTGAACCGCACCCTCAGGGACCTGGAAACTGTGTACACGAGCCTGATGGGCTGATCTTTGTGCCGCGCAGCTTACGCGGGCACTCCGCCACGAGGCGGCCCAGACGACTTTTGATCGACGCGGCGCACCCAACGCTGAGGCCACGGTACCCCCGGGGCGCCGCGCGGCTTGGTGTGTCTTCCGGGTCACCAAGGACCCGCGGCGCGGGCGCACGTCCCTCGGCACAGTCGCGCACGGCCGGTGAAAACCGGTTTACGAGGTGGAGAGCGGGTCCGCAGAGGCGCGCGCCGCGGCCGGCACTCGGCCGGCCTGTGCCGTCCGACGCAGCGCGCTTCCATCAGTGGCGGTACCTGGCAGCCCGGCGATGGCCCAGCTCAGGGCGCGGTACAGGAGAGGTGCCGCAGCAACGGCCACAACGACACCCGCCCAGTCAGCGACAACATCGCTCAGCTCCGCCGTCCGTTGGGGCACGAAGCTCTGCACCAGCTCCATGGCCGGTCCGTGAACGAACAGGACGACAAGCCGGAGGAATCGGCCTCTCTCCGACAACAGGGCCAGTACGGCACCCACCGCGTAAAGGACGAAATGTCCCAGGGTGGACATACGGACCCCCGTGATGGCGGCCAGTTTTCCCGCGGGCCCAACCTGGTCAACATCGAAGGGCAACGGCGAGACAAGCAATAGAGACGCCCCCGCCAGGTAGACCCAAAAGACGATCCGCAGGATGCCAAACCGCGCCGCCATTGGCTGTGTTCCAGGTAGAGTCATAGTGCTCTCGTCGGTAATGGACGTCCCAGGTAGCCAGCCGAACCAGGCGGCCTCGCCCCTATCGTCGTACACGGCCCTTATGCCTCGTCGCGCGAGCGGCTCCGTTCGATGCTCGTCGTCAGGAACCGCAACCGGCCGCCTCAATAGCTTTCGCTGCCCCTCACCATCCACACCCTCATCCGTCGACTTCAGCCCATGATACGAAATCTCGCCACAGGACGGTCGGTGCATCGCGTCCGTGACCTCAGCACCACCGGTCCTGACCGTCTACGCGCCGCGCCGGGCCGCAGAAGCGAAATCGCCGAAGCGGGTGCTATCGGATCCAAAGCCGCTCGCGCAATACACCGATGCGTACAAATAGTCCTCGGTCCGGCACAACATTCGTGACGCCGATGTACCCGTCGGTTAGAAAGAGAACCAATCCTTGAAATGGCGACTCGCCCACGAAAATCACGTCCGGAGGATTTTTCCGCAGGTCCTCCAGGATACGGCGCTTACGACGGTCGACCATCGGATGCGGGCGGCTTACGAACTCCTGCATGAGAGGGTCGGTGAAGAAGTAGGGTGTCGGCGCCGTCCAGTTTGTGTAGAGGTACAAGGGGCTCTGCCAGCCCCACACGAACAGGTTACGTCCTTCGCCGAGTTGCTGCCGCAGAGACTGCCCCGTCTTGCGGAGGGCAACCCACTGCAGGCCCCCCTTGTAACGCTCCGTGATCTCTTCGGGGGCCCGACCTAAGTAGAAGTATGCCTGTAACACCGCCACTGCCGGCACCGCGAACAGCACAGCGGTTACGTAGGCCCGCCCCACGAGCTTGGCAAACCCCCCCCTCAGCTTCGTTGCCACCCAGATGTTCCGTAAATCGGCCAACTCGTCACCCACCCCCACAGCGAACAGGGGAAGGTAGAGCATATAGTAGTGCTGCCAGAACAGTCCGGGCCAACAGATCGCAGCGGTCGTTGCCACCGCCCAGACCCCAAAGATGAGGCCCGATGCGCCCCCCGTTCGGAAGCCTCGCACAACGGCTACGACAGCAAGCACGGCAATCGGCCACGTGCCGGTGGCCCACCATGCGTTGGCCAAAGGGTTGCCGCTGAAGAAAAGCGTCGTGTACAGCAACGTACGCACGGAAGCATCACCGGTGGCCGCAGCTAACCCCGGCAGCACGGGCACCCGTTCGGCGCTCAGAAGAATCTGGTAGTCCCGAAGTGTGCGCTCCGAGGCGTGCCGGGCGACTTCAGGAGCGTACACGAACACGGCGTCGATGAACTCCCAGAAAACCCCCTGCGCCAGGCAGAATCCGGCGCACAGGATCCAGGGGACAAGAGCGCCCAGCACCAGAGTGGCCCAACGGGGAAGGAGGCTGCGCCAGTTGCGGGACGCCAGCGGCCCCCACCCCGTGGCGATCAGGGCTGGAATCAGAAAGACCGCCGCCACCTGCTTGATCGCAGTCGCAGCACCGACCAGAAGCCCAATCCAAAACGCTGTGGCCAGGGAAGATTTCCCCGCAGCAGCCGAGCGCACCGCCAACCAGAACGCCACCGCGAGACAGGCGTTCATGTAGATCTCGAGATTAGCCCCGTTTCCGAATACGAACGGGTCGCTTTGGATCACGGTAAAGCTCAGCGCGGCGGCAAGAGCCCCCGCTTCCGACCGCGAAAGCCAGGCACCGGCGCGCCAGACCGCAAAAAGGGTCACCAGAACGAAGGGTATGGGCAGCAAGCGAATGGCGGTCTCCGTGTAGCCTCCTACCGCAACAGCGATCGCGTAGGGTGCGTAAGCAAGCGGAGGCTTGTTCTCGAACACATCCGCGTACAGTCGAGCGCCGTTCAACACCCGCCACGCGACGTATCCGTAGGTAGCCTCGTCACAGTCAACCGGCTCGGTAACGGTATGCAGCCGCAGCGCAACCGTGACCAAGACGCATCCCGTCAGGACAAGATAGTGCAGGAACCGCCGGATCCTCGACGTTCCGTACCACCGGGCTGGTTCTGTTTGTTGTGACATCGCCATCCGTCAAGCTCGCGCGTTCGAAAGCGCTCTCTCTGCCATCGCCTCGGGGAACACACCACGGCGCACACGTCGGACGCCGCTGTAGCAGAAGCGTCCCTTGCTTGAAGGCCGGCCGAAGACATACGCCGCCTGCTGCGCCCCCTTAGGAGGCCGAGCAAAGACCCGGCCCCACTCCCTCGTACTACGGGCGTTCTGCCGACCCGGCGCAGTCAACGATCACGTTCGCCTCGATGACGACCGCATCCGGTGCCACATTGCGCATCTCGATCGCTTCGGTTGTGAGCCCGGAAAACACGTTGCCGCTGACCACGACGTCGCGTGTACCTTCGAGAATCAGACCGGACGCCTCCCGGTCACCGAAAGCTCTCTTTTGCTGCCCGTGGCCGATGTAGCTGTTGGAGAAGTTGTTCCCCGTGACCGTGATGCGGCCACTGTTCGGCCCGATAAACAGAGCCTGCTTCTTGACAATTGTGAACGTGTTCCCGGTCACGGCACACCCGTGGGCGTCGAGGAGCAGGACGCCGCCTCCCATCTCGTGTGCGATGACGTTGGCAGAGATGGTTATGCCGTAGCAATCGCGATCGAGCACGATCGCCGCCCCCTGGCACTCTTCGATCATGTTCGCCGAGACAATGGACCCATACGTGTTCTCGATGACCACGCCATGGCGGAGGTGGTCGTCGAGGTTGTTGCCGGTCATACAGAGGTTGAAGCTATCGATACACTGAACTGCGTCCAGGTTCTCCTCAAAGTGGTTGGCGGAGACGACAATATCGTGCCCCCGCACGATCCTCAGCCCGGCCCCCTTGTTGTAGGTGATCAGGCAGTCGGCAACACGGGGATCTTCGTAGCAGTCGACCATCCGGATGCCGTCACCACCGTGGTAGCTGATGGTCATGTCGTGAAGGAAGAGCTCGTTCACCCCGTTTGCGAGTATCCCGGGACCCGAGCGTGGGTTGCCCGTTAAGCGAAGCTCAGACAACTCGACCCTCCAGATGCGAGCGCGCCGATTGCCGGAGTACTCCTCCGGTTCAATCACGATGGCCGGCTTTCCCTGCTCATTCTTGTTCCGTATGTGGGTGGATGTCCCCGCACCGACTATGGTGACGTCGCCCTTGGTGATCCGAAGCGGCGAAGAAAGGTCGTACGTAGCCGGTGGGACGAACACGATTCCGCCCTCATCAGGTAAGGCGTCGACGGCCGCCTGCAAGCTGGGATAATTCGAAGCGTTCACCACCGCGCCGCTCATTTGGGGAGCCGAACCGCTTTTGCCGAACCACGGAGCGGCAGCCGCGAACAGACCGATCATGAAGCCCCCTACACCGAGTATTCGGGTCCGCATTGGATTCACCTCCATTCCGGCACAGGCCAGCCACCGATCGTGAGCACTTGCTCGTACTGTAACGAGCCTCGGAGAGAGGCGGGCGGAGAACAGCGAAGCGGTTCGGTACGTGCCGCGGTGGAGTTCGACCGAATCAGACGGCGGGCGAGCTTTCCTTGAGAGCGGGCCTTCCGGGAGCCCGGACCAGCAACCACCCAAGCGGAATAGCCAGTCCGATCAGGACGAGGCTCACCCACTGGGCGATCGTGAGGCCCAGGGCCACGGGGGGAAGGTCGTCGCGCAGGATTTCGATCAGGAATCGGTGCACTCCATACAGAATCATCAGAGCAGGGCCGTTGATCCCGTCGGCGATCCGCTCGAGACGTGCGGCGCAGAGGAACCAAGCGATGCAGGCGGCGCCGACGAAACTGTAGAGCTGTGTGGGGTGAATTGGCAGGCTGCCCGGAGGCACTGGGCGAAAAACACCGCTGAGCGGGACGCGCTCGCCGGATCGCAGCACATCCAGTTGGACCCGTTCTCCGGTTCCGATATCGCGCAGCTCCACAAGCAGGTCATAGACGCTGCGGACCGCGCGAAGCGGCGACCCGGGACGACCAACGGCAACGATCCGGTCGGTGGCTCGTAATCCCGCGTGATCGGCCCATCCCCCTGGCAGGACAGAGACCAACACCACCTGGCCACCACTCGTCTCTGCCTCGAAACCAGGACTGACAAGTCCCCGGCGCAGGTGCTGCATGTACGGGGGGCTGGCGACGGGAAACTGCACGGCCCACGGGACAAGAGTGGGATCCCCCCAACAGCAGCCGTTCATGAAACAGCCGAGTCGGCCGATGCCGACACCGAGGATGATCGCCGGCGCCACGATATCCACAAGGCGACGCACGGGGAGATTGAACAGCCGAGCGAATAGGAAGAATGCCAGCGTTCCCCCGATCACACCGCCGTACAACACTAGCCCCCCTTCCCAGATGGCCACGACGTCGTAGAGCGAACGGACCTGGTCATGAAACATGGCGATCCAGAATAGTCGGCCCCCTACGATGCCGGCCAAAAGGATCGAAATGCCCAGGTCCAGCATCCGTTCCGGGGATACTCCCCGCGCGCGGGCGCGGCGAGCGGCCAGCCAGCAGGCCGCCAGAAACCCCAGAAACACGAACACACCGTACCCGAAGATCGGAACTTCGATCCCTGTTCCCGGCAGACGAAAACGAAAAAGAACCTGTCGCATCGCCGCTCGCCTTAGGCTTCCATTGCCTCCGCCTCTTCGAACAGAGGCAGGTTGTCGATCAAGCGTGTCGTGCCGACCAGTCCGGCAACGATGGCCAGCGCACGCGGTGTCAACTCCGCCAACGGCTCGAAACTGTCCGGGTCCACTACGTCCGCGTAGTCCACATCCACTCCCGCTTTCTCCATCGTGCTCCACATCAACTCGCGTAGCTCGCCCACATCCCGCGTTCCCCGCTTCACGGCATCGCGAGCGGCGAACAGTGCACGGGAGAGGGCCAGGGCCCGTTTCCTCTCTTCTGGACTGAGGTAGACGTTTCGGGAGCTCACTGCAAGTCCATCGGGATCGCGAACCGTGGGGCAAACCACAATCCGTATCGTGTAGTTCAGGTCCTGGACCATCTTGCGGATCACGGCAGCCTGTTGGGCATCCTTCTGACCGAAATAGGCAACGTCTGGTTGCACAATGTTGAACAACTTGGCGACGACCGTGGTAACTCCTCGAAAATGACTGGGCCGACATATTCCTTCGAACCGATCCGTAACCCCGGTGACGTCCACGTACGTGCCGTACCCCGGCGGGTACATCTCGTCACCGCTGGGTGCGAACACGAGGTCAACCCCGTGCTGACTGCAAAGCTTCACGTCGTGCTGGAACGGACGGGGGTAGCGGTCGAAGTCTTCGTTTGGACCGAACTGGGTGGGATTGACGAAGATCGACACCACCACGAACCCGGTCTCGCGGCGAGCACGATCGATCAGGCTGAGATGACCCGCATGGAGTGCCCCCATCGTTGGGACGAACCCTATCGTCTTCTCGGCCGCACGCGCCGCCTGCACCGCAGCTCGCGTCTCCGCAATGGTCTGGACCACTTTCATGGCTTCTTCTCGCGTTTCCGTGCCTAAGGCACCCTGGACACCGCCTTCTTTAAGCGTACGGACCGGCCGAATGTCCTGACGCCGGCACGCTGCGGAGCGGCCCTCCAACGCCGGCTCGCTCGCGCGAATCTGATGACCGACGAAACCGTCACGGAGCGTCGGCCCGCGGCACGATGGCTTGCGGGCGAGCTGCCCCTCGGCAGCAGCTCGCTCGGGCACGTTCAGGCCGGCCACCAGAAGCCCAGCGATGATCGATCAGCATAACAAAGCCAGCCGCCGTCAGCGGATGTAGAGTTGTACAGAACGACCAAGGGAAGCGGAGGTTGGGCATGAGCGAGATCATCGAGGAAATCCGCAACTACCTTGAATCCCGCACAGGTCGCCAGGACTTGCGGACGATGGAGCTGAACGAGTCGCTCTTGGAGACCGGCATCATCGACTCTATGGTGATGGTCGGACTGACCGCTTTCATTGAGGAAAAGTACGGCTTCCGGGTCGATGAGGACGATATGGTGCCGGAGAACTTCGAAACCCTGGAGGCCATCGCCAACTACATCGCTCGGAACACAGCGGGCAAAACAAGCTGACTACCGCCCCTCCTGTCCCCTGGAATCGCGGAACGCGACGCCGCTGCGCACGCCCTGCGCTCTCTGGCTATCCTATGAACTGTCACCCCCACTTTTTCGGCATCCCTACCGACGGAGGAACCCATGCGCAACGGCGGCATCACCGCAACGGTTCTCCTGGCTCTGGTGCTCGGTGGTCCACTGGGCTTTCCCCCATGCCACGGCGGTGAGCTTAGGGTTGGCATTGCTCGGGTCGACGTGAGTGCGCCGCAGCTTCCGGTGCTGATCAACGGAGGGATGTTGGCTCGCACGGGAACCAAGATAAAGTCCCGGCTCTACGCCCGCGCGCTGGCGGTAACAGACGGGGAAGAGCTGGTCTGCATTGTGATTGTCGACAGTTGCATGTTGCCGCGAACGTTGCTGGATGACGTTAAGCGGCAGGCTCAAGAAAGGACGCGAATTCGCCCCGACCATATCGCCATTGGGGCGACCCACACACACACGGCACCGGCGAGCATGGGATGCCTGGGTACGGACGCGGATCCGCGCTACGTACCGTTCATCAAGCAAAAGCTGGTGGAAGTGATCGACCGGGCGGTGGCTTCCCTGGAACCGGCCGAGGTAGGGTTCGCGCAGGCCAATGCCGAGGCCTTCACCGCACCGCGCCGCTGGATCCGTCGTCCCGATCGGATTGCCGTCGATCCGTTCGGTAACCGCACGGTTCGCGCCAACATGCATGCAGCTCGCAATCCCGATAACGTTACCGGGGTTGCGGGACCGGAAGATCCGTACCTCTACCTGATCGCTTTTCGCCGCCCCGACGGCCGTCCCCTGTGCATCTTTGCCAACTTCTCGATGCACTACTTCGGCGATCGGGACATCAGTTCGGACTACTTCGGCGTCTTTTGCAACTACCTGGAGCAGCGGCTTACCCGGGGTGCGCCGTTCCTGGCGATCATGTCACACGGGTGCAGCGGCGACATCTGGCGACGCGACTACAGCAAGCCTCGCGAGCAGTGGGACCCGTTCCCCACGCTCGAAGGCTATGCCCACGCGCTCGGCGATCTGACTCTGAGCGCCCTCAAAGGCGTGCGGTACACCGCAGACGTGAAGGTAGCGATGGCCGAACGGCGGCTGCCAATGAGATACCGGGTGCCGGACGCCCAGCGGCTGGAGTGGGCGAAACGGATCGTAGAAGCGATGGGTGATCGCCCCCCGAAGAACGTCACGGAGGTCTATGCGCGCGAGCAGGTCTACCTGCATCAGTGGGGGGAAACGGAGGTTGTCGTCCAGGCGATTCGCATCGGCAACATCGGCATCGCCACCACCCCAACGGAGACGTACGCGATCTCCGGCCTGAAGATCAAAGCTCAAAGCCCCCTGGATCACACCGTGGTGCTTGATCTCACGAACGGTGGCGACGGCTATATCCCCCCTCCCGAACAGCATCTGCTGGGTGGCTACAACACCTGGCCGGCCCGATCTGCCGGCCTCGAAGTGACGGCCGAACCCAGGATCGTCGAGGCCTGCCTACAACTGCTGGAAGAGGTCTCAGGCAAACGGCGCAGGCCATACGTGGCCCCACGCGGACCCGCGGTCGATGAAATCCTGGAGCTGAAGCCGCTGGCCTACTGGCGTCTGGACGAGTTCAGCGGTCCCACCGCGGTAAACCTGATCGGCACCGGCAACGATGGAATCTACGAGCCCGGGGTCGTGTTCTTCCTACCTGGGCCCGCCAGCGAGTTGTTCGCCGGCAACGGCAAGGTGAACCGAGCGGCCATGTTCGCGGGGGGCCGCATGCGGGCACGTGTGGTCTTGCCCGGAGATGCTTACACCGTGTCGCTCTGGCTATGGAACGGCATGCCCCTCGATGCCCGACCGATCGCCGGCTGGTTCTACTCGCGGGGCTACGACCACGGCCTGCAGAGTTACTCCGAGCAGCTCGGTGTTGGGGGAACAGAAACGGGGGGCCGGCTGGTCTACCGGTTCGGCTCGCGCACGAAAGCCGTAGGAACAGCTAATGCCGGGCGCTGGCAATGGCACCACGTTGCCCTGGTGCGGGAGGGCACCGAAGTCCGCGTCTACCTGGACGGAAAGCTGGACATCGAAGCCCACGACGTGCCGCCGGTTCCACGGGAAGTGACGAGCTGGTTTTTTGGAGGGCGGTGCGACAATCAGGCGAACTGGGAAGGGCGGCTGGACGAGATCGCCGTATTCGCTCGCGCTCTTACGCCGGAAGAGGTCCAACGCTTGGCGCAGTAGAGCGGCCGTACTTCTTCTCAAGTATGGCCCGCGTAACCAAGGCGCAAAAGCGGCACCTTCTAACGGGGCTGTGCCTGCAGAGCACAGCGAGTCGGGGACGCTCGTCGCGCCGACGGGTGACGCGTCCGTCCGCAACGCCCCACTCGAGCGGTTGAGTGATGCGGCCCTCGAACAATTGTGCAGTACCCCCGCGACGCAGACCGGAACAGGCGTTCCGGGACGGGTGGCTGGAGCAAGCCGCCGCGCTAGAATCCGGTGTCAGCTTATGTCAAACCAGATTGACAGGCAGAGCCGGTAGCACAATGGAAATCCAGCCGTGGCCGAGTTGCAGCACGAGACTCTACGCGACGCAACCGAGGAAGGACAGCGCGATTTATGGGCCAGGCGCGCGTACCGGCTGGTGGTGATCACACTGGCCTATAACGTAGCCGAGGCTGCTGTCGCCGTGAGCCTGGGCTGGATTGACCGGAGCGTGGTCCTGGTCGGGTTCGGTCTGGATAGCATCATCGAAGCAATCGCGGCTGTCGCAGTCCTCCAGCGGGTACGCGCGATGCTGTCCGCCCGACCGACGGAGGAAGCCGAAGCCCTGGAGCTGCGCACGCGACGGGTCGTTGGGGTGACCTTTCTCGCGTTAGCGGCTTACATTCTGATCCAGTCCGCATACGTACTTGCGACGCGGAAAGCCCCGGAGGAGTCCTGGCTTGGCATCCTGCTAGCCCTTTTTTCGCTCGTGGTGATGCCGATCGTAGCCGCGGCCAAGATGCGGTGCGCGAACTACCTGGGCAGTCGCGCCTTGTATGCCGAAGCCAAAGAAACGCTCGCCTGTTCTTATCTGTCGTTGACGCTCTTTCTAGGCCTGGCAGGCAACGCAATCCTGGGGTGGTGGTGGACCGATCCTGTCGCTGCACTGCTCATGACACCGTGGCTGGTCCGCGAAGGGCTGGAAGGGATACGCGGCGAGTGCTCCTGCCATTAAGGCCGCACGCAGCTCCCTGTCGTCCTGGGCCGGGCTATCCGGGCAACGTTCTGCCCCCAGGCTGAGCGGCCCGACACCTCTCAGAGAGCGAACAGTTGTCATTGCTGCTACGACCGATATCGATCTGACCGCATGCAGGTGGGAGCCCTTCGGGAAAACGGCCCTTCCGCTCTCTTTCCGACGGGCTCTGAGGACGGGCACGGTTGTTGCAGGAACGCTACTCGGAATTCGGCCGAAACGTTGGGCGGCTCTGCCCCGGAGCCGCCAGGGCATCGGCCGTAAGAGCAGGGCTCGAACTGACAGGTGGAGTCGTGAACATTCTCGCCGGTCGGTTCCGGTGCGCCGGGCCGCTCTGGCCCGGCCGTGTTCTTGGTAGGCCGATCGGCCGACCGTGCGACCAGGCGCAGTCGGCCGGAAGAGAGCGTCGCCGCGTGACCACTTGACATAAGCGTCGACATTTTTCTAGATTGTGGTGAGGTGGTGTGATCTGGTCGGCCGAAGGGAGGAAAGAGATGGCCCGTGGGAAGGTGTCAGGTCTGCTTCGCGGCCTGGTGTTCGGCACGTCGTTGGCAGTTGCCGTGGCCCTCTACGCCGGCGATGGTTCGCGTGTTGGGAAGCCTCTTGGCTACTCGGGCGCACACCCCCCCGTTGGACATGGCAACATTGGAACGCCCCTGGGCAAGATCGGAAATCAACACCCTCTAGGGCGTCCTGCTAGCAGCCAGCCGCTAGGCGGCATCAGTAACCGCAGGCCACTGGGGAGCGTGAGCGAGCGGCGTCCGTTGGGCAGGCCTTCTTCCCGATCCCCCTTGGGCCGTTTGGATGCGTCGCGCCGACCTTTGGGTAGCGCCGTGAATCGCCATCCGATCGGTTATGGGCGGCCTGCGGGTAGAGGCGGGCGCCCGATCCCAGCGTCACCGCGTCACCCTGTCGGCCAGGTTTTGAATCGGATGCGTTTGCAAGTAGGTCTCCGGAACGGCGGACCGGCCGACTCCAGCATTCAGCCTGTCGACGATGTCAAGGTAGATTCCGTCCGGCTCACTCAGGAACAGATGAAGGTGCAAGCGGACATTGAGTCCAGGATCAGGATGATCAGAATGATGCGGGACTTGCAGACCAGGGCCATTGTCCTTCGAGCCCAGGCGGGGATCCGCGGCTTCGTAGACGCGATGCACATGCGTGCGAACGTGGAGAACTCGATGCGAGCGATGCAGGCGCGTGCGGGCGCGGTCGGCTCGATCCGAACAATGCTGATGCAGCAAATGATCGCACTGCTGAACGCTCAGGAAAAAGCGCGGCTCATGGAGGGTCTCCGCGGCGCGGCCCAGCAGAACATCATCTCCGGGCTTGACCTACGGCCGAAAGTGCTGGGCTTTGGCCTGCATATGGCATCTGATTAAGAGAAAGCCCCGAAGGAGGAAAACAGCGAAGCGTAGCCCCCCACCCAGCCTGCTCGACCGGACCATCCGGGGTGGGGGTTACCGTTTTCGGGGGCACGGCTGGTTCGAGCCACCTACTGTGGCGCCGAGGGTCGAGAACCAGCACACGGCGTCCGTGCATTTGCCGCATCCGATTGCACAGGGACGGGCCGTTGCTGGCCGCCGGTTGTGTCGGCTCACTGCCCCCCAGTACTCAACGCCGCGCGAATGCGCTCGGCCGTTGAGGTCACTTCCGCCGAGTCACGGTAGGTTCCTGGCTCCCATCGAATCGTCACCGAATCCCCCGAACGGCGTGGGATGAGATGGAAATGGACATGGTCGATCACCTGTCCGGCGACTTTGCCGTTGTTTAAGACGACGTTTAACCCTTCGGCTCCGGTCGCCCTCATCACCGCGTCCGCCAGTCGAGGCAGCTCCTGCAGGGCGGACCCGAAAAGCGCAGGGGGTATGGTATCGACTGTGGCGTAGTGTTCACGGAGGACGAGCAGAACGTGACCGGGGTTGGCGGGGTTGATATCGAGGAAGGCAATCGCCCACGGTGACTGCCACACGATCTCGGCGGGTATTTGGCCCTGCACAATCTTGCAGAACACACAGTCAGCCCCTGCCACGCTAGGTCCTCCCGAACAGCAACCTCGCTGCCACCTTCCTTCCCCCTGGCCTGCTATTGTGGGGCACGCATCCAGGCGCGCTGAGCCGGATCGATCTGGGCGCTAGCCCTTTTTTTCCTTCTCCCCTTCCTCGGCTGCTTCGCTTGGGCTCTCCGTTGCCGCCGGTTTCTCTCGGGATTCGGCCTGCACAGCGGCGGTTTCTGCCCCCTCCTCGGTCTGTTCTCCTTGCGGTTCGGGGGCTTCGACTTCGGCCTCAGCCTCGGCTGCTCGACGGCGGCCGCGCCGGTTTGCATTGCGTTCCCGGCTTTCGGCGATGGACTCTTCCACCAGCGCGATCATCGCCAGCTCGCCCGCGTCGCCGAGCCTTCGCTTGGCAATTTTGATGATCCTGGTATAGCCGCCGGGGCGGTCGATGTAGCGGGGGGCGATTTCCGCGAACAGTTTGTGGACGATGTTCCGATAGCGACCGTGGTCGGGATGGTCGGGCGGAATGGGTTGTTTCCCAAGACGCGCGATGACCAGACGACGCGCGTGCACAGTGCCGCGGCGCGCCAGGGTAATCAGCCGCTCGGCAAACGGCCGCAGCTCCTTCGCCTTGGCGACCGTGGTCACGATCCGCCCATGCAAGAACAGCGAATTCGCCATGTTGCGCAACATAGCTTTTCGATGGGCTGGATTCCTGCCCAGCTTCCGGCCGCGCTTACGATGCCTCATTGGCTAATCCTTCCCGTCACACTGGCTACTTGAATTTCACGAAGCGAAGTCCACCCCAAACGATTGCCCGCAAAACGCGTCCAGTCGTGGCGGCTGGCCTGTCCCCGCTTAGTCTGCCTGCTTCTGCTCGGCAAACATGCCAACATCCAGGCCAATCTGGTGCAGCTTCTCGCGAACCTCCTTAAGAGCCGCCTCGCCGAAGTTCCGCACTTTGAGCAGCTCTTCGGGCGTCCGCTCGACCAGGTCGCGCACGGTGCAAATGCCGGCGGCTTCCAGGCAACCGATGGTACGGTTTTGCAGTTCAAGCTCGGCAAGGCTCATGTTCAACTTGCGCTGAAGTTCCTCGTCCACGCCGGTAACCAGAGGTTCGGGCTGTTCGTCCAGCGGGATTTCGGGGCCGGGTTCGCGGTACTGGACGAAGGGGTTCAAATGTTTGCGGAGGATTTTGGCGGCCTCGACGAGCGCCTGTTCGGGTGTCACCGCTCCGTTGGTCCAGATCCGCATGGTGAGGCGGTCGTAGTTCACTCGCTGGCCCACCCGCGTATCCTCGACCTTGTACTCCACCCGCCGGACAGGGGAGAAAATCGCGTCGATCGGGATCACACCTGGCTCTTGCTCCTGCTGCATCCGCTCGGTGGCGGGCAGGTACCCCCTGCCCTTTTCCACGGTCATCTCCACCACGAAGGGCACATCGTCGCTCAATGTGGCAATGTGATGGTCCGGATTGATGATCTCGACAAACTGGTTGGTCTGGATATCGGCGGCCGTCACGACCCCCTTCTCGTGCCGATCGATGCGGATGGTTTGGGGTTCGTCGGAGAGGGAACGGACAACGAGGGTTTTCAGGTTCAGGATGATATCGGTCACGTCCTCGACGATCCCCGGGATCGCGGAGAACTCGTGGTAGACCCCCTGGATCTTGACCCTGGTGACCGCGGCCCCTTCGATGCTGGAAAGAAGGATACGGCGCAGGCTGTTTCCGATCGTGTGTCCGAAGCCGCGTTCAAACGGTTCGGCGATAAACTCGGCGAACGTCGAAGACCGCGTCTCCCGGTTCACCTCGACGCGGTAGGGTAGTTCCAGTCCTCGCCAGCGTAGTCGCATGGTCGACAGCCTCCTCGAAGCCCCCATCGATGCCATCGCCGCACGTGGCTCATCAAGGGGCAGCCCGCCTAACGTGCCAGCAACTCTACGATCTTGTCCACGTCCACCGGCAGAGAGACATCGTCGCGCTCCGGCAGTCGGACCACCCGTCCCTCCGGCGGATCCTGATTCGTCACCTGGAGGAAGTCGGGCACCTGGACGATGCCTTCCTGGAGCAAAGCCTTCACCTGCTCGCGCATCTTGGCCTTCTTCACGGTGATTACGTCCCCGACACGAACCAGATAACTCGGGATGGTCACCCGTTTTCCGTTGACGAGGATGTGCCCGTGGGCGACCAACTGCCGCGCGTGCCTGCGGTTCACGGCAAAACCAAGGCGGTGAACCACATTGTCCAACCGCCGCTCCAAGAGGGTCAGCAGCGCATCACCGGTAGCTCCCGGCTTCCGCCGGGCTATATCGAAGAACCGGCGGAACTGGCGTTCGAAGACGCCATAGTACCGTTTCACCTTCTGTTTCTCGCGGAGACGCACGCCGTAATCGGACAACTTGCCGCGACGACGTGCCTGCATTCCGGGGGGCCTTTTGCGTCGTTCCAGAGCACACTTGGGCGTATCGCAGCGTGTGCCCTTCAAGTACAGTTTTACCCCCTCTCGTCTGCAAAGCCGGCAAACAGGCCCGGTATAGCGTCCCATGGCTCTTGTACGTTACCTCCTCACGCTCAATGGATATCGTTAGGAACCATCGTTGGGGGGGTGGAGTTAGACACGGCGCCGTTTGGGAGGCCGGCAACCGTTGTGAGGCAATGGGGTGACATCTTCGATGGCTCGAATCTGCAGCCCGGCGCTCTGGAGCGCCGTGATGGCGGACTCGCGCCCTGCCCCAGGCCCCTGCACACGTACGTCCACCTCCCGTACGCCCATCTTCAGCGCCTGAGTGGCCGCCTGCTCGGCCGCTCGCTGAGCCGCGAACGGCGTACTCTTCCGGCTCCCCTTGAAGCCAACCGTCCCCCCGGACGCCCAGCAGAGGGTGTCTCCGTTGGGGTCGGTGATGGTTACAATCGTGTTGTTAAAGGTCGCTTTGATATAGGCAATGCCACGCGATACCTGGCGGCGCACCCGACGCCGTTTGCTTGCTGCTTTGGCACCCTTCTTGGGTTTCGTCTTGGCCATCTGCCGTTGACCCTCGGTACGCTAGCTTCCCACCGACCTACCGCATCGCCTTGATGCTCTTCTTGCCGGCCACCGTCTTGCGCGGGCCTTTCCGGGTTCGGGCGTTCGTGCGAGTGCGCTGGCCGCGCACCGGTAGGCCACGAGCATGACGGATACCTCGGTAGCACTTGATGTCGCGGAGACGAGCGATGTTTTGCTGGATCTGGCGGCGGAGCTGCCCCTCAACCACGTAATCCCGATCGATAACGGAAGCGATCCGGCCCAACTCGTCGTCCGTCAGGTCATTTGCCTTTTTGAGCGGGTCAACGCCGGCCTTCCAACAAACCTCGATGGCCGTCGTTGGGCCGATCCCGTAGATGTACCGCAAGGCAATATGGGTCCGTTTGTTGCCGGGGATATCAACACCCAGGATTCGTGGCATCGCGTGCTACTCCTGCCAGATGCGTCCGTTCAGCCCTGACGCTGCTTGTGCCGCGGATTCCGCTTGCAGATCACATAGATCCGCCCGCGCCGCTTTACGATCTTGCAGTGCTCACAAATACGCTTCACGCTTGCACGAACCTTCATGGTACTCACTCCGGGCGTACGAGCGCCTCTGCCGCGAAAGGTCGTTGCGGGGACGCTACATTCTACCGATCCGGCCGCAAAACTCAAGAACCAGTTGTCGCTTCTACCCCATCGAGGGATGTGAGCACAACGGGCCCCTGTTCGGTGATCGCAACCGTATGCTCAAAATGGGCGCTCCGCGAACCATCCGCGGTCACCACAGTCCAGTGGTCCTCGGTCAAGCGAACGTCAGGCGTGCCCGCGTTCACCATCGGCTCGATCGCCAGCACTAACCCGGGCGAGAGGCGAAAGTCGTTGCGGCGCAGCGCCGGGCTCACGAAATTCGGCACCTGGGGTTCTTCGTGCATTTGGCGGCCGATCCCGTGGCCCACGAACTGCTCCACCACGGAAAAGCCATGCCTGCGCACGAAGTTCTCCATCTTGCGTGCCACCTGGGACCAGTGGCGACACCGCCCCAATTCGCGGATGGCCAGATCGAGCGTCGCCTCGGTCACTTCGATCAACTTCCGATCCGCAGGCGAAATCTTCCCGATGGGCAAAGTCACCGCGGCATCGGCACACCAACCGTCCAGGCGGCAGCCCGTGTCCACGCTCAAGATGTCGCCCTCGCGGAGCACATACGGTCCTGGGATGCCATGGACCACCTGCTCGTTCACCGATGCACAAATGACCGCGGGAAACGGGGGCTTCCCCGGCCCACTGCGCACCCCTTTGAAAAGCGGCTCTGCCCCCACGGAAGCGTAGAACTCCTCCACGGCACGGTTTAACTCGGCAGTGGTAACTCCCGGGCGGGCTAGCCGTCGTACGAGTTGGAGCGCGCGGGCGACGACTTTGCCCGCCTCCCGCATTTGGTTGATCTGCCGTTCGGTTTTCAATCGAATCATCGCCTCAAACAGCGGAACCAGCCCGCCTGTCCGTTAAGCCCTGCGCACCTCGTCAAAAGGCCGATCGCTGTCGATGCCCAGCCCGCGAAGAATCCTGTCCGTCACGGCGTCCGGCGCATCGCCAGCGTCAACCTCCAACAGAAGGCTCCGCCGCCGATAGTAGTCCGCCACCGGCTCCATCTGCGCCGCATAGCCAGCCAGCCGGGAGCGGATTGTCTCGGGCCGATCGTCCGCGCGCTGGACCAACGGTGTCCCGTCTCGATCACAGCGGAGATCATCTTTGGGAGGATGAAACTTCCGGTGATAGTTTGCACCGCAAGTCGGACATACCAGCCTGCCGCTTAGACGATCCACCAGCACGTTCAGATCCACGCGGAACAGAACAACCCGATCAAGACGCCGCCCATCCTCGGTCAGGATGCGGTCCAGTGTTTCCGCCTGCCGCAGTGTTCTTGGGTAACCGTCCAGGATGAACCCGGACCCCGTGTCCGGCTGACGCAGCCGGATGCGAACGATCTCTTCCATCAGCTCATCCGGCACCAGACGGCCCGACTCCACGAACTCGCGAACCGCCCTACCAACGTCCGTCCCCTGGGCGATGGCCAGGCGAAGCATGTCGCCCGTACTGATGTGGGGCACCCCAAGTAGGCCGCTCAACCGCCGGGCCTGCGTGCCCTTGCCCGCCCCAGGAGGCCCCAATAACACCAACCGCATCGAGTCGTCCTCAGGCTACGGTTCGCCAGTCATGGAAGTCGACGGTCTCGTGCCTCACGGTCAGGCGCGCTCGAGGAGCCCTTCGTAGTCGCGCAGTACCAAGTGCGTGTCGATCTTCTGCACGAAATCCAAGGCCACGCTCACCACAATCAGCAAAGCCGTTCCGCCGAAAAAGCTGGCAATAAACGGCTCCACACCGATCCAGCGCGACACCAACATCGGTAGCACCGCCACCGCGGAGAGAAAAGCAGCCCCCACGTAGGTGATCCGCGTCATGACTTTCTCAAGAAAGTCGGCGGTACGCTGCCCCGGACGGTAACCGCGAATGAAACTGCCGTAGTTCTGCAAATTCTCCGCAATGTCCTTGGGGTTGAACGTGATCGCCGTCCAAAAATAGCAGAAGAAGTAGATCAGCGCGACGTACGTCAGCGTGTACACGAACCCCTGCCCGGTGAATGCCTCCCGCAGCTCTGCAATCAACCGACCACCTACCCAACCCGGAGGCCAAATGCTGTCAAGCCAGGTGAAGATGAAGTACGGGAACATCAACAAGCTCGAAGCGAAGATGATCGGCATCACCCCACCCTGGTTGACCCGGAACGGCAAATAGTGCCGCGTGCCACCGTAGACCCGCCGCCCACGCACGTGCTTGGCCGACTCGATCGGTATGCGACGCTGAGCTTCGTTCATGGCAATGACGCCCAGCACCACAGCCACGAAGAGCAGGATCAACACGATCACGGTGTCGACGCCGTACTTTCCCGAGGGGGGGGCGAGGGTGAGCTCGGTCTCCTGGACCATGGTCGCCACCGCTCGCGGCAACCTGGCCACGATCCCGGCCATAATGATCAAACTGATCCCGTTGCCGATGCCAAACTCGTCGATCTGCTCGCCAATCCACATGAGAAACACCGTCCCGGCGGTCATGATCATCACCGCCATGAAACCATGGAAGAAGGTCTGCATCGGCTCCGGCACCGCATTCATCCCATGCATCATGTAGTTGACCCAGAAGATGCTTTGAAAGAAGGTCAGGCCCACCGTGGCATAACGGGTGTATTCGTTGATCTTCCGCCGCCCGCTCTCACCTTCCTTCATGAGCTGTTCCAGTGAAGGGACGACGCTGGCGAGGAGCTGGAAGATGATCGAAGCCGAGATATAAGGCATAATGCCCATGCCGAAGATCGTGATGTTGGTCAGGTCATTCACGCCACTGAGCATGGCCACGTAGCCGAACACACGGCCGGCCACGCCCTGCATGAGCCCCTGCATGTAGGAGTAGACCGCCTCCTGGTCGACGATCGGCAGGGGGATCGCAGCACCCATCCGATAGATCGCCAGAAGGAGGCAGGTGATCAGGAGCTTCTGGCGGAGTTCGGGAATCTTGAAGATCTCGATGATTTTCCTGATCATCCGGCTTCACCGTTGCTTCGGGGCTCCCACCCGGAACAGCAAAAGCGACGTCGGACACCCGCCGTCGCTTCGCCCATCCGCTCAACGGCATACGCGCACGCCGCCGCAAGCACGCGCCCGTTCAACTGAGCCGTTCGACGGTGCCGCCAGCCGCTTCGATCTTCTGCACCGCACTCTTGCTAAAGCGATGGGCGACGACCGTTAACCGCTTCGTTAGGTTACCGTCTCCGAGGATCTTGATATAGTCGAATTGACCGTCGACGAGGCGACGGGCGCGGAGCGCCTGTTCGTCCACGCGGTCACCATCCTGAAAACACCGTTCCAGATCGCGCACGTTGACACAGACGACCGTTTTGGCGAAGCGATTGTTGAACCCACGCTTCGGAATACGACGGGCCAGCGGCATCTGCCCGCCTTCGAACAGAATGTGCGGGAACTCTGTACCCGCACGGCTCTTTTGCCCTTTATGACCGCGTGTAGCGGTCTTGCCGTGGCCCGAGCCTGGGCCACGTCCGACACGTTTGCGCCGCTTGCGACGGTGTACGCCCACGTGTACGGCTTTCAGGTCCATTAGAGTTTCACTCCTCGCTGTTTCTCAACCTGCTCCTTGGTGCGGAGCTGCTCAAGCCCGTTGATCGCCGCCTTTACCAGGTTGATGGGGTTCGTCGAGCCATGGGCCTTGGTCAAGATGTCCTGGATACCAGCCGCTTCGCACACCGCGCGGACAGCCGCGCCGGCAATAACCCCCGTTCCCGGCCGGGCCGGAATCATAATCACCTTCGAGGCGCCAAACCGTCCGATCACCCGGTGAGGAATCGTACGCCCCTTGCGCGCGATCTGCTTCATCCGCCGCTGACCGTCTTTCAGCGCCTTCTCCACCGCTGCCGGCACCTCGTTCGCTTTGCCGTAGCCATAGCCCACCCGGCCCTGGCGGTCCCCCACCACCACGAGCGCGTTAAAGCTGAACCGCCGGCCCCCCTTGACAACCTTGGCGCAGCGGCGGATCTTGATCACCTGCTCGTACAACCCGTGTTCCTGCTCAATCGGTTGTCCCGTAGCCACGTTCATCGCTCCTCAGTGCCGTGCCCTAAAACTTCAGGCCCGCCTCGCGAGCTCCATCCGCCAGCGCCGCCACCCGACCATGGTACCGATAGTGCCGACGATCAAAACAGACCTGGCCAATCCCCTTGGCCAGAGCACGCTCCCCAAGCTTCAACCCGACCAGACGCGCTGCCTCCTTGTTGGCCCCGGTCCGAATCTGACCACGGATCTCCGGATCCAACGTCGAGCAGCTCACCAACGTCCGCCCGGCAAGGTCGTCGATGATCTGGGCGTAAATGTGCTTCTGGCTGCGGAACACGGCCAGGCGGGGACGCTCCGGCGTCCCAAAGACCTTTTTCCGCACCCGTTTCACGCGGCGTTGTCGGCGCAACAGCTTGAGCCGTTGTTCTTTTTCCACTTCCGCCACTCCCGCATTCCATTCACCAAACGGACAGCTCGTCGGGACAATCTCGCCGCCCGCCACCAGCCGAAGTTACCGAGCCCCTAAGGCCTTCTTGCCCGCCTTGCGCCGGATCTGTTCCCCTTCGTAACGAATCCCCTTCCCCTTGTACGGTTCCGGTGGCCGAACGCGACGTACCTGAGCGGCAAACTCGCCCACCTTCTGCTTATCTGGTCCACGTACCACAATGTGCGTCGCGTCCGGCACCTCTACCTGTACCCCCTCCGGAGGCGTCAGCAACACGGGATTCGCAAACCCTACATCCAGCCGAAGCTGCTTGCCCTGCATGCGGGCCGAATACCCCACCCCATGGATCTCCAGACGTTTTTCAAACCCTTTTGTCACCCCCTCGACCATGTTCGCGATCAGCTTCCTCGTTAAGCCATGCAGAGCACGGGCAAACCCACTCTCCTCCCGACGACTCACCCGCACCACCCGCTGGTCCGGGTCATACTCCACCTGCACCAGCCGATGATGCTCAAACTCCAACCTCCCCTTGGGACCCTCCACCGTGATCCTGCGCCCGTCGAGGTTGATTTGCACCCCATCGGGAACAGGCACCGGCTGCTTTCCAATCCGAGACATCTGGATGCTCTCCGCCAACTAAAGCCAACGGCCGGCTTCCCCTAGACGACCTCGCAAATCACTTCGCCACCTACACGGAGCTTCCGCGCCTGCCGGTCACTCATTACCCCCTTGTTCGTGGTGAGGATGCGGATCCCCATGCCATCCACGACCGGCTTCAGGTCCTCAACGCCCATGTACACCCGGCGCCCCGGCTTGCTGATTCGAGTGAGCCTCCGGATCGCAGGTTCATCATCCTCACCATACTTCAACACAATCCGCAACACCGGCCTGGGCAGGTCCTCCACCTGCACCAGGCTGTAGTCCTCAATATAGCCCTCCTCCTTCAATACCCTCACGACCTGCTCCTTCAGCTTCGACGTGGGAACGTCGACAAAATACGCCCGTACCTGGAGGGCGTTTCTGATCCGAGTGAGCAGGTCCGCGAGCGGGTCAGTGACCATGTTCGGTCGTCGCCGCCTGGACCGCACTCCCGCTTCACTCATCTTCGTTGCCCCTTGTCGCTGGCGACCAACTCGGCTCTTCCACTCCTACCAACTGGCCTTCTTCACCCCAGGAATTAGCCCCTGACTGGCCAGTTCCCGGAAACAGATCCTGCAGATCCCGAACTTGCGGTAATAAGCCCGCGGCCGCCCGCACAGCTTACACCGATTCCGTTTGCGAACCCTGAACTTCGGCTCGCGCAACGCCTTGATGATCTTCGCCTTGCTCGCCATCGCTGTTCCTTCGTGCTCGCCTACCCGGCCCGTGCCACGCGAGCGGACTCGCGGCGGAACGGCATGCCCAACAACCGCAGCAACTCCCTCGCCTCGTCATCCGTCTTCGCCGTGGTCACGAGCGTAATGTGCATCCCCTGGGTGTAATGCACGTCGTCAGGATCCACCTCGGGAAAGATCAACTGCTCGCTTACACCAAACGTGTAGTTTCCCCGACCGTCAAAAGCGTTCGGATCAAGGCCGCGAAAATCGCGGATCCTCGGGATGGCCAGGGTGATCAACCGGTCAAGAAACTCGTACATACGCCGCCCGCGCAAGGTCACCTTTAGTCCAACCGGAAAGCCGCGCCGGATCCGAAAACCCGAAACGGACTTGCGCGCCTTCGTCACCAGCGGCTTCTGCCCGGTGATCAAAGCCAGATGACGACTCACTTCCTCCAGAATGTGCCGCTCCTTCGGCTGAGCCGCCCGGCCCACCCCCATGTTGACCACGATCTTCACCAGCCGAGGCACGGCCAGGCGATTCTTGATACCGAACTTCTCCTGAAGCTGCGGTACGACCTCGTTCTTGTACTTCTCGTATAGGCGTGCCATGGTCACTCTGCCTTGCCCCTGCGCTTGGGCTTCTCTGGGCCAACCGCCCCAAGCCCCATCCCGCACCGCTTACAGTACCGCTCCTTGCCACCGGAGTCGGTGTACCGAAAACCGACCCGTACCCCCCGATTACAGCGGGGACAAACGAGCATAACGTTGCTGATGTCGATGGGCATCTCCTTGGAGAGACGCCCCCCTTGAGGGTTGCGCCGGCTCGGCCGCACGTGCTTGAAAACCTTGTTCACCCCCTCGACGAGCACTTTGCCTTCGCGGGGGAAGACGGCGAGCACCCGCGAGATCGTGCGGTTCTCGCCACGCGACCGGTCATCGCCGGTGATCACCTCGACCAGGTCGTCACGCCGGATCTTCAACGCCATCGGACTACCACCTCAGCCGAACCGAGCCGCCCCACCTACACCACTTCCGCTGCCAGGGAGACAATCTTGGTGAAGTTGCGTTCACGCAACTCCCGAGCTACCGCGCCAAAGATGCGCGTGCCCCGCGGATTCCCGTCCTTGTCGATGATCACCGCAGCATTCCGGTCAAAACGAACGTACGTGCCGTCAGGGCGGCGCACCTTGTGGCGACACCGCACCACAACCGCCCGCACAATGTCCCCCTTGCTCACCTCACCGCCCGGGATTGCCTTCTTCACACTCGCTACAATCACATCCCCCAGGCTGGCATACCGCCTGCGGGTACCGCCAAGCACTTTGAAGCACATGATCTCCCGAGCACCCGTGTTGTCCGCGACATCCAGCCGAGTCTGCGCCTGAATCATCGCTCACTACCCCACACTGCTCTCGCCCGTATCGCCTTCCCCCTCCTGAGCGTTTGCTTCTGGGACCAGCTCGGCGGCGCTCTCTGCTACCGCCTCCAGCTCAACCCCGGGAGCACGGCGCAAAATGCGCACAATCCGCCACCGTTTCAACTTGGAAAGGGGACGAGTCTCGACGATCTCCACCAGGTCCCCTTCCCGTGTTTCGTTGTGCTCATCGTGGGCGTAACACTTGGTGCGGCGGCGGATGTACTTGCCATAACGGGGATGCTTGACAAGACGCTGCACATCCACGCGCCGCGTCTTGTTCATCTTGTCGCTCACCACCACACCCACCAAGCGCTTCTTGTGTCCTCTCATGGGTCTCCACCAGTTCCGCGGCCACTAGGAACGCTCAGCCGCAAGCTCCCGCTCCCGTAAGATCGTGAGGATCCGCGCAATCTCACGCCGAAGCCGCTTCAACTCACTAGGCGTGTCCAACCGCTCGGCCTCTGCCT
>Ga0256839_1002017_pt1 | contig 23467 bp, 17 predicted proteins | sample 354166metaG_FD_185968 | JGI IMG/M metagenome (GOLD analysis project Ga0256839, IMG submission 185968) | Hydrothermal vent microbial communities from Mid Atlantic Ridge, Atlantic Ocean - 354-166 | ecosystem: Environmental > Aquatic > Marine > Hydrothermal vents | place: Atlantic Ocean: Mid... | reverse complement strand
CGCCCAACGGGAACACGCCGAGGCCCTGGAGGCCCTGGAAAACGCCAGGGAGGCCGCCTACGCCCTCCAGGAGGAGTTGGACGCCATCCGCCACGACCTCCAGGAGTGTGATCAGGCCCTCACCCATAAGCGGCAGCGGCTGGAATTGGAACGGCGGGAAGTCGAGCGGCTGGAGGAAGAGCAGCGCTGGCGGCGCGATCTGGTCGAACAGCTTCGCCAGGAAATGGAACGCGCCGCACAGCGGGTGACAGCCCTCGAGGCCGAGCGCGTTCGCCTGGCCGACGCCCGCCAGGAGGTGGAGGAGCGCGTGGCCGCCCTCGAACAGGCGGTGGAGGCCGCCCACCCCGGCACCCTGCGGGAGGCCGTCGAGCGGGCCCGCACGGCTGTGGCCCTCGTCGAGGAGCAGATGGCCGGCCTGCGCCGCCAGGTCAAGGAGTGGCAGTCTGCCCGCGCTCGCCTGCGCCAACAGCACGAGGCCAAACAGCGCCGGCTCCACTCCCTCCAACAGGAACATCAGGCGTTGGGCGGACAGACCGAGGAGTTGGAGCAGGAGGAAGCCCGCCTGCGCCACGAGTTGGCCGAGCTGGACGCCCACATCGTCCCCCTTGACCGGGAGCTGAACCAGCTCGAAGAGGAAGAAGTGGCCCAGGAGGAGCACCTGAAGACGCTGCGGGAGGCCGTCCGCGAGGCTGAAGAGGCCCTCCACAGGGCCCAACTGGCCCGCCAGGCGGCCGAGAGCCGGCTGGACCACCTGCGGGAGCGCATCCAGGACGATCTGGGCCCCGTGGACATGGGCGAGCTGGCCACGGGACCCGCGCAGGGCGTGCTCCCCCTGGACGAATTGATCACCACGCTGCCCAAAGTCACCGTGCTGCCCGAGGGCATCGAGGATCACATGCGCCGGGTGCGCCAGCAGCTCCGCTCCTTGGGCGCCGTGAACCCCGAGGCCCCGGCCGAATACCGTGAGCTCCAGGAGCGTTACGACTTCCTCACCGGCCAGAGCGCCGACTTGGAGGAGGCCGTGGCTGACCTGAGACGGGTGGTGGCCGAGCTCGACCGCCTGATGGCGCAACGCTTTCTGGCCACCTTCAAGGCCGTCAACAAGGCGTTTCAGGGGTATTTCACCCGCCTCTTCGGCGGCGGCAAGGCTCGCCTGGAGCTCACCGACGAGGCCGATCCCCTCCACGCCGGGTTGGAGATCGTGGCCCGGCCGCCGGGCAAGCGCCTCCAGAACGTGGCCCAGCTCAGCGGCGGCGAGCGGGCCCTCACCGCCGCGGCCCTGATTTTCGCCATTTTGAGCGTGAGCCCGGCTCCCTTCTGCCTCTTGGACGAGGTGGACGCCATGCTCGACGAGACCAACGTGGGCCGGTTCTGCGAGGTGTTGAGGGAATTGTCCCAGCACACCCAGTTCATCGTGATCACCCACAACCGTGGAACTATCGAAGCGGCCGACCGCATCTACGGGATCAGCCAATCGGAGCCCGGCGTTTCCACTGTGCTCTCCTTGGCTGTGGACGAAGCCGTGCGGGCGGCAGCTCACGCCTGAGCGAAACGGACGCCGGGGAACAGCGAGGGAGCGCGCGCATGGCCAAGATCAAGATTGCCGTTATCACCACGGGCGGCACCATCGCCATGCGGGACGAGGGGCGTGGCGGCGTGCCGGCCCTCGGCCCCGATGAGCTGTTGGCCCACCTGCCGGCCGATCTCCGCCAGCAAGCCCGCGTGGACGTGGAAGCCTTCAGCAACGTGCCCAGCAGCCACTTCACCCTCAACCACGTGTGGCAGCTCCGCAAGGCCGTGGTGGACCGCTTGGGGCGCCTGTACGTGCGCGGGGCGGTCATTACCCACGGCACCGACACAATGGAGGAGACGGCGTACCTGCTCGACGTGACCGTGCCGGGCGAGCGGCCCGTGGTGCTCACGGGGGCCATGTTCCGCGCCGACGAGGCGGGATACGATGGCTTCCGCAACGTGGCCGACGCCCTCCGGGTGGCCTTGGACCCCGGGGCGTGGGGGCGGGGGGCGATGATCGTGATGAACGGCGAGGTTCACGCCGCCCGCTACGCCGTCAAGGTGAAGTCCCACGGCGCGGATGCCTTTGCCTCGCCCGGACGTGGGCCCATGGGGCGGATCATCGGCGATCGGGTTCACTGGTACTGGAACGTGGAGCGGGACGTGATCCCCGTGCGGGAGATCGAGCCTGACGTGTACCTCCTCAAGGCTACGCTGGGTGCTCCGGACACTCTGCTCCGCGCGCTCGTGCAGCAACGCCCTCGGGGCATAGTCATTGAGGGGTTTGGGGGTGGGCGGGTGCCGCCGGGGTGGATGGAGCCCATCCGCGAGGCCGTGCAGCAGGGCACGGTGGTGGTCGTGGCCAGCCGCTGCCCTGCCGGCCACACCGGGGACGAGTACGGCTACGCCGGCGCCTGCCGGGACTTGGAGGCAGCGGGTGTGGTGTTGGCCGGTGAGTTGAACGGCCTCAAGGCACGCCTCAAGCTGATGGCGGCCTTAGGACAGCGGGAGTAGGGCACGCCCGGAGCGGGGTTCATTCCATTGATGCCTTCGCGTACATGGCGGCCATGGCACGGGCCTCGGCCGCCATTTTTTGGCGCAGGTGCTCGGGGGCGAGCACCTCCACGGCCGCGCCCCAGCTCTTGATCCACGGCTCGATCTCCAGGGTGCCGCTGACCCGCAGTCGCATGAGCCGCCCGCCGTCGGGCAATGGCTCCACTTCCTGTGAGGGGTGCCACACGCTCTCGTCCACCCGGCGGGCCACCTCGGGGGAGAAACGGAGCACCACCTCCTCCACCGACTCGTCCCAGATGATGCCCCAGCTCTGGCGCAGAGTGCGGGCCGGCAGGAAGTCCTCCGGGTGTTCGAAGGTTTCGTCCAACAGCTCGGCTCGCCGGATGCGTTCCAGCTTGAAGGTGATGACGCGGCTGTAGGTCTCCGTGTAGGCCACGACGTAGAGGGCCCGGATGCCGGGCTCCATGAAATAAGGCCAGATGACGTGGTCGCGCGTTTCCTGCCGGCGGGCCGGCAGGTACCAGATGCGCACCTTGCGGCCCGTTGCCCACCCGAGGGCGATCACTTCGAAGGCGTGGCGAAAGTCGGGGTCTTCCGGCTGGCGGGAGAGCATCTCCAAGGTGTCCTGCAGGGCCCGGGCCAAGTTCTCGGGGAGCACGGTGGCCAATTGGGCCATCGCTTGGACGACATGGGGGTTGCGCTCGTCCACGTGGCGGCAGAGCAGGCGGGCGGCCAAGTAGAGGGCAGTGGCCTCGCCCAAGGTGAGCTGGAGCGGGGGAATGTAGTAGCCGTCCACGATGCCGTAGCGGGGGCGCTCGTCGTCTTCGTCCTGCCAGATGGGCACGCCGGACTCCTCGAGGGCCTTCAGGTCCCGCTGGATGGTGCGCGGCGAAACGCCGCAGATGCGCGCCATGTCGCGCACCGTCAGGCCGCTGGGGTGGCGGTAGAGGAGATGGGTGAGCCTCAACAGCCGCGCCTGTTTATCCCGGATGGGTTCGGCCATCGTTCTCAGGGCTCCAGCCGTTTGTAAAAAACCGCAGCGTCCGGTATTGCCTCGTCGCCTCTCGCCAGCACGCCCTCAGCGTGGAGAGTCGGTCCCGGGCTCGGGACGGGGTTCCTCTTCGTCCGGTTCCCCGCCCGTTTGGGACGATGTGCCGGTAAGCTCGTCCGCCTCCCGTTCCACGTCGGCAATGAAAGCTTCAGGCGAGGGCGCCGGGGCGAGTTCGGCCGGTCGCCCCTCTTCGGGGGCGAGCACGGCGGGTTCTGGCAGGGCCGGGTGGGGGGAGGTCTCCTCGATGGTGTGGAGGCGTTCGTCAATGGTGGCCCCGCTCTCGTAGTCGAAGCGCAGCAGGTCGAGGAAGAGGGGGCCGCGCAGCTCGGCGCGGGGGCGCATGGAGGCCGTCTCCCAGAGCTCGCGCAGGGCGTCGAAATCCCACTCGGCCGAGACGACGGCCTCGGCCGTGGGAGAGCCCACCTCCACCAGCACGCCGTCGGTGCGCGGCGTAAGCTCCACGGGCGCCACCACAGCCGAGCGGCCTTGGAAGGCGTGGCCTGCATCGGGAATCACTTCGTTGTCGCCCAACAGGAAGCTCTGGGCCAGGAAGAACTGGTTCTCCTGCGCCCGGGCCGCCAAGGTGAGGCGCAGGCGACGCCAGTCGGCCTGGGCCGTCACTGCCGCGGGACAGGCCACGGCCACGGCGCCCCGGTAGGCCAGGGCACGGGCCAGCTCGGGGTAGAGCACGTCGGCCCCGAGGAGGACGCCCAGCCGGCCAAATTCGGTCTCGAAGAGGTTGAGAGTGTGGCCGGGAGTGGCCAGCTCTGCTTCGGGGGATGAGAGGTGCAGTTTGGCCTGCCAGCCCATGAGCTGGCCGGTGCGGTCGAAGACGCCACAGAGGGCGCGCACGTGGCCGTCTGCGTCCCGCAGGTAGAGGGACCCGCCCACCAGGTAGACGGCGTGCTCGCGGGCAGCCTGGCCGAAGAGGTCCACGTACACGTCGCGCAACGTCTCGCTGTGTTCCCCCACCAGCCGCGGCAGGACGGCCGTGAGCCCGCCCAACACTTCGGCCGCGCCCCCGCTGAGCGCGCTCAGCAGGCGCCCCCAGAACCCGGAGCGGCCGGCACTGGTCTTCACCAGGCGCCCCCGAAGCCCGCCGGCCAAGGGCACGGCCAACATGACGCCCATCAGCTCCGGCAGGACGACCAAGTCCGCCCCCTTGTTGTGGGCCAGGCGCAGGTAACGGTTCAACTCCTGGCGCACTTCCTCGGCGGAGGCCAGGCGTTTCCACGAGGCCTGCACGGTTGCCGCCACGATGGTGGACATGGTTCCTCTCGCCCCCTTTTTGAGCCGGCGCGCGGCCCACTCGCGTTACGAGAGCCAGCGCTTGCGCCGCTTGTAGTGCTTGACCTCGCGGTACGACTTGCGTTTGCCCACTTCGGTCAAGCCCAGGTAGAACTCCTTCACGTCAGGGTTGTCCTGGAGCACCTCCGGCGTGCCCTCGAGGACAATGCGGCCATTTTCCATAATATACCCGTAGTCGGCAACGCGCAAGGCCAGCCGCGCGTTCTGCTCCACCAACAGCACAGTGGTGCCCTCTTGGGCGTTGATGCGCCGGATGATGTCGAAGATTTCCTTAACCAGGAGAGGGGCTAGGCCCAGGGAGGGCTCGTCCAGGAGCATGAGCCGCGGGCGGGCCATGAGGGCCCGCCCGATGGCCAGCATCTGCTGTTCGCCGCCCGACAGGTAGCCGGCGCGCCGGCGGCGGAGCTCCTTGAGGCGGGGGAAGTAGGTGTAGACGCGCTCGATGTCCTGTGGGATGGCGTGACGGTCGCGTCGGGTGTAGGCGCCCGCCAACAAGTTCTCCTCCACCGAGAGGTGCTCGAAGACACGCCGGCCTTCCATGACCTGGAAGATGCCCCGGCGGACGATCTCCTCGGCGTCCAAGCGGTGGATGGGCTCCCCCATGAACTCGATGGAGCCGTCGGTCACTTTGCCGTCCTCGGGCTTGAGCAGGCCGGAGATGGCCTTGAGGGTGGTGGTCTTGCCGGCGCCGTTGGCGCCCAAGAGGGCCACGATCTGACCGGCCTGGACCTCCAAGGAAAGCCCCTTCAGGACAAGGATGACCTCGTTGTAGATGACTTCGATGTTGTTGACGGCCAACAGGGGCGCCTGTGCGTTCACCGTTCACTCCTGAAGGTGTGTTTGTCCGTGCGTGTCAGGTCTTATTGCTCAACAGAGCGGAAGTCGGTGAGCGGCTCCCACATGCCGTTGCGGACGACGAAGAGGCGCATGGCCTTGGAGCCGCGGTGGTCCTCCGGCGTGAAGGTGATGGGCGCGGTGACGCCGCCGGTGTCGTAGTTGCGCATTTCCTCCAGCGTGGCCTTGATGTTCTCGCCGTTGAGAGCCTTGCCGGCCTCCAAGGTGCGGCGAACGCCTTCCACCATCACGGCCATGGTCCACCAGCCCTGGCTGTAGTGCAGGCCCTTGGCCTCCAACGACTCGCCCTTGCTCGCCAGAAACTCGGCCGGGGCCTTCAACCCCTCGGCCTCCACCGTGGGCGGCGTGAAGGGCATGGCGCCCACGGTGCCCTCGGCCGCGTCGCCGGCCAGCTCCACCAGGATTTCATCGGCGCACCAGTTGAGGCAGATGAAGGTGACGTCGGTCATGCCCAAGCTCTTGGCGTTCTTGAGGGCCAGGGAAGCGGGGCTGGAGACGGTCTGGAAGACGACGTATTTGGCGCCGAACTCCTGGATGCGGGAGAGCTCGGGGGTGAAGTCCGTGGCGCCCCGGGGCATCTCGAAGGCTTGGGCCTCGATGCCGTTTTGGGCGGCGAAGTCCTTGCCGCCCTGCTCCCAGGGGGAGAGGCCGAAGGGGCTGGGGTGGTGCATGAAGGCGACTTTGGGCGCCCCGGTGCCACCCTTGGCCTGCCAGTCTTCCAGGATCCACTTCAACACGATGAAGAACTGGTCCGAGTAGCTGGTGCCCACGAGGAAGTTGTAGGGAGCCTCCTCGGGGTTCCCCAGCACGTGGGAGTAGGAGGCGGACATGAAGGGGATCTTGTCGTCGGCGATGCGGCTCCGCAGGGCCTCGGTGTCGCCGGTGCCCCATCCCATGAAGGCCACGACGCCTTCTTGCACGAACTGGGTGTAGAGCTGTTCGGCGCGGGGCACCTCGTAGGCGTAATCCTGCCAGACGAGCTCGACTTGGCGCCCGTTGAGGCCGCCGTTGGCGTTCAACCACTCGACGAAGCCCCGGATGCCTTCGCTGTAGGGCAATCCCACGTCCGACGTGGGGCCTGAGAGGTCGAAGATGGCGCCGATCTTGATGGGCCCTTCGGCTTGGCCGCCGGGCCGACATGCCACGCCGGCCACCAGCAGCAGGCCCACGAGCACCGACATCAAAGTCCACCTGCGCACCATAGGTTCTCCTCCTCTTTTGGTGTTCACGCGGGGTGTGTTCCCGGCCTCGCGTCCTGGGCGGCGAGGCACGCCCACACAGTGCCGGGGGCGGCTCAGTATGAAAAGGGCCACACGTAGAAGTAGTCTTTGATGTTGCGCCACAGTTTGGCCAGCCCCTCGGGCTCCACGATGAGGAAGAAGATGAGCACGGCGCCGAAAACCCCCTGCTGGACGGCCGGCAGGAGGGTGGCCACCAGCGGGGCGACGTCCCTCAGTGCTCGTCCTACGTTGTTGATGAAGGCCGGCAGCAAGGTCATGAAGGCGGCCCCGAAGAAGGAGCCGTTGATGGTGCCCAGGCCGCCGATGATGATCATGGCTAGGTAGAGGATGCTCACCTCGATGGTGAAGCGCTCCCACGAGATGATCGTGCGGTAGTGGGCAGTCAGCGCGCCGGCTAGGCCCACGAAGAAGGAGGAGGTGGCGAAGGCCAGCAGCTTGTAGAAGAAGACGTTGACGCCGATCACTTCGGCGGCGATGTCCTGGTCCCGGATGGCCACGAAGGCCCGCCCCACCCGGGAGCGGAAGAGGTTGGCGGTGAAGAGGGCGGTGAAGCCGGCGGCCACGAGGATGATCCAGTAGAAGCGGAAATCAGTGTTCACGCGGGCGCCGAGGAGGGTGGGGGCCGGCACGACCAGGGCCTCGGTGCCCCCCGTGAGGCTGGTCCAGTGGGTGATGACCCACTCCACAATCTCCTGGGCGGCCAGTGTGGCCATGGCCAGGTAGAGGCCCTTGAGGCGCAGGGAGGGCAGGCCGAAGACGACGCCCACGGCCGCGGTTACCAGACAGGCGATAGGAATGCTGAGCCAGAAGGGGACGCCCAAGCGCGCGGCCAGAATGCCGGACGTGTAGGCGCCCACGGCCATGAAGGCGCCCTGTCCCAAGGATATTTGGCCCGTGTAGCCCACCAGAATGTTGAGCCCGATGGCGCCGATGGTGGCGATGCCGATCTGGTTGGCCAACGTCAGCCAGTAGGGCGAGGCCACGAAGGGAAAGATGAGCAGGAAGGCCACGAAGAGCCCCAGGCGCACCTGCTGGGTGGGCTTGCGCCGCAGGGCCATGTCGGCCCGGTAGTCAGTGAAGAAAATGCCGCTTTCCATCTCTGCCTGCCTTTGGGGAGTGAGTTACACGCGCTCGATGATTTCCTTGCCGAAGAGGCCGTAGGGCCGCACCATGAGCACCAACACCAACACCACGAAGGGCACGATCAAATTGAGCCCTTGCCCAATGTAACCGCCGGTGTACGCTTCCAGGAGGCCGATGATGGCACCTCCAATGATGGCGCCGGGAATGGAGTCCAGGCCACCGAGGATGACCACCGGGAAGACCCGCAGGCCGAGCACGCTGATGTCGCCGCTGACGCCCACGATGTTGGCCAGAATGATCCCGCCCACGGCGGCGGCGGCGGCCGCAATCCCCCACGCCAGGGCAAAGATGCGCTTGATGCTGATGCCCATGCTCAGCGCTGCCTGTTGATCGTCGGCGATGGCCCGCATGGCAATGCCTTCGCGGGTGAAGCGAAAGAAGAGGGTGAAGGCCACGAGGAAGGCCAGGGCAATGCCGATGGCGATCAGGCGGTCGGCGCCCACGACGGCCGGGCCGATGTACACGTCCTGTGTGGGAATGAAGGCCGGGAAGCTCTGGGGGCGTGGCCCCCAAATGGCGTTCACGATGGCCCGCAGGACGCTGGAGAGGCCAATGGTGACCATGATCATCGAGATCACCGGCTCGCCGATCAGGGGGCGCAGGACGATGCTCTCGATGATCACGCCAGCCACCACGGCGGCGACTAGGGTGAGCACCACGCCCAGCGTCCAGTGGAGCCCGAACTGGGCCACGAAGGCGAAGGCCAGATAAGCACCGAAGAGGAGCAGATCGCCCTGGGCGAAGTTGATCACATCGCTCGACTTGTAGATGATCACGAAGCCCAGTGCCACCAGCGCGTAGATCATGCCGTTGCTCAGGCCGGTGATGGTCAGTTGCAGAAAGCGGTCCACGGACTTCCCTCCTGATCCTCCGTTGGCAGTTCAGCTGGCAGTTCAGCCGACCCGTTCCAGGGCAGGGGGCTCGGCGGTTTCCTCCAGGGCCTCGATGCGCAGCGCCGTGCGGATGGTGGCCGTGCGGCCGTCCTGGTACGTGATGGTTGTCTCCACCTCGACCGAAGGGGCGCCGCTGTAGAGCGCTGCGACCAGCTCCTGGTACCGCTGGGCCACAAAGCGCCGGCGCACCTTGCGCGTGCGGGTCAGCTCGGCGTCGTCGGCGTCCAGCTCCTTGTGGAGCAGGAGGAAGCGCCGGATGCGGGCGGCGGGCGGGAGGTCGCTGTTGGTGCGCTCCACGTGGGCGCGGATGAGCTCGTAGACATCCGCCTTCTGGGCTAGGTCCGTGTACGTGGTGTAGGCGATCTGGCGGCGCTCGGCCCACGTGCCCACGTTGGCGAAATCGATGTTGATGAGGGCGGTGACGAAGGGGTAGTCGCCGCCGCCGAAGACCACAGCTTCCTTAATATAAGGGCTGAACTTGAGTTTGTTCTCGATGAACTGGGGGCTGAACTTGGTGCCATCGGCCAAGGTCATCACGTCGGCAGCCCGGTCGATGACGATGAGGTGGCCGTCCTCGTCGAAGTAGCCGGCGTCACCCGAGTGGAGCCAGCCGTCCACCAGCGTCTCGGCCGTGGCCTCGGGGTTCTTGTAGTAGCCCACGAAGACGGCCGGGCTTCGGGAGAGGATCTCGCCGTTCTCGGCAATGCGGACTTCGGTGCCCGGCAGGGGCAGCCCCACGGTCTGGAACTTGATGTCCCCGTCCCGGTGGAGCACGGAGATGCCCGAGATTTCCGTCTGCCCGTAGATCTGCTTGAGGTTGACCCCTAGGGCGTGGAAGAAGCGGAAGACATCCGGTCCCAGCGCGGCCCCGCCAGTGTAGGCGCGGCGCAGCCGGCGCAGGCCGAACTTGTCCTTGATGGGCATGAAGATGAGCCAGTCGGCCAGGCGGTAGAGCCTGCGCAGGCCGGGCGATGGCTCCTGACCGGCGAAACGTGCGTCGGCCACGCGGTAGCCCACGTTCATGGCCCACTCGTACACGGCCCGTTTGAGGCGAGTGGTGTCCTCGACTTTGACCTGCACTTCGGAGACGAGGCTCTCCCAGATGCGCGGTGGCGAGAACATCACGTGAGGGCCGATCTCCCGCAGGTTCTCGCGCACGGTCTCCGGCTCCTCGGGGAAGTTGACGGTGAAGCCCACCACGAGAGCGGTGGCCACGCTCATCATCTGCTCGCCGATCCAGGGCAGGGGCAGGAATGAGAGGTACTCGTCGTCGGGCTCCAGGGGGTCCACTTGGATGAGGTTGCGGGCCATGCTGATGAGGTTGTGGTGGGTGAGCATGGCCAGTTTGGGCTTGCCCGTGGTGCCCGATGTGGTGGAGAAGATGGCGACATCATCCGGCCGCGTGCGCTCCACGTTGTCCTGGAAGAGATTGGGGTGTTCGCGGTGGTGAGCCCGGCCCAAGGCTTCCACTTCCTGGAAGTCAAGGAGGAAGGGGTAGTTGTAGTGGCGCATGCCGCGCGGGTCGTAGTAGATGATGTACTCCGCCTTGGGGAGCTGTTCCCACACCTCGAGGAGCTTGTCCACTTGCTCCTGGTCCTCGGCGACCACGAAACGGGCGTCGCTGAAGTCCACCAGGTACTGGATTTCGGCGGCGATGGCGTCCTGGTAGACGCCCATCGAGATGGCGCCGGCCGACTGAGCGGCCAGCTCGGCGATGACCCACTCTGGCCTGTTGTCGCCGATGATGGCCACCTTGTCGCCCGGCTGCAGGCCGAGGTGGAGCAGGCCCAACGAGAAGGCGCGCACGCGGTCCAAGTACTCGGCCCAGGAGAGGGTTTGCCAGATGCCGTATTCCTTTTCCCGGAGGGCCACTCTGTCGCCAAAACGGTGCGCATTGGCCACGAGGAGTTTGGGCAGGGTATCGCTCATACGCCTTCTTTGCCTCCCTGTGCGGCCTGTCGCTGTGTGCGGTTAGGCCAGGTGTTCCATGAGCGCTTCGTCGCCCAAGTAGGCTTGGACGACGAGGGGATTGTGACGGATCTCGTCGGGCCGGCCCTCGGCGATGACTCGCCCGAAGTCGAGCACGACCACCCGGTCGGACAGGTCCATGACCACGCCCATGTCGTGCTCGATGAGCACCACGGTCACGTCCCACTCCTGGTTGATGTCCAGGATGAAGCGGGCCATGTCCTCTTTCTCCTCGACGTTCATGCCGGCCATGGGCTCGTCCAGCAGCAGGATTTCGGGGTCCAGTGCCAGGGCACGGGCCAGCTCCACGCGCTTCTGGAGGCCGTAGGCCAACGTGCCCACGGGCTTGTGGCGGATGTTCTCGATCTCCAGGAAGTCGATGATCTCCTCGACTCGCCGTCGGTGGCGGATTTCCTCCTCCTGCTGGCGCCACCAGTAGAGGCCACAGGTGAGCACGTTGCCCCGCATGTGGACGTGGCGGCCCAACATGATGTTTTCCAGCACAGTCATGTGGCGGAAGAGCTCGATGTTCTGAAAGGCGCGGGCAATGCCCAAGCGGGCGATCTGGTGGGGGCGCAGCTGGAGGAGGTTGTGGGCGCGACCGTCCTTGAGGAAGACCAATTCGCCTGACTGGGGACGGTAGAGCCCGCTGATGCAGTTCAGCAGGCTGGTCTTGCCGGCCCCGTTCGGGCCGATGATGGCCAGGATTTCCCCCTGGCGCACGTTCAGGCTCACGTCGGAGAGGGCGGCTACGCCGCCGAAGTGGAGGGTGATGTGACGGGCGTACAGCCGTTCGACGGGTTGTGTGCTCACACGATGCCTCCTTGCCTCTCGGTCAGCGATGACCTATGGGAGGTGCAAGGCCGGGCGTGCTGCTTGGGCCGCCCTCTCTGCTCGGCGTGGGTATGGGGGTGAACGTCGTGCCCCGCACCTGTGGCTCGGCCGTCCTGCCGGGGTGGGCGGTGCCGGCGGCCTGCCCACGCGGAAGAGTGTCCCCACTGCTGCGGGAGAACACCCCTGTTTCATGTGCATTGGCCCCCCGCAGCCGAACTTTGTTGCATTGTAGTGCTCTTACCCGGGCCTCACGTAGACGATCTCAGGAAAATTATAACGGCTTACAGAGGATTGGGTAGTGTTGTGTTGGCTACAGTATACGGGAACCAGGGGCTGGCTGTCAAGTTGCCCGTGGCCCGCTGGGCCAAGGTGAATTGACTGCTGGTGAGGAACCGACTATAATGTCCCCTTCCCTTTCCGCCGCCCATGGCCAAGCCTGTTCGCAAACGTATCTGTCGGCAACTGTGAAGGAAGATAGTGGAGGGGTGCCGTGACGATAGCAACCGCGCACTCGGAACAGAAGAGGGCTCGACCCGAGGCCGAGGCAAGTGTGCCCCTGGACGTGAACCGATACGAGGCCCTGCTCACGGCTGTCTGTGCCCTTTCCCTGGTGACGGCGTGGGCAGGAGGGCGTGCGGGGCTCGTTTCGCCCCAGGTCGAGCAGGCGCTCTACGTGCTCGCCTACGCCAGCGGGGGCTTCTTCGGCGCTTGGGAGGGCCTGCGGGCCCTGCGCCACTTGGAGCTGAACATCGACTTTCTCATGGTCGTGGCCGCATTGGGCGCGGCGGCCGTCGGGGAGTGGGCTGAGGGGGCCATACTCCTCTTCCTCTTCTCGCTCAGCAACACTTTGCAGGGATATGCCCTGGGGCGCAGCCGACAGGCCATCCGTGCTCTCATGGATTTGCGGCCGGCCGAGGCCCTCGTCCGGCGTGACGGGCGTGAGGAGCGCGTGTCCGTCGAGGCGCTCGTGGTGGGCGATGTGGTGATCGTCAAGCCTGGGGAGCGCATTCCCGTGGACGGCCGGGTGGTTGCCGGCGCCACGGCCGTGGATCAGTCCACCATCACGGGCGAGAGTATGCCCGTGGAAAAGGTGCCGGGCGACACCGTCTTCGCCGGCACGCTCAACACGACCGGCGTCATCGAGGTGGAGGCCACCCGGTCGCCCACCGACACCACCTTGGCCAAGATCATCCAGATGGTGGAGGAGGCCCAGGTGCGCAAGGCGCCCACGCAGCGTTTCCTGGAGGCGTTCGAGCCCAAGTACGCGGCAGGCGTCATCGTGGCCGTGTTGGCCTTTCTGGCCATCTCGGTCTGGGGATTCGGCCACCCCTTCGACACCGCCTTCTACCGGGCCATGACGCTGTTGGTGGTGGCCTCGCCCTGCGCGCTGGTGATCAGCACGCCGGCGGCCATCCTCTCAGCCATTGCCAATGCCGCGCGCCGGGGCATTCTCTTCAAGGGCGGCGCCTTCCTGGAGCAGGCAGCCACCTTGGAGGCCATGGCCTTTGACAAGACGGGCACGCTCACGGTGGGCAAGCCTCGGGTGACCGACGTGGTGCCGGCGGCCGAGGTGTTAGGCGAGGCGTGGTTCGCGCCCGAACTGGCCGCCAAGCTACGCCCCAAGGGCTTCGACGTGCCGGCCCGCTGCACGCGCGAGGAGCTCTTGGCCGTGGCCGCCAGCGCCGAGCGCTACTCCGAACACCCCTTGGCGGCGGCCATCGTGCAGGCGGCCGAGGAGGCCGGCATTGCCCTCTACGACGCGGCCGAGACACAGGCCGTGCCCGGCCAGGGGGTGTGCGCCCACGTCAACGGCATGGAAGTTCGCATCGGCAACAGGCGCTTCTTCGAGTCGGCCCGCCAAATTTGGCCCGTGCCCCTGATGGCCGTGGCCAGACAGTTGGAGCAGGATGGAAAGACCGTGGTCTTCGTCAGCCAGGACAACCGGCCTTTGGGCCTCATTGCCCTGGCCGACGTGATCCGGCCGGAGGCTGCCCCGGCCCTGGCCGAGTTGCGCCGCTTGGGCGTTCGCCGGATCGTCATGGTCACCGGGGATACCCGCCAGGTTGCCGAGGCCGTGGCCCGCCAACTGGGCATCCTGGAGGTCTACGCCGAGTTGCTGCCCCAGCAGAAGGTGGAGATCGTGGAGAAGTTGGCCGCCGAGTCGCCGGTGGCTGTCGTGGGCGACGGGGTCAACGACGCGCCAGCCATGGCGGTGAGCCACGTGGGCATTGCCATGGGCGCGGCCGGCACGGACGTGGCCCTGGAAACGGCCGACATTGTGCTCATGGCCGACGACTTGGCCCGGCTTCCCCACCTTGTCCGGCTGGCCCGGCGCGCCCGGCGCATCGTGTGGCAGAACATCGCCTTTAGCCTGGCGGTCATCGTGGTGCTCATCGTCTCCGTCTTCCTCCTCGATCTGCCCTTGCCCCTCGGGGTTGTCGGCCACGAGGGGAGCACGCTGGTGGTGGTGGCCAACGGCCTGCGCCTGTTGCGCTCCGGTTCTGCTGGGTAACACGCTCCCTCGCTGAAAGCCGCCCTAGGGAACCGCTTCCGCTTGGGCGCCGAACTGGGTGTGGTAGAGGTGGGCGTAGAGCCCGCCCCGGGCCAACAGCTCGGCGTGCGTGCCCTCTTCCACCAGGCGCCCCTCGTCCAGCACGAGGATCTTGTCGGCCTTCAGGATGGTGGAGAGGCGGTGGGCGATGACCAGGCTGGTGCGCCCCTCGAAGAGGGGCTCCAGGGCCGCTTGAATGAGGGCTTCGGTGTGGGAATCGAGGTGGGAGGTGGCCTCGTCCAAGATGAGAATGCGCGGGTCTTTGAGGATGACGCGCGCGATGGCCAGGCGCTGCTTTTCGCCCCCGCTGAGCCGATATCCTCGCTCGCCCACGAGCGTGTCGTACCCGTCGGGCAAGTTGACGATGAAGTCGTGGATGTTGGCCGCGCGACATGCGGCCTCCAGCTCAGCTTGGGTGGCGTCAGGCTTGGCGTAGAGCAGGTTGGCGCGGATGGTGTCGTGGAACAGGTAGGTCTCCTGGGTCACGATGCCGATGTGGCGGGCCAGGGAGGCGAGGGTCACGTGCCGGATGTCGTGGCCGTCCACGGTGATGCGCCCTTCAGTGGGGTCGTACAGGCGGGGGAGCAAGTAGGTGATGGTGGTCTTGCCGGCCCCGCTGGGCCCCACGAGGGCCACGAGTTGCCCTGGCTCGATCTCGAAGGAGACGTGGCGCAGGGCCCAGCGTCGCGTGGGCACAGGGGCGTCCCCGTTCCCAGAGGATGGAGGGCGTTCCGGTGCGTCCGGGTGGCCCAGGTAGGTGAAGGAGACGTTCTCGAACCGGATGTGTCCCTTCACGTGTCGCAGCACAACGGCGTTGGGCGCGTCTTGGATTTCCACCGGCAGGTCCAGGTATTCGAAGACGCGCTCGAAGCTGACCATAGACGTGGCAAACTCCACGTGGACGTTGGTCAGGGCGGAGATGGGGCCGTAGAGGCGCGTCAAATAGGCGGCGAAGGCCACAATGGTGCCCACGCTGATATCGCCTGCCAGCACCAGGTGGCCGCCCACCCAGTAGATGAGCGCCGTGCCAATGGTGCCGGCCATTCCCAAGCCCATGAAGAACCAGCGCCCCACCAGCGCCCGGCGCACGCCCAGGTCCCGCACGCGCGCGTTGACCTCGCGGAAGCGCCTGGCCTCCTGCTCCTGGCGCCCAAACGTCTTCACCAACAGGGCCCCGTTGATGCTCAGCGTCTCGCCGATCAGGCTGCTCATGCGCGCGTTGTGTTCCATGCTCTCGCGCCGGATGGCCCGCAACACCTTGGCCACCCGCCGGGCCGGCAACAGGAAGAGGGGCAACACGGCCACGGAGAGCAGGGCCAAGCGCCACTCGATGGAGAGCATCACGCCCAAAGTGGTGGCCAGCGTGATGGTGTTGGTGACGATGTTGGGCAACGTGCCCGTGATGGCCGTCTGGGCGCCCACCACGTCGTTGTTGAAGCGGGAGACAATGTCGCCCGACTTGGTGTGGGTGAAGAAGCGCAGGGACATGCGCTGGAGGTGTTCGTACATTTGCTGCCGCAGGTCGAAGATGATGCCCTCGCCGACCCGCGCGCTGAAGTAGCGCTGCACCACGCTCAACACGCCGCTGAGCAGGGGGATGCCGATCAGGCCCACGGCGAGCACGTTGAGGCGCCGCAGGTCCCGGTTCGGCAGCACGTTGTCGATGAGGTCGCGGAAGAGCAAGGGGGGAATCAGCTCCAAGAGGGAGATGGCCACAATGGTGGCCAACACGACCAGGATCGAGCCCCAGTAGGGCGCGGCGTATCCCCACACCCGCAGGAGCAGTGCCCGGTCCACGTGCGCTGAAGGGCGCGAGTCGCTCGCCTGGAGAAAGCTCATCCAACCGCCGCTGTGAAACACGACACCCCTCCCCTCATGTGCCTCGGGGCCGGTTGGCCCGGCTTGAGTGTCACAGTGCGACCAAGTATAATGACATAAGCTCAGTTGCACAAGGGCGTGTCCCTTTCTGGCCAGGACGCGAGCCGGTGAAGTGGAAAGGAGGGTGAGAAGCGTGAGCGTGAAGGGGTGGACGGCGGTGGACAGCCGTTTTTTCATTCCGAGCAAGGAGTTCGAGCCGGCCTACATGGCCCTCTTCCGCAGCGGCGAGCTTCATCGGCGCGCCGAGCTGGCCGTCCAGAAGCTGGCCGATTGTCATGTCTGCCCGCGTGACTGTGGGGTCAACCGCCTGGAGGACCGCAAGGCCGCCTGCCGCAGCGGACGGTACGCCGTGGTGGCCAGCGCCTTTCCCCACTTCGGCGAGGAGGATTGTCTGCGCGGCTGGCGGGGAAGCGGTACCATCTTCTTCTCCTGGTGCAACTTGCGGTGTGTCTTCTGCCAGAACTTCGACATCAGCCAGGAGGGCGACGGGCGGGTTGTCCGCCCGGAGGAGCTGGCGGCCATGATGTTGGCCCTCCAGGAGGCGGGGTGTCACAACATCAACTTCGTCACGCCGGAGCACGTGGTGCCCCAAGTGTTGGAGGCGTTGGTCATTGCCGTGGAACGGGGCCTGCGGCTGCCCATCGTCTACAACACCTCCGCCTACGACTCCCTGGAGAGCTTGCGCCTCTTGGACGGCGTGGTGGACATCTACATGCCCGACTTCAAGTTCTGGGACGCCCGCCTCTCCCTGCGCTACTTGCGGGCCAAGGACTACCCAGAGGTGGCCCGCCGGGCCATTCGGGAGATGCACCGTCAGGTGGGCGAGCTGAAATTCGACGAGTTCGGCCTGGCCAAGCGGGGCGTGTTGGTGCGCCACTTGGTCATGCCGGGCTTCTTGGACGAGACGCGCCATATCCTCACGTTCTTGGCCGAGGAGATCTCGCCGGACACCTACGTCAACATCATGGACCAATATTACCCCGCCGGCCGCGTCAACGAGCGGAAGTACCCCGAGATCAACCGCCGGCTCACCTCCGAGGAGTACGTGGAGGCGCTGAGGATCGCCCGGGAAGTGGGGCTGTGGCGCTTGGACGAGCGCATACCGCGTCGGCCGTGGCTCGTCTGGGCGCCGGCCACGTGAGCTTCGCGCCGGCAGGAAGCTCAACCGCGCTCCTCTTGCTCGGCCGGCCCCTTGGGCGCGCCGGTCGGGCCGTGGACGACGACGGGTTCCACCGAGTCGCCCTCAATGCGCAGCCGGAAGACGGTGTTACAGGTGTTGCAGGATTCCTCCTCGCCGCTCTCCAACATCAGGCCGTGGACGAGCAGCTTCTGGCCGCATCCCGGGCAGGCGATGATGACGCGGGTCACTGTGGGGTCGATCAGGCGGCGGTCGGTCATGGGCGCTGTGCTCCTCCTGTGCGACGTTGGCGTCAGGACTTGCTGGACACGCGGGTGAGGTACTGGCCGGTGCGCGTGTCCACCCGGATGATGTCCCCCGAGTTGACGAAGAGGGGCACTTGGACGACCAGCCCCGTTTCAGTTTCGGCCGGCTTCGTGGCCCCTTGGGCCGTGTCGCCGGCAAAGCCCGGCTCGGTGTAGGTCACTTCCAGCTCCACCGTGACGGGCAGCTCGATTTCCACGGGCTCGCTCTCGTAGAAGGCGATCTCCAGGGTCATGCCCTCCTTCAGGAACTTGACCCGGTCGCCGAGCACGGAGGCCGGCACGGCCGGCTGTTCGTAGGTCTCCAAGTCCATGAAGTAGTAGAAGTCGCCGTCGTTGTAGAGGTACTGCATTGGCCTGGCCTCCAGCCGCACGTCCTGAAGGCGCTCGTCGGGCGAGAAGGTGCGCTCGACAGTGGCACCGGTGCGCAGGTTGCGCACCTTGACGCGCACGGTGGCGCTGCCACGCCCCAAGTGAGTCTGCGATTGGGTGATCACCCGGTAGAGGTTGCCGTCCAACTCGAAGACGGTGCCCGGACGCAAGTCACCAGCCGTAATCATCTCCGCGTTCCTCCTCCGTGAATGGAATTCCGCTCCGCGTGCCCGGCAGGGGAGAGGCATGCCGGGCGTCGGTTGTGTGGGGAACTCTTACGTCTCACCCAACGTGCTTTGATAATACATGAGTTGTGGGAAAAGGTGAAATGGGGCTCACGGTGATGACCTTTGGCCTTGGAGCCACCGTCGGGCCAGGGGGGGCAAGTCGCGGGCTGGGCCAAAGCGCACCTCACACGGGGGCAGGGCGTCCAGGAAGTGGCGGCCGTAGCGCCGTGTGGTCAGCCGGCTGTCGAAGATGGCCACGATGCCCCGGTCGGATTGAGTGCGGATGAGGCGTCCAAAGCCTTGGCGGAAACGCAAGACGGCCTGGGGCACGGTGAACTGGTAGAAGGGGTCGTCGTAGGTTTCGGCGCGGGCGGCGAAGACGGGGTCGTCGGGCACGGGGAAGGGGAGGCGGGTGATCGCCAAGCAGCTCAGCGCCTCGCCGGGCACGTCCACGCCCTCCCAGAAGCTCTGGGTGCCCAACAGCACGCACCGCTGTGTCGTCTTGAAGCGCTCCACGAGCTGGCGCCGCGAGCCGTCCACGTATTGGGCCAACACCACGATCTCCTCCTCCGCCAGCGGGTCGCTGATGGCCTGGTGGAGCCGGCGGAGCTGGCTCTTGCTGGTGCAGAGGATCAACATGCGCCCTTGGGTGGCCTTGGCCAAATCCACCATGACCTGCTCCAGGGCGCGCGCGTAGTGGGGACGGTTGGGCTCGGGCAGGTCGGTGGGCACGTAGACGAGGGCCATCTCGCGGTAGTTGAAGGGTGAGCCGAGGGTGAGCTCACGCACCCTCTCGTCCAGGCCCAGCCGGTCCCGGATGTAGTGGAAGCCGCCGTGGCTCTGGAGCGTGGCCGAGGTGAGAATGACGGCGCGGTGGTGGTTGAAGAGGCCCTCCCGCAGCAGGTCGCCCACGTGGAGCGGTGCCCGGCGCAGCTCCACGTGGTGACGCGCTGTGCTCAGGCGGATCCAACACACATCGTTGGGCTCAGGTTCGACGACGACGCGGTGCACTTCCTCGGCCAACTCCTGCAGGGTGTGTTGGGCCACGAGGAGGCTGTTCCGGTAGCTCTCCCACGCTTCAGGGTCCTCAGCCCGCTCGAGGGCGCGCAGCACCCGGACAAGGCCGTCGGCCGCACCCCGGAGCTCCTCGACGAGGGCTTGGGTGATGGTGGCGGCCCGGTGCCAGCCGGCCGTCTCCCGCACCTCCGGGATGAGGCGCACTTGGGCATCGTATTCCCCGCCGCCCTTCACGAAGGGGTCCACGGCCACACTCACCGCCTCGAAGAGGCTGTCGGCCGTTGTTTGGAGGCGTGTCAGCCGGGCGTGGAGATCGTCCACGAGCCGGGGCAGGGATTCCTCTGGGATGGCGGGCGGCGATTTCTGGAGCCGTTGTCTCAGCATGGTGAGCAACCCCGGGTGTTCGCCCTTCCCCGAAGCAATGAGGTGGTGCAGGTGGTCCCACACCTCACGGCGCGAGACCCGGGCGCCCAAGTTGCCGGTGGCTTGGTTCTCCAGGTGATGGGCCTCGTCCACGATGAGGTGACGGTGGGGGGGCAGAATGGCGTGGTCCATGGCCAAGTCGGCCAGGAGCAGGGCGTGGTTGATGATAACCAGATGAGCGCTCTGGGCCAGGGCCCGCGCGCGGTGGAAGAAGCAACCCGAACTCACGCTACACGCGGCGGCCTTGCACGCCTCCTGCTCGGCACAGAGGTGGGCCCAAGCGGGAAACTCGTCCGGCTGGATGAGCAGCTCGCTGCGGTCACCGGTGCGTGTCTGGGGAAGCCAGACGAGCACGCGGGCCAGGAGCCGGGCCTCGGGCACCGAGAAGCGCTCCCGCTTGAGGAACGCGCGCACGCGGGCCGGGCAGACGTAGTTGGCCCGCCCTTTGAGCAGGGCCACGCGCGCGGGAACCCCCAAGGCTTCCACCAAGCGGGGGATGTCGTGGTGGTAGAGTTGGTCTTGCAGGTTGATGGTGTTGGTGGAGATGACCACGGGCTCGTTGATTTGCAGGGCACAGTGCAGGGCCGGGATCAAGTAGGCCAGGGACTTGCCCGTGCCCGTGCCGGCTTCCACCAGGAGGTGGGTGCCCTCGTTGAGGGCTTGGGCGACGGCCCGCAGCATGGCCTTCTGCTGAGGGCGCTGCTCGAACTGGGCGAAGGCGCGCGCCAAGGGGCTGTCCGCATCCAGCAGGGCTTCGAGGGCGTCCACGTCAAGGCGAGGTGTTGTATGGCCGGCGCTCGCCGTTGGCCTGGGGATGGGCGGCAGGTCCGAGGAAGCCCGCCGGGGCGCGCCGGTATTGCCTACCCCTTGGGCGCGCAGGGCGTTGGCGAAGAAGGACCGAAGGGGCCATTGGCTCCTCTGGGCCACGCCGACAATGGCCGTCAACACGTCCTGGGGGAGTTGGCAGGCAATTTCCCACAGGGCGATGAAGAGCCGATAGGCCATCTCGGCGTCGTCGAGAGCCCGGTGGCGCGTGGGGAACTCGATGCCCAAGTAGTCGGCCAGGTCGCCCAAGCTGTAACGGTGGGCCCACGGGAGCAAAATACTGGCCAGCTCGAACGTGTCGAGGCCCAGCGTGCCCACGAGCGCGCCGTGGCGCCGGAGAAAGCTGAGGTCCACGTCAATGCTGTGCCCCACAACGGGGTAGTTCCCCACGAAGGCTTCCAGCTCGGGCAGGACGCTCTCCAGGGCGGGAGCGCGGATGAGGTCGTCTTGGAGAATGCCGGTGAAGCGCTGGGCGCTGTAGGAAACACGCCGGCGCGGGTTCACCAGGGTGGAGTAGTGGCCGAGCACCTGGTGGCACTCGCCGGGGCGGTCGGCCACGCGGAATTTGACGGCGCCGATTTCGATGATCTGGTCGTGTTCCCGGTTGAGTCCTGTGGTTTCCAGGTCGAGCGCGACGTAAATGCGTCCCATGAATGTCCCGCCTTTCACAGCCCACCGGCAGGCTTTTCATTCCGAAGGAGGGGCGCCTAGGAGGAGTTCGACGGCCTCCTGGGGGGGATGCCACCCTGTGAGCACCACATCGGCGCCGGCTGCACGGAGCTCTTCGGGAGTGTAGCGGCCCGTGGCCGTGCCCACGGCTACGACGCCAAGGTGTTGGCCACAGGCGATGTCGTGGGGCGTGTCGCCCACAATGACGATGCTCTGGCCGGCAAAGTGATGGCCGGTCTCCTCCCGCGCCTTTTCCACGGCCACGGCCGGCAGCTTGTGGCGCTCCGGCCCCTCGTTGCCGAACGCCCCGAAGGTGAAGAAGTGGTCGAGCCTGCAGGCGTGAAGTTTGAGCCAGGCCCCCGGCTCCACATTTCCCGTGAGCAGGGCGATTACCACATCGGGCCGTTCGGCGAGGAGCTCCAACACCTGCCGGACACCCGGCAAGGGCTCTGGCCTGGGGCCAGGGGCGGAAGGCGCCAGCTCTCGGGCGAGCTCGCCGGGATAATGGCGGATGATGTCCGGCAGCGGGGCGGCAATCTCGGCCTCGCTGTAGCCCATGGCGCGCATGGCATCCCGGAAGATGAGGGGATCGGTCATGCCGTCCATGCGCAGGCCGTTCAACCCCTCACTGCGCCCCAACATGTGCTCCAAGGTGCGGGCCATGGCCCGCCGGCCGGCGCCCCGGGAGAGGAGCAGAGTGCCATCAATGTCGAAGAGCACCAGTTTGGCGTCGTTCATGGTCAGATCCAGGCACGGAGCTCATGGGATACCTGTGGACAGCACGCCCGTTTACTATACCACGTTGTGGCGACAACTGCGAACTGGCCGGCCACGCGCGCGGTATGGGCGCAGAGGGTGGGGGCGACGTTTGGCGACCCCTTTCACTCATGCTAGAATGCATAGCCGACGCCGAGGGCGGCAGGAGGTGACATAACAGGCAAAACGCCGGGCGCCGATGGGGCCCTGGGCTGATCTCCACCACGTGGAGTGCAGGCCGACGCGGCGCGAGGAGGAGAGGTCATGGAACTGCACGACTACTGGCGCATTCTCGTCCGCCGAGGGTGGATCATCGTCCTCGTCACGGTGATCGGCGCGGCCAGTGCCTATTTTTGGAGCAAGGCTCAAGTGCCGGTCTACCGCTCGACAGTCTACATCAACGTGCGGCCGGCACGGCTTGATTGGGGGCTCCAGCAGACCATCAAACAGGTCATGCGCAACTACGCCCGCCAAATCAAGTCCATCAGCATGGCCCAGCGGGTCGCTGAAGAGCATCAACTTGACCTTTCCCCGTATGCCTTGGCCGAGAAGATCACGGTGAGCCCCATCGAGTCGGATCTACTCCTCCAGATCGACGTGAAGGATACCGATCCTGTGGTGGCCGCGGAGATTGCCAACAGCGTGGCCGAGGAGTTTGTGGCGGAGATCGAGGTCTTCAACACCCAACAGCGCCAGGAGGACCGCGTGGCCGTGAGCATTCTCGACTACGCCCAGCCCGGCACCCTCTTCACGCCGCGAACGAGGATCAACACCGTGGCCGGAGCGCTCTTGGGCGCGGTGGTCGGGGGGCTCATCGTCCTGGTGTTGGAGTTCTTGGACGATACAATCAAGACGACGGATGACGTAAAACGCCACGTTGGCGCCGATCTCATGGTCTTGGGCACGATCCCGCCGGCGCCCGAGGAGCCCACCTTCCCGGTCCGCCAGCCCGGCGCCGGACGGCGGCTGCTCCTGTTGCGGCGATAGTTCGCCGGCCAGCGCTTGACCGGCGTCTGCAGCCTCAAGGAGAGAAGCAGGATGGCCAACAAGAGCGATGTGAACATGTTGGAACACATCATCGCCCTTTTGAAGGAGCACCCAGAGTGGCAGGACGCTCTCCGGGAGGTGCTCTTCCCTGAATGGAAGTTGTTCAACGATCTCACCCGGCGGATACACGTGCTCGTCGAATCCCAGCAGCAGACCGACGCCATCGTGCGAGCGCTGGCCGAGCGGCAGGACCGATTCGAGGAGCGCATGGAGCAGGTGGAGGCCCAGATCGCAGCCCTGGTGGAAGCACAGCGGAAGACCGAGGCCATGATGCAGGCCCTCGTCGAGCGGCAGGACCGGCTCGAGGAACGCATAGTGCAGGTGATAGAGCGGCAGGACCGGCTCGAGCAGGCCATGGTTCGCATGGTGGAGCGGCAGGACCAGTTCGAGGAGACCATGCGCCGCATGGTGGAGCGGCAGGACCAGTTCGAGGGGGCCATGCG
>Ga0256839_1002016_pt1 | contig 23478 bp, 24 predicted proteins | sample 354166metaG_FD_185968 | JGI IMG/M metagenome (GOLD analysis project Ga0256839, IMG submission 185968) | Hydrothermal vent microbial communities from Mid Atlantic Ridge, Atlantic Ocean - 354-166 | ecosystem: Environmental > Aquatic > Marine > Hydrothermal vents | place: Atlantic Ocean: Mid... | reverse complement strand
TGCTAAAAAAAGCAGGCACACGCACCCCTAAATACAATGCAATGATCAATTATTTACGTGGAAAATAGTCTTTTATTCATACAAATCATCGAAAAAGGGGGGGGGTGGTCAAATAAAACAGCTATTTTAATAGGCCACCCCCCCTCTTTTTCTGCATTTTGTATATTACAATAGTGATTATAAGTAGCATTCATGGTGATAATTGTCCGATAGGCGTCTTTGACTCTGGTATTGGTGGACTTTCTGTTTTAAAAGAGATTCACCAGCTTCTACCTCATGAAAAACTCATTTACGTGGGAGATTCTGCTCACGCACCTTATGGTGATCGTACCGCTAAATATGTGCGTGAACGCTCTCAAGCTATTGCTGACTTTCTACTCGACCAAGGCGTAAAAGCGATTGTTGTTGCTTGTAACACTGCCACGGCAGAAGCCGCTACACAATTACGTAAAACGATGGATGTACCGGTGATTGGATTAGAACCAGCAATTAAGCCCGCTGCACAGCTCAGTAAAAGTGGTATTATTGGTGTACTAGCGACACAACGTACCATTGATAGCGAGCGTTTATTAGGCTTAACTGAACGTTATGCAAAAAATAAAAAGGTACTTGCTCAAGCTTGCCCTGGTTTGGTTGAACAGGTTGAGGCTTATAAGCTTGACCATTTAGATACTCAAAAAATGCTCAATCAATATATTAGTCCATTACTTGAGCAAGGAGCAGATTCTTTAATTTTAGGTTGTACTCACTATCCTTTTTTACTCCCTGCAATTCGTGAGATTACAGGCAATGACATTCAAATTTTAGAAACTGGACGACCCGTTGCTGAACAGCTTAAAAGAGTGTTAAATCAAAATAACTTAGAAGCCGTGATTCAGTCTCAAAAAAAAATGATAATAAAGTATCAAGCAGAAAAGAATAGTGAACAAAATTCCAGTAGTATAACCTTTTACAATAGCAGTAGTGATATACAGTACCACCAAGCCATGAAGTGGCTTTGGCACGAACCTATCAATATCAAAGTGCTTCCAATATTAACCTAAGTGCACTCTATTAAGACTAGAAACTACCATGACAGATAATTCTTACCAACTCGAAACCATTAACCCACACACCGGTGAGCCGTATAGCGAGCGCCCAAATAAAACAAAGTTAAAACGTGATATGAAAGTCCTGCATGATCTAGGTCGTACATTAGTTGAACTTGCCCCTAGCAGATTTGATGAGGTTACATTATCCGATAGGATGCGTGATGCAGTGTTCATTGCAAAAAAACTTAAGAAAGCAGCTCTACAACGACAGTTGCGTTTTATATCAGGCATTATGGGTGAAGAAGATGTAGAAACTATACAACTACAGCTTAGGCAAATTGCCCTTCCCCAGCAACAAGAAACAGAGGCTTTTCACGAGATAGAGGAATGGCGCGATAAACTCATCGCAGGAGATAATGACCTCGTAAATGAGTTGGTGACAACCTTTAATGCCGACAGACAGCACCTTCGACAACTCGTGCGTAATGCTAATAAAGAAGCACAACAAAATAAACCGCCTAAATCATCACGAATATTATTTAAGTATTTGAAAGAGTTGCAAGAGGGTGTTTAGGACTAGTGAAAACTCAAAATATTCCCTTCCAAAATATAGATTGGTCAAATGTTCCTAAAATAGAATACAAAGGTGAGATTGGTGTTGCTACTTGGCAAACACAAATATTTGAAGGTTTACGACTAAGGATTGTTGAGTATTCTGCAGGCTATATTGCTGACCACTGGTGTCAAAAGGGACATATCGTTCACTGCCTCAAAGGCGAGGTTACAAATGAACTAGAAGGTAGACAGTCATCAATTCTTAAGGAAGGCATGACTTATATCGTTTCGGATGATTTAAGCTCACACCGCTCTGTTACTAAAAACGGTGTAAAGCTACTAATAATTGATGGTGATTTTCTAAAATCACTCTAATCAATAATCTAAGTTATCAATCAATATTAGCTTAACTATTTTTCTAATAACTTAATAATACTTCTAATTTCACCTGTGGATTCCATCACTTGTTTTTCAAGTTGATCTACACGCTTTAAAAGTAATTTTGTAAGATCTACATCGTTGTCATGCTTATTCACTAAGCTATCTAATTCTTTAATCGCTTTTTGTAAAAAAGGTGATATTTCAAAGACTTCTACTGAGCCGGTTTTTGAATTTTTATCAGCGACCATTTTAGCTGATCGCCCAAACTTAAACGTTTTTCTATGGGGTAAAAATGAGCCTTTTTTCCGTTTATAAAATATTTTTAAATTATCTTTATCTTTAGCACTTTGACTTAAAGCATAGTGCGTTATTTCGTCAGGGCAACAAATTCCCATCTCTGTTAATGTTGGAAAATCACTCATTTGTAATACACCTTGTAGCTTCTTATTAGATTCAATGATGTTATAGACTACATCGAAAGGTTTTTCAGGAATATCTATTTTGAATTTGAAGAGAGGAACTTATCAAAAAATGATTCGTTGTAACATTCTGCAGGAATCTTATCTTTAATCTTTTCATGTAAAGCTGGGAGTTCAGACCAATGGACGCCTTGCTTATGATGGTGAGCCGTGTGATAGCCTAAATTACCCGTAAAAACATTATACCATTTAGACATATTATTATGTGAGGCTGAAAACTCATCAGTCGTATCAAGACCAACATGATGACCATAAGTTGCCCATGAGGTATAAACTAAACTCACAATCATAGGTAATATAAAAATAAAAATAGTGGCTATAGGTTTGTATAAAGACAAAACAATTAAAATTGAAAAAGTGATCCCACTGTATAATATAAAAGTTTTTTGTTGTTTTGGATAGTCTTTACCCACCTCAAAAGCACGCGGAAAAGCCGTTAATGCAACTTCTAATGAGTAACCAATAACACTTTTGGCACTACCGTCTTTTCTTTTCCAGCGGCTTTGATCTTTATCTTGATCAAGAAAATTACGATGATGCCCGAAGTTATGATGCAACACCCAAAGGTTAGTTGTAGCTCCTGTATGTACACCATAGAAAAATTCTAAAACTCGATTCATCCAAGCTTTCTTAAATGTATTACGATGTTGATGATGATGATTCCAAGCGGATATAGCGCCTTTAGGAATAATCATCAATAACCAGTAAACTATGAAGACCCAAATATCATCAACTAGAAAAAAAACAGTAAAATCTGCTAATGAAAATAAAAGAATAATTGTGACCGGTAATCGGTCTGCTGAAAAATTAAACACGCGTTTCCCCACTATATACTCGCTCTTTTGTAACAAGAGGCTTCCTTAAGGTTTATTCTACTATTTTTTTTACTATGTTACATATATAAGACACTAAATATTTTACATTTTTTTAGCATAAATCATGTTTTAATACACCACCCAAAAGACTAATAATTATTTAAGGATTTTTGATGAATAAATATCTCATCGATGCCCGCATCACACCTACTGAACATTTAAATATTTTATCCCAATTAGAGGTAGGAAAACTACTTGATAGTAGCCAATCTGGTCTATATCAACTTTTCCGCCAGTGTTCTTTAGCCGTGCTTAGTCATGGGAATTACACAGATGATGCAAAAGAATTGTTAGAACGCCATAAAGCCTTTGATATTCGAATTATTCAGCAAGATCGTGGAATAAAATTAGAAGTCAAAGGAGCACCAGCTGATGCTTTTGTTGATGGGAAAATGATTAAAGGGATAAATGAGCTACTTTTTTCTGTACTACGAGACATTATTTATACCAATAACGACATCATTGATAATCCAAAATTTGATTTAACAAATAGTGATGGTATTACAAATGCTGTATTCCATATTATGCGCAATGCAGGTGTTTTAAGAAGTAATGAAAAACCCCAGCTTATTGTTTGCTGGGGTGGTCATTCTATTTCTCGTAAAGAATACTTGTATACAAAAGAAGTTGGTTATCAACTTGGCTTGCGTCAATTAGATATTTGTACAGGCTGTGGGCCTGGTGCTATGAAAGGACCTATGAAAGGCGCTACATTTGGCCATTCAAAACAACGTGTGAAAAATGGACAGTATTTAGGTATTACAGAACCTGGAATTATTGCCGCCGAATCACCAAACCCAATCGTTAATGAGTTGGTGATACTCCCTGATATTGAAAAACGGCTTGAAGCATTTGTTCGCACTGGTCACGGTATAATAGTTTTTCCTGGTGGAGCAGGAACTACCGAAGAAATACTCTATATTCTTGGTGTTTTACTTCACCCAGATAATGCTTATGTGCCCTTCCCTCTAATTTTCTCTGCACCAGAAACATCAAGAGAATATTTTGAAAAAATAGATCAGTTTATTGGCAACACTTTAGGCGAAGCAGCACAAAAGCGTTATGAAATCATTATTGGTGACTCACAAAAAGTAGCCATAAAGATGAAACAAGGAATGAAAAAGGTCAGAGATTTTCGTCGGGAACATAGTGATGCTTATTATTTTAATTGGCTCCTTAAAATTGATTCTGAATTCCAGCAGACATTTGAACCAACACATGAAAATATGTCTAAATTAGAGCTTCACAAAGATTTAGAAACACACAAGCTTGCAGCAAATCTTCGACGTGCATTTTCAGGTATTGTCGCAGGAAATGTTAAAGACGATGGAATACGGGCAATTGAAAAACATGGTCTATTCGAGTTAAGCGGTGATAAAGATATTATGGAGAAAATGGATACCCTACTTCGCTCATTTGTAGAACAAAACCGTATGAAGTTACCCAGTGATATTGCTTATAAGCCTTGTTATAAAATAATAACATAGACTTAGCTTAGTATACGTCATATGGTAGATGATATTAATAATCATCGATAAGAGATACCCCCCCCTATCAATGATTAAATAAAAATATCAGTAAATTTACTAACCCAAAGAAAATTATATTATTTATAGTACTCTACTTTTTTTCTAGATTAAGAGGGTCAATCACGTCATCTGCTAAACTCGTTGGTAGTAGTCTTAGTCCTTTCATACCCACGATAACCAAAGCTACTGCAAGACCAACTCCACCTATTCCTAATAAATATTCAGGCATAGTAGCAGTATAAGCATTATTAACACCATCAAAGAAGGTACTAGATACCTCGGCGTTAGGGAATAATATTAATGGAAATGATTGCCCGCCAATTAAAATAACATATATCTGAATCATACCTCCAATTACAGCAAGAACAGCCGCAGTCACATGAGCTAGGCGATTATTTTCAAAAAAGCGACACCATACCAAAAACATTGGGACTAAGCTTCCCATAATTATTTGACCGTACCAAAATAAGCTAGTAAAAATGCTATCACCTGTAAGTATATAGGCTTCCACCGCATGGTGCTCTGTAGCATACAGATTTGTTAAATGACGCGTCATTTCGAAGAAAAGCACTAATATTAAATACACAGCCATACTATTTCTTAATCTATTTAAGACAATGTCACCTAAGTCTCGGCCTGTTAGCTTGAAGGATGCCATTAAAACTAGAGAATAAATAGCGGTTCCAAAAACATAAGAAGAAACGATAAACAAAGGAGCTAAAATTGCCGCATCATAATATTGACGTGCTACTAAAAAACCGAAAATAGACCCCGTACCCATTGTTAACATAAAGCGCCATGCCATATTAACAATTCCTAGAGGCTTATATAGCTTCTTAGCAATTTTCCTGCGATCCATCATTGTCCAGTTATATAAGGTTATAATCAAAAGAAAACCAGAGTAAAGAATCATATTCCAAGCAAATATAGACTTGAAATTAAGAGCCCCTTTTGCCATTTCAATAACATGACCAAGACTTCCAAGATCAAGTAAAAGAACAACCAATCCACCAAATAATAAAGAACCAGCAAGGGCAAGCGATAAGCGACCTTGAGGTTTGTAGACATCTTGACCAAAGACAGTACCAATGGTAGCTATATTAGCTGCGCCAGAAGCAGCTACAATCAAGAAAATTGCAAATACATGGGGAATACCCCAAACAACTTGATTATTCATGCCCGTTGTATAGTGACCTTCATGCATATGTAAAAATGCAAATACTCCACCAAGCACCAAAAGCCCAAAGAAGCCTAAAACTCCCCAGAATCCGAACCCATTATTTTTTACTTCACTGAATGATATGTTAGTAGCCATGCTAATTCCCTTATATGCCCCAGTAACGAACGCCAGTGTTTAAACCAAGGTCTGCACGAATTTGCGTACCACCGAATTTCTTTAATACTTGACTGATTTTGCTATCTGGGTCATTTAAGTCACCAAATAACATTGCTTGTGGTGCTGCATCAACACAAGCAGGATTCTTTCCTTCATCAACACGGTTCACACACATGTTACAAGATTCAACTGTTCCCTTACCTCGAGGGGTATCAGGGCGTTGATCAACGATAGTTTCATGAACAAAACTACGTGCTTTATAAGGACAAGCCATCATGCAATAACGACAACCAATACAAATATGCTTATTAACTTGTACAATTCCGTCAGCACGCTTCATTGATGCACCTGTAGGGCATACATCAACACATGGGGCTGTTTCACAATGCTGACACATCACAGGTAATGTAACTTCATGTCCTGTCATTTTTTCAGTAACTTTAACTTTACGGATCCATTGAGCTTGTTGTGCATCATTAGATTTAGGATCACTACCCCAGCCATGTTCTTTCTTACAGGCTTCTATGCATGCGTCACCACCATCATCAAGTTTATTGATGTCAATTAACATCCCCCAACGAACTTTTTCAGAAACAGCTTCACCTGCAGGCTTTGCTTGAACTTCTCTTAAAAAAACACCTGGCGCAACAGTAGCAACAGCCGCTGTTCCTGCTAAGCCACCTAAAAATTTACGACGATAGGAATTGATATCACTCATTACTTCTCTCCTATTGTTTGTTTAGGGGAATTATGAATTTCTATTTCTGCTTCTGCAACAGTAGAAGCTAAATGCTTTTGTGAAGGGGCATCAAACTTAACACTAGAATGAGTGGCATCGCTAGGTGCTACTTTACTCACTTTGCTATTATTTGGGTGATCCACATGGCATTGAAAGCAGTCTAACTTTTGTGCAACAAAGTTATGACAAGTTGAGCAGAAATGTTCAGGATCAGAACTTCTTAAAACCTTTCCATTATGTTGGTCTGGGACATGACAGTTAATACATGATTTAAGACTATGATCTTTAGTACGAATACCCTTAATTACTGTCTCATCACGTTTATGAAGTAATTCATCCATATGGTTAATTCGCATATTTTTGATATGGCCATCACGGATTTCATCACTTTCAAACTGCTTAACTGCTTTCATCAACTCAGGAGGCTTACTATTACTATCACAAGCACTAAGACTTGCACCAAGAAGAAACATTACTGAGATAAGGAAGACTGATTGTATTGATTTATGAAACATATTTTCTGAATCCTAAACGAAACTAAAGCCTAAAAAAGACTTTAGATTTCTTTAATGCAAAACGACAGATTAACCGCCTAGACCCATTTCGATGTAGCCTGTTGGACAAACATCAGCACAGATATGACAACCAACACACTTGTCGTAGTCCGTATCAACATAGCGACCCGTAGTCGATATGTCTTTCTTAACACGGAAAACAGCATCTTGTGGACAGTAGATAACACAGTTATCACACTCAAAACAAAGTCCACAACTCATACAACGTTCTGCTTCTTCTACAACCTGCTCGTCTGCAAGTGCATTCATACGTTCTTCAAAATGACCTAATACGTCATCTTTACTCGGCACATCTTCAGTACGCTTGTTACGATCAACTTTTTCAAAGTGGCCTAAGAATAATTCACTAGACTCAACGATTTCATGCTCAGAACGATCATCGTAGTTATGTACCGCGTAGTTATCAGTGTCTGTACCACGTAGATCTTCTTCTTTACCCTCATCATAATCGACAGGGCTAAGATCGTATTCTTTAAGCTTGTCTAATAAATCAAAGTGATGCTTATCAACTTTTGGACGCTTATCCATCTTCTCGTCTTTCTGTGTTAAGAAGTGGTTAATAGTTTCCGCAGCGATAGATGCTTGACCGATTGCTGTGGTTAGTAGATGAGGACGAACAATGTCACCAGCTACGAAGTGACCTTCTTTACCCGGTACTTGATAGAAGTTATCCGCATCAATCGCATTGCGATCATTACCGAACTCTTCAACACCGTCAAGATCACCAAACTGACCGATTGCAGATACAATTAAATCAGCTTCGATAATAGTTTCTTTTCCGCCTTCTTTTGGCTTAGGTACGTTGCCGTCCATTACAGACTCAACAACCTTTAGACCTACAGCACGGCCGTTATCATCAACAAGAATCTCAGTTGGCATAACTTCAGTAAGAATTGTTACACCTTCAATTAATGCATCTTGTACTTCGTGCTCTGCAGCAGTCATTTGATCTAATGGGAACAATGACGTTAGTGTTACTTCAGCAGGCACTTTGCTTGGTGGTTCTGCATCATGCTTGATAACACCTGTTGCAGAATCTTCACCTTTTTCAGTGTAATCAGCTAATGTACCGATACGACGAGATACAGAAACCACGTCGATAGAAGTATCACCACCACCCACACATACAACCTTAGGTGCTGTGTATTTCATGTCGCCTAAGTTAAATGCTTCTAGGAAATCTACTGCGGTAATTGCGTTTGGTACATCGTTCCAGTTATCAACAAACAGTCCGCGACCATTCTTACAACCTAAAGCCCAAAGAATAGCATCGTAGTCTTTTTCTAAAGATTCAACAGATACGTCTTTACCAACACGTGTGTTTAATTTTACTTCAACACCATCCATGTCTGTAATACGCTTAATCTCAGCATCCATCTTGTCGCGAGGTACACGATAGCCAGGGATGCCGTAACGAGCCATTCCACCTAATTGTGAGTGATCATCAAATATAGTAGAAGCGTGACCCATTTTACGAAGTTGGTAAGCGGCAGCCATTCCTGCAACACCACCGCCAATGATTGCAATTTTCTTGCCAGAAGCAGGAGCCGAGTCATCAAAGCCTAAGCCCAATGCAATCGCTTCATCACCGATATATTGCTCAACCGAGTTGATTCCAACAAAGTCATCAACATCGTTACGGTTACAACCTTCTTCACAAGGCGCTGGACAAACACGCCCCATCATTGATGGGAACGGGTTAGCCGCTGTAGAACGACGGAATGCGTATTCTTGCATAGACATATCGCCCGTTGGCTTTTCTATACCACGTACAATCTGCAACCAACCACGTATATCTTCACCTGAAGGACAGCTGCCCTGGCAAGGTGGTGTTTTCTGGATATAAGTAGGACACTTGTAAGAAGTATCTTCTTGGAAGATATGTTCTTCCATGCTATCCCACGTATGATCGCCCTCTTCGTAACGTCTAAACGTGTACCCGTCTAATGATTTATCATCAGGTGAAGTTGCCATGCTTATTCTCCATGCTCAATCCAAAACGGATTGGAAATTATCTAAATTTATTTTCGTTAAATAATGATATAACTAACGTTATATCATTATACTGTTAATCATTTTTAACCGTCAGCTTTCGCTTCTTTCTCAGCTGTAGCTTTTTTACGCGCTTCCATAGCTGCGAGACGCTCTTCTTCTTCTGCCGCATCACGTGCTTCAATTTCTTCTTCGGTTAATTGTCCCGTCAAGAAAATCGCATTACTTACTAACTGATGAACACTCACAATCATATCCATGCTAAATCCATAGTAAGGAATAACTTTGGTAAATTGCGATTTACAAATGGCGCAAATAGCTGCCATATGTGTTACTTGGTAATTTTCAGTTACGTGTTTTAAAGCTTCCATCCGCGGTTGAGCGCCTTTGACACGAATCTCCATCAAATCATCGGTAAGGATTCCACCACCACCGCCACAACAGAACGTAGCGTCATTAATCGTATCCGCAGGCATATCAACAAAATTGTTACATACTGCTCTTATTACATTACGCGGTATATCAAACTGCCCCCCAGGTTTATCCCCCATACGTGAGCCACGAGCGATATTACATGAGTCGTGGAATGTAAGAACTTTGTCATCATTCTTTGACTTATCGATATTTAATTTGCCTGCAGCAAGTGCTGGCTCGGTAATTTCAAGTACGTGTTGTGGTATTGGGTAATTTTGATCTAGAAAATCAAATGGCCCTGCTAAAGTATTTAAGAAACCGTAAGCAACACGCCATGCATGTCCACACTCACCAAATACAATTCGTTTAACACCTAAATCTTCAGCTGCTTTACGAATACGTAATGAAATCTTACGCATATTCTCGTAACTACCGATAAACATGCCGAAGTTTGCACCTTCAGATGCATACGAGCTTAATGTCCAATCTAAACCAAGTTCATGGAATACTTTTGCATAACCCATCAAACCATCTACGTGAGGTTCTGCAAAAAAGTCTGCTGATGGTGTGATTAATAATATTTCTGAACCTTTTTTATCTAAAGGTAGTTTTACGTCAACACCTGTTTCATCAAATATGTCTTCTTCAAGACCTTCCAACGTATCAGCTAATGCACCTTCTGGCAGACCAAGATTATTACCAATTTTATGAACCTTGCCCATAATCTCAGTACAGTACTTTTGACCCATACCGATATGGTCAAGAATTTCACGTGCTGCCATTGAAATTTCTGCAGTATCAATACCATAAGGACAAAAAACCGAACAACGACGACACTGTGAACACTGGTGGTAATAGTTATACCAATCTTTTATCACATCTTCTGTAAGCTCAGCCGCACCAACAAATCCTGGCATGCCCATTTTACCAAAAAACTTACCCGCAAAGGTAAAGTAACGACGGTAGACTTTTCGCAACAAATCTTGACGTGCTACTGGCATATTCTTAGGATCAGATGAACCAATATAGTAATGGCACTTATCAGTACAAGCACCACACTTAACACAAATATCTAAGAAAACTTGAAATGAACGGTAACGACCTTTTAGGTCAGACATTTTATCTAACGCACGCTCTTTCCAGTTTTCAACAAGCGTATCTGTATCACCATAGTTCTCAACACCTTCCGGCATCGTAAAATCTGTTGGATAATGCATATCCTCTTGAAATTCTGGTTTTGAAATCCAAGGCCCATGACCTTTCATCGCATCAGGTTGCAGACTAGGAATATCTAGTAAACCATCTTCACCTGTAATTTTTGGTATTTCGTAATCAGCCATGGTTATACTCCTTAATCCAACTCATCGAGGTAGTTCTTGCCTTGCTTCTCCAGCTCAACAGCCCATGGCGCAATGTGGCGCTTTTCACGTGGGTTATCAATCTGATTACGAGTCGGGCTAAAGAAAATACCAGGAGCATGTAATAGTTTACTTATAGGGAAAATTAGCATTAATATTGCTACCAATCCAAGGTGTATCAATAAAGTAACATCCGTTGGTAATGGCTGCCAATTAAATGTAATTAAACCTCTAAAAAAAGTTTTAACCATAACTATATCGGTAGGGCTAACATACTGCATCATTAAACCAGACACGCCAATCAGAATGAGTAACAACAACATGGCAATGTCAGATGGAGCGCTAATATACCTTACACGGTCAATGAATATACGGCGTGCCATCAAACCTAGTAAACCTAAGATAAAGAGGAATCCTGCATAAATACCGAAGGGTTGTACAAACTGAATGACACCCCAAACAGGATCTTGTACATAACGGAAGTGGCGAAGGACAATAATAAGCATTGTGTAATGAAACAGCATGCCTAGAACCCATAATAATTTATCTGCACGGAATAGACTTTTAAATAAGAATACTTCTTGCATCATACGTATCACTACACCACCCTGCGTAACAGGTGCTGGTGTAGTAGGTATTTTTAGCGGTGCTGGGGTTTTCGCGTAGATCCGAATCTTATTGGCAACACCCAATACTAATACTAATGTTGCAACCCAAAACAAAAGGGCATAAATAACACCAATGACATCTTGCACAATGCAACTCCTAAATTCGTAAAATCTATCTTTTTCAAAAACTTACAGGGTATTTTAAAGATATACTGCACTATAAACTTTTGAAAAAGAACTTGGGAGTGAAACACTCCCAAAATCCCTAAATGTTTTATCTAACTCTCTAGCAAGAGATTATTTAGATTTAAACACAGCCTGTTGGTTTAGGAAGACCAGCATACTTACATGCTTGCTTACCAGGACCGTAAGGAAATAAAGAGTAAAGGTACTTTGAGTTACCTTTGTCTTTTCCTAGACGTTTACCAACAGCTTTAGTTAGAACACGTACCGCAGGAGCGATTTGGTATTCTTCATAGTATTCACGTAGGAAGTTGATAATATCCCAGTGCTCGTCAGTTAGATCTACATCTTCGCCGTTTGCAAGTGCTTCACCAATTTCTGGCGTCCATGAAGAAAGATCAATTAAGTATCCTTCTTCGTCTAGTTCAATTGACTCACCGTTTAACTCAAGTGTTGACATAATAATTTCCTCTTGTTTATATATAAAATATAAAAATAAATTAGCTAAAAATCGTATAACTCATACATTGAGCATACAGGCTTTATAGCCAGCTTTGCGTCGTTTCATTCTCTACAGACAAATCGACAAAACCTGCATAATCTACAGTTTTGATACCATCGATCACACGATCTTCACTTAAACCACGTGCGGCAAGATCACCACCTAAAACATAAACAGACACATCGTCCATTGCTGTCTTAAGCTTTTCAGAAAATGATGTACCTTCGATTGCACCTACTGCCGCATCTTCGATCATCAAAACTGAATCACCTGCTTTCACGTGATTTAAACAACTTCTAAAAGACACCTTTTCAAACGGTGACTTGTTTACAATATGTAGCATTGCCATTTCAGTATTCTCCGTTAGTAGGGTCTAAAAACTTAAAGTAACTTCTTGTTCAGCCATAACATCAGCCATTTCAGAACGATCTACCATAATGATTGATGGTTTTTCGGCCCAATCATCATCTTCGTCTTCCCAAACAAGATCCATAAGATCATCTTGTGTAAGACCACGCTCCTCTAAAGATTCTTTAGAAACATATAATTTTTTGATTTCGTAGTCACCAAGAGCTTTATACGTATTTGAGAAGTTCTTTTGACCAATACCCGTTGTGTCTTGACCTTTAGTGATTTGGTATACACCGTCATCAATAAAAGCAAGTGATACGTCTTGTTCAAAAGCAGCAGAGATCAATACAACCTCTAAAGACTCAAGCGCATAAACAGTTCCGTAGGGTGCTTTGCGATTAACAAACATGAATTTTTTAGTAGCCATTTCTATTAGTCTCCAAACACAACAGTACGATCAGATTCAATACCGCCTTCGATTAACTGACCTAAACCAGAAATACGAAAACCTTCGATCATATTATTAGAATCAAAACCTTGACGTTTTGCTTCATCTTCATCCATAAGACCACGACGTTGAGCTGCAGCAATACAAATAACCAAATCCAAATCATTTTCTTTTGATAGTTCGGACCATTCTTTTTGAATCAAACGATCATCACCTGGAGGCACACTCAAACTAGAACCGTTGTTTACGCCGTCATGGTAAAAGAACACACGGAAAATTTCGTGACCTTGTGCCAATACTGAACGACAGAACTGCAGAGCCGAATCAGCAGATTGATGCTGGTATGGCCCTTCGTTAATCATAATTGTAAATTTCATCTATAAACCCTAATTAACAACTTATATTAGAAACGGATGTGCGTTGACGAATTAAGATTCGCACGCGCACCGCGCCAGTTATCAATATGATACTTAGTGAATGGAAGACCTGTCACTTCGAAGAAACGAGGCCATCCGATACGCTCAACCCACTCGTTGATACGCTCCCAATCACGTGCACCTTCTTTATAACAATCAAGAATTTTCTTAACGATTGCTGTAGCTTCAGGCCAACGAGGAGGATTATTTGGAATACCAGCAGCAACTAAACGTTGAAATGTTGGCTTGCCACGTGCATTAGAGTGATTACCACCAATCCATACTGCAAGCTGAGTAAACTCATGATCATTGATCTGCATTGGAGGACATGGAGGGTAACAAGCACCACAACAAATACATTTCTTCTCATCAACTTCCAATGAAGGCTGACCGTCAACCATTGCAGGACGAATCGCAGCAACAGGACAACGAGCGACTACTGATGGACGCTCACAAACATTACCCACTAGACTGTGATCAATCTTAGGTGGCTTAGTGTGCTGTACATTAATTGCGATATCACCTTGACCACCACAGTTAATCTGACAACAAGATGTTGTAATATGTACACGGTTAGGCATATTCCAGTTAGTGAACTCGTCGTACAACTCATCCATCATAGACTTAACTACGCCAGATGCATCTGTACCAGGAATATCACAGTGCAACCAACCCTGTGTGTGTGAGATAGATGCAACAGAGTTACGAGTTCCGCCTACTGCGTAACCCTTCTCTTTAAGTGCATCAACTAAAGGCTGAACTTTAGCTTCTGTATCTGTGTAGTATTCGATGTTACTACGAATAGTAAAACGAATGTAGCCGTCAGCAAACTCGTCTGCAATATCTAAAAGGTCACGTAAAGTAAAAACATCTAATATACGTTGAGTACCTGCTTTTACAGTCCATACTTTATCGCCATTTTTAGCGATATGAACCATTACACCTGGTTGAGTATCTTCGTGATAATCCCAAGTGCCGAAGTTACGACGCATTGTTGGGTGCATGTATTGAAAACCGTCAGGACAACCTGATTCAATTGGCTCGCGCATTTCTGGTTTTGCCATGGTTTTAGCTCCTAAAATCTGTTAAATCAATGAGGTGCGCTACACACCTCAATTAAGAATATTAAATATACTGAGTTAGCTAGCAGCCTTCTCTTCACGCTTACGATTGAACCACTCTTCAGCAGCCTCATCCCAACCATCTGTACGAACGTAAGAAACGTTACGTGGCTGAGCAATCATATTTGGATCAGGATCAACTCCGATTCCTTCTAGGAAGTTAACCAAACCAATACGCTCAATCATCTCACCCGTACGCTCATGCTCAAGACCATTTTCCGCCCAAAAGTCAATGATTTCTTCAGCAAGCTCAACGATAGTCTCGTAATCTTCTGGTGTCTCTAACTTCATGAATGGCACAAGAACAGTACCCATCAAGTCACCGATCTTTAATGTACGCTTACCACCACAAAGAATAGTTACACCTTTGTCTTCACCAGGACTAATAGCCTTAGGAACAACATTCATACAATGCATTGAACGAACACAATTGCTCTCATCAGCAACCAGCGAATTATCTTCACCTAGCGATAACGAGCTAGAAGTACAACGTGAAATCACGTTATCCATTACGTAATCAATACCTTTGTCAGCAACAAATGCTTTCCAAGCGTCTTGATCTATTTTCTTGTGATCTCTCCAAGTACCGATAACCGCAAAGTCAGCACGCTCAATCGCGTTTTGACAATCGTTAGGACAACCTGAAACTTTAAACTTGAATTTATAAGGAAGCGCTGGACGATGAACATCATCTGTAAAATTATTTACAAGGTGACGATGAATCGCGTGCTCGTTACAGTTAGACATTTCACAACGTGCTGCACCTACACATGACATTGCAGTACGCACACAAGGACCAGCTCCACCAAGATCCCAACCGTAGTCATTTATCTCATCGAAGAAGTGCTGAAAACTATCATTATCAGCACCGATAAACATGATGTTACCTGTCTGACCGTGGAAAGTCTGAAGGCCTGACCCCCACTTCTCCCAACTATCAGCAAGTTTACGCATCATGTCTGTTGAATAGTAGTTACCAGGAGTAGGCTGTACGCGCAACGTATGGAACTCTCTAGATTCAGGGAATTTATCACCCACTTCAGAAAAACGAGGGATGATTCCACCACCGTAACCAAATACAGAAATAGTTCCACCTTTCCAGTAGCCCATCTTAGTTTCATAAGAGTGCTCAAGCTGACCCAACAAACCATTTGTTACGTTATTAATACGCTCATCAGGATGATTGTCTCGCATGTTTTTAATGCCAGTAATAAAACTCGGCCATGGACCATCTTCTAAAACATCTAGCATTGGCGTAGGATACTTCTTAATGTCAGCCATTGTTGCCTCCAATTAATTTTCAATAATTGGTAAATCAAATCGATTCACCACTAAAATTCTTAACTAAGTAAATACAGCCTTTTAATAGTGACCAAATTTACGAATGCATACAGTCTAGTTGCAAACAACAAAATTAAGAATCTCACTCATGGGAGAGAGTGTTAAAAATAACCTATCCCATTATGGATAGCCCAACTATAACCCTGTTTTTTCTATTAATTTTGCTATTCAGAGACTATTTACAAAAACAGGAGTAGAATATTCGAATATACTTAAATTGCAAGATTTTTTCTTTAACTTATGAACATTTTAATACAATCACCTTTCACTCCAGATAATATTTATGTTGAAGGTTTCAACTATGAAAAATGGCGATCTAAAAAACTAAAAAATGCATTAAATTATTCTGAAAATAATCTAAAGTCATCTATTATTGACATTGATAATGCTAACAGCCCAACATCAACAGAATTAAATAGAATATCGAAATCGTGTAAAAAAAATAATTTTTGCTTATACAGAATTAAAAATAAAGAAAATGGCAATAAAGAAGCTATTCATTCACTTGCAAAACACCTAGGTTTATCCCATTTAGATAACAATCTTTGCGCAGATGAGGACAGCCTCACCTCAATTACTAATACTTCGCACGAGGGGCAACACGAATACATCCCTTATACTACTAAACGCCTTAGCTGGCACACTGATGGTTATTATAATCCACCAGAACGTAATATAAATTCAATGTTACTGCATTGTGTAAAACCTGCCAAATCAGGTGGAGAGTCACTCTTACTGGATCATGATATTGCCTACATCTTATTAAGAGATAAAAACCCAAACTATATTAAAGCTCTTATGCAAGAAAATGTCATGACAATACCTGCAAATATTCTTAATGGAAAAGTTATTCGTGAGGCCCAAACTGGCCCTGTCTTTTCATTCAACAGTGTTGGCCAGCTTCATATGCGCTATTCAGCAAGGAAAAGAAACATTGAATGGGAGCAATCCCCCATTACCTTGGAAGCGGTATCATTTCTAGAAGACTTACTGGAAAGCAATTCAAAATATATTATCAAATATGCTTTAAAAGCAGGGGAAGGACTAATCTGCAAAAATATTCTACATCGCCGTACAGCTTTTGTGGACTTTGACGAGACTAGCAGGAAGAGATTATTATATCGAGGACGATATTTTGATATCATTTCTTCTTACAAATCATCGAAAAAGAGGGGGGGTGGCTAGTTAAATATTCTCTTTTTCGAGTATTTTTAGATTTTATGATCAATTTACCCATTTTAGAGTTGTTTTTTAGTTTTCCTACTCAATATCAACAAACCGATACACAGTGACATAATCATAGGTACCAGCAATGCTATCACTCAGCGAATTACTTTTAGAAGAAGGCGATAACTTAGCCACTTTTGATGAACTAAAACAGGCTATTCAAAGAACTGCAATTGATAGAGCTGAACTTCACTTTCAGGTAGATATTGAACCACCTGCATTTTCAGACCGACCCTCCGATTGGCATGACCAGCTTAATATTGCTTTCGAATCCGCACGATAACCCCAAACCAAGGATTTGAATTATGTTCTGGGAAGAAGATGAAGATAAAACATTACCATATGAAACACCAGAGGACGTTATTGATCTTGTATTTTCAATAAAATGTAAAACTCTCCCTTTAAACCACGCTTGGGCTCTTTCAAGGGAGATCATTCAATACTTACCATGGTTCGATAAAACACCAGTTGCAGGCATCCACCAAATTCATGTTGCCGAAAGCAACAATGGTTGGATGCGCCCAGAAGATGAGAATGCTCTGCTCTACCCCTCTCGCAGAACAAAAATGACCTTGCGCATCCCAATTGACAAGCTTGAAACGACAAGAAAAGATTTAAACGGTAAAATACTTGATATTGATGGCCATAAATTAGAAATTTTAGGATCAAAAAAGAAAGTTTTTTCTAACAGCAGTGTAATCTTTTCTCGTTATGTATTAAGTGATGCAACTGAAACTGAAAATACCTTTCTCACTAGAGTTTCTGAAGAATTAAAACTAACAGTTGATTTTAAAGTTAAAAAAATGCTTTGCGGAAAAAGCCACACAATTAAAACACCAACTAAGATATTATCAACAAAACATCTTATGATTGCTGATCTTGATAGCGAAACCTCTATCAAAATTCAACAGCTAGGCATAGGAGACTCTAAAGAATTAGGCTGCGGTATATTTATCCCACATAAAGGTATAAAATCATTAAATGCTGGAGAATGATTTTTCATATTATTGATAAAAAGCCACTCGTCGGGTATCTCTTCCCTTTTATCCCTAATTAGGTAAAGTAAGACACTATTATATAAAAAGCACCTCACGCATAACTTGTTGTAGAGGTTTAAAATAAAAATAAAAATATCACAAATAAGGAAAATAATAATGAGTGGGATACAAACCATACTAATCGCGGATGATTCAGATACTCAACTGGCACACCTAAAATCTATTCTAGAATCTGCCGGTTATACGACGATCAGTGCAAGCTCAGGAAATCAAGCCATCACTTTAAGTGAAAAAATGAAACCAGATGCTATTATGTTAGATATCGTTATGGAAGATGGTGATGGTTACAAAGCTTGTCGCGCAATTAAGAAAAATCCAACATTCGCTAGCACTCCCATTATCATGGTTTCAAGTAAATCCAACCCCGTTGATAAACAGTGGGCAAGACAACTTGGAGCCTCTGAATATATTGTTAAGCCATATGAAGATAAAGAGATATTAGACAAACTAACTACTGTTTAATTATTAATAACCTATTTAACGATAATAATAAATATAAGGATGGGGAAAATGCACACTGTTGAACACGACAATGTGGTTAATAACACTGAAGCTAAAGCATCGGATATGTATGCGAGCTCATCATATAGCTCTATTTTAAATTCAGCTGTTGATTCTAAAAAAAGAAGAAGACTCAATAATAACAATAACCGTTTTTTTTATACGGTAGGTAACCATAATTTTATTTTTGAGAAGAACCTTAAAGTTGAGAACTTATCAGCTACAACAATAAATAAAGTTCCTCATACACCTGACTGGTGCACGGGCATTATCAGTGTACGTGGTATTATTATGCCGGTAGTCAATATGCATACTCTTCTTAATAGTGAATTAAAACTTAAAAATAAATACATACAAAGTAAAAAAACTTATCTGTTGATGGTAGAACATAACAACCATGCTCCAATTATTCTTCAGATTGATAAACTCCCAGAAATAATTAATATTGATGATTACACCTATTCAAGATCAGCAAATAACTCACCAGATTGGCAAGGAAAAACCTGGAAGAACTCGACGAATAAACTCTTCGAAATTGATCATGATAAATTATTAAATACGTTTAAAAATATCTAATAATTACCAAATAAAATAAGAACACAATACAAATAAAAATAAAAGGTAGCGCCATGTTAAACAAATTATCCATCAATACTCGTATGCTTTCACTAATAGCATTACCAACCATTTTATTACTTTTGCTTGGTTATCTGTCATTTACCATTATCTCTTCTGATGCAAACACACTGAAGCAAAGTGATAAAGACTTTAAGTCTGTGATTGCCGCAGCTGATGTTACCGAAAACGTAAATAAGCAGTACACACAGTTACTCTCTAATATTAACTCCGGATTTATCTTTTGGAAAGCCGGCGAAAAAAGAACAAAAAAAGGTATTGCCAAGATCAAAGAAAGTTTTAATACGTTTAACAATACATTGACAGCAGCTGAAAAAGAAAGCACTCCTGTTCAACAACTTTTTGCTCAACAAAAGCGTCTACTGGCTTCTTATGAAGGTGCAGCTAAACTATTTAAAGGCGAAGAAGATAAGAAAGCACTAAATACATATGTTTTGAAAAAAATGTTTCCGTTTGCAAATGCATTGATCTCTAATATTACCAGAATCAAAAAAGACAAATATGCAGTGACTGCAGCAAATAGTGCCGCTGCAATCACAAATTCAGAAAAAACAGTTGAAAAAACTTTGTTATATATTGTCGGTGGTATTCTTGGAATCATCATTCTTGGTAACTTGATTATGTTCTCTATCACACGTCCAGCTAAGAGATTAACTAAAGTTGTACACAGACTATCAGAAGGTGAGTTTGATGCACGTGCCGAGATTAAAGGGTCAGATGAATTTGCAGAATTAGGTACTGCTCTTAATAGCTTGCTGGATGATCGTGCTACATCTCTTAATAAAACAGAAGATGAACATCAGGAATTAAATCAGTCGGTATTTAAATTACTACAAGCCGTTGCAGAGTTAAGTGAACGTAACTTAACTGTTCGTGCTGCCGTTACAGAAGATGCTACTGGCCCAGTAGCTGACGCACTCAATCTTCTTGCAGAAGAAACAGCAGCCACATTGATGCAAGTGCGTGATGTAGCCACTGAGGTAAACGAGACATCTAAGAAAGTGAATATTCACTTAATGTCTGTCAATAAACTCGCAATGCGAGAGCAAGAACAAGCTATTGAAACAGCTGAACAGATGGACGACATGATGGTCCGTCTTGATGATATAGCGAACTCAGCAGCTGATACAAATAATATGGCGGACACTACTATCGCTTCAACTAATAAAGCACACGCATCGGTATCAGAAACATTGACAGGCATGTCCGAGATCAGAGATACAGTACAAGAGACTGGTAAACGTATCAAACAACTCGGTGAACGTTCACAGGAAATTTCTCACGTAATCGATATTATCAACACTATCGCTGAAAGAACTACGGTACTTGCCCTTAATGCTAGTATGCAGGCAGCAGCAGCGGGTGATGAAGGTCGAGGCTTCTCCGTAATCGCTGAAGAGATCCAGCGATTATCAGAGAGTTCACGTGAGTCAACGAGCCAAATATCCACCTTAGTACGTAATATCCAGCAAGAAACAAATACGACAATTGCAACCATGGATAAAACGATAGAACAGGTGATAGATGGGTCTACAAGAGCTGAAGATGCTGCACTTCAGATGAAAGAAGTATTAGAAACAACTATCCAGCTGGCTGAATCAGTTGATAAAATTGCACTAGTATCTCGTGAACAGGTTGGAATCAGTGAAGGTCTCAAGCACAAAGCACAAAGCATATTGAAATCAACACAATCAACTGGACAAGAATTATTATCGTTAACAGGCTTGAGTCGTAATATGGGTGACTATGCACAACAACTAGTACATTCTGTAAACGTTTTTAAACTTGATGATAACAACGAAAATAATATTGCTAAATCAGAAGCTGAGGCATAAAAAAGAACGGATAATGTATTTTATACTTATCCGTAGTAATGGCTAGCTGTCAGGAGACACAACAGATGCAACATAATAATAACAATGTCATCGCTAATGAGCTTAATAATATCATCTTGAGCCTTGCAGACACTGATTCTGAAAACATCAGTGATTCTTTAGAAGTAATTGATAATAAAATTTCACACCTAGAACAACTTTCGCAAGAGATGAATATTCCAGAGTTAAGAGCCTTGACACACTGGATGATGCTAAATATTGAACTAGATAATGATAATAAAGAACAAGTAACGACCCTTTTAGAAAACGGTAGTTATTATAAATGGATGGAAATACTATCCATGTTGTTACAAAGTTATGATCAATCACTACTACCAATAATCTATAAGGCACTCACTGAGCCTAACTGGTTAGTAAAACCTTCTGCTCCCCTGCTTCGTAATCTAGCAAGCTGGATAGAGTCTGTAAAAATATCTACCGATAGTAGTGACACCTTGAGTTCTAACTCTAGTGAAGAATTAAATAATACTAGTGATACAAATGTTAACAATGAACAAAGTTCAACTGAACTACTGGACGATATCGAGCATACAGATAAATATATTTTTGAAGATATTGAATCAGCAATATTAGAAAAAAACTATAAAGATACTGGAGCACTTGATAATTTTACTGAAGATGTAGAGAGTAACTCAATAAAAGTGACTGCTGATGAAAAAAGTAACTACTATGAGGACATTGAAGAAAATATAATTATTGATTCTACCGAAAAGTTATTTTTAGAGAATGAAGAAACATCTTCAACAGATCAAACACCTATAGTTCTCGAAGAAAACGCGCCTGATAATATTAATATCGAAAATGTCAAAACTCTAAAAATAATCAATGGTAGTGATGAAAGTGAAAATTTAGATACTGATGACTTTAGTATGGAAGTTGACGACATTGTAATGACATTGACAACCATCAGTGCGAGTACTGATGATCCACTAATAGAACCAGAAGATTACATTGCAGAATTACAACGCTTTGAAATGTTAGCTGAAATATCAGGGTATTTACCACTCCTACCAATTAGTAACTGGTGTCAAAAAAATATATCACTTTTCTCGCAAAATCCATCTGATAATTTGCGTCAATTTGTTGAAACGGGTGAATGTTGGACATGGATAGAATTAACTAAACTTGCTATTGCTGAGCCTGATGAGCTTTCTACAATTTCAGAATTAAATGCAGAACTAAATCGTGATGAATGGTTAGAGCCTTTAGCTATTGAAGATTTAGAGCCATTGATCTTATTTTTACAAGACCCTTTAGGGTTCAATGACAAAGATATACCTGTTTCAATAGAAGCGACTGATAACATTGTTAAAGCGGATGAAGAATCGGTTAAATTAATTGAAACAAGCACAGAAGAATCATCAGATCTATCATTTAAGTGGGAGGATGACGTACACCCTGAACTTTTAGAAGTATACTTTGAGGAAACAGCGGAAAATATTATCTTAATCACAGAATATTTAAGTAATATTGGTAAAAAAGAATCCACAAAAGAACAACGACAAGATGCAAGACGTATTGCCCATACTATAAAAGGAGGTAGTGCAGTTGTAGGCATCACTGCACTCTCAACTTATGCATACCAGCTAGAAAAAATTCTAGATTATGGTATAGATCATAGTCTAGCAACTGAATCGCATGAATTATTGCATTCTGCTGCTACTTGCGTGGAATCACTTTATAAATCTATTCAAGAAAAGAAAGCAGCACCAGATGATTTTCCCACAATACTATCACAATTGATTAATTACGCTGAAGTTGTAGAAGAATTGGATGATGAACCACTTGAACTCAGCGCTCTTGTACTCCCAGACTTTATATCACAGCAAAATGCAGAGAAAGAAGCAGAAATAAGTGTTAATAACATCATTGATGATACTGTGGATATAGTTGAAAATGATGAAAACCTAGAAACAACTGTAGAAAA
>Ga0256839_1002015_pt1 | contig 23508 bp, 29 predicted proteins | sample 354166metaG_FD_185968 | JGI IMG/M metagenome (GOLD analysis project Ga0256839, IMG submission 185968) | Hydrothermal vent microbial communities from Mid Atlantic Ridge, Atlantic Ocean - 354-166 | ecosystem: Environmental > Aquatic > Marine > Hydrothermal vents | place: Atlantic Ocean: Mid... | reverse complement strand
GGGGAAGCGGCAGGTGGGGTGGGCGGGGCGCGTCAGGTGTCGAGGGGGCGCGCGCAGGCCGGGGCGGCGCGGCGCGCGGCCTCAATCAGGGCCTCGACGGCCTCGGGGCGGGGGAAGCTCTCGCGCCAGGCGAGCGCCACGCGCCGCGCGGGTGCCGGGCGCGCGAAGGGGCGCACCGCCACCAGCCGCCGCTCGCCCGCGGGGAACGCCGCCGCGCTGCACGGCAGCACCGTCACGCCCGCGCCCGAGGCCACCATGTGGCGTATGGTCTCGAGCGAGGCGCCCTCGAGGCTGCGCGCGAGCGAGCCCGGCTCGGCGGTGCGCCCGCACTCGGGGCACAGGGCGAGCACCTGGTCGCGGAAGCAGTGGCCGGGGCCGAGCAGGAGCAGCTCCTCCCCGGCGAGATCGGCGGCGCGCACGCTGCGCCGGCGCGCCCACCGGTGGCCGGCGGGCACCGCCACCACGAAGGGCTCCTCGTAGAGCGGCGCCGTGGCCACGCCGGGCAGCGCGAAGGGCTCGGAGATCACGATCGCATCCAGCGCACCCTCCCGCAGGCGCTCGGCCAGCTCCGCCGTGTAGCCCTCCTCGATGAGCAAGGGCATACGCGGGGCCGCCCGCCGCAGCGCCGGTATGAGGCGCGGCATGAGGCAGGGGCCGACGGTATAGATGGCGCCCACGCGCAGGGGGCCGGCGAGCGGGTCGCGGGCGGCCTCGGCCTCGGCCCGCAGGCGCTCGATCTCCTCGAGCACGCGCTGGGCGCGGGCGACCACGCGCTCGCCCGCGGGCGTGGGCACCACCTCGCCCCGGCGGCGCTCGAAGAGCGCCACGCCCAGCTCCTCCTCCAGCTTGCGCACGGCGACGCTCAGGGTGGGCTGGGTGACGAAGCAGGCTTCTGCGGCGCGGCCGAAATGCCGCTCGCGCGCGAGCGCCACCACGTAGCGCAGCTCGCTCAGGTTCACCGCTCCCCTCCGCGCGGCCGCGGGCGGCGGCCGCCCGGCAGGCATGATACGCTCGCGGCCGGAGAGGCGGCAGACGATGACCACGCGGCTTGCGCTCTGGCTGCTCCTCGCCACGCTGGCCTGGCCAGCGTCCGCCCTGGAGGTGGCGCTCGACGGCGAGGCCACGGTGGCGGTGACGCGCTTCGGGCCGGCACGCCCCGACGACGGGCGGCTCTACCTGTGGCTGCCGAGCGAGCGGGGGCTGCCCGCGGGACAGCTCGCCGCGGCGCGGGCGCTGGCCGCGCGGGGGCCGGAGGTGTGGGTGCCGGACCTGCTGGCCGCGCGCTTCCTGCCGGTCGGCCCCACGGGGCTGCGCCAGGTGCCCGCCGCCGACGTGGAGGCCCTGATCCAGGCCGCGGCGGGGCGGTCGCGGCACGTGCTGCTGGTGGCCTCGGCGCAGGGGGCGGCGCTCGCGCTCGCCGGCGCGCGGCTGTGGCAGGCGGCGCATCCGGGTGAGGCCCTTCTCGCCGGCGCGATCCTGCTGCACCCCAATCTCTACGTGGAGACGCCCGAGCCGGGGGCGGAGGCCGCCTACCTGCCCGTGGCGCGGGCCACGAACCTCGGCCTCGTGGTGATCCAGCCCACGCTCTCGCCCTGGTGGTGGCGGCTGGAGACCCTGCTCGGCCACCTCGAGGCGGGCGGCAGCACGGTCTGGCGCTGGGCCCTGCCCGGGGTGCGCGACCGCTTCCATTTCCGTCCGGACGCCACGCCGCTCGAGCGCCGGGCGGCGGGTCTGCTGCCGGCCATGCTGGATGCGGCCGGAAGGCTGCTGGCCGCCACGGCGCGAGCGCGCACGCCGCCGCCGCTGGCCGAGACCGCCGCCCCGGCACCCTCGCGCGCCGGACGCATGCTGCGCCCCTACCGGGGCGATCCGGCTCCGCCCCCGCTCGACCTGCCCGTGCTCGGCGGCGGGCGGCTCGCGCTCGCCGACGTGCGCGGAAAGGTGGTGCTGGTGAACTTCTGGGCCTCCTGGTGCCCCCCGTGCGTGCACGAGATGCCCTCCATGGAGCGGCTGCGCCGGCGCATGGCGGGCCGCCCCTTCGAGATCGTGGCCGTCAACATGGGCGAGGACGAGGCGACCATCCGGCGCTTCCTGAGCGAGAAGGTGCAGGTGGGCTTTCCCATCCTGCTCGACCGCGACGGGGCGGCGCTCAGGCGCTGGAAGGTCTTCGCCTTCCCGACGAGCTACCTCCTCGATGCGCACGGACGCATCCGCTACGCCGTCTACGGCGCCATCGACTGGGACGGTCCCGAGGCGCTCCGCGCCATCGGCGTGCTGCTGGACGAGGCCCGCGCCAGCGAGGCCGGGGGCTAGAATGGATGGCATGGGCAATGGAGGCCATGAGGGCGCAGGCGCCGGGGGCGATCGGCTCGCGCAGGCGCTCGCGGCGCGGCTGGATCGGGACGTGGATGTGGTGGATCTCGCCGGGTCGAGCCCCGTGCTCTGGATGCAGGTGCTGGCGGGCGGCCGCCGCCTGTATCCGCCGGCCGGATCGGACACCGCGCTGGAATTTCTGGAATTTCTGGAAGGCCGCATGTCCTCCGAATATGCCCGGCTGAGCGGGGCGCGTGCCGGCATCCTGGCCGATGTGCGCCGCCGGGGCCGCCTGCATGGCTGACGACGTCGTCCTGGGCAAGGCCGCCGTCATCGAGCGCTGCCTCGGGCGCGTGCGGGAGGAATACGCAGGCGGCCGGCACCGGGGCTGCGCTTTCCCCTTCCGGAGCCCTGCGCAGGGGTCTATCCGCGCCGCAGTGCCTGCGAGCGTCGCCTGTCGCCATCCCGTTCCGCCCTCGTGACGTAGGCGCGGCTTCCAGCCGCGCCGTGGGGCCGGCTGGAAGCCGGCCCCACAGGGAGGGGCCGCGCCCGGGCCGGCTGGAAGCCGGCCCTACGGATTGGGGAGGATGGGGCGCGGCTCAGGGCGCGGCGAGCAGGCGTACCGCGGTGGCGAACCAGAAGGGGTCTGAGCGGGCGGTGGCGCCTCCCTGGCCTCTGACCGCGCCGGGTCCCCAAGGTTGCGCCACGGGTCACCGCTGCGGCGTGCCGGAGCCGCCGCCGGCGTCCCCGTCGCGCGGCGGCTCGTCCTCGCCGGCCTCCTCGTCCTCGGATTCCTCCTCGGCCTCGATGCGGTCGAGCTCGGCCTCCAGCTCGGCCTCCGTGGGCGGGACGTAGTCCGGGGGCGGCGCAGGCGGCGTCGGCGGGCCCTCGGGGCCGGCGGGCGCGGGCGCGGCGGGGGGCGTCGCGGGGCCCCCGCGGGCCGCGGCCTCCTCCCCCGTGGTCTCCGCGTCCTCCGCCTCTGCCGCGCGGCGGCCCATGAGGCGCGAGAGCAGCACCCCCAGCTCGAACAGCAGCCACATGGGCACGGCCATCATGACCTGCGAGATGGGGTCGGGCGGGGTCAGGAGCATGCCGACGACGAAGGCCCCGACGATGACGTAGGGCCGCTTGGCCGCAAGGCGCTCGGGCGTGGTGGCGCCCGCCTTGACCAGCAGCACGGTGGCCACGGGTGTCTCGAAGGCGACCCCGAAGGCCACGAACAGCATCAGCATGAAGTCGAGGTAGGCGTTGATGTCGGGCATGTAGGCCACGCCTTCGGGGCCGGTGGCCGTGAGGAACGCGAACATGAGCGGGAAGACCACGAAGTAGGCGAAGGCCATCCCGGCGTAGAAGAGGGCGGTGCTCGAGACCAGGATGGGCAGCACGAGCCGCTTCTCGTGGCGGTAGAGGCCGGGGGCGACGAAGGCCCAGACCTGGTACAGCACGAAGGGGAGCGCCAGCACCAGCGCCACCACCGCCGTGAGCTTGAAGGGGGCGAGGAAGGGCGAGGCCACGCCGATGGCGATCATCTGGCTGCCCTCCGGGAGCTGGGCGAGCAGGGGCAGCGCGAAGAGCTCGTAGAGCTCGTCGGCGAAGGGGGCGAGCGCGAGGAAGGCGAGCAGGACCGCGAGCAGGCTGCGCAGGATGCGGTCGCGCAGCTCGAGCAGATGCGCGACGAAGGGCTGCTCGTGGTCTTCCTCCGGCACCTCGGGGCCGGGCGGGCTAGCGGCGGCCATCCTCCTCGCTTCCGTCGCCGGCGGCCGCCTGCGGCGCACCGGGCCCGCTCAGGGCGGGGGCCTGGGGTCCGGCGCCGGATGCGGTGGCGGGCGCTTCTGCCGGGGTCTCACCCCGGTCCGTGCGGGCGGGCATGGCGGTGGCCTGGCGCAGGTCCGCGTCGGTCTCCTCGATGATCTCGCGCACCGCGCGCACCTCCTCCCCGAGCTGGCCGGTGTCGCTCATGACGCGCTTGAGCTCCTCGGCGGCGAGCTCGCGCTCGATGTCCTCGCGCACCGACTGCACGAAGCTGCGCGCCTTGCCCAGCCACAGCCCGGCCGTGCGCGCGAGCCGCGGCAGGCGCTCGGGCCCGACCACGAGCAGCGCGATCACCATCACGAGGACGATCTCGGCGAAGCCGACGTCGAACATGGCCGTCGGGACCGGCGGGGCGCCGGCGCGGCCGCGCCCCGCTCAGGCGCGGTCCTTCTCCTTGTGGGTGACCTCGGCGTCGATGACGCGCTCGTCCTGCGCCTCCAGCCGTCCCGTCGCCTCCTTGGCCGCGGCCGCGCCCTCCTCCTCGCCCTCGCGCACCGCCTTGCGGAAGTTCTTGATGGCGCTGCCGAGGTCGGAGCCGAGGGTGCGCAGGCGCTTGGCGCCGAACAGCACCAGCACGATCAGCAGGATGATGAGCAGCTCTTTGAATCCGAACATGGCCTCACTCTCCGGCGGGCCGGCGGCCCGCTCGCCTGGGCGGGGCCGGGCTCAGCCGCCCCGCCGCGCCTTCTCCTCGTGGCCCGAGGTGCCGAAGCGCCGCTCGAGCTCGGCGAGCACCTGCCCGGGCCCGAGCCCGCGGGCGGCGAGCAGCACGAGGGTGTGGAACCACAGGTCCGCGGTCTCGTGCACCACGGCCGCGTCATCCCCGCCCTTGCCCGCCAGCACCAGCTCGACCGCCTCCTCGCCGATCTTGCGCAGGATGGCGTCCGTGCCTCCGGCGTAGAGGCTCGCCACGTAGGAGCGCTCGGGCGAGGCCGTCTTGCGCGCCTCCAGCACCTCGGCCAGCCGCGCCAGCACCTCGCTCACGAGGCCCCGCCCCCGTACATCTCGGCGGGATCGCGCAGGACCGGCTCCACCGTCTCCCAGTGCCCGTCACGCAGCACCCGGTAGAAGCAGCTCTCGCGGCCGGTGTGGCAGGCCACTCCGCCCGCCTGCTCCACCTGGAGCAGGATCACGTCGCCGTCGCAGTCGAGGCGCACCTCACGCACGCGCTGCACGTTGCCGGACTCCTCGCCCTTGCGCCACAGCCGTCCGCGCGAGCGCGACCAGTAGACGGCGCGCCCGGTGGCCACCGTCTCGGCGAGCGCATCGCGGTTCATCCAGGCCACCATCAGCACCCGTCCGCTGGCCGCGTCCTGGGCGATGGCCGGCACCAGGCCCGCCTCGTTCCAGCGGACCGCCTCGAGCCAGCCGTCCTGAACTGCCTGCCGCGTCGCCATGGGGCTGCCGTGGGGAGCCGGCCGTCGCCGCGCCGGCAACCCAGTATAGCGCGAACCCGGGGGTCGGGCCGTTTGACCCGGCTCAGGCGCCGGCAGGCGCGGGCCTCAGAGGCGGACCTCGATGCCGCGGCTGGCGAGATAACGCTTGGCCTCGCCCACCGTGTGCTCGCCGAAGTGGAAGATGCTGGCGGCGAGCACGGCGTCGGCCCCGCCCTCGAGGATGCCCTCGGCCAGGTGCTCGAGGGTGCCGACGCCGCCGGAGGCGATCACCGGCACCTCCACCGCCTCGGCCACGGCGCGGGTGAGCTCGAGGTCGAAGCCTTCCTTGGTGCCGTCGCGGTCCATGCTGGTGAGCAGGATCTCGCCCGCGCCGTAGGTGTTCATGCGGCGCGCCCACTCGACCGCGTCCAGCCCCGTGGGCCGGCGCCCGCCGTGGGTGTAGACCTCCCAGCGCGGGGGCTCGCCGGGGCCGGAGACGCGCTTGGCGTCGATGGCGACCACGATGCACTGCGAGCCCACCGCGCGCGCGGCCGCACGCACCAGCTCGGGCTCGCGCACGGCGGCGGTGTTGATGGCCACCTTGTCCGCGCCGGCCACCAGCATGCGGCGCACGTCGGCCACCGAGCGGATGCCCCCGCCCACCGTGAGCGGGATGAAGACCTCGCCCGCCACCTGCTCGACCACGTGCACCATGGTCTCGCGTCCCTCGTGGCTGGCGGTGATGTCGAGGAAGGTGATCTCGTCGGCGCCCTGCTCGTCGTAGCGGCGCGCGATCTCGACCGGATCGCCCGCGTCGCGGATGTCCACGAAGCGCACGCCCTTGACCACGCGGCCGGCGTCCACGTCGAGGCAGGGGATGATGCGCTTGGCCAGCCCCACGGGCGGCTCAGGCGGCGCTCTCGCCGCGGCCGCCGCAGAGCTCGTCGGCCAGGCGCTGGGCCTCGGCGAGGTCGAGGGTGCCCTCGTAGAGGGCGCGGCCGATGATGGCGCCCTCGATGCCCTCGTCGGCCACCGCGCACAAGGCGCGGATGTCGTCGAGGCCGGTGATGCCGCCGGAGGCGATCACCGGCACGTGGACCGCACGGGCGAGCGCGGCGGTCGCCTCGGCATTGACGCCCTGCATCATGCCGTCGCGGCTGATGTCGGTGTAGACGATGGCCTCAACGCCCTCGCGCTCGAAGCGCTGGGCGAGGTCCACCACGTCGTGGTGGGAGAGCTTGGACCAGCCGTCCACGGCCACCTTGCCGGCGCGCGCGTCGAGCCCGACGATGACATGGCCCGGGAACTCCAGGCACAGCTCGCTCACGAAGTGCGGCGTGCTCACGGCCTTGGTGCCGATGATCACCCAGCGCACGCCCGCGCGCAGGTAGGCCTCGGCGGTCTCGATGTCGCGGATGCCCCCCCCGACCTGGATCGGGAGCTCCGGGAAGGCGCTCGCCACCCGGCGGACCACCTCGGCGTTGACCGGACGCCCCGCGCGGGCGCCGTCCAGGTCCACCATGTGCAGGCGCCGGGCGCCGGCCTCCACCCAGCGGCCGGCCACCTCCACGGGGTCGTCGCCGAAGACGGTGACGTCGTCCATGCGCCCCTGGCGCAGGCGCACGCACTTGCCGTCCTTGAGGTCGATGGCGGGTATGAGCTCCATGGTCACGGCTCCGCGGGCACGGAACGGGGGACAGGGGATGCGCTCGAGGGGCGGGCTTCGTCGGTCGCCGTTGCCGTTGTCATTCTTTCCGGCGCGGACCCCCGCGGGTCCGCCTTCCTGTATATACCAGAAAAAGGCGCCGGCGCTCAGCCCTCCCCGTCCCAGGCGGCGAAGTTCTCGAGCAGCCTGAGGCCGGCCCGCTGGCTCTTCTCCGGGTGGAACTGCACCGCGAAGCAGGCATCGCCTGCCACCGCCGAGGCGAAGGTCGGGCCGTAGGCGGTGGTGCCCGCCACGCGGCCGGGCGGCGGGTCGAGCGCCACGTAGTAGCTGTGCACGAAGTAGAAGCGCTCGTCCTGGGCGATGCCGGCCCACAGGGGGTGCGCCAGGGTCTGGCGCACCTGGTTCCAGCCCATGTGCGGGACCTTGAGGCGCGCGCCGGTCCGCGGGTCGCGGGCCCCCTCCGGGAAGCGGCGCACCTTGCCCGGCAGCAGCCCCAGACCCGCGGTGCCGCCGTCCTCCTCGCTGCGGGCCATGAGGGCCTGCAGCCCCAGGCAGATGCCGAGGAAGGGCCGGCGGCCCGCGAGCTCCCGCACGGCCTCGCCCAGCCCGGTGCGTGCGAGCTCGGCCATGGCCTGGCCGATGGCGCCCTGGCCCGGGAAGACCAGCCGGTCGGCGCGGCGCACGGCCGCGGGGTCGCCCGTCACGGTCACCCGTGCCCGGGGCGCCACGTGCTCCAGGGCCTTGGCCACGGAATGGAGGTTGCCCATCCCGTAGTCGATGACGGCGATGGTGCCCACCGGCGGCTCAGAGCGTGCCCTTGGTGGAGGGAACCTCGCCCGCCGCGCGGGGGTCGCGCTCGACCGCCGCGCGCAGGGCGCGCCCGAAGGCCTTGAACACCGTCTCGGCCACGTGGTGCGCGTTGCGGCCGCGCAGGCAGTCCACGTGCAGGGTGGCCCGGGCGTGGTTGACGAAGCCCTGGAAGAACTCCTGGATCAGGTCGACGTCGAAATCCCCCACACGCGCGCGGGGAAAGCGCACCTCGTAGACCAGCCCCGGCCGCCCGGAGAAGTCCACCACCACCCTTGAGAGGGCTTCGTCCAGCGGCACGTAGGCGTGGCCGTAGCGGTGGATGCCCGCCTTGTCGCCCAGCGCCTCGGCGAAGGCCTGGCCGAGGGTGATCCCCACGTCCTCCACGGTGTGGTGGGCGTCGATGTGCAGGTCGCCCTCGGCGCGCAGCGCGAGATCCAGGCGGCCGTGGCGGGCGGTCTGGTCCAGCATGTGGTCGAGGAAGGGCACGCCGGTCGCGAGCTCGGCGCGCCCGGCCCCGTCGAGGCACAGCGTCACCTCGACCCGCGTCTCGCGGGTCTCGCGGCGCACGGTGGCGGTGCGCGGCTCCACCTGTCTCTTCCCCCGAGGAAGCAGCCGGCGCCATAGCATACGCGGCCCGGCACGCGCGGCAAAGGTCATGCCATACATCGGGCATGGTTTGGATCGCGGGCAATAATTGACCTCGATCGGAAAAATCCTGTCCAATGGGGGTGCGCGGCGCCGACCCACGCCTCCATGACAACAACCGAACGCAGGGAGAGCTCCCGTGCCGTCCCGCCCCAAGGTCATCGACATCCAGAGGATCAAGGTCGCCTGCCGCAGCTGCACCCTCCATGAGCTCTGCCTTCCCCTGGGCATCGACGGCGAGGAGCTCGAGCGGCTCGACCGCATCATCCGCCGCCGCCGGCCCCTGGAGCGCGGCGAGCACCTCTTCCGCCGGGGGACGCCCTTCCGCGCCCTGTACGCGGTGCGCTCGGGCGCCATCAAGACCTACGCGGTGGACGAGGCGGGCTGCGAGCAGGTCACGGGCTTCCACCTGCCCGGGGAGCTGGTGGGGCTCGACGCCATCGGCGAAGGGGTGCATCCCCTCTCGGCCCGGGCGCTCGAGCGCACGAGCGTGTGCGAGATCCCCTTCGACCAGCTCGAGCCCCTGACCGCGGAGATACCGGGGCTCAGGCGCCAGCTCCTCAGGCTCATGAGCCGCGAGATCGCCAGCGACGAGTCCCACTTCGGCGTGCTCGGCCAGAAGGGTGCCGAGGGGAGGCTGGCGGCCTTCCTGCTGAGCCTCTCGCGCCGCTACGCCGAACGGGGCTTCTCGGCGCTGGAGTTCCGCCTCGCCATGTCCCGCACCGACATCGCCAACTACCTGGGCCTGGCGGTGGAGACCGTCAGCCGCATCTTCACCCGCTTCCAGTCGGAGGGGCTGCTGCGCACCCAGCGCAAGCTCGTGCGCCTGCTCGATCCGGCGCGCCTGGAGGCGATCGCCGGCGAGCACGCGCCGGCCTCCCGCTGCGGACGCGGTGCGTGAGCGCATGCCGGGGCGCGGTGTCCAATCCTGAGCGCGTCCGCGTTTCGTTATTGACATATATCAATCACTGCCCCCGGCGGAACGGGCATCCTCTCGAACCGCCACGGGCGGGGCGCGGGCCGCCCGTGCCCCGATCCCACCCGCGCGCGGACGAGAACCAGTGCCGCACAGGCGCAAGGGGGAAGCGAGCATGCGGAATCGGCGAGGGCTTTCGGTGCTGAGCGCGTTGGGGCTTCTGGCGGCGGCGGCGACCGCGCAGGCGGCCGGGCCCTGGTTCTACCGGCTGGGCATCACCCACATCGCGCCCAACGACGACTCCGGGCAGCCACCCAAGCTGGCCGCCGGCAGCAAGGTGGCGGTGGAGGGCGACACGGGGCTGTCGATCGCGGTCGGCAGGTTCCTCACGGACAAGGTCGCCGTGGAGGTGCTGGGGGCGCTGCCCTTCGAGCACGACATCAAGGGTGCCGGCAGCATCGCCTCCCTGGGCACGGTGGCCACCGTCAAGCAGCTCCCGCCCACGGTGACGCTCCAGTACCACTTCGCGCCGGGGGCGGCCTTCAGCCCCTACGCCGGCATCGGGCTCAACTACACTTTCTTCTTCGACATCGAGGAGAAGGGCGCGCTCGCCGGCAACTCCCTGGACCTCGACAGCTCCTGGGGGGTGGCCCTGCAGCTCGGGGCCGACCTGCGTCTCGGTGGCGGCTGGCTCGCCAACGTGGACCTGCGCTGGATCGACATCGACACCACGGCGAGCCACCCGGTGACGGGCACCTTCGACGTGCAGATCGACCCCTGGGTCGTGACCGTGGGGGGTGAGGCGGCGCTTCTGAGCCGCCCCGCCCCGAACCCAGCCGCGCAGGAGGGTAGAGCATGAGCACCAGCGCGACGGCAGAGACCTACAACTACAAGGTCGTCCGCCAGTTCACGATCATGACCGTGGTGTGGGGGATCGTGGGCATGGCGGTCGGCGTCTTCATCGCCGCCCAGCTCGTCTGGCCGGAGCTCAATTTCGGCATCCCGTGGCTGACCTACAGCCGCCTGCGGCCGCTGCACACGAACGCGGTCATCTTCGCCTTCGGCGGCTCGGCGCTGTTCGCCACCAGCTACTACGTGGTGCAGCGCACCTGCCACGTGCGGCTGTTCTCGGACAAGCTGGCGGCCTTCACCTTCTGGGGCTGGCAGGCGGTGATCGTGCTGGCGGCCGTGACGCTGCCGCTCGGCTACACCACGAGCAAGGAGTACGCCGAGCTGGAGTGGCCCATCGACGTCCTGATCACGGTGGTGTGGGTCGCCTACGCGATCGTCTTCTTCGGGACGCTGGCCAGGCGCCGCACCCCGCACATCTACGTCGCCAACTGGTTCTACGGCGCCTTCATCCTCACCATCGCGCTGCTGCACGTGGTCAACAGCGCAGCGGTGCCGGTCTCCTGGTTCAAGTCCTACTCGGTCTATGCCGGCGCCATCGACGCCATGGTGCAGTGGTGGTACGGGCACAACGCGGTGGGCTTCTTCCTCACCGCCGGCTTCCTCGGGATGATGTACTACTTCGTCCCGAAGCAGGCGGGGCGCCCGGTCTACTCCTACCGCCTGAGCGTGGTGCACTTCTGGGCCCTGATCTCGCTCTACATGTGGGCGGGCCCGCACCACCTGCACTACACGGCCCTGCCCGACTGGGCCCAGTCGCTGGGCATGGTCTTCTCGCTGATGCTGCTCGCACCCTCCTGGGGCGGCATGATCAACGGCATCATGACGCTCTCGGGGGCGTGGCACAAGCTGCGCACCGACCCCATCATCCGCTTCCTCATCGTGTCGCTGTCCTTCTACGGGATGTCGACCTTCGAGGGGCCGATGATGTCCATCAAGACGGTGAACGCCCTCTCGCACTACACCGACTGGACCATCGGCCACGTGCACTCGGGCGCGCTGGGCTGGGTCGGTCTGGTGACGATCGGCTCGGTCTACGCGCTGCTGCCGCGGCTGTTCGGGCGTGAGCAGATGCACTCGATCAAGGCCATCGAGGCCCACTTCTGGCTCGCCACCATCGGCATCGTGCTCTACATCGCGGCCATGTGGATCGCGGGCGTGATGCAGGGCCTCATGTGGCGGGCCGTGAACGAGGACGGCACCCTCACCTACAGCTTCGTCGAGAGCCTCAAGGCCATGTACCCCTACTACACGGTGCGCTTCCTCGGCGGCGTGCTGTACCTCAGCGGCATGCTGCTCATGGCCTGGAACGTGTGGAAGACGGTCTCGGGGGCGCGGCCCGCGGAGGCGCCCGTGCCCCAGGCCGCCTGAGCGGAGGCAGCAACGATGGCCACGCACGAGGTAGTCGAGAAGAACACCGGCCTGCTGGCGGTCATCATCCTGCTGGTGGTGAGCGTCGCCGGCCTGGTGGAGATCGTGCCCCTGTTCTTCCTCAACCAGACCACCCAGCCGGTGGAGGGGCTGCGCCCCTACACCGCGCTGGAGCTCGAGGGGCGCGACATCTACATCCGCGAGGGCTGCAACGTCTGCCACTCGCAGATGATCCGGCCCTTCCGCGCCGAGACCGAGCGCTACGGGCACTACTCGGTCGCTGGCGAGTTCGTCTACGAGCACCCCTTCCTGTGGGGCTCCAAGCGCACGGGGCCGGATCTCGCGCGCGTGGGCGGACGCTACAGCGACGAGTGGCACCGCGTGCACCTGATCAATCCGCGCGACGTGGTGCCGGAATCGAACATGCCGCCCTTCCCCTGGCTCGCCGAGCGCAGGCTCGACGGCGAGCTCACCGCGCGCAAGATGCGCGCGCTGCGGGCGCTGGGCGTGCCCTACACCGACGAGCAGATCGCCAGGGCCAAGGAGGAGGTGGCCGGCAAGACCGAGCTCGACGCGCTGGTGGCCTACCTCCAGAGCCTCGGGCGTACGATCCAGTCGCGGAGGTGAGCGCCATGGAGCTCGATCTCGGCACGGTGCGGGGGCTCCTGACGGCGGTGCTCATCGCCGTCTACGCCGGCATCTTCCTGTGGGCCTGGAGCCCGAAGCGTAAGGCAGCGTTCGCGGCGGCCGCGCGGGCCCCTCTGGAGGAGGACGAGGCCCCGGCCGCGGGCAAGGGGGGGCAGCCATGAGTGACGCGCTGAGCTGGTACATCATCGTCCTCACCCTGGGCAACATCGCCGCCTGCTGGTGGCTGATCCGCTGGACGGCCAGGCCGCGCCCCGGCGAGGCGGCCGCGGGCGAGACCACGGGCCATGTCTGGGACGGGGACCTCAAGGAGTACAACAACCCGCTGCCGCGCTGGTGGCTGGGGCTGTTCTACGTGACCATCGTCTTCGCCCTGGTCTACCTCGCGCTCTACCCCGGGCTCGGCAAGTGGCAGGGCCTGCTCGGCTGGAGCTCGGCCGGGCAGTACGAGGAGGAGATGCGGCGGGCCGAGGCGAAGTACGGGCCCATCTTCCAGAGGTACGCCTCCATGCCCATCGTGGCGCTGGCGAAGGACGAGGAGGCCATGGCGGCGGGCCGGCGGCTGTTCATGACCTACTGCGCCGTGTGCCACGGCTCCGACGCGCGCGGCGGCCCCGGCTTCCCCAACCTCGCCGACGAGGACTGGCTCTGGGGGGGCGATCCGGAGAGCATCAAGAAGAGCATCCTCGACGGCCGCCAGGCCATGATGCCCGCCTGGGGCAAGACGCTGGGCGAGCAGGGGGTCGAGGAGGTGGCCGCCTATGTGCTGAGCCTGAGCGGCCGCCAGGCCGACCCCAGGCTGGTGGAGGCGGGGCGGCAGAAGTACCGGACCTACTGCGCGTCCTGCCACGGTGCAGACGGCAAGGGCAACCCGCTCATGGGCGCGCCCAACCTCACCGACGGCATCTGGCTCTACGGCGGCTCGCCCGCCACCATCAAGGAGACGATCCGCAACGGGCGCAAGGGCCGCATGCCGGCGCACCGGGCGCTCCTCGGCGAGGAGAAGGCGCACCTGCTCGCCGCCTACGTCTGGAGCCTGTCCCGGCGGGGGGAGGAGCGGTGAACGCCCCGGCGGCCAGGCCCCACGAGCCGGGCGGGGCGCTGCCGCTGGTGCAGCGCCTCGCCTCGGTGCTGTGGCCCTCCTTCCTGCTCGCCGGGCTGGGGGTCGTGGGCCTGTTCACCGCCTTCGATCCCCTGGAGGTGGGCGAGTGCCTGGGGCGCCCGGTGGACCGCCTCGGCGCCTACACGCTGGGCTTCTTCCTGCTGTGGGGGCTGACGTCGGCCTCGAGCGCGCTGACCTGCTATTTCCGACGCCCGTGCGCGCCGCCGCCCGGCGTGCGCTGATGCCGCGGAGGGCCTGCCGATGGAAGCGCTGAAGATTCTTTTCGGAAGCTGGATCGGGATCCTGTCGCTGTTCACTGTCGTAGGCTCGATCGTGATCATCACCGTGCTGGTGGTGGCAGGCCTGCGCAAGGCTCGCGAGCATCCCGAGCCCTGATGGCCGCCGAGCCCGCCAAGGCCGCCCCGCGGGGCGCTTCCGCGCGCGCGCACACACACCCGCCGCAGCCGCCCGAGGTCGAGGAGGCGCTCTACGCGCGGCGCCAGAAGATCTACCCGCGCCAGGTGCACGGCACCTTCGCGCGCCTGCGCGTGGCAGGCGTCCTGACCCTGCTCGGCATCTACTATCTGCTGCCCTGGGTGCCGTGGGAGGGGCGGCAGGCGGTGCTCTTCGACCTGCCGGCGCGCAAGTTCTACATCTTCGACCTCGTCTTCTGGCCCCAGGACTTCTTCTATCTCGCGCTGCTGCTGATCCTCGCCGCCTACGCGCTGTTCTTCTTCACGACGCTGGCGGGGCGCCTCTGGTGCGGCTATGCCTGCCCGCAGACCGTGTGGACCGAGGTCTTCATGTGGATCGAGCGCAAGGTCGAGGGCGACCGCATGCAGCGCATGAAGCTCGACCGCGCACCCTGGACCCCGCGCAAGCTCGCCCTCAAGACGGGCAAGCACACGCTGTGGGTGCTGTTCGCCCTGTGGACCGGCTTCACCTTCGTCGGCTACTTCACGCCCATCACCGAGCTGTGGGACAAGGCGCTCACGCTTTCGACCGGCCCGTGGGAGAGCTTCTGGATCCTGTTCTACGGCTTCGCCACCTGGGGCAACGCGGGCTTCCTGCGCGAGCAGGTGTGCATCTACATGTGTCCCTACGCGCGCTTCCAGAGCGCCATGTTCGACCGCGACACGCTCGTCATCTCCTACGACGCACGCCGCGGCGAGCCGCGCGGCCCGCGCCGGCGCGGGGCCGACCCCCGCGCCCTGGGGCTTGGCGACTGCATCGACTGCACCCTGTGCGTGCAGGTCTGCCCGGTGGGCATCGACATCCGCGACGGCCTCCAGCACCAGTGCATCGGGTGCGCGGCCTGCATCGACGTCTGCGACGAGGTGATGGAGAAGATGGGCTACCCCAAGGGGCTCATCCGCTACACCACGCAGAACGCCCTCGAAGGCCGGCCCACCCGCATCCTGCGCCCGCGCGTGGTCATCTACGGTACCCTGCTCGTCGCGCTCAGCGCGCTGCTGGTGTGGGCCGTGGCCACGCGCACGCCGCTCGCGGTGGACGTCATCCGCGACCGCAACGCGCTCTACCGCGAGACGCCGGAGGGTCTGATCGAGAACGTCTACACCCTCAAGATCCTCAACAAGGACATGCGCCCCCACACCTACCGCGTCACCGCCGAGGGCCTGCCGGGCCTGCGCGTGGTGCTGGACGACCGGCCGCAGGCCGCGGCCGGCGCCGTGATCTCGGTGGCCGCGCGGGTGCAGGTGCCCCCGGAGAGCCTGCCGGGGCGCCGCGCCACCATCCGCTTCGTGGTCGAGGCCGCCGACGAGGCGCGCATCCGGCGCGAGGAGGAGGCGCGTTTCCTGGGGCCGGGGGCGCGGCGCTAGCCGCAGGCGGCGCCGCGGCCTCCGGGCGGAGCTGGCCGGAGACGGCCGGGAGGGGCAGGATGGCAGCCGTGATGGAGCCCGAGCGCGAGGACCGTCCCTGGTACCGGCAGTTCTGGCCGTGGTTCCTGATCGCGATCCCGGCCGCATCCGTGGTCGCCGGCCTGCTCACGGTGTGGATCGCCGCCACGACCGCCGACGGCCTCGTGGTGGACGACTACTACCGCGCGGGGCTCGCCATCAACAAGGTGCTCGCGCGCGAGCGCCGCGCGGCCGAGCTGGGCGTGCGGGCCGATCTCCTCTTCGCGGCCGGGCGGCTGCGGGTGGTGCTGCAGGGGGCCGCGCCCGCGAAGCTGCGTGTGCGCCTGCTTCATCCGACGCGTGCGGGCCACGACCGCACGCTCCTCATCGAGGGGCACGGCGGCGTCTACGAGGCGCCGCTCCCGCCGCTGCCGCCCGCCTCCTGGCACGTGCACGTGGAGCCCGCCGACGGCGCGTGGGTGCTCAAGGGGCGGGTGCGGCTGCCGGCGCCGGAGGCTGTCCTCGTCATTGGCGGTGCGGAGCCGCCCGCCGTCCGCTGAGCCGCGCCGGAAGCGGCGAGCCGGCGCTCCCTCGTCCTGTCGACGCGATGCCGGTGAGGGTGTGCCTGTCGGACGGGACGGGGCAGGATGGCTGCGCGAGCCGCTCCTCATGCGCTCGGGTGCGGCAGCGCCGGTTGCGCCTTCGCACGGTGGCCCCGCGGGACTTCAGCGCCGGCTCTGCTGGGGCTGCACTCCTGTCGTCCGTTGCCCGCTCCCTGCCCGGGGCCGCGTGCGGGCGATGATCCGCCCGTCGGGGGCGAGGAAGCGCACCTCGCGGAGGCCTTCGGGCAGCCGTTCCCCGGGCGCGGGCGCAACGGCCACCGGATAGGTGAGCACCTGCGCGACGAGGGCGTCGGACGGCGGGGCCTCGTGGCGGACCACGACCTCGACCACCCCTCCCGGCCGGACCCGCACCGACTGGATCTCCACCCGGTGGCCGGCGGTGGGCGCGGTGCCGAGAAAGGCGATGGCCGCGGGCAGGGTCGCGTCGGCCAGGTCCTGGCGCACGCGTTCGGCGGCGGGGGCGGGCAGCCGTGCGAGGAAAGCCTCGAGCGCCGCGCGGTCCAGGACCAGCGCGAAGGCCGCGTCCGGGAAGGGCCCCGCGGCCCTGCCGGGAGGGACGGCCCCGCCGGCGCCCGCAGCCGCGCATCCTGCGAGCGCCGCCATCGCCGCGGCAGCGAGCGCCGCCTTGCGTACCATCACGGCAGCCAGCCGGACGGGATGGTGATCGGCTTCCAGTCCGGGCTGTGGGGCTTGCGCCGCTCGCGCCCGAGCGCGATCAGGCGCTCGATCTCGGGCGGGAAGTCGGCGTCGGCCCGGATCTCCGTCAGCCGGTAGCGCACGGGCATGGTGAAGGTCCTGCCGCCTTCCATGGGCACGGGCACGGGCAGCATGCGCTCGAACTCGGCCGTGGTCCTGCCCTCGCGCAGGGCCTCCAGCGCGGCCTTCAGCACCGGCTCGCCGGCGGCGGCGTCGAGGTAGGCCTCCATCTCGCGGTTGCGCGCCGCCAGCCCCGAGGGCTCGTAGTCCGAGGGCTGGTTCTGGCGGTGGCCGAAGATGCCCTCGGCGTCGGAGTAGATGTCGGCGTGATAGGCCATCACCGGCAGGGGCACGTCGGACCAGACCACGATCGCGGGCGTGTGGCGCCCGTCCTTCGGCTCGCCCAGTATCACATAGGCGCAGGTGCGCGGGGGCATGGGCGAGAGTCCGGTCGGCCCGACATAGCTCCCGAACATGGGCATCGGGGCCGGCATGGCCGGCATCGCCGTTCCCCCGGGGCCGTTCGTCCCGCCCGTGAGCTGGATGGTGCCGCAGTAGCTGAAGCGCTCCAGGGCGGCGGCCGGCATGGCGGCGCCCAGCGCGGCCAGCAGTGCCAGCGTGCGGATGAGTCTCATGGTCTCGTCTCCTCGTGGCTTGCTTCTTCCGGACCCCGGACCGGAAGCGTGGCAGGGGGCTCCGCCAGCGCCAGGTAGGAGGACCCGGACCCGCTCGCGGGGTCGAGGGCCTCGAGCCGCGGCGGCCAGCCGGAGCCCAGGTGCCATCCCGGCCGGATGCGTTCCCCCGCATAGGGCAACGGGCGTCCGAGCGCCCGGGCGGCCTCTCCCGGCGGCAGGGGGAGCGCCACCGCGGGGCGGCCGTCCTCGAGCGGCGCGAGCGCCCCGTCGAGCAGCACCCACCACCGTCCGTCGCCGAGGCGGGCGAGGGCCCGGCCGCGCCCCGGCACCGTGCCGGGCGCGATCCTGCGCACCAGCCGCCCATGCATGTCGAGCACCCGCCAGCCGCCCTCCGGCGGCATCAGCACGAGCCGCATCGGTTCCCGTACGGACAGGAGCACGGCGTAGCGGCCCTCCCGGTAGCGGCCGCCGCCTTCGTCGCGCAGGGCCGGTCCCGTCACCGCCGCCGCTTCGCCGAAGCATAGGACGCCCAGCGGGCCGGGGGCGGGGTCGATCTCGAGACCGAGCCGGGCGGCCTGCCGCGCCACCGCCGCCGTGGTCCAGCGCCAGCGCCGGTGGCCCTCCGGTCCGAGGCGGTGGACCTCCACCTCGGGGCCGCCGCGCACGGCCAGGAAGGCGCCGTCGCCGCACGGCACGAGCTTCGGGCGGGTCGCCCCGACGGCGCGGGCGAGGGCCTCGGCCACCCTTGGGGGCGGCGCGGGCGGTGCCGCATCGCGCCGTGCCGGCACGAAACGCACCGGCGGCGGATCGGCCACGTGCAGGACGAGGCGCCGGCGCAGCCCGCCGCCGGAGACCGTGATCTCGTGAGGCCCGGGTGCGAGCCCCGCGAGGCGCACGCGCTGCAGCGCCGCCCTCCTCGGGAGCCGCCGCACGGGCTGGCCGTCCACGGCCACCGTGAGCGCCAGCCCGCCCATCGGCACCGACCACCGGTCGATGCCCACGTCGCCGCCGAAGGCCTCGCTGTGGAAGCCGGGGCCCCAGACCTGGCCCGCCACCAGCAGTTCCGCCTCGGGGCCGACCGTCGTGCCCCCGGATGGGTGAACGACGGCCACCTGCGCCCCCGGCGGCACCGGCTGCGTGCACGCCGCCAGCGGCGCGACCAGCGCGAGGAGTGCCCACGGCCGGATCATGCGGCGCCGCCCTCCACGGCCACCAGCGTCCCCCACGTGGCCCAGGCCGCGGCCACCCACAGCAGGCCATGCAGCACGCCGGCCGCGCGGCCGCCGGCGACCCGATGCACGAGCAGCGGCAGCCCGGCCCACACCGCCGCGCCCCACAGCGCCGGCGCGGTTGACGGGATCAGGGCAAGCAGCACGCTCGCGGGGACGAGCGCCACGTGCGCGGCAAGCACGGCGGTCCAGCGGCCCCGGCCCCGGGTGCGCCGCACCGCCGCCCAGACGAGCGGCGGGACCACGAGCGGCAGGAGCGCGCCGGGCCCGAAGGCGGGCGCCATGCGCCAGGCGGCCGCCGCGGCGGGGACCATCGCGGCCAGCGCTGCGGTCAGGGCGGCGCGGGCGCTCATTCCTTCGTCAGGATCACCTCGACGCGCCGGTTGCGCGCGCGGTTGGCGTCGGAGTCGTTGGGCGCCACGGGGCGCGTCTCGCCGTAGCCCTTCGGCTGCAGCCGCTTCGCCTCCACGCCCAGGCGCGCCAGCGCGAGCGCGACGACGTGGGCGCGCAGCTCAGAGAGCACGAGATTGAAGCGCTCGGAACCGATGTCGTCCGTGTGCCCCTCGACCCGCACCGTGCCCCTGCGCAGCCGGGCCAGCCGCGCGAGCTTCTCCAGCGTGGGGCGTGCCTCGGGCTTCAGGGCCCATTTCCCGAGGTCGAAGAGGATCGCCTCCGAGAGCGTCACCTTGAGGCCCTCGGGCGTCTCCTCGGCGCCGAGGTCGCGGATGAGGTCGCGCTCGGCCTGCGGTGCGGTCTCGGGGGCGCTGTAGGTCGCGATGCGCAGGTCGCCGATCAGCACGGGCGCGTCGGCGTAGGGGACCTTGGTTTCGTAATGCCTGTGGAAGTACAGCGACAGCCCCGCGACGGGCTCCTTCGGGCGGAAGGGACGATGGGCGATGCGCCTGCCGTCCAGGAAGAAGCGCACCTGTCCGCGGCGCACCTGCACCGCGATGCGGTGGATGGCGCCTTTGCGCGTGCGGGCGCGCAGCCCGAAACGCACGCGCCCCGGGGTGTTCCGTACCCCGAAGGCGCTCGGCTCGCGGTGGCAGGCGAGATGCCCGCCGAGGAAGGCGCCGTCCACGTAGGCGTTGGGGTTGGTGTCGAACTCGCGCATGCGCGCGGCGTGGTGGAGACGGAACTCCACGAAGGGGCAGCCCTCCTCGGCGATCCAGACCGGAAACTCCAGGGAGAACTCCTCGCGCAGCGGCCGCGGGAGGCGGAGATGGACCACCGTGGGGGCCTCCAGCGGCCGGATCCAGATCCTGTCGCGGAAGCGGGCGCACTCGTAGGCGCCCCGGGACAGCCCCCAGTCCGGCAGCAGCTCGCCCACAGGGCAGCGGGCGAGGTCGGTCCGGTACAGGACCCGGTCGCCCGGCTCGAAGCGGTAGCGCTCGGAGGCGCCCTCGATGCCGGCGGCCTGCGCGGGGCCTGCGGCGAGCGCCAGCAGCAGGACGGTGGTGAGCACATGTCGCATGGTCCCTGTCTCCCCTCTTCTCTGCTGACCGTCGTCAGGGGCCGGGGTCCGCACCCGCGGCCGGGCGCCGAAGGCCCGGGAAGCACGCCGGGGCCGGCCCCCGCCCGGGGACCCGGATGCCCGGGCGGGTGGCGCCCTCGGCGGCCCTCAGCGGCAGGGCCGGCCGGACTGGCCGTAGATGCTCTCGTAGCCGCCGTTGTCGGCGACGATGCTGTTGCCGCGGGGACCGCGGCTGCCCCGGCCACCCCCGAAGATGCCCTCGTAGCCGCCGTTGTCGGCGATGAAGCCGGGATCGCGCGGGGAAGCACACGGCCCGTCGCCGCCGGCGGAGGCGGCCGCCCAGGCAAGCAGGCCCGCGGCGAGGGCGGCAAGCTGGATGGGCAGGCGGGTATGGATGGTGCGGGTCGTCTTCTTCATCTCCGGTCCTCCCCTGTTCGTTCTCGCTCGTCCCGGTTCCGGTCGCGCGCAAGGATGGCACCGGCGGGCTGAACCAAGGCTGAACAGCCCTCCACCCATGAATGATGGGCGCGTCCCCACGGGCGCTCAAGGCGCCGGCCGGCTCAGCCGCATTCGGGGGGCGTCATGCGGCCGAGCAGGGCACCGGCGACGTGCCGCACCGCACGGCACCACCCCGGCTCGTCCAGGTGGCCGAGCAGCAGGGGCGTGATGCCGGCCTCGTAGGCGGCCCGCTGCAGGCGCCACCGGCGCCCCAGGGCCGCCACCCGCGCGAGGCGCACGAAGGCCTCCAGACGGCGTGTGTCGCGCGCCTTTTCGATGGCCTGGAGGTGGCGCAGGATCCAGGGCAGGTGCTCCGCCCCCGGCTCGGGCACGCCGCCCCCGCCGCCGCCTGCGGCCGCACGCCGGCCGGCGAGGTCGTGCGCCGCGTCCACCAGGTCCGCCGCCCGTCCGAGCAGCCGGGGCCGGTCCCGGAAGGCGTCGGCGAGCGCCTGCAGCCCCGCGTAGCCGAGCTTCGGGAAGAACACATCGAGTGCGGCGTCCGGCTCCACGGCGTCCGCGCGCACGGCCTCGACCCACAGGCGCACGACCGCACCGCGCATGGATGCCGGGATCTCTCCGGCCAGGGCGAGCAGCCGCAGGCGCCGGTCCCAGGACGGCCCCGGCCGGCCCGCCTGGCGGATCAGCCACGCCTCGCGCAGCCCGGCGGGCACCAGCGCCGTCAGCAGCGCCCACGGGGGCGGGTCTTCCTCGTTGCGGATCGCCGCTTCGGGAGAGGCGTCTCCCTCCGGCAGCCAGGCCGCCACGGGCTCGGTGTCGAGCCGCGCGAGCAGGGCGCGGGCCAGCGGCGGTGCGAGGCCGCCGCACCGGAGAAGCTCCCGGCGTGACCGCTGGTCGCCGGCGCGGCGGAGGACGATGGCGAGGAGCCGGTCCGCGGCCTGCGGATCGGCACACAGCAGGTGCAGGCGGGTGGCGCGCAACTTCCTCCGGACGTTCTCGTCCGGCTCGGCCCGCGCGATGCGCGCCTCGAGGCGCGCCAGCAGCCCCGGCGGCGCGACGCGCACCTTCGCCAGCGCCATGGCGGCGCTGTCGCGGACGTCGGCGTTCGGATCTTCCAGCCGCGCGAGCAGGGCCTCGGCCGTGGCCGGCTCGCGCGCGGGCACGACGGCGAACCATTCGGCCGCCTCGCGGCGCACCCCGGGATCGGCGTCGTCGAGCAGGGCCCTCACCCGCGGCTCGAGGCGGTGGATCCTCTCGAGGACCTCGCGGGCCGTCGCGTGGACCTTCTCCCGTTCCCGGGGCGGGTAGGTGCGGGAGAGCAGGTCCAGGGCCCACTGGGCGGTGCGCCGCGCCGCCGCCAGGGCCCGGATGCGCTCGCGGGCGTCCCCCCGTCCGGCTGCCGCGTCCAGCAGCGTCGCGAGCACCTCGTCGGGGACCGGCAGGTGGAGCCGCCCAAGCAGCTCGAGCGCGGCGGTGCGCTCCGGTCCGGGGCGCCGTAGCATCTGCGTGAGACGTGACCAGGTGACGGTCCGGTCCCGGGTCAGGAGCAGGGCGCGCCAGGCGACGGCGCGCACCAGCGCGTCGGCATCCCCGAGCGCCGCCCGGCGCAGCGCCTGCCGTGCGGCGGCGTCCTCCGGGTGCGCCTCCAGGCGGTCGGCCAGGTGCCGCGCGGCCTCGCGGCGCAGCCGCACGTCCGGGGCGGTGCGCAGCAGGCCGGCGACGGGTCGGATCGCTCCTGCCGCGACCAGCAGGGGAAGGAGACGGGCGTCTGACGTGTCGCGGTAGAGCCGGACGAGCTCCGCCTGCAGGTGGGGTGCCGCGGCCTTCAGGGCCTGCTCGAGGTCCCAGCCGCAGTCCCGGGCGCGTCCCGCCCGGACCGCGCGCCAGTGGGCGAGCAGCCGCACCGCGCCGGGCCGGCCCGCGGCGGCGAGGAGTCTCGCCGCCGCCCGGCAGCCCCGGTCGTCCTGCCTCAGCAGGACCGCCAGGCGGTCCAGGGCCGGCGGGGGCAGGGCGAGCGGCGGCAGCGCGCCATCGGCCTTCGCAAGGGTCTCCGCGGCCGCGCGGGCGACCTCCGCGTCCCCGGCGGCCAGCAGGGCGGCCACCCGCTTCAGGTCCCCGGGGCCGAGCCTGCGTTCCCCGAGACGGCGCAGCGCGTCGGCGCGCAGCCTGGAGGCGTCGACCCACCGCGCCACCTCGGGGGGGATGGACAGGGCCTCCCGCTCGGCGAGACGCAGCAGGGCCTGCGTGCCGGTGCGGCCGGGAAGCCGCGCCAGCAGCTCGGGCAGCTTCCAGATCCCGTTGCCCGCACGCTCGATCAGACTGTCCACCAGCCCCTCCGGCAGAGCCGGCGCCGGCACGCCGGAGAGCAGGTCCAGGACGGACCCGATGCGCCCAGGGTCGGGTCCCGCCGCCGCGAGCAGCCCGGGCAGCGCCTCGCCCGCGGCCTCCACGAAGGGCGGCTGGGGGAGGTGGAGGCGCACGAACGGGAACCAGATGTCCCAGTCCCCGGGCCGCCGCCGGAGGCAGGCCAGGGGGGCCTCGACGAACAGCCGCCGCGCAAGCGGCGGGTCCTCGATGGCGACCGCCTGCCCGATGCGGCCGAGGAGGGCCTGCAAGGCTGCGTTCAGCGCCGGGTCCTCCGGGCAGGCCTGCCACACCGGCGCCACCGCCCGGGCGATGTCGGCCTCCCGGCCGTAGCAGCAGCCGCGCTCCAGCGTCTTCTCTGTCTCCGGGACGGCCGAGCGCAGGGCGGCCGGGTCCGCGGCCGCCGCGCGCAGCCGGTCCACGGGGTCGGGCGCCGCGGCTGCGGCCGTGCCCCCGGCGAGCGCCGCGGCCAGCATCAGCGCGATGGTCCGGCGCATGGTGCCCTTCTCCCCCGGCGCTTTCCGTGTCGGCCCCCTCTCCCCCGGCCCGGATGATGCTCCGGCACCCTGAACCGCACCTGAACGCCACGCCGCCCCCCCCCCAGGGA
>Ga0256839_1002014_pt1 | contig 23510 bp, 14 predicted proteins | sample 354166metaG_FD_185968 | JGI IMG/M metagenome (GOLD analysis project Ga0256839, IMG submission 185968) | Hydrothermal vent microbial communities from Mid Atlantic Ridge, Atlantic Ocean - 354-166 | ecosystem: Environmental > Aquatic > Marine > Hydrothermal vents | place: Atlantic Ocean: Mid... | reverse complement strand
TCTTGACGTAGTCGGCGTGCCCCGGGCAGTCGACGTGGGCGTAGTGGCGACTGTCCGACTCATATTCCACGTGGGAGGTAGAGATGGTGATGCCACGCGCTTTTTCTTCCGGTGCGTTGTCGATCTCGTCGAACGCCTTGACTTCACCGCCCTGTTGCTCCGCCATGACTTTCGTCAGCGCCGCTGTCAGCGTCGTCTTGCCGTGGTCTACGTGACCAATCGTGCCAACGTTTACGTGTGGTTTCGTACGTTCAAATTTTTCCTTGGACATCTTCTCTACCTACTCGAAATAGTAGCCGGGTTAAACTGGTGCCCATAGCTGGAGTCGAACCAGCGACCTCACCCTTACCAAGGGTGCGCTCTACCGCCTGAGCTATATGGGCTTCGCTGCAACATGCAGAGCACCGCAACCGCGATGATCCACAAACCTGTCAACGGGCCACCACAACGGCAATCGGCACCCCGTAAGAAACTGGAGCGGGTGATGGGAATCGAACCCACGTATTCAGCTTGGAAGGCTGAAGTTCTACCATTGAACTACACCCGCAGAACTGCAAGAAAGCGACCTGTCGCAAACACGACAAAAGCGGATCGCAGCCGCGCCGCAAACCGCCTGATCACTTACTTCAATATTCATGGTGGAGGGGGAAGGATTCGAACCTTCGAAGGCAGTGCCAACAGATTTACAGTCTGTCCCCTTTGGCCGCTCGGGAACCCCTCCAAATTCAGGGCGCAGATTGTCATTGAGTTACCGTGCATTGTCAACCGATAATTACACCGCTCTGACGACTGATTCCTTGCCCTTGGGTTTCGCGCCGGCGCAACGAACGAATCATCGGTTACACTTTGCAGCATGAGCAAAACGACAACACCACCATTCGCCGGCCATACCCCGATGATGCACAGGTGTAACTTCGTTGATTATTAATGATTTATATAAGATTGGATATACAAGCTACACTATAGGTTACACTTTTTTCTTAAATCTGATGCTTGCCTGTTGAGTTCAGGCCGGAGTAGATCCAAAATTTTACGAACTTAGTGCACAAGCATGATGCGTGCATCCGGTGGATCGTCCCGCAATTAGTGTCCCAGGAACTCCCCATCGGTCAATTCCCCGAACACCATTGAGATAGCTTTACCGCACCGAGTTTCCACGCTGGATCTCTCACTATGGAGCACCATCCTGAAATCCAGTCGAATACTTCTCACTGCTACGGCAAGAAATAGATATTACAATTCAATGATCTCTCTGGTTGTTTTCAACGCATCGAAATGTCGCTGAACCGCCATAGGAATTACTCCACCCTTTATCAGCACTCCCAATTCCATATTCTTCTCGAGTGCAGCTCCAGTCAGGTTGGCACTGGTCAGAAATGCCATTCTACCGTCTGCGACTGCACACTTTGCATGTACCGCGCCAAAATTGCCATTCTGATCCCGCTCTCGATTCTCTGGGGGCCATACATACAACGATGCGCCCGGAAGATTCGCTTTCAATTTCGCAACCGGGTCAAACGATAACTTCCCACCCTCGTCCTCGCCACGCTCTATCAGGATCGAAAGTTCCACGCCTCTGCCCATTGCATCCATAAGGGCCTGTTCGAGGGCAGGAATCCCATAGGTGACGAAACTAACGAGAAATATCCGTTTCTCCGCAAGTTCTACCAACTCGAGTAACACCTGCTCCGTTCTTCGGGTCGGGACGAATTCGGTCTTCGGCCCAGTCCAGACCAGCTCGATGGTCTCTCGTTCGCGCGCATAGGTTGCGGTTGCCGCCGCCGATCTCAAGGCAGTTGCCACGTCGGAAGGAGTCAAGTTCGATTCATTACCCCATTCTTCGACCAGCCTACCCAGTAAGGATGCCGCCCGACCATTCAATCCCAATTTCGAATTTATGTTGCCAAGAGCATTCACATCCGCCACCGACGACACCGTATCGGCAATCTGGTCGATTCGGTCCTCATGCACCTCGTGAGCCAGTTCTGCGATCGTCGTCCATATTCCCGTCATAGCATACCCACTCTATTCGAAGAACGCCGCATCCTGGCACTCGAACGTCTTTACGATCAACGCACGATCCAGGTAGCGGTTCCCTCTCTCACACGATGTCTCGGATACGAAGCTACATGCATGGCACGCCGCTGAATGCAGGGATCGGTCGCTTCCCGGATCGTGTTCGGCGCACAGCGGATCCGAGGAACATACCTTGGCCCTTACGAGTGCTTGCGCAATCAGGCGTCCAAAGTTGGCAGGCTTTCCGAGTTCGACCAGACCACCTAGGGTTCCGTCGGAATCCGCCGCTGCCGTATAGATGAGGATACCCGCCATCGGTGACTCTCCTGGGCTGTTCGCGTATATCCTCTCGCGAATACTCGCCGCGTTGTAGCCACACTCCAATGCCAATTCTCGAATCAACAAATGAGCCAATGTATGTAACAACGTATAACGTATCCCGGGGTAACCCTCGGCTGGATCCAGTCCTCTCGCATTGCGCCAGCCGCGGTGACCAGCATGCAATATGGCATCACGCGCCTTCACGGAATCCTGCTTCTCCCAGGCAGACAATACGTCTTCCTTGAAGCGGATGAATATTCCTTCCCCATGCACTTCACTCGCCGGCACCCATTCTGGCGAGTCCTTACAGAGGCTCGCCATCGGAGGACGCTCATCCGGATCACCGGCTTCCTCTGGTGCTTCCACACGGGTGTACCCGATCAGCGCATTGACCTCCCGCAGGCGCTCCAGTAACAAGACACCTTCGATCGAATCTTCATAACCCGGCGGAACATCGACCTTTCGGCTCAGGAAATGAGGCCAGTCCGTAGGTGGATTGGGGTCGGTCAACACCTCCCATTCCGGCCCTTTGATATCCGTTTCCGTTATCGCAGCGTCTTCCAGTGTGCCGTCACGCTTCGCCTGTATTATCTTCCAGATTTCTTCTATGGCATATTTGTCGATACCCGGCAGATTGCCACCCTTCTTCAGCGTCTTGACGACGAACCCCGTCTCTTCGACGGATTCGACGTCCTCAAAGTAATCCCAGCCATCCTGAACCATCTGGGCTATCGGATTTCGTTCGAGCGGAATCGCCAATACGGAAATAGTGATCGGGAACCAGCTATTGGTTGCACCGAGCAGCACCGCCCGCGGCGCCTCATTGCAATCTTTCTCATATCGATCTAGATGCGGATGGCGACCACGACAGGCAGGGAGATTCTCCTTGCCGGCCTTTCCAAAGGCCTGCGCCATGTTCCTCGATACGCCACACCCATCGCACTTCACCATCAGGTTCTCGGTTTGCAGCGATGCACCACTCTCGAAGAAGCGCAAGGTGCCTTTGCATGTCGATTGGCCGCCATGAACGTACCAGTGCCATGGAAAATCGTCGAGATGACCATTCCGGCAGGCCAGCAGGAAGCGAGCCGGCACCGCATCGGAATTACTACCTTTCTCGCAATTCGTATGGATGAATCGCGTTTGCTCCGGTCGAAAGCGATTCTCCCGAACGTCGAACAGCATCGAATCGTATTCAGCGAGCAGGCCGCACCTAACACACCTGAGCCATCGAGGAAACGGCCGGACGGGTACACCGATCTTCCCTTCCGGCGAGAAGGGGCTGGCACCATCGTCCTTGACGAACGGTGGCATGCGCAGGCGTTCCACCTGTGGACCCAGCACTCGCCTGACGGCGGCCAACAATCGGGCCTCTTCGACGGGGGGGCAACGATCGGTTTCCCAACGATCCAGGCCCAGTGTGACCACGGACAGATTCGGCAGGTCGATGAGCGCACCGGGGCCATAGGTCCACAGGAGCTGGCTGGGCCTGACTTCACCGACGGGCGTACTACTCACGAGTCACCCCCGTCGCCATCCTCCACCTTGGGCATGACTCGCCAATCCGGGCCATCACCCAAGCGCCCCGTGTCCATGATCAGACGCACACCCGGCTCCACCTCGCGCATGGACATCGGAACGGTGAAATCATCCCATGACTGTAGGCCGGGTTTTCGCAACAAGCCTGCGACGACACCCTTGTCCTGCCCCTTCTTCTTTTTTCTCTCCTTCTCATAGCCCAACACGCGACCACCCTTGGAGGCCTCCTTCACCCACTGGTCTATTCGCTCGGCGAACATCGTTTCCGCATCGTGTTTGATCTCACTTCGGTCGGTCACCTTCCAGGCACGATCGGAAATCTCCTTCCTGACACGGTCGACCTCGGGTTTCGATGCGCTGTCCAGCATAGATGCCCCACGGTTGGGGTTCATCTCGTCGTTCTCCAGCCGCAACAGGCTGACCATTGCCCCCGTCAATCCCCGATCCATGGCCCGTGGCGAGAAAGGGGTTACCGATTGTGCTTCGACATGCTTGTAGAAGGTCGCGTGATAGTGTTCGAAGGTCTCATAGTGGGAAAGGTCTCGCGGACGCGCCCACGTCAACACCGTGCAAACCAGTCCCGGAAAGGAGCGACCTACCCGGCTCGTCGCCTGAATGTACTCGGCCGTGCCCTTGGGTTGACCATTGACCACCATCAAACCCAATCGATTGACGTCGACACCGACCGAAAGCATATTGGTCGCAAGCACGATGTCGATCGCACGGGTCTCCCCCTTCTCCCATTCGTCCTTGAACGATACTTCCAGCTGATCCAGTTTCTTTGGGATGTCCTTACTGGAGACTCGTGACGTGAGTTCGTCGATCTGCCTGACACTGCGCTGGGCCAGACCGGGGCGCGTCACTTGGCTCATCTGAACACGATACGATCGAGTCTGCACGTCGTCCTCGGCGAGTCGCCGCATGCCACCGAGTTCACGCAAAGAATTGAAATACCCCACGACGGTCATGTAGGGATCCGCCGGTGCTCCGAAGCGTTCGTACAATTCACGCGCCGCGGTCAACAAGGCCACATAGAGCCGGATGAGAACGGCAGGCCGCGAACTGCCCGGCGAACAGATGCCGAGGTAACGCCGACCCGGCTTGTCGTCGATGGGCCGTTGAACGGAGAAGAAGTTGTCTTCGACATCCAGACCATGTGGAGGGAACACCGATACCTGGCGAAGGAAGACATGCTTGACCTGCTCCTGAGCCTTGCGAACAGTCGCAGTGGAGGCGATCACCTTGGGGCGAATCGACTTTCCATCGATCTGCCAAGTAGACAACTCGTCCACGGCGGTTTCGTACAAACCGACCATGGTACCGAGTGGCCCGCTGATCAGATGAAACTCGTCCTGAATGATCAGGTCGGGTGGACGTATTGGAGAAATATCTCGTACCTTCGTCGGAGGAAGCACGCCCTTCTTCGGATGTTTACCCGTGCAGTCGGCTTCCGGCCACAACAAGCCATGCCGTTCACACTCCTGGGTCGCCTTGCCAAAGAGAGTACGAACCTTGCCCCGCCAGGCCATCATGGCGAACTTGTCCACCGTGGCGATCAACATCGATGGGGGGCGATGATAGATCTCTTCGTCCACCACGTTGACCGGCAATCCGGAGTCCGTGGACTTCGTGCGGCTGAAATCACAGCGCCCAAGTTTGTCACCACAATAGATCAGTGTCCGTCCTATATCCTTGTCGACCTTGATATCCCTGCCAGGCACGATCTCCTCACCACACCACGGGCAGCTCGTGAGCTGGGAAGGTGTGCTTCCACTACCACCCCATTTCTTTTCCCGCTCCCTCTCGATGGCGGCATGGCTCTCTTCCGTGGTATTGGGCGTTACCTTCTGACCCACCCACAAGCCAATGGTAAAGGGCTCCTCGCCCCAGACGGTTTCCTTTCGGCGTCTCAAGACTTCCATGGCGCAGATCAACGTCGTCGCACGCTGAAACTGCTGCAAGGTCAACAACCGCAGTGTGTAACGCATGATCACGGCCAGACCCCGGCCGGCATCGAGACCGCCGAGGTCACCCTGCAAACGACGTATACCCATGGTAAAGGCCGCCACACCGAGATAGGCCTCGGTCTTACCGCCACCCGTCGGAAACCACAGCAGATCGGCATAGGCCTGAAGCGGTTCGGTTCGGTCCCGGTGACCCGGGTCGGCCAGAGCCGGGATGGAAAGCAGTACGAACGCCAGTTGGAAGGGTCGCCACGAACGATTGCCGGGCTGATTCAGCTCGTCCAGGGTCACTTCTTCGCCACGGCGCCGTTTCAACGAATAGATACTATGGGTACGTTGCAAGGCCATCGCCTGATTGGCGAATCGAAAAGCCTGCAAGGCCCTGTCGTCACTTTCGAGCACATCGACACCTTCCTGGAGGCGATCGAGAATCTCTCGGCAATTCGCAATGGCCTCGTTCGCGGCCAGGTCGTAGCCTTCCACGTCCTTTCCGATACGATTCGCCTGTTCATCGATCCAGGCACCATAGTCATCCGTGAGAACCCGAAGTGCGCTGGTCAGCTCGGCGCGATCCATGGAGGCGAGCCGCTCCATGTCGAGATAGCCATCTTCTATCATGCGGCGCAAGGCTGGCCGATCGTCGTCGTCCAGACCAGGCGTCTCGGTGACGGGCACTTCGTACCGCGGAACGACGGCAGTCCTGATCTCCGCCGACTTCTCGGAATCGGCTACCGGATCCGCATGTATGGAAATACCATGACCGACCGCAAACTCGACATGTTTCCTGTAGATCATCTCCAGGGACTCACGCTCGTCGTCCTTGCCATCGGCCTCTAGGACTGGTCGACGACGGAATATCGGTTCCCCTTCGGGATGACGAAGGATCAGTTCCGGTTGGAAGACCCAGGCACCGTCCTGGTTCTGCTCAGGCTGGGTCTGGGCATTCACGAGGAAGAGCGTCACCAACCGATCGCCAGTCGCCAGTTTCTGCCGCACCGTCCCCTGTACCACGACCTCTGGACACTCGGAATCGACCACCGTTGGCTCGATGGCACCCTCGTTCAGAGCCAGGACGACCTTGCCACCCGAAGGTATGCGTTTCCACGCACGTAAGGGTTTTCCGGTCTCCTCGTTGATTTTCTCCTCGCTCTCTCCCCGCTCGTAACGCCCCCAGCGCGCCTCGACCTCCAGCGACTTCGTTTCACCGTCGACACAGACGGTCAACCCGAACGAGGAAGGCACGAGCGACTGATTGGTCGATACGTCGATCTCCTGTCCACCGTCCTCGACGTCGTTGGTTCCTCCAGTAGGCAATTCTTCGATCTGATCACCACCGATCTGGACCTCCCGAGGCGCCAGTTTGCCGACGAGATAACGGTCGCGCACGCTCATGCCCACGACTTCTTCGTGGGGACCGTTGGCCGGCCCCAGGAGATCGTCGACCACCGCATGTTGCAACAGTTCGCGTATGTAGGCACGGTCTTCAATAGGGGGTAATTTCTCTGGAGAATCGCCAGTAACTTGGTTTACGATACGGGCGTAGTCATCCCACTTCAGCCGACTGATCGCTGGCTCCGATTCTGGAATGGATATTTCCAACGATTCCAACTCGATAGCCGGATCGATCTCTCGATAGGCATCGAAATAGAAGGTAACCCGGTCGTCCATCGCTTGCTTGCGATAGACGTGTCCCACACCCACCACCATGTAGCGACCATCCACTTCCATCGATACGAGGAAGCCGTCCCCTTCGTGTATACCTTGATAAGTAGTTTGTGATCCACGCAAAGATACAGAATAACCTTCTATAGTTATCCCTTCATCTGTACGACAAAGGACCAACCATGAACCTTTATTATGAGGATATTGTTTTGTTTTGTCGTCGCTCATTACATCTTAGTCTTTGATTGTTACAAGAGTACCAAGATGAGACATGTTTTTATCGCGGTCATTTTTTTCATAGCCAAGAGCATCGCAGACTGCCTCGATCTTCTGACAAAAAATATCCGCGTTTAAGCGAATCATCCACAAATCCCCTTCTGTTGGTTTGTCTCTATTTGTACTCTGCCATTGCACCTCATCATCCAACGGATGCTCTGGACGAAACGGATGGATATTGAATATCTTGTTATCTATTTGAGTTATCCATGATGCCCCTACCTCGGTAATGGCGCCCCATGATGCTTTTGTGTTCTCACTGGTCACGAAAAGTACGAAAATCTTCTGTGTCGAATAACTATCGACAAAAAACTTCCTCAGATAGTCATATACCTTTTCGCCCTCAGGAACCCTGCAAACCTCATCGTCGCAATTCGTATATAAAACATCCTCAGACGGAACATTGTTGTAAACAAGCATTTGATAAACGATATCGGCGAATGGCTTATCCGAAAACGTCTGGCTGATCAGTATTTTCTTTTTCTGCGAGTCGACTTTTGCCTTGAGCCCCAAATCTGGACTATTTTCATTGATCGATTTCGATACGACTTTCTCGATTTGTTCGCGAGACAAATTAGGAAATCTATCGACGATTCCACTGGCCGCCTCCTCACTGGCTTTCCTTCGGAACCTATCGATAGACTCTCTCAGCTCGGCCTCATCCTCAGCCTGCGATGCTTCTTTCTTCTTCTTTTTCGCCGCTTTCCCTAAATCCGTAAATATTTCTCGCAGCTTGAGAACATCTGGAAGCAATTCAGATCTGATGTATTCACGTACCGCCTCATACCGCGGATCATCCGATTTATAGCCTTGTCGGTTACTCAATGCCATATCTGGCAACTCGGATAGCTCAAAAAGATCCACGTGTATTTGCCCGACGACATAGACTTCATTCAACTTGTTCTGACCAACGACCGGAAGAATGTTGAACTCGCCCATCTTCTTGTTTGCAAACAATGAGATGAAATTGTCAGGAAAATCGGTCAGCTCTGCCTTACGGCCCCGGGTCGTTTTGTATGTGCCGACCCATCCCTTTATCTCTAGCGTGTACTCGTGTTCGAGACCTTCATTATCCTTCAGTACCAGCGGTATGGACTTCGTCTCTTTTGCAACGACCAGATCGGAACGTCTTTTGGGGTATAGATCGGGAACCAACTCACATAGAGCTGAGAACTCATCTCCCAAAGTGATGAGCGTGCCAAGCTGATCCATTATATTCTTATCGAAGTCCTCAATGACTTCCTTTTTGTCGCCCCGAAAGACATGTATACGAAAGTCAGAGTTGACCAGAGGAAATATCTTCAGCAAATTGCGTTTGACGGCACCAAGGGTTTTATGAAGCCTGTATTGAGGATCCTTCATCACGACTGCTGACCCATGATCATGGATATAATCGAAGGTGATTCGATCGTCAGGTATTGGCTTTAGTTTGCTCCCTTCATCAGGATGTCTGGTCAAAACAAAACCCGACTTCTCACCATTGGCAACGGTCAAAATATCGACATCTTCCGATACTGACAAAGCGGCAAGTTTCCCAACACCTTTCCGCCCCATCTTTCTCCGTTTACCAGATTTCGTGAAAGAGTCTTCTTCTGTGCTCCGAGAAACACCGGCTACATTCAGGTATCTATCTATGTCCCCAGCCTCATAAGACATACCATGACCATCGTCTTCTACCCGGATATCGTCTTTTTTCGATACGATGTAGACATTGTTCGCGTCCGCATCATATGCATTAGCAATCAGTTCTGCCAAAACATAATATATGTTGGTGTATAGGTTTGGCCCAAGTAGCTCCAATATTCGTGGATCTACGTTCAACTTATATTCTTTCATCGGTACACCAACCAATCATCTGCCAATAGTTTATTTATCAAATCCGCATTACTCTTTGTAGAGAATAGGGTTTAACAAGTTCCCGTTTAAAATACTCCTAAGTTGCGTCAATACCAGAAAGATCCCGTAGCCGCCTGTTGAATTCCTTCCACCTGCAAGTATCGACATCCTTCGTGTATGCGATCAGCCCTGAAAGGTGATTATAGAATCCGTACGCAGACTCGAATCGCTCATGTTTAGCGACCTCATCGACCCCATATTTCTTGGAAGCATATAGGTATCTATCTATACGCCTAACAGTCTCCCGAGTCAGTCGAGGTTTCTGCCCATCTACCAAAAGTCCAAGTACGACCTTCCGCGAACCAGGACCCGCCACCCGGAATTTCTTCTTGTTTTCGATAAAACCTTGCTCGTAAATCTTCTCCACAATTTCGCCACGGATACGACCGATAGATTTCCCGTCAGGTAACTGGACAGCAGAAAATATCAGGTCGTCCGCATATCTCGTATAGACAAAACCATTTTCACGCGAATACGATGTCAACGCCTCATCTAGTTTTTTCGCCGCAAGATTACTCAGCATCGGACTAGTCGACGCCCCCTGCGGAAGCACACCCCATCGACGAGGCGAATAAGGAATACGCTGATCCGCGTGTTCCCGGTTGGGGTGTTTGCATAGCTGAGCCAATCGTTTTGGAAGATGTGTAGTCGTACAAATTCGTGCAAACTCGAATGCCATCAGAGATCTGTAGCCTGCATCCTTGAATACAGCGTACACTTCCATTTCGGATATGTGATGGAAGAAGTCTTTAAGGTCGAAATGAAACAACCACTTGGCACCACAATGCACCTCGGCACATCGGCGAATTCCCCCTCGCGGGTGAAACGCGTAGGCTGTGGGGTGTAAGGAAATCTTCTGCAATATTTCCTTATTGATGAAATCCTGGACGATCGCCAACGTGCTAGAAGGGGCATGAATGAATCTTCGGCCACCAGATCGTTTGTTGATAGCAAACAACCTGTAGTCGATCCTTTCTCTCTTTCTGGATACCGTTGCATGCAGGACTCGATAATCAACACCGGTTATCTTCGCCAGATGCCTCAGGCTAAAGATTACCGGAAGTCCTTTGTCCCGCAGGGACAATGCATAATCCCTGAGTCCTTCAGCATGAGATGACCCCAGCGTTTTGTCTGCGTGTTCGAAAAGGTGGTGTGCCGACCAGGTTTCCATTCACTACTCCTTCAGATCCGCGGATCCGTCTGTGCCGAGGTTCTCCCGAGACACCGCAGGTCGATGGAGCTCGGCACAGATGGGCGCAGCCTTATCGTCGGTTTCTTCCAGAGAGACCTGTCCGGCCTCCCCACTCGCCGATGAAGCATCGACGAGATCTGCCGAAATGCCGGGATACGAGTCCCCACCGCATTCCGACGGCTGAACGGTTTCCCGACCGGCACACCATGAACTGGGTATATACAATGAATAATCGTATGTTCTTCGCTTTACCTGTCTTATATTCGCATAGTAGGCATCCATGCCTGCTCTCGTGATTCTGCCCTTCTCGGAGACCAGCCCCAATCTCATCGCTTGGGATACGAGAGATTCGATGTAGTCTTCGGCTCGTCCCATACGTTGTGCAACCACTCCCCTATTCCTTACACCCTTCTTGGCGAGCGCTAGCAGCTCGATCATCTCGGTCGCTAGCCCTGTCCAAGCATCAGAATCTGTACATTGCTCTTCCTCTTCCAGCAATGAGATGATCCAATCTGGCAGAGCCCGCCCGGGAAACAGAGGATTCCACCCATTACTCTTGTAGAAAAACACCCCGGGAATGTTATTTGGAACACTGTGGTAGAAGACGACAGTGGCCATCACTTCCCCATATCCACGCCTGAATTTTCTCCGAACCTTGGTCACCGAATCACATAGATACAAGATATCCCCATATCTACTACCCCATCTGCTCTTCATATCCGCCCCTGAATAGACCCATTCGCTCTCGAAGTGCATTTTCCTCGATTTCGGATATTTCCGGTTCGGATGATTCGACCCCACCATCGAGCGGACGATCATTTTCTCGCCCTCTCTCGTCCTAGCGTAGGAAACGATCGTGAACCGTATCAGTCCATAACTCCACCAACTCAGAAGCGTCTTGGATTGCATCATCGAACTCAGGAATCCAGCAACTCGATCGCCGCTACCGATCGAGTCATCAATGAGTACGATATGCCTCACTTTTTCATCCCTCATCCGGCCCAGATCAGGATGATCGAGAAAGCGGGATGAATCACTTCTCACGATATTAGAAATCAATGAATAGACCAGATCCTCACTACCCAACGATTGGGGCGGACGAACTACAGGATTGCCATGGTAGTCGAAATACGCAGTAACTTGGCCACCCTGCCCTTCCAACTTTCTGACTGCGAACAGAGCCAACGGCGATGCACTATCGATACTGTCCACGGTGGTCCGAAACCAATTCGAATACTCGTCTCGAGACACGAACCGGAGATGAAGGAGCATAGATTCCGCTAATGGCCGGTGCGTCATAGAAAACTGATCCAGCCATTTCGCTATCTCTTGTGATCTACCGATCTTGTCCGCGTTCAGTTTCTTCATTGCGCGACGCCCTAGCCAATAGCTCTATAAAGAGGATCTGCACCCTTCTGACGAACTTCCACGAATCCCTCCTTCATGAGTTCATCAAGCACATCATCCCAGCCCGAAGGGTCGGCCTGACATCCACCGATGATCACTTGTTTGGTGTGCCAGCCGGGATGTGCCTCCAACCAGGCCAGAATCTGGTCTATGGGCTCACTGCCCCACTGATTTCCCTTCTTCTGCGATGACTGCGAATCCGGCTGATTGGAAAATATATCCATCTGTGGTGATGGTGGCTCTGCGGCCTTGGGGATGTCGCGTTCGGAGTAGGATGGAATCTCGTAGACCTTTGACGGCTTTCGTTTCTTTCTGGCTGCTGTCTTTTTCTTCGCGGTCGCTTTCTTGGAATGCAGTCCTTGGGCGACTTCTTCCTCGTAGCGCTCCTTGTTCAACAGTGCGAGTCGACGTAAGACTTCGATCCGGGCCTTCTCGGAGATGGTGAAACGTACCCTGTCGTTTTCCGGGAGATAGTCGACCTCATGGAAGTCGTGTTCCAAGTCTAAGTCATCCCAGTCGTAGGCTTCAGCCACAGCTTCGTCAATTTTGCGATGGAGATCGCGCAATTCCAATATTTGCGAATCTTGCGCATCTGGGCTGTGAAATTGATTGTATAGATCCGTGAGTCCTCCAGATATTGAAATACAGATTTTTCTTCGCATTTGTGAAAGTAGCGTACCAAGCTCCTGTAATTTCAATTGCAGTTTCGTCTCAATTACTGGTATCGCGAAAGTCTCAAACAGGTCTGTCTGTGCATATCTTAAACCAACAACTCCCACTCCTCTTGTAGATCTATATTTCCATGCCCAGGAATGATGTACGGCTGACTCGAGTATCGCCAGCCAAGAGATATTGGGAAGTGCAAATATGACAACTTGATCAGATGGCACGAAGTCCTCCTCCAGAAATGTGAAAGTCAGAAACTTCGACAATCGCGCAGTTGCCAGCACTATAGATTTTTTATTTGGATCCCACCCTGACTGGTGGCGTATAAAAAAGTGACCTCGACCAATTGAATGAAATAGTCCAGATCGCCGTCCTTCAAACAGCCACCACTCTTTTCGTAATGGCTCGGCACAAATGAATCGACCATCATCTCGCCTTCTAGATCTATCGGACTTTACTCTTTCGAGAACGATTCTATATGGTTTTATATATTCTTTTGCCTTCTCTACCGGCCAATCCCAGAAGTTGATTACCCAGCGACTCGCTTTCTGTTCCGGATGCGTATTGAGGTCTCTGCCATTCAAGTAGGGGAAAAGCACATCACGATTCTTGAAATCGTGATCGACCATATCAAAAGCCTCTTCTTCAGAAACTATGAATCCCTTTCCTCTAGTTATACATCCTTGAAATGCCTTACCCAAATTACCTACCAAACGCTTGGGCACCCACTCCTCATGATCAGAGAGGTACGCTGAGACCCAGGCTACAGCTCTACCTGACAGGTGGACAATCCCTTCCCACTGCCCTCTTCGAAGATGGACACGACTAGTTACCACTGCAGCTTTTCCTGGCCAAGGCTCGTTGGGATAGGCTGCATAGATAATTGCACCCAATTTACCCACGAGCCTCTCTAACCCTACCAGACGCGTATCCCCCTCAGCTATTGTATTGACCGCGAGCAGGCCAAAATTGCCTCTTTCTCGCAGCAACCGATAAGACAGCAAGAAGAAATAGGCAACCAGATCGGCCGAACCCTTGGTGCCGCTGGCCAACTGCTCCACCAAGTAGTTCCGATAGGCGGTACCCATTGCCCCGGTGATTCGTTGGCCGCCGAGGAATGGTGGATTCCCGACGATGGCATCGAACCCTCCACTCTCCCGCACGAACACCTCGGGAAACTCCAACGGCCAATGCATCGGATGTCGTGGTGGCTTCCCATTCGGCAGATCGGTGGACAGCCCATCTCTGGACTTCCGTCTCAACGCATCGATGGCTTCACCATTTCCATCTATCGCCTGCCCCACAGGAATGGCCAATGCTGCCGTATCCACATCCTTGCCACCCGCCGCCAGCACCTCGGCCACCAACACATCGCCGATCAGCTCGGGCAGTTCGAGCTTTCGACGGGCTTCCTCGTTCAACTCGGCCATGGCCTCCACATCGTGGATATCGAGGATCACTCGTTGGCGCAACCGTTTGCGCAGCTCGACGGCCTCGTCCACGGCACGGTCGATCGCCTGGGCGAAGAGCTTGCGCCCGCTTCCCGTCCTGTTTGGATCCATATCGAGACAGCGGAGCTGGTCGAGATCGTGGATACCGAGCAGACTGTCACCGGAACGCAGGTTGTGGTCGAGGAAGCCGAAGGGACGCCCCTTGGCCAGGGTCACCAGCCAGATGGAGAGCTTGGCCAATTCCACTGCCATGGGGTTGATGTCCACCCCATAGAGGCAGCGTTCCGCGATCAATCGCCGTGCGACGAGCAGGCGTTCTTCGGCATCCCGGGGTAGCGGTTCGCCGCCTTCCAGTGAATCCACGGCCTTTCCGTCGACCCTCAAGCGTTTGCCGGCTCGTTCTTCATCCTGCCAGGCTTCCAGCAACCGCTCGGCGAGCCAGCGGCAGGCCTGCACCAGAAATGCGCCCGAGCCCATCGCCGGGTCGCAGATCTTGAGGTCGAGGAGTTCTTCCGAGGGCTTCAGTCGCCAGGTATCACGCGCCTCGCCTTCGGCCGGTCCGACATAGGCGACCGGTTGCAGTGTCTCGGCGACGATGGCCTCGGTGAGGGACTTCGGTGTGTAATGCGTGCCGGTTTCACGCCGATTGGCCCCGGCCGTGACGGCAAAGGACGCTTCCTTGTAGACCAGTGGCTGTCCCCAGTTGTCGGCTCGCAACAGGTGTGCGAATGGACGAATACGATCGGCCAGCTCTCGGTCGCCCGCACAGGCGAGCAACAATCTACCGTAGTCGTCTTCTTCCAGAGGTTTCCGAAGTGCCTTGCCGAGTGCGCTCTTCGAACGCCCCGTTCTATCGACCAGGGATTCGATGAGCGTATCCTCGCCTTCCATGCTGGCCGACCCCAGCACGGCCAGTTCGACGTTTGGATTCTTGACCTTGCTGGATCCGACGAGACCGAGTGTCGTTCGGGGTACGCGTACGACGGTATGCTCCAACAGGCCTTCATAGACGTAGCCGATCTGCTCGACGTCCAATGCCCGATAGGAAAGCAACTGAGCGCCACCGCGCTGTTCCAGCACCTGTAACGCTTCCAGCAGCATCAGAACGGTGTGATTGTCGATCGGTAGCGGAATCGCGGAGGTCTCTCGCCAAGCGGTGCCTTTGGTTCGTCCTTCGAGAAAGGGGAAACGATCCGGGTCGAACAGCGAACCTCCCAATGCCGGCATGCGTAGCGATTCGTGTTCGATACCGCCATACACCGCACGAAACACGGCCAGCAGGCGTGACCAGGCATCCTGCCTGCGTTCGAGCACCTCGAGTCCGACCCGATCGGCTTCCTCACGCAGCTGGGCGCGCAATGGAGAGATCGCATAGTTCTGGTCGTAACCGGAATCGCCCAAGAGCAACAACCCTCTCTCTTCGGCACAGAGCAGGAAGACCAGCCGCATCATGACGGTCAGGCCCGCCTCGTAGAGTTCCGACGGTGTGACGTCGTGCAACAGCTCTCGGTTACGGTCGATGTCCGCCCGATCCAGCGCCTGAACCAGCACCTCGACGGCTCTGCGCACCTGTTCGCCGAGTTTGTCGGTGACCTCTTCCTGGTGTTCCAGCGAACTCTCGAGCAAGGCCTCGAGCGTCTCGTCCTGCGGGCCGAAGAATCGCCGCACACCCAGCAAGGACTGGAAGGCTCGCAGTGTAACGGGTTCCTGGCTCCAGAGACGCGCATACCAGGAGGCGTATCCGGCGGTGGCACCAACCGGGGCATCCACCAGCATCCAACGTTCTCCATTCGTCACCAGTCCCAGACGCACACCCGTCGCCCGGCAAAGCAGCGTCATGCGCTCCGCAGGGGAAGCAGGCCAACCGTCACCGGGCAGCACTGCCTCGAGATCGGTCTCCGGTGGATAGGTGGTGATCAGGAGACGGGCTTTCGCCGCGTCACCATCCGGTGAGAGTATCGCCAGATCCGGTTTCAGGGTCAGCCCATGTTCGGGTGCGACATAGACCAGTGATTCAGGCAGCTCGATGGCGAGCTTTATGACCTCGGCATCGAACTCAAGGAGTTCCTCCAGCACCAGCCGCAGCCAAACCTCGTGAATCGCCATGAGTTCCGGGTCGCCGGTATCCACGCTGTCGCGCCATTCGTCATAGGCCTGGCGAAGACGCTGCCTTTGGGGCGTCTCGACCACGTCCAGTCCTTGCGGGAATGCTCGCTCCAGAACCGGAATGGCGAGAAACGGCCCCGATACGTCGATGAGGGAGAGCCACTCGGTGTGTTGGGATACCGTACTCATGATCCGGCGTGCTCCACCATCGACTCGGGCACCAGGAAGATCACGGCGACCGGGAAGTTTCTGACTTCCAGCCCTTCATAGCGCGCTTCGATGGCGGCAATCTCGCGTTCGCGTTCCTCCGGGATCCGTTTCAACCGCGCCCGCAGCGCATCCTCATCACGCTTGAGTTGATTTCGCTGTTCTTCGGGCCATAGATCCAGTTCCTGCTGCTGGGGCCCAGGGGCTTCGAATTCGCGTTCGATGGCACGAGCGAGTTCATCGAGAACACCACCGACGTCGTCGATCTCACTCTGTTTTCTGCGATCCAGCGTGTTCTCGAGAAACTTGAGACGCTCCCTGGAACGCGCTTCGACGGCCTTCTGGATGGCTTCCTCATTGCGCCGGAAGCGATCCGCGAGCATCTCCAACGTGGCAGCCGCTGGCTCTATCGGGCTGGCACTCTCCACCAGCGACTCGAGCCGTGTAATCCGGGGTATACGGGAAAAACCCTTGTGCTTGAGATCGCCACCGGAAAGGGTGAGTTCTTCGTGCAACCTGTGCTGGTTACCACCGGTGATCACCAGGCGTGACCAGACTGCCACGATGGGAGCGGACAGTTCCGAGTCGGGCAGAGATGCGACGGTGACACGATGGAGTTTCTTGAGATCGTCGAGCGCCCACACTTCCGCCCGAAGCAGCCTAAGACACATTTGAACCAGTGGGTGATTCAGGTGTGCGAGTACGACGTCGTCTCGCCCCTTGGCCACGTCGTGATCGAAGGTAATCGGTCGGCGTTCACCGGTATGTGGATGCAACAGGCCATCGGCACAACGCGCCCAGGATCCGGGTAACAGGGGCATATCGAAAACCGTGCCGCTAGGTGCGCCTTCCAGTTCGACGGCTTTCAACGGCGGCAAACCGGCGAGGTCCAGCCCCACGTGTACGGTGCGCGTGATTCTTTCCGGGGAAAGATGGAAGCCTTCACGGGTATCGAGCAACCGGGCATGCAGGCGGGCGATTTTTTCTTCGAGCTTGCGCTCGGCCGTGACGAATCTGCGGGCTTTGGATGCCTGGCCTTCCGCGACTCGTGTATCCAGGTCCGTACGCTTGCCGAGCATGGCTTCTTCGATCTGCCGGGCGATGACGGGACCGACACTGCCCAGATCCTCCCTGATGGTTTCGACCTTGGTCGCTGCGCGCATCAGGTATTCGAGGTCGCCTTCCAATCTACCCACGCCTTCGCTTCCGGACGATGCCTGATACCCCTTGCCGACGGGGTGCCAGATGAAGACACGGTCTTCTTTCTGCCCATGCCGGTCGATACGGCCATTGCGCTGCTCCATGACATTGGGATTCCAGGGGATCTCGACGTGGATCATCAAATTACAATGGTTCTGCAGGTCGATGCCCTCCGAGGCGGCATCGGTCGCCAGCAGGATACGAACGGGCGCCACATCGGGATGCGCCTGAAACGCCGCCTTGACCGTCTCTCGGTCGTCACCATCCATGCCACCATGAAGAATCATCAAACGATCGCCACCGAATCCGTGACTGGTGAGAATGTGGTGAAGCCACTGGTGGGTCGCGCGGTACTCCGTAAACAGGATTACCCTGCGATCGTTCCAGTCTCCATCGGATTTGAGATGCTCATCCAACCACGCCAGTATCGCCTTCGCCTTGGAATCGGGCTTGTGCGCCGCAGAGTTGGCCCAGGCGGACAAGCGATCGAGCATATGCTGCTGTTCATCGGTGATCGGTGTCGCCAGCCTGCTGGCCTCGGACGTCGCTTCTTCCAATGCTTCTTCCAAGCTACCATCGTCCGCATACTCTTCTTCCGATCGGAGAATCGCGCGTCGCAGTATTCGATCTTCCAACGTGTTGCCCGGCTTTTCCTTTCGCGTACGACCGAGACTGTCCCGGTGCTTCTCCAGCGTCGAAGCGAAAGCCGCCGGCGAAGAAAAGAGCCGTTTCTTGAGCAACTTGTGAACGAACTCCATACCATACTGGTACTTGCCTTCCTTCATGCTCTCGGTGCGACTCTCGGTATAGGCACGCAAGAGGTGGTGAATCTCCCTTTCCTCCTCCGTATACTCGACCTCCAGTGGTACGAGTTCGCGTTCCGGGTAGATGGAGTTGCCATTCTCATCCACCAGATCGGTCTTGAGTCGACGAACCATGACGCGCGCGAGCTGCTGTTCGTCCGGCATGACGGTTCGTGCGAAACGCTGGTCGTCCAGTAACTCGAGCAGCGAAGTGAACGACTCCTGATAGCCATTGTGCGGCGTAGCACTGAGGAACAGTTTGTTCTCGAAGTGCGGCGCTATGGTGCGAATCAACCGTGTACGTTGGCTTTCCAGGGCATATTTGGTGGCTGCGGCCGGTGCGACGTTGTGCGCTTCGTCGACGACCAGGATGTCGAACGTGCGTGGGTAGGTCTGGTGTGGAGGTAATGCATCCTTGATGAGCCGGAGGGGTTCGCCATTCTTCATCCAGTCCATCGATGTGATCAGCCTCGGATACGAGGTCCATGGATTGGCATGTATGCCACGTGTTCGCCGAAGTCGTTTGATGAACTCGGTATCGACTATCCGGAAGTCCAAACCGAACTTCTCGATCATCTCCATTTGCCATTTGACCTGGAGTGAAGCCGGGCAGACGATCAATACACTTCTGGCCCGATGCCTCATGATCAATTCCTGGATCACGAGACCGGCCTCAATCGTCTTGCCGAGACCGACGTCATCGGCGATCAACAGGTTGGCACGCGCCATGTCGATGGCGCGAACCAGTGGGTCCAGTTGATAGCCTTCTATAGAAACGCCACTTCTGAAAGGCGACTGCAGGAAGGATCGGTCGGCGTTGACTGCGGCGCCCCAGCGCACCGCGTCCAGGAATGCATCGAGTTTACTCGCCTCGTCGTAACCGGATATGTCGGGCAGTCCGGCGCGTTCGAGGACACGCGCTCCGGGTTCGATTTCCCAGATGACTTCCAACTCCTCACCCAGGGCATCCTCGTCGAGCGAGGTTAGAGAAACGAGGTGCTGACTATCATCGGTCGCCGTTCCATTTCCGTCGGTGGAGACAGAGGAACGATCGATGTCTGCGACCGACCATAGTCTTCGGCGTACTTCTACGAGTTGACCAGCTTCAGGTACTGAACCGCTAGAATAGTCATCTTGCCGATTTGCATTCACACTCATTCTTCATCGACCTGCTTTCATGACGCCACTGCCTGACGCTGACGCACTATACGTGCGACTTTTATCGCCGCCTTTTCTGGATCTTCATGCTCCCAGATACGTATGACTTTCCAACCCGCCAATTTCAGTCGTTCATTCGTATCGAGATCACGTCGGCGATTGGTCTCGATCTTTTCCCGCCAGAACCGAGCGTTACTCTTCGGCCACGAGCCATGTTCAGGACATCCATGCCAGAAACAGCCATCGACGAAAACAGCGACTCGAGCCTTGGTAAACGCCACATCTGCGCGCCTTCGTGGTTTGAGCAGAACCGGGTAATCGACTCTATACCGCAAACCCATTGCATGCAGCCGTCTCCGCAATTCCATTTCTGGTGGAGTATCTCTTTGCCCCGTCGCAGCCATGCGCTTGCTGGCCGCTCTCGAAGATGGAATTGGTCTGATTCCCCGGCTGCCACTTTTGGCTTTGTGCGTGGCACCAGCCATCGAACTCAGTGCCGACGCGAGCGGCGCTTTCCGTTACGCCGCTTGGATGATGAGGATGACCGAAGACCATGCTCATCCAGATGAGACATGATGCTCTTTGCGATGGCTCTACCCAACTCGACGGGAACGGCATTTCCAATGAGCCGTCCAATAGAATTGAAATTTACAGGCTCACCCGGTGGAATGAATTTGTAGGATCTCGGAAAACTCTGCAGAATCGCCGCTTCTCTCAACGAAATTGCTCTATCCTGCTCAGGATGTCCGAACCGGCCATTCCCAAATCCATAGCACTGGGTCGTGATCGTGGGCGCGGGCTTGTCCCACTCCATTCGACCGTAGACACTTGGATAGGTACGCCCCGAGTCGGCTTTATGACAATCCGCTACGAGACGCCGTGGCCAGTCTCGCCAGGTTCCACCCGGCTTCGATGCCTTGATACGAGCAAGATTGATAGGAGCCAGCTTGGCCGAAACGTGTAACCTATCCTTTGGCGCCGACTCACCTGCTGCTATCGGACGAAGACGACCGATGGCTTGTTCAACCGTCTTGTACTTTCTTTCGTCACGTATCGGTTCGATCAGCTTGATTTCTCCATGGAGCGATGCCAGCAGCACCATTCGATTACGCGACTGAGGTACACCATAGGCCGCACAATTCACGACGTCGGCCCATACCGTATATCCCAAACTTTCCAAACCCTCCACGAAATCATGAAAAACCTGGTGCCGCTTTACCGTCGGCACGTTCTCCATGGTCACGATGTCAGGAAGCGTTTCTTCGACGATCCGTTCGAATTCGTACAACAAACCCCACTTTCGATCCGATTCGTTGTCGTACCCTTGCCTGTAGCTGGAAAATGGCTGGCATGGTGCGCACCCGGCTAGTACCCGAATACTTCCTTTGCCAAACAGTTCCGAAATTTCGGATGCAGTGATCTCCGATATATCGCGCTCCAGGAATCTCGCGTCATTGTTTACTTCATACGGATAACGACAAGCAGGATCGACATCGATACCCGCCTTGACACGAACCCCCTCGAGACTGAGGCCGTGGGTAAGACCCCCAACACCACAGAACAAATCAATGCATGAGACAGACATATGCTCTATTTCGATATCCAGTTCTTATTTCCCAAACACTACTCCACACTTCAGACCTCATCCTCATTCGGTACGACTTCCGCAAGGTCACTCAATACACAGTCAAAATAGACGCAGAGCTTGTCTAGGACGTCCGTAGTCGTGGAGTACCCCCTCTGATTCGCGATCCTGGACAACGTCGGCCGACTAATGCCCGTCGACTGTGCCACCTCGTCCAAGGTTATTCGCCGCCCCTCGCGAAATTCCTTGTCTGCAATCAGTTCTTTCAGCCGAAATCGGATCACAATTTTGCCATTATAGACCATATCGCGGTCATTATGAATCATATTCGATTCATTTTGCATCACTCCAGATGGGTTAAAATTGGTCTGTGGTGATCCAAATGAATCAATTTTGCTACACTAGATTATGATTCTCTATGGTATGGTTTGCAATAGTCGAATAGCACCCTTGCACACCTCATTTTAACGAACTGCACATTGGCACACGGATATGAACATCGTAAAACCAGTTTTCAAAGGAACGAAAACCGCGATGACCTTCGTCGGGCAAATTGTCGGTTTACTCGTATCGTCCACTGAACCGGAAACCAGCGATCGTCCGCAGGGTGACGGCTCGGATAGATTTGGTGACTACAACTTTCGGACCGGCCGGTTCGATGCGGGCACCGATCCGAATGGCTGGTATGAAGAGGATATGTAATCTGGCATCATCTCTTCACGCCCTTCGACAATAGGTTTTTCCCGATACTACCACCATGCCTACCCGCGTCATCCGCCGGTCGAGACAATGGTGCCGTCGCGGACGTTAGAGACCGACCGATCTTCATCCCCGCCCACGCCATCATCCCGCTCCATAGCAGTGGCAACCCCAGATAGAGGCTGGTCGTGATCATGTTGAGCAGCAGGCGCTTGATGTCGTGTTCACCAGGGTTGGCGAACATCTGCAGAAAGACGTTCACGTCCGGGTACATAGACAGGATGAGGTTCTGATCCACCCACAGCGCCAGATACCATAGCACGCTCCAGAATTTGATCGTGAAGATGGCCATGGCGCCTATGACCATCATGGAGATGGAATAGCGCGACAGCACGACGACCATGGGGAGCAGTGCGTAGATACCAAGTAGCAGCACGGCTTGCACCATAGGAAGAGCTTGCAGAACAGCGGTCATGGTGACGGAAAACAGCGCGGATGCGGCCAACACACCGCCCGATGCCAGTCCACCCTTGGCGACATTCTCCACCGTGTTCAGCAAGCCCGTACTGCCGGAGTTATGAGCGACGAGGTCGTTGTTCGACCAGGTTGGCGGTGAATTTGCCAATACGGTCTTGGCAACCGCGTCGTTTTGCTGTTCGCTGGCCAAAGCCGGAGCGATGGCGACCACCAGACCTGAGAAACCGGCCGAGGTGGAATCGGCCTCATTGATAAGTTGCCTCCGCAGCCCGATCGAGGCGTCTTCCCACCACTGTTTGCAGTAAGGCCTGCCCCAGGTGGGTGGCGCCGCACGATCATATTCAGTATCACGGGCTGGATTGTAGACCCAGCCACTGACCTGCGTGGTAGCGCGCAGGGTGTCGTAGTAACCGGGCGTATCGCGATAGACATGCGATCCCATCCAGTCCGGATCGTCGGGGCCATAAGTTGTCAGCAGAGCATTGACCGCAGCGGTGGCTGGCCGTTCTGCCTGGTATTTCGACCGGGCCGGGATGTAGCACTGGCTGAAGAAGTCACTGACTTCCTGACGCAGCCGTGGATCGGCAATAGTGGCGAGCCGCGCCTGTTGCTCATAGGTACGCATGTCCGCAGCATTCGGCAGGCCTTCAACCACCGCGTGGTTGAATCCGGATGTCATCGACAGTACCGCGTACCACCACACCGGGATGTTCACCGTCGCCGGCGAGCCGGTAAACCCGCTGGAACCATAGGTGCTTTGGGGCGCGGCCACGGTCGCCGTTGGCGGTGTCGGATCGATCAATGTTGGTGGCGGCGTGTAGTTGAGTGAAGCCGCGTTCAGCGGAGTCAATGCGGCCGGCTGGCCGGCCAACACGACCACCAGTA
>Ga0256839_1002013_pt1 | contig 23514 bp, 22 predicted proteins | sample 354166metaG_FD_185968 | JGI IMG/M metagenome (GOLD analysis project Ga0256839, IMG submission 185968) | Hydrothermal vent microbial communities from Mid Atlantic Ridge, Atlantic Ocean - 354-166 | ecosystem: Environmental > Aquatic > Marine > Hydrothermal vents | place: Atlantic Ocean: Mid... | reverse complement strand
GTTCGATCAGCGCTGTACGCAGGGAGGCTTCGTCACGCGGTCTGTGGCGCATCTTATCCTTCGGCCCGCACGCCTCCCCACGACTGCTGAGTCGCAACGGGCGTCTCAGGTCGCAGGTGCGTGCTTTTAAGTTCCTCCATACCCTCCGTTTCCAACAACCACTTCAAAAACGGCCGGTCCTTCAGGCTATGCAGGTTATTCTCTTTCCGAAACTCCCAGGACTGCCCGTATTGCGGGTTCTTGTAGCGCTTCAGCCATTCCAGCCGGTCTTTCAGCCGCTCGGCCGGCACCAGCAGCTTTTCCAGCCCAAAGATGGCCTCGTCACGGCTCTGAAACGTTAGATCGTACTCCTTCGACATCACAATGGCCTCTTCCGGACAGACCTCTTCGCAGTAGCCGCAGTAGATGCACCGCAACATGTTGATCTCGAACCAGGCTGGCTCGCGCTCCTTGACATCGTCCACTTCTTTTGCCTGCATGGAGATGGCCAGTGGGGGGCAGGCCCGAGCGCACAACCCACAAGCCACACAGCGCGGCCGCCCGTTTTCCTCTACCAGCACCGGACGTCCCCGGTAGCTGTCCGGCGGATACCACTGCTCGTCCGGATACTGGAACGTATAAAGCGGTGAGCGCATCTTGCGCCAGGTGTAGGCCAGGCCCTTTACGACGGTTGGGAGATAGAGGCGCTCCCAAAAATTCAGCTTGCGCTCATTAGGTGTAGCCAGGTTGGCAGGCTTGCCGGGCATAGGTTGTGCGCGTTTGTTTCGTTCAGAGCACCGGGCGGTAAACGTCGAAGCAGGCCTTCAGGGTTCGCCTCGCGTTCACTTTTGCCGAAACACAAGGGTCAGAGGTACGCCCTCAAAGCCAAAAGCGGCCCGAATCTGCTTTTCCAGGTAGCGACGGTACGCCTCTTTGATACCTTCCGGATAATTGCAGAAAAAGGCGAACACAGGGGGAGCCGTATCGACCTGCGTCACATACTTGATTTTTACCGGACGTCCCCGATAGGTAGGTGGATGTTGCTGCCGAATGGCTTCCTGCAATACCTCGTTGAGCCGACTGGTGGCAATGCGTTGCCGTCGATTCTCATAGACGCGCAAGGCTTCCTCAAGTACCCGATGGATACGCTGGCGCGTCCTGGCCGAAATAAACACCAGCGGCACATGCGTCCAGGTCGGCAGCCGGTGGCGAATCGCTTCCTCCCATATTTTCATCGTGTTGGCGTCTTTTTCAATCAAGTCCCACTTGTTCACCACCAGCACCATACCCTTGCGCAATGCTTCGGCCTGGCGCAAAATGCGGATATCCTGAGCTGTCAGTCCTTCGGTGGCGTCGATCAGCGTGATGGCCACGTCGCATTCGCGCAGGGCTCGCTCGGTGCGCAGCGTCGCATAGAACTCAATGTTTTCCCGAATGCGCGAGCGACGCCGCAGACCGGCGGTATCGACCAGTACGATCTCCCGTCCGTAGTACTTGAGTACCGAATGCACCGCATCGCGTGTGGTGCCGCTAACGTCGGTCACAATCGAACGCTCCTGCCCCAGCAGGGCGTTTGTCAGCGACGACTTGCCCACATTGGGCCGGCCTACGATTGCCAGACGGGGGCGCTCATCGGTTTCCGCTTCGCCGTCACGGACCGGCAGCCGTTGCACCAAGGCATCGAGCAGTTCACCGGTTCCCCGCCCGCTCAAGGCACTGATCGGATAGACCTCGGACAGGCCAAGCTGGTAGAAGGTACTGGCCTCCCAGGTACGCTCGTCGTTGTCGGCCTTATTGGCCACGACAAAAACCGGTTTTTGCGTACGCCGGAGCAGCTCAGCCAGCGCGTCATCCAGGTCGGTCACCCCCGTAGTCACATCAACCATAAACAGGATCGCATCGGCCTCTTCGATGGCAATCTGCACCTGTTCTCGGATGGCCTGCTCGAAGATGTCCGAGGTGTTGGGCACGTACCCACCGGTATCCACGACCGAAAAGCGCACCCCATTCCATTCGGCCGTGCCGTAGACGCGATCGCGCGTTACGCCCGGCTGGTCATGCGTGATGGCTTCATGCGAACGGGTCAGCCGGTTGAAAAAGGTCGATTTTCCAACGTTCGGCCGTCCCACAATGGCAACCAGCGCCATGATTCCACTCCACCGGGTTTGGTCCGGCGCGTAGAAGCCCGTAGCCGGCCATTTCGTTCCCGACGCTACCGGCGATCTCGGTGCTCGAGGTGCAACGCGCGGAAGAGCATGTAGGCGGCCTGTCCGGTTTCGCGTGTAAAGATGTAATTGACACCGGCCCCCACAGCCATCCCGGCCAGCGGAATGAGCTGTCCCAGCTTGCGGCGCGCCAGGTTTTTGACCAGTTCGCGGGGCAGATGCCGGTTCTGCTCGCGCACGAAGTCGCGCGTACGTCCCTGATAGGAAGCACCCCGTGCCAACAGGGCGGCCGCCACACTCACCTCCCGCCAGGCCGCTTGCCGGGCTTCCGATGTACCAGCCGCTGCCGCATTAAAAATAGCCAGCACCAGCGGCCGATACACTGGATTTTGCACGCGAAAGCCATACACGGCTCCGATCTGCTGAATCAATCGCAGGTTGATCCCGAAAAGCAGCGGCACATCGGCAACAGCCAGCGTAAAACCGCCCAGACCAGTACCGGCCCCTTCGAGTGCTGCCAGCACGGCATGCTGATCGAAAAAGCTGCGCGCGACTGGATCGAGCCGCTCCAGCGATTCTGTGCGCAATGCCTCAATCCGATCCCCCCCGATGCCCGCCTTCCGGACAGCCTCCAGCACGTACTGTTCATTGTAGGTCCAACTGGCCACATCATGCAGCGCCTCAAGAAAGCGTGCTACCGCAGCATCAAGTTGCTCTCGCCAAGCGGCTGGTGTCACGCGTTTGACAAGCCAGTCCACCGGACGCATGGCCCGATCGAAGGCTTCCTGCCACAAGGGGCCTCCCGAGCGCACCCAGCGCTCAATCTCCCGTCGGGCGGCCTCGTCATAAGTCAGCGGCATAGCGCAAACAGGTTATGGCTACGGCATGCCCTCTACGAAGGAAAAGCTATGGAGTTGCGCTTACCGGATCAGCCAGAGTCCAAGCAGTCCCACCACGAAGCAATAATAGGCAAAATATACCAGCTGTCCCCGCCGCACCACCTGCAGCAGCACTTTAATGGCAGCAACCCCTGAGATGTAAGCGGCCAGCGTACCGATTATCAGCGGTAGCATACCAATTGCTTCCCGAGTGTGCAACAGTTCGATGCCTTTCAGCAACGTAGCGCCCAGCACAACCGGCAACAGCATCAAAAAAGAAAAATCGGCCGCTCGTTCAGGCCGCACGTTCTGGTAAATGGCTGCGCAGATCGTGGCACCCGAACGCGAAATACCCGGCAGCATGGCAGCCGACTGCGCCATACCCACCACAAGCGCTTTTAACGGCGACAGATCGCCATCTGGATGACGCCGTAGCCGGGTCAGCACCAGCAGCACTCCGGTTACCAGCAACATGCCCGCTGCAAACCGGGGGGCTTCGAAGGTCTGCTCAATCCAGTCGCCCAGCAACACGTAAACCAGTCCGGTGGGAATCATGGTGATCACAATCCAGACAGCCAATCGAAAAGCATCACGCGTCCGATACCGCACAGGCCAGTCGGCCGGACACGGCAACGCCTTCCACACTTCGCCTACGATAACACCTACCCGCCGCCAGTAAACCGTGAGAATGCTCAGCACCGTGCCGAAGTGCACAAACACCTCGAAAGTAACACCGCCCGGATTCAGCCCCAGTACATACTGTCCGAGCACCAGATGACCGGACGACGAAACCGGCAGAAACTCCGTGAGCCCCTGCAACAGACCTAAAATCAGGGCTTCCCACCAGGACATGGTTTCTATGCGCACCTTATTCCAGGAGTGGCCTAACTTACAGGATGACGTCCAAACGTGCGGCTTTTGGTCTATGCATTTCACGAATTTTCTGCCTGCACCGCCTCAGGTGGTCGGGGCTCCACCAGCAGCACCTCTTCCCGCTCAAAGACGACAGCGCCCGGTTCGGCCCCCCGTGGCTTGCGCACGTACTTGCGCGGCACCACTACGACGGGCACCACACTACTGCCACGCGCCTTGCTGAAGTAGGCGGCCAGCGATGCAGCCCGCTCAAGCACTTTCCGATCAGGCTGGCAGTTGCGGCCGGGCACCCGCAGAATCACGTGCGAGCCAGGCACGCCCCGGGCATGCAGCCACAGATCGTATTTACGGGCATAGCGGAAGGTCAGCGCGTCGTTTTCCCGAGCATTTCGACCGATCCAGGCTTCAAAGCCATTCCCCAGCGACACCCGTCGAAATGCCGGCGCGGCGTCCGGCTGCCTCTGACCGGTTCGCCCGATCCCCAGCGCGGCCAGCTCGCGAGCATGGCGCTGCTGGAAAGCACGTAAAGCCGCCATCGTATCAACCTGTTCCAGTTCGCCCAGCAGCACCTCCAGCTTCGGAAGCCGGCGGTGCACCTCCTCCTGGCGCTGGCATAATGCTGCGCGTTCCTGGCGAGCCTGCCGGGCGCGTTCGTAGTAAGCCTGCGCGTTCTCTACCGCCGAACGGGTAGGATCGAGCGGAATACGCACCATGGTGCCATCCCCAAACCAGTCAGGTAGTGCCACCGCCTTGGCCCCAGGGGGCACCTGAGGTGCCTGTGCCATGAGCAGATGCCCCCACCGTTCATACTGCTCGGCCCGATCGGGAGCAGCCAGCGCCGCTTCGAGCGCCTGCCGCTCCCGGCGGGCCCGCTCAATCGCTGCTTTCAGGGCCTGACAGAGCGGCTCGTACGCCTCCCGAAAAGCCCGTACAGCCAACCCGCGACGCACGGCCGCACGTACCGCCGCATCGACCGTGTGGAACATCTCGCAGGGCAGATGCGCCAGATGCGCCAGCGGAATTAATGCGAAGTGCGTCGTCCAGCGATCCGCCTGATAGCATCGAGGGGCCGGACATGCCAGCTCCTTCTCAAGCGCCCGGCCGGCATCGTACAATCGCCGAAGTTCCGTCTCACCACACGCACCCGGCGTCGGCACCTGCACCCCGGCCCGAAACACTGTCTCCTGCGCCAGCAGGGCATCAAACAACGGGAACGCTGCCGCCACGGCCTGCGCAAGCGTTTTCCGGTCGGGCCGCCACCTTGCACAGAATGCTTCAAACGAATCCACCACCGGCGCCGGATGCGGTATCGGGGCCTTCTGACCACGCCAGGCTTCGTCCCGCTGAAAAGCGGCCCGCACCTGCCCGTCAGGCGCTACCCAGAGCACATTTGGATGGGGGCCGTACAGCCAGCACTGAAACCAAGATCCATCATCCAGCTCAAAAAACAGCACGCGATCTCGCTCGGCCACCCGCACCCCACAGAGAGTGCGCCCCTGCGCTTCCTCAAACAGGGTGGCTACGTTGCGGCGCGCCCGACTGTACCCCTCAACGCGAAACACGTAGCGAAAAGCACCGGTCGAGATACGTACCATCCACTCGGCCGCTGGCTGTGCAAAAGCCAGTACCAGCTCATCCCGCACCTGTGAGAAAGCATCGCCCAGCAGACTCCCTGCAAGCGCACGATGCCATTCATCAGCCAGCGCCCGCCATGTATAGTAAGTGTGCAGCATACCTGTCCCTAAACGACCCAGTCGCGTGCACGGCCAAGGGCAGACCCGAATCCTATCTGCGCCGCTGACGGCGCTCAACAAGTACCGAAAGCCCCCAGATTAGCGCCCACGCAATTGCCATCCACCACCAGCGTCCTACCAGCAGCACAAGCACGTTAACGCCATAAAGCCCATGAAACAAGGCAGCAGGCGCACCACGCCGCATGCGAGGCAGATGCGGCGCTGCCAGCCATGCTCCCAGCTTGAGCAGCAGCATCAGGGGCGTGTAGACAAGCACGATCCAGCGCGCCCAGGGCAACGCCGGGATCGCAGCCAGCACAATCACTACCGTAACAGCAAGATCCAGCAGCGCCTCTTTGAGCCAGCGTCCCATTTTTTATCTCCGACGGCAATCAAGTCGCTCGAAATATCGCTGTTTTTGATTTCCTGTGAAGCATCTCCCATCTTTTTTTTCCGTTCTTTAAGCGCAACCTCCCTTCCAACATTGCACCACATGCCCGGGATATCGATTTTTGCCTATCAGATACTCACCCAACCCGACCCCAACCATGCAAGCCCGCCTTAAATATGTCGAAGGACTGACGTTCATTGGTCAGGCTGGCTCCGGTCACTGGACCGTGCTCGACTCTTCGCATGGCGGACGCACCTCCGGGGCCACCAGCCCGATGGAAATGGTACTGCTGGCCCTCATGGGCTGCTCGGCCATGGATGTCGTTTCGATTCTACAGAAAATGCGGGCCCCCTTTGTCGATCTGCAGGTCGAAGCTCAGGCCGACCGAGCCGAGACCCACCCACGCGTCTACACCCGCATCCATCTAACCTATCGCGTCTTTGGACGCGGACTCAAGCCTGAGCAGGTAGCCCGTGCTGTACAGCTCTCCCAGGAAAAGTACTGCTCCATTACCGCCATGCTGCGATCTACTGCGTCCATTACCTACGAAGCATGGATCGAAGACCCGGAAACGGGCCAGAAACAACCGGTGGCTTTCGCCCAGCAGTCAGGTAACGCACTTTCCTCGGAATGACTGCTGCGAATTCAGCCTGAACAAAAAGCCATCGGTCCCACGCAAAACCTGACAGCTGCGCACCCAACCCGCAGCATGCTATAGGGCTTCCGGTCCGAGGCTAACAGACGCGACCGCTCCTTTTGTTTATCCCGGTCAGATACTGAGGCCGCCCCTGCAAAAGGGGAACAGGCAAGACACAAGCCCGAAGCGGCCTCTACAAGGCACTGAGCCAGTGCAGGGATGCACGCATATGGAATTCGTCGCCACCTTACAAGCCTGCTTCACGCTGCAGCCGCTCCCAGAGCAACACCCCAGCCTTCTGTACGCTGCGCAGGTAGAAGACGGCCTGCAGGGTAGCCTTCCATTCTGGCGAAAGATCCCCATGCCGTCCCTGGCGAGCCAGGCGATCACACTGCGCGTGATAGAGCGCGATCGCCGCTGCCACCGAAATGTTAAAACTCTGCGTAAACCCGACAATCGGGATCACACATCGGTCGTCAGCCTGTGCCAGCAGTTCCTGTGAGACGCCTTCTACTTCATTACCGAAAACCAGCGCCGTCGGCACCGTAAAGTCGAACGTGTCAATAGGAGCGGCTTTCTCCAGCGTCATGGCGACAATGCGATAGCCCGCCGCCTTCAGAGCAGGTACTGCTTCGGTGGCGGTCGGCCATGTCCACACGTCTAACCATTTATCAGCCCCCTGACTGGTACGTTCGGACGTCTTGTATTTCTGGACGTTGCCCTTGATAATGCCAACTCCCTGATAGCCCAGCGCTTCTGCTGAACGCATGACAGCACTGATGTTGCCCGTATTAGCCAACCCTTCGACAACCGGAATTACCGTGTAGGTGCGCCCTTCCAGCACTTGCGCAATTCGCTGTTGACGTCGTTCGGTCACATACGGCCGCAACCATTCGACGATGATATCCGGCGTGTAATGCTGAAACTGCGCGGCTATCTCCTGTGGATCGGCTACATACCCCTGATGGGCAGCCGCCTGGAACACACGCGTCAGCTCCTGTTGCAACCGCTCTGCCGGTGTCTGCAGCATCGTTTCCGGTAAAAAATGCGTTACGAGCCCGTCTTTTGCACTTTTCTTACCCCTGAGACAGACACCCACCCGAATGCGCGCCGTAGATTAAGGCCGTCCAACCAGAAAAACAAACGGAAAACGCACCATGGAGCTTCAGGATAAAGTAGCAGTCGTGACCGGTGCCAGCAGCGGACTGGGCCGGGCTTTCTCCATAGCCCTTGTGCAGAAAGGGGCACAGGTATATGGACTGGCTCGACGGGCCGAACGCCTGAACGCCCTGCGCGATGAACTGGGCCCTCGCTTTCACCCGATCGCCTGCGACGTGACCCGTCCGAATGATGTCGAGGCCGCCTTCCAGCGCGTGATTCGCGATGCAGGGCGCCTGGACATTCTGATCAACAACGCCGGACTGGGCAAGATGGGGCCCGTCGATGAGCTTTCCCTGGAAGACTGGGACGTGCAGATGAACACTAACCTGCGGGGCGTCTTTCTGTGCACCCGCGCAGCCGTACCCCAGATGAAAAAACAGAACGCCGAAACCGGCTTCGGCGGCCATATCATTAACATCGCTTCAGTGGCCGGTCTAATCGGTAATCCTAACCTGAGCGCCTATAACGCCACAAAATTTGGCGTGCGGGGCTTCAGTGAAGCTCTCATGAAGGAGTTACGCGACCATGGCATCAAGGTGACCTGCGTCTATCCGGGCTCCGTCGCCACCGAGTTCTTCGACGTGTCCGGCATGCGCGGTGCCGACCGCCCCGTCACGCCCGAGCAGGTAGCGCAGACCATCCTGCATATCCTGGAGACCGACGACAATTACCTGATCTCCGAGGTGGTCATTCGGCCGCTGCGCCCACGCTAACTTTTCTCAGCGACACAAGGGCTATCCGAAAAAAGGGAGGGATCGGAATCCCGATCCCTCCCCTGTGCTCCGAGACCCGGGATGCCTTCCGACTAATTTTGCGCCGACTCTGAGTCGGTATCGCTCAGACGGAAAACAACGGGCAGCACCATACGGACCGGCACCGGACGCCCGCGCTGTTGCCCAGGCTTAAATTTGAGCTGACGGACGCAATGCAGTGCTTTTTCATCCAGGCTGGCCTCTACACTGCGTATCACTTCCGGATTGGCCACGTTGCCGTTCTCATCCACGATAAAGCGGATAATAACCCGACCTTCTACCCCTGCCGCCTTCGCTTCTTCTGGATAGCGAAGGCATTCGGTCAGTCGGCTAAAGCCGCCAATAAGCTCGGGCATTTCTTCCACTACTGTGTAAACCTCATCCGATTCGCTGGGCTGCTTACCGGGTGCAGCAAGCTCTTTTTGCTCAGGCTGCACGGGCGTGTCAGGCATCTCTGTGCACGCTATTATTCCGGTCAATCCGATCAGCATACCGATCAGCATCAGGCGCACGTAGCGTGGCGTCAGCGATTGTGCAGGATGCATCATGGCCTCCATACGTTGTTTAAGGGTGGAGTGTCTTGAAAGCGACAGGCTCAATTTCAAAGCAGGCGCACGCTGCGCCTGCAACAGTACCGTCAGCAATAAGCGAGCATAGCTGGCGGGCGACGTGATGCGCTGTGCCAGTACTGCCCGGTCACACAGTACCTCCCGCAGCAGCTCCAGTCTCCGACGATAGCCCCAGAGCAGTGGATGAAACCACAGCAGGGTCAGCACGCCTTCCTCAAAAAGCTGTGCTCGAAAATCGCGCCGTTGCAAGTGAACCAGCTCGTGCCACAGTATCGGTCGGCGCATCTGTGGATCGCTGAGCGCCATCTCCGGCACCACAATGATCGGCCGTCGCCCACCCATCGAGAAAGGAATCGCCCTCCCGACCAGGAGCCGTATCGTGCGACGAATGCCCAGTCGCAAAGCCATTTCCGCTACTTCGGCCTGCAACGCAGGAGGCGCCAGCCGGCATTGCCGCAGATAGCGTCGCAGCCGTACCCAGCGCCCCCCAAGTATGGCCAGACGAACCGCAATCCCCATCCCCCACACAATGCCCACAACCCAACCCACCCCCATTCCCTGCCTGCCACCGACCTCAGCCGATACCTGCACCGCCTGCATACCGACCCAGGTGAACATCGCAGGCGCCTCGGGACGCCAGAGCGACACTTCCGGAAGCCACGCCAGTCGCATCCCATAGGCCAGCAACCCCAAGGGCAACGCATAAAAACCAGCCTGCAATAGCGCATAAGCTGCTTCTGGCCAGCGTCGAGCAACGCGCCGAACGCTCAGCAACAACAGTAGAGCCGGCACAGTCCAGAGCAAAAGCAGCCACGCTCCCACCGTCCAGTACTCATGTAGCCTCATTGGACCTGTCCAGCTTTTCAATCAGACGTTGCAATTCGGCCAGCTCTTCCGGCCGAAGCGACTCCTGGCGCACCAGCGTTTGCACCAGTTCCAGCGGTGAACCAAACACCCTGTCCACCAGTCGCTGCAGCAGATTCGCCTTGAACTCTTCCGGCGGAACGGCCGGCCGGTACACGTACATGCGTCCCTGCCTGCGAAACGTCAGATAGCCCTTTTCGGCCAGATTGCGCATAACCGTCATCACGGTCGTGTAAGCCCGATCCCTCCCCAGACGAGCGTGCACCTCGGCCACCGACGCCTCGCCCAGCTCCCAGACGACCTGCAAAATCTCCATTTCCGTTTCGCCAAAAGGCACCAAAGCACGGCGCATAAAACCCTTACCCTTTTGGTTCACATTTACTATTTCCATCATACTAAAATAATAGTAAAAAGTCAAGCGTTGCGATCCACTTTTTTGTCCTGCAGCGGATCGGGTCTGGATAGCGAACCAAGGCGGATAGACACGGCATACCAAGTTCCATCCAGGGATTCCGGAAGCCGATGCGCTGTACTCAGACAAGCAAAGTGCGGAGTTTATCATCAGTATTCGCATTGCTGGACGGTTTGTCCGTATTTTTGGAAAGGCCTACTGAAAAACTATCCAACGAAAAGGATATTATGGAACGTCGGCGCTTTCTGAAGCAAGCCGCGCTGGGGGCAGCTGCCACGGCCGTGCTGGCAAGCTGCGGTAATCAGCAGCCAAGCGAGCGCGGTGCGCCTGCCGTACAGACACTTCCCCGCCTGCGCTGGCGCCTGGCTTCAAGCTTTCCTCGAGGGCTCGACACAATCTTTGGCGCGGCCGAAGTGCTGGCCGAGCGCGTGCGCACCCTGACCGACGGCCGCTTCGAAATCCGCGTCTATCCGGCCGGCGAGCTGGTGCCCGGCCTGCAAGTGCTCGACGCTGTGCAGAATGGTACAGTCCCCATCGGCCATACGGCCAGCTACTACTTCATTGGCAAACATCCAGCGTTGGCCTTCGACTGTACGGTTCCCTTTGGCCTGACTTCTCGTCAATACAATGCCTGGGTACTTGAAGGCGGCGGTCTGGAACTGTTGCGTGAGCTGTTTGCTGAATTCAACATCGTGAATCTACCCGGTGGCAACACCGGCGCCCAGATGGGCGGTTGGTTTCGACGCGAGATCAACAGCTTGCGCGACCTGCGCGGCCTCAAAATGCGCATTCCGGGCATGGGAGGGCGCGTCATGAGCGAGATGGGCGTAACGGTGCAGGTGCTGGCCGGTGGCGAGATCTACCCGGCTCTGGAACGTGGTGCTATCGACGCCGCCGAGTGGGTTGGTCCCTACGATGATGAAAAGCTGGGATTCTACCAGATTGCCTCCTATTACTACTATCCTGGATGGTGGGAGCCGGGGCCAGCCCTGAGCTTCTATGTGAACCGGCGCGAATGGGAACGCCTGCCTACCTTCTATCGCGAAGTGCTCTGGACGGCTGCGCTGGAAGCCAGTCAGATCATGCTTGCCCGATACGATGCCCGTAACCCCGCAGCCCTGCAGCGTCTGTTGCAGGCCGGCGTGCAACTTCGGCGCTTTCCAGATGACGTGCTCCGAGAAGCTGCCCGTATTGCCGAAGAGCTGCTCAACCAGGAACAGGATCCGTTGTATCGCCGAATCTATGAAGCTTATCGCAGGTGGCGGGCGCAGAGCTATCGCTGGTTCAGCACCACCGAGCTGGCTTACGCTCAGTTTGCCTTCCCGCTATCTTCCTTCCTCGCAACCTGAGCCCTAACGCTCCCCCTTCTTGAGTATATGACGCTCTCGGCAAGGGGAAATCTGGATAGCAAACGTCTGATGAGCAAGGCGCTGTCATCAGCGTGGGGGCGTGGGGGCGTGCGGCCCCCAGCGTCTGCTGCCGCGGTGGCCAGATCGTAGGTGTTATCTCCGGATCGTGGAGGCCTTGCGTACAGGGCACCCGTTGCGCTGATCGTTAGCCTGCCGGAGCGCATGGTTCTCTTGTTCACAGGCACCGCAGCTTTTCTGGCACCTTCAAAATGTTTAGAGGGATTGACCCTGAGCCAGCGCACATATATAGGGTCCGTTCGGCTGCCCTCCAATCCCATTAGACTGTTGCGTTGTCCATGCAACGATTACCTTCGATCAGGCATTCACCTCCGAAAAAGGAAGACTCCGTTCCAAGACGTTGCTCAGAAGGACTATGGCTTGGACAACGTTTTCTGTAAGTCTTTCCGTTCGCCTGCTCGGTGGCAGCCACCGATTGCGTGCCTCTGTGCCAATAGTTTCTATCAGGAGCATTCAGCGTACCGCCCAGTTGACCATCTCCGGAAAGAGAATGATCAGCAACAGACCCAGGAGCTGAATCAGAATGAATGGCACAGCGCCTCGATAGATCTGGGTAGTGGTCAGCTCCGGTGGTGCCACTCCGCGCAGGTAAAAGAGCGCAAAGCCAAAAGGGGGCGTCAGAAACGAGGTCTGCAGGTTCATACCCACCATAACCCCGAACCAGACCAGATCGATATCCAGTGCCCGCGCTGCCGGCACCAGCAGGGGCAAAATGATAAAGGCAATCTCGAAAAAGTCGATGAAAAAGCCCAGGACGAAAATGGCAAGGTTGGCCACCACCAGAAAACCAACCATACCGCCGGGCAGGTTTGTCAGCAGCTCTTCGATCCAGATGTCTCCATAAAGGCCATAAAAAACCAGCGAAAAGGCCGTTGAGCCGATCAGCAGAAAGACCACCATGGTGGTCAGGCGGGCGGTTTCGTCCATGGAAGCCCGCAGCGCTTCAAATGTAAGGCGCCGGTTCAGGAGTGCCAGCACCATAGCGCCCACGGCCCCGAGCGCCCCGGCTTCTGTAGGCGTGGCAACGCCGGCAAAGATGCTGCCCAATACGAGCAGGATAAGCACCAGCGGCGGCAACATGACCAGCCCCACACGGCGGGCCAGCACACGTCCGGGCAAGTTTCGGTCTGAAGGTGGTAGGGCTGGGGCAGCTTTCGGTTTGAACAGGGCGACCCCGGCTGCATAGCATGCATAGAGCCCGGCCAGCGTCAGACCGGGCACCAGGGCGCCCAGAAACAGATCGCCCACCGACACGCCGAGCTGATCGGCCAGCACTACCAGCACCACACTCGGGGGAATAATCTGGCCCAGCGTGCCCGAAGCCGTAATGACTCCTGCTGCCAGCTCCCGGGAATAGCCATAGCGAAGCATGATCGGCAGCGAGATCATACCCATAGCCACTACCGAGGCTCCCACGACACCTGTAGCAGCGGCCAGCAATGTGCCCACGAACACAACAGCCAGCGCCAGCCCCCCCCGTAGCGGCCCGAACAGCATGCCAATTGTCTGCAACAGGTCTTCAGCCAGCCGGGATCGCTCCAGTACCGTACCCATAAAAATGAAAAACGGCACGGCCAGCAACACGTAATTTGACATGATCCCGAAGATTCGGTCAGGCAATGCCAGGAGCAGACTCCAGTCGAAGTAGCCCAGTGCTACGCCGATCCCGGCAAAGATCAGGGCCGTACCGCCTAAGGCAAAGGCTACAGGATAGCCTGAAAAGATGAGCACCAGGGCGGTAAGGAACATCAGGGGAGCCAGCCAGTCGCCGCTCATACTTTTCCAAAGCCGTCGTGTTCAGTATCCGCTCCTATCTGACGCAGCCGGGCAAACTGATGGATCAACATGGAAATCCCCTGCAGCGCCAGTAAAACAAAGGCGACCGGAAGCATCGTCTTCAGTGGATAGCGGGGCAATCCGCCTGGATCCGGCGACAGCTCGCGCACTATCCATGAATTGACTACCCATCCCCATGATACCCACAGCATCAACGCACAGAAAGGCAGCAAAAAAATTCCTGTACCCACCAGATTAATCCAGGCCCGCACCCGGGGAGAAAGCCGACCATAGACTACATCCACCCGCACATGTGCATCGCGCTGCAGCGCATAGGAAGCCCCCAGCAGGAACACCAAGCTGAACAGATACCATTGCAGCTCAATGTAGAAGTTCGAGCTCAACCCGATACCCGTGTATCGGTCCAGATAGCGCACCACGGCATTATAGGCCCCCACCAGTACCATCACCAGTACCAGCCAGTAAACCAACCGGCCTACCCATAGATTAAGCCGATCAATGGCTTGGGCCAGTTTTAGCCAGCGCTCCATCGGCCGAGGTCCATTGACTGGGTTCCGGCTTCAAGCATAACGGTTTTTCCCCAGATTTACAAGGCAACCCCCAAAAAAAGCCCCTGCATTTTAAAAGCAGGGGCCTCCTTGCTCTTTGCTATGACACCTTCGCTATGGTTGGGCCGAGGCATCCCAGGTTAGAATATCCTTTTCCGACTTGGGCCGGTCGCGCCATTCCTCAGCGTCAGGCAGCGGTCCTTTCTTTTCCGTGATATTATAGCCCATCTCCTTCCACTGTTCGGCCAAGTATCGATTCCATTCAATGTAGTGTTGCCATTCCTCCGGCACCTCGTCGTCCGGATAGATGGCCTCGACCGGACAGGTAGGCACGCAGGCATTACAGTCGATGCATTCGTCAGGATGGATCGCCAGAAAGTTCGGCCCTTCGTAGAAACAGTCGACCGGGCAAACTTCGACGCAGTCGGTGTACTTGCAATTGATGCAGGGCTCACAGACAACGTATGGCATGATGACCAGCGTTCAATGTTAACGGATCCGACGAGAATATACGGTGTACAGCAATGGGTATGCTACGGCTTTTTGTATGCAAAACGACTTTCCTTTACACAATCGGGTTCCCTGTTGATGCCAGAGGACTGGCGCAGCGTCCGGAATTTTGTTTAATTGCGCCCGAAACGGCGTGCACTCAAGACAAAATGGCCATGAAAACCACCATTCGCACGATAGCGCTCATCGCGCACGACGGTAAGAAGGCTGACATGGTAGCCTTCGCCATGCAACACCGCGACCTACTGGCTCGCTTTGAACTGGTAGGCACCGGCACAACGGGCAAGCTGCTGGAAGAGAAAGTAGGCCTGCGGGTCCGGCGTTTTCTATCGGGCCCGCTGGGTGGCGACGTGCAAATTGCTGCACGCGTGGTAACGGGCGAAATTCACGCCGTGTTTTTCTTTGTGGACCCGCTTGATAAGCATCCGCACGACCCGGATATCCAGACGCTCATGCGGGCCTGCAATGTGCACAACGTCCCGCTGGCCACCAATCCGGCCACGGCCCACTACATTCTGACGAGCCAGGCCCTGCAGAGCGTCGAGCCCAGCGCAGCCGACGCAACCTCAGACGCCTGATTCAATCAAACAGACTACCCGTGCGCGCTGGCGGAGTCAGGCCGAAGTGCTGATAAGCACGGGGCGCGGCCACCCGTCCCCGTGGCGTACGCTCCAGGAATCCTTCCTGGATCAGATAGGGCTCGTAGACTTCCTCAAGGGTTCCGGGATCCTCCCCTACGGCCACGGCAAGCGTGTTGAGCCCTGTAGGTCCTCCACCGAACTTTTCGATCAGCGTACGCAGCAGGCGCACGTCCATTTCGTCAAGCCCGGCTTCGTCCACATCAAGTGCTTCCAGGGCCATACGGGCCACTTCACGTGTAATGCGGCCATCCCCTTTTACTTCAGCAAAATCGCGCGTGCGGCGCAGCAGACGATTGGCAATACGCGGCGTTCCCCGACTCCGACGAGCAATTTCATAGGCCCCCTCCTCGTCAATGGCAACGCCCAGAATACGCGCCGAACGCAACACGATCTTTTGCAGATCCTCGGTATGGTAATAGTCATAGCGAAATTCAATGCCGAAACGCGCCCGTAATGGCGCTGTCAGCAACCCCTTGCGCGTTGTAGCCCCGATGAGCGTAAAGGGCGGCAGCCGCAACTTGACACTTCGCGCGTTGGGACCGCTGTCGATCAGTATATCGATCCGGTAATCCTCCATGGCCGAGTAAAGGTACTCCTCGACAACCGGGCTGAGCCGATGAATCTCATCGATGAAAAGCACATCCCCTTCGTTCAGATGAGTGAGCAAACCCGCAATATCGGCCGGTTTTTCCAGCACAGGCCCGCTCGTAGTGCGGATGCGAGCCCCCATCTCCTCGGCAATAATGTAAGCCAGAGTTGTCTTTCCCAGCCCTGGCGGTCCGGAAAGTAATACATGGTCCAGCGTCTCCCCACGCTGCAGCGCGGCGGCAATGAACACCCGCAGGTTATCTTTGATCTTCGACTGGCCGATAAATTCTTCTAAACGACGTGGCCGCAGGGCCTTCTCGTAATCTTCTTCGGCGTGCTGCGACAAGGGACGCAATAAACCGGGCTCACGCATTGTCGGCTCTCTTAAGGCCTCGATTTTCTCAAAATACAACCAGGAAGGTCAACGGTCTGACACCACGGAGGTTTTCCGCAAAAATAACAACCTTCATCCGAGGCCGCGTTGACAAAACGTGTGCTGCGCCCTACGTTAAAGGCATTATGTTTGCAGTGGATCACATATTGATTGCGGATAGCGTCCTGGAGGCGTCTTTTGCCTGTCAGCTCCAGGCATGTCGGGGCGCCTGCTGCGTACAGGGCGCGGCGGGTGCCCCGCTGGAACCGGGCGAGCGCTTCGTACTGGAAGCGCTGGTGCCCACCCTGCGCTCGACGTTACGCCCTGAAGCGCAGGCCCTCATCGCTTCCCATGGCCCCTGGGAAAAAGTGGGGACCGACCGCTATGCCATTCGCTGCACGCCCGAAGGCGCCTGCGTCTTTGCCGTTTACGACGAGGCAGGTATCGCCCGCTGTGCTATCCAACAGGCCTACGAGCAGGGACGTATCGATTTTCCCAAACCGATCTCCTGCCATCTATACCCCCTACGCGTGGAACGCCGCCACGGTTTGGAAATTCTTCATTATGAAAAAATTTCGTTATGTGATGCCGCCCGCACACACGGCGCTCGTTGCGGCATTGCACTCGTAGATTTTCTGGAAGAACCTCTTGTGCGGCGCTACGGCCGCGCCTGGTATGAACGTTTTTGGACCCTATGGACCGAGCGCCGTCAGCTGCTCGGGCGGGTGCCTCAACAGACGGGAGGGACGGAGCCATGCTAAAACTCAAACAGGAACAAAAGCTGCAGCAAAAGCTCTCGCCGCAGCAGATTCAGTACATCAAGCTGCTGCAGCTTCCCACGCTGGCCCTGGAACAACGCATCAAGGCTGAGCTGGAATCCAATCCCCTACTGGAGGAAGGAGCAGAAGAGGAGGAAACGCCCCTTGAAGAAACGCTGGACGGAGCGCCCGAATCCGCTGATACCGAAACTGCTTCGGAGCCGGAAGCCGCCGAAGCAGCCACCGAAGAAGAAGCCTCCGTCGACTACGAAGAAGAAATCGACTGGGAAGAGCTCTTCAACAATGTGGACGACCTGTACGGCTACAAGGCACGGGTGGATCGCAGCGAAGAAGATGAAGAGCGACGTGAGCTGCCGCTACCGGCCCGTCCCTCGATGATCGAACACCTGCGCGAACAGTTGATCCTGCTCGATCTGAACGAAACCGAACGCCTTATTGCTGAACAGATCATTGGCTCCATCGACGAGGACGGCTACCTGCGGCGTCCGCTTGAATCCATCGTCGATGACCTGATGTTTACGCATGGCATCAGCGTGACCGAAGAAGACGTAGAACGGGTCCTCAAGCAGATCCAGCGACTCGACCCTGTCGGCATTGCTGCACGCGACCTGCGCGAATGCCTGATCGTCCAGCTTGAAGCCTTGCCCGAAGACACGCCCGGCCGTGAAGTTGCCCTCCGTATGCTTCGGGAGGCCTTTAAGGACTTCACCATGAAGCACTTCGAAGCCCTGCAACGCAAGCTCGGCGTCTCCGAAGTAGCACTTAAAGAAGCATACGACCTGATCCAGCACCTCAATCCTAAGCCTGGGGAAGGGGACCTGATCCCCCAACAGAATTACATTGTCCCGGACTTTACGGTCACCTACGAAGATGGCGAATTCATTATCACGCTCAACAGCCGCAATGCGCCCCAGCTTCGCATCTCCCGCCGCTATCGCCAGATGCTCGAGCAAATGGCCGCTGCAAAGAAAAAAGGAAAGCGCGTCAATGGGCTGGACGAAAAAACTCGGGCCTTCCTCAAAAACAAGCTGGAGTCAGCGCGCTGGTTTATCAACTCAATCAACCAGCGACGCCAGACCATGCTCAAAGTAATGAAAGCCATCGTCGAATTACAGGAAGACTTCTTCAAATACGGGGAGGGCCATCTCAAACCTATGATCCTCAAGGATGTGGCCGATCGCATTGGCATGGATATCTCTACGGTAAGCCGCGTCGTCAATGGAAAGTACGTCCAGACGGACTTTGGCGTCTATGAACTGAAGTATTTCTTCTCCGAAGGCCTGGCGACCGAAAGCGGCGAAGAAGTTTCCAACAAAGAAGTAAAGGCGCTCATTCAACGCATGATCGCCCAGGAAGATAAACGCAATCCGCTTTCAGACCAGAAAATCGCCGAGTTGCTGGCCCAGCAGGGCTTCAAAATCGCCCGACGCACCGTAACCAAGTACCGCGAACAGCTCGGCATTCCAGTAGCCCGTCTACGACGTGAAATCGTGCTGGATAATCGGCCCACCGAAACAAAGCGATCGAAAACGTAAACCCTCAGCGGGTCGCCTGCCTCGGACTTAACATCTGCACCTCCATCTGGGCCCGACGTAATCCTATGGTAAATGTGCTTCCTTCACCTACTTTACTCTTCACCGTCAACGTGCCATCGAGCAACTGTAACAACCGCTGGGCTACCGTCAGCCCCAGACCCGCTCCCTCATGGGTACGACTGATTCCTGTCGATCCCTGCTCAAATGCCTGAAACAGCCGTGCCAGTTTATCCGGTTCGATCCCCGGCCCCGTATCACCTACATCCACAAACAGGCGGGCCTCCTGCTCCCGCAGTCCAACATGCACGCCTCCCTGCCGCGTAAACTTAACAGCGTTTTCCACAATGTTATAAAAAATGACGTTCAGCGCTTCAGCATCGGCATAAACATAGACCGGATGCTCGGGATAACGGCAGGTTATGGCCAGGCCTTTTTCCTCGGCCATCTCATGTAGCTCCTCCAGAATAGGCTGCATCACCTTGCGTACGTCAACCAGACCAGGCTTAAGCCGGAGTCGGTCGGCCTCCATACGGGCCAGCAATACCAGATTGGTCAGCACCCGAAGCAGCCGACGCCCACTGTGCTCCACGATCTGCACAAATTCTCGTAACTCCTCAGGTACTTCTTCATGCAGAATCTGAGCGGCTCCCAGAATGCCTGCCAACGGCGTACGCAGCTCGTGTTGCATATTGGCCAGCAACGTATTGCGAAACTGCAGGGCTGCCTCGGCCTGCTGGCGGGCATTCTCTAACATCTCCTGTTGGCGCATCAGGGTACGCAGCACCAAGTAGATCGCGATTCCAATGCCCAGTAGAATCGTGGCCAGCACCACCGGCGATACCACGGGGTCCTTTACCCAGGGGCTACCTATGGCAATCAGCAGCGCACCAAAGGCCAGATAAGCCCCCAGAGGTTCAGATCGCCGCAATCCAAGTCCATAGACAATGGCGGTTCCTGCATAGATAAACAGGTAACCCACCACATAGTTAGGGCTCAGGTGGTTGACCAGGGTCAGCACCCCGAACCAGAGCAAAATGGCCCAGGATAACACGCACGCAACAAGAGCCAGATGCTTTCGAATCCAGGCGATTCGATAGGAGAGCAATACTGCTCCCAACGCCGCCCCTCCAATCAGCGCCCGCCACCAGAATGGATCCCAGGCTGCCGGGTCTGTTATACGATGCACAAACCAGAAGCCAATCGCCATGAAGAAAGCCAGCCATCCCAGTCGTCGATAGGTGCGTAGCAGCCAAGCAGGCGGTTCGACATGCACCGCCTTGATCTTTATCTGCCGGCTCATCGCGAAGCTGTTACAAGCGCACTTCGGTCTGTCATCAACCGATTAAGACTCAATAAAGATTACCTCCATAAAGGTACGCGCAATCAGCACAGACGTCAATGCTAACTTCCCGCTTGTCGTACACAAAACGAGCGGAAGCACATCTATCAGCCATGCGTCCACCACAGTCAATTCGCCGAGCAACCCACTACAGCTCTCCTGCTACGCTCGAACGCCTTTTCCTGACATGGGAACGATACGTAACCACATCGAACACCCAACCGTAGGCATTCATAGACAAAACGCATCTGTCAGCAATCCATGCGTTTTTGGCTCAGATTTTGTTTAGAGTATGTGAAGCATACCCTTTGAAACCTAACGGTTCGAAGCCATGCGCACAACAGCCCAACGTTCCGTCGGTTCAGCCCTGGCTCGCTTGTTTGTTTATTACCTGAGTGGTCGAATCGCCGAAACCCAGTGGCGACAGCTCTCACGCCTACTGGACGCCCGCACCACCACCCCGGAAGAACGAGAAGCTCTGGCCGCTTTCGTGAGTGACCTCCTGCAGGAACGACAGGCCGAACTTCGAATCCCACGCCTCAAAGAATTCCGTGAGCTCCTGGCTACTGCGCGCATGGCTGTATAGATTTCCCTCAAAGGGTCATTTTTTCCGCCGAACCTCACTGTGGGGTTCGGCTTTTTATTTACGGAGAATTGCTCTCACGATCCAGGAAAACGATAGCATGATGCAGCTTCCTGAAAGCGCTTCGATCTGTGAAGTCGGTCCTCGTGACGGTTTCCAGTATGAAACGACTTTTATTCCTACTGAACGCAAGGTTGCTGTCATTCAGAAACTGATCGCAGCCGGTGTGCGCCGCATTCAGGTGACTTCCTTTGTCCATCCGAAATGGGTCCCCCAGATGGCCGATGCGGAGGAGGTCTGTCGCCGCCTGCCCGACCGGGATGATGTGATTTTTTCCGGGCTGGCCCTGAACGTCAAGGGCGTCGAGCGGGCCCATGCGGCCGGACTGCGCTACGTGGACCTGTCGATTGCTACCCACGACGAACACAGCCTGGCCAATGCAAACATGACCGTGGAAGAAGCGGTCCGGCAGGCCGAAGCCATGATCCGCCTGGCCCATCACTACGACCTGCAGCCGCAGCTCGGTCTGCAGACTGTCTTTGGCTACCGCAAACCGGGCGATACACCGCTCAAGCGCATCCGGGAGCTGGCCCGTCGGTTTGTGGACCTGGGACTCGAGTCGTTCTCGCTGGCCGACACAACGGGCATGGCGCACCCGGTGCAGATTCAGGAGTACGTGCAGGCCGTCCAAGAAGAGATCGGCGACACGCCGCTGGTGCTGCATCTGCACGACACGCGCGGGATGGGTCTGGCTAACGTACTGGCCGCGCTGCAATGTGGCGTTACCCGTTTCGACACCTCGCTGGGGGGGCTGGGTGGCTGCCCGTTCATCCCGGGAGCCACCGGCAACATCGCCACCGAAGACACTGTCTACATGCTCGAAGCGATGGGCGTGCGCACCGGGATCGACTACCGAAAGGTGGCCGAACTGGCCCTCGAACTCGAAGCTTTGCTGAGGAAAGAACTACCGGGACGCCAGACACGCCTGCTGGCCCGCCAGCGCGCCCTCTCCACCGGCGCATCTACCTGCTCCTGAGTCGCTTCAGACGGCGTAGGCTTCCAGGGGTGGGCAGGCGCATACCAGGTTCCGGTCGCCATAGGCCTCATCAACCCGCCGGACGGCGGGCCAGAACTTGTGCGTACGGGTCCACGGCGCAGGAAATGCGGCTTTTTCGCGGGAGTACGGCATTTCCCAGTGGTCCGAGGCTACCATCGTGGCCGTATGTGGGGCCTGCTTGAGCACGTTGCGCTCCGGATCGGCCTGCCCCTGGAGCACCTCTTCGATCTCTGCTCGGATGGAGAGCAGCGCTTCACAGAAGCGATCCAGTTCTTCCTTCGACTCACTCTCCGTAGGTTCGATCATCATGGTGCCTACCACCGGGAACGAGACCGTCGGCGCATGGAAGCCATAGTCCATCAGCCGCTTGGCCACGTCGATCTCGGTGACACCCTGCCGCCGGTAAGGCCGCAGGTCCACGATGAACTCATGGGCCACGCGGCCGTTCGGCCCCCGGTAAAGGATCTCATAATCTGTTTCAAGGCGGCGCGCCAGATAGTTGGCATTCAGAATGGCCACTTCAGAGGCGCGCCGCAGCCCCTCAGCGCCCATCAGGGCAATGTACGCCCAGGAGATCAGCAGAATGCTGGCGCTGCCGTAGGGCGCTGCCGCCACCGGACCAATGGCCTGCGCGCCACCTGTCGGCACCACAGGATGACCGGGCAGGAACGGTTTCAGATGCTCGGCCACGCAGACCGGCCCGGCGCCCGGTCCACCGCCGCCATGTGGGATAGCAAAGGTCTTGTGGAGGTTCAGATGGCACACGTCAGCGCCGTATTCGGCAGGCCGGCATAATCCCACCTGCGCGTTCATGTTGGCCCCATCCAGGTACACCAGTCCCCCACAGGCGTGCACGACGTCGCATACCTCCCGGATGTGCGGCTCGAAGACGCCGTGCGTGGAGGGATACGTTACCATGAGCGCGGCCAGTCGGTCGCGATGCGCCTCGGCTTTGGCCCGCAGATCTTCCAGATCAATGTTGCCGTTTTCGTCGCACCGCACCACGACCACCTTCATGCCGGCCATCACCGCGCTGGCGGGGTTGGTGCCATGGGCCGAGGCCGGAATCAGACAGACGTTGCGGTGCCCTTCGCCTCGACTTCGGTGATAGGCCCGGATCATGAGCAGGCCGGTGTATTCGCCCGCGGCCCCCGAGTTGGGCTGGAAGGTAACCGCCGCAAAGCCCGTAATCTCCTTGAGCCAGCTTTCGAGTTCGCCCAGAAGCTCCCGATAGCCTTCGACCTGCTCGGGCGGCGCGAACGGATGCACCCGCATAAAGGCTGGCCAGCTCAGCGGCATGAGCTCAACGGCCGCGTTGAGCTTCATCGTACAGGAGCCCAGCGGGATCATGCTATGCACGAGCGAGAGATCCCGACTGGCCAGTCGATGCATGTAGCGCATGAGCTCCGTCTCGGAGCGGTAGCGATGAAAGACCGGATGGGTCAGATAGGACGAGGTGCGGGCGAGCGGGCCCTGATAGCCCGGCGTCAGCTCGGCGGCCAGGTCAGCGGCCGTGAACGTCCGCGCCTGGCCAAGCGCAAAGATGTCCAGCAGCATCTCCAGCTCTTCGGCCGTCGTCGCCTCGTCCAGCGACAGGCCAACCGTTCCGTCTTCGTAATAGCGCAGGTTAATGCGCCGGGCCAGCGCCGCTTCCCGAATGCGAGCGGCTTCCTCGGGCGTAGTTTCGATCCGCAGCGTATCGAAAAAGTGCGTGTGGCGCAGCCGATAGCCCAGCCGTTCCAATCCGGCCGCCAGCACGCGCGTCAGGCTGTGAATCCGTTCGGCAATGCGGCGCAGGCCGTCCGGCCCATGATAGACAGCATAGAAGCCGGCCATGACCGCCAGCAGCACCTGCGCCGTGCAGATGTTCGAGGTGGCCTTCTCCCGGCGGATGTGCTGCTCCCGCGTCTGCAGCGCCATGCG
>Ga0256839_1002011_pt1 | contig 23549 bp, 15 predicted proteins | sample 354166metaG_FD_185968 | JGI IMG/M metagenome (GOLD analysis project Ga0256839, IMG submission 185968) | Hydrothermal vent microbial communities from Mid Atlantic Ridge, Atlantic Ocean - 354-166 | ecosystem: Environmental > Aquatic > Marine > Hydrothermal vents | place: Atlantic Ocean: Mid... | reverse complement strand
TGCCGTACGATGGCGGACTGGAAGGAAATTGTCCCCCGGTTCGTCCGGCTCCGGGGGCCGGTCTTCGTCGATCTGCATGTGCAGCCGACGCCAGGTGAGGATCTCCAGCCTGTCGCCCCCTGCCCGATGCCGGAGCAGATGCAGCGGTTTCGCCAGGCGATCGGCGCCGGCTTCGAGCCGCACGATTCGTGAGCGTGCTGCGCCGGTGAAGAACCTGGTTGACATTTCCGCACAGTGTGCCATAATCGGTGATTAATCCGAGACCGCACGGTCATGGACCGGTACGGTATCCTGCGGGCCCGTGTGGCAAGGAGCGAAGCGTTCGGGCCAGTGGATCGAGACGATGTGAACCGAGCAAACATAGGGGGAATAAGCCAATGGCTCGGCCTGTGACTCTCTTTACCGGCCAATGGGCGGACTTGCCGCTGGAGACTCTGGCAGAGAAGGCTTCGCAGTGGGGTTATGACGGTCTTGAGCTTGCCTGTTGGGGCGACCACTTCGAGGTGCCCAGGGCACTGGAGGAGCCGGATTACTGCAAGCAGAAGGTCGAGCTTCTCGCCAAGTACGGCCTTAAGGTGTGGGCGATTTCGAACCATCTGGTCGGCCAGGCCGTTTGTGATGCGATCATCGATTCTCGACACAAGCGGATCCTGCCTGCGTACGTCTGGGGCGACGGGGATCCCGAGGGGGTGCGCCAGCGGGCCGCGAATGAGATGATGAACACTGCTCGCGCCGCTCGAAAGCTGGCGGAAGCCGCAGGACATGAGATCGTCGTGAACGGATTCACGGGTTCGCCAATCTGGCACTGGGTGTATGACTTTCCCCCCACCGATCCGTCCGAAGTGGATGCCGGATTCCAGGAATTCGCCAACCGCTGGCACCCGATCCTGGATGTGTTCCGGGAGGAAGGGATCAAGTTCGGGCTGGAAGTGCATCCGGGAGAGATCGCCTTCGATCTGTACACTGCCGAGCGGGCGCTGGAGGCGATTGACCGCCGTCCCGAGTTTGGGTTCAACTTCGATCCCAGCCATCTTGTTTGGCAGGGGGTAGATCCGGTCCAGTTCATCCGGACGTTCGGAGATCGGATCTATCACGTGCACATCAAGGACGCGGCGGTGACGCTGGATGGACGGAGCGGAATCCTGGCTTCGCACCTCCGCTTCGGCGACTACCGACGCGGATGGGACTTCCGTTCACCCGGACATGGAGACGTGGACTTCGAAGCCGTCATTCGTGCCCTCAACCAGATCGGCTATCAGGGCCCCCTTTCCGTAGAGTGGGAAGACTCCGGTATGGACCGCGAACACGGAGCAGCCGAAGCAGCTCGGTTTGTTCGCGAGACCGATTTCAAGCCGTCGGCCCAGGTCTTCGACGCGGCCTTTGCCCAGGAATAGGTGGAACGGAAAGACAGGGAGCAGTGTGCGGTGTAGGGCAGGCCGTAAGTGGCAACAGCCGCTTGCGGCCGGCTTTTTCTGAAACTTTCCCCGCACTTGATGGTTTAGCCTAGGTAGCCCATGGTCGTGTAGGCAGTCGATATTGCACGGACCTTGAGCGTAGGAAGGAGGCAGACATGTTCTTGGTCAGCAAACGGCGCCGTGTCGCGGTAGCGGTTGTCGCGATGCTGCTGGCAGGGGGCACCCTGCCGGCACTGGCCCAGAATCAGGCGAACGCACCGGCCGTTGTAATCCAGGTGCGCAACGTCCAGGAACTGATCGACGACGCACGTTACCTTGCCGAGACGATCGGTGGCCCCGCCGGAGCCGGCATCTTCGAGGGCCTGTTGCAACAGGTGGCACCTCAGGGCAAGATCCCCGGGGTAGACGAAACGCGTCCCGTAGGCGCGGTGATTGGATTTGGCCAGTTCGGCGAAGTTCAGATGCCGGTCTTTTTCGTCCCGATCCGTGATCAGGATGCCTTCCGCAAGTTTCTGAAGCAGTACTTCTTGCAGGAGCAAAAGCTCCAGGACGATCTTTACTTCTACCAGTCGCCGGACCAGGCAATCTACGCCAAGTTCACCGAACGGACGTGCTACCTCTCCCTGCTCCCGACGGCTCTCGAGTCGCCCCCCAACGTGGCGAAGCTACCTGCTCCGAAACGCGACATCGAGCTCGTTATTCATCTCGATCGGTTTCCCCCGGAGTTCCTGACCGCTCTGGATGCTCAGCTTCAGATCGCCCTCGCGCAGGCTCAGGCAGCCGCGCCAGAGCAACCAGAGAACGAAACCGAACGTCTTGCGGGGGAGCTCGGCCAGAAGGTCGTCGTCCAGAGCATGAAGACACTGCTGACCGAAGCGGCCGAGATCCGAGTATCCCTCGATGTTGACCGCCAGAATCAAAAGGTACTGATGGCCTTTAGCACATCCGCTCGGCCGGATACCGGACTTGCTGCGTTGATCTCCTCTCTGGGCCAGACACGCTCGCGCTACACGGCAATCCTCTCCTCGGAGGACTTCGCGCGCGTTGTCTGCGCCGTGCCCCTCAACGAAGGGGTGCGCAACGACCTGATCCATCTGCTGACGCAACTTGAAAAAGACCTCGCCCAAGACCAGGAAGCAGACGTCCAGCGAGTCAAGCCCCTGCTGCACGCGGTGCGACAGTGCCTGAGCAAGACAACCACGATCGAATTTGCCGCCGCAGCCCGCGTCGTAGAGGGTCACCCCGTGTTTATCGTGGCCGGTTCGCTCGCCGACCCGGCCGCCATCCAGGAAGGTATTGTTGCGCTGGCCAAATCCGACCCCGACTTGAACGTGAAGGTCACCGACTCCCAGATCAGCATCGCGACCGGTGAGAACGAAGAGCTCGCGATCCTGTTCAGCGACAACAGCTTCTATGCAGCGGTTGGACGGTCCGACGTTGCCGCCAAGCTGGCGCAAGAGGCGCGCGGAGCGGTCGAGGCGGCACCGAGCCAGGCGCTGAGCAGACCGTTTGCGCTGGTCGCGGACGCGAAAAGGCTCATCGCGTTCGAAGCCGAATCGGGCGACACCGAAGAGGACCGCCAGCAGGCTCAGGCTATGCTCGACGCGATAGGGGATGCTCCGGCGCAGGTTGCGATCTTAGCGGAAGTAAAGAACGGTGTGTACGAGTTGCGATTCGAAGTCCAGGAGGGGGTGCTAAAAGCGATCGGAGTGCTGGCCAGCATGGCGGCCGCCGAACTGGAGGGCTTCGAAGTCGATTCGAACGTTCAGTAGGAAAGGCCCCTCTATCTTTGCGCGAAGCGGCGCAGGCCACGACGTCATGGCCTGCGTCGTTTTTTGCGCCCTCGCCTCTTCGAAACGCCAACCTGGCCGGGGCCCCGGCGACTCGAAACGGCGAATGCTGGCACCGGGATCGTCCGCCGTAAAGAGCAAGACGCAGCAATGCTCGCCCATACGGCGTTGGAGAGCGCGCCCATCTTCGCGCCGCCTGACGATCCCATAACCGCGATCGGCTGTTCGACCACGGTGGATTCTTCACTGCCTGCGCGCACGCCTTTTACATCCGCCTGGCTCGGGCCAAGGAGCCAGGGGACCGTTCCGCTCAACGGTTCGGCGAAGGTACGGGGGTTAGGGCGACGCGGACAATCAATAGGGCAACAACCTGCCCCCAGGTGACCGCGCCGTATCGATCTGCTTCGGGAACCGGCCCCCGAATGAGGTCCGGCAGCCTGGAGGCGACACCGGCCCTCCCTGGGGATCGCGTAGGATTAGACTATCGGTGGTCTTCTCTAGGAAGCCTGCATGGAAAAAGACCACGTCGGGACGTGGATCAAGGGAGGCCGCCGCCGATGTCGCCCTACATGGTCCTGCCCATCGTTCTCTACGTAACGACGCCCGACCTGGGTAAGCCCGTGCAGACATGTGACCAGGCGCCCATCGAGTTCGAGGACGCTCAGGCGGCGTACCGGCAAAACCGAAATGCGTTTCGATCGCTTCACGTGCGATGGCGCCGCACCGTGGAATACACGGAGACGGACCGGGCTTACCGTAAACTGTCCGGTATGGAGCCGGTGTTGGCCCCCCAAATCTCTACGTTCGACTTCTGGACCGACGGCACAAAGTGGCGGCTTTTGTGGTGGCAAGAGGACACCAACGCGTGGTTCAGGATTTCTAGCCCCAGGCGCGAGGACTTCCCCCCAATTGCCCCTGTCCGCGGAAGCACCCTCATGGAGCTACAGCCAAATCTTCCCATCATCGACCAGGTAATGCTTCAGGATTGGGCGACGTCGCGTCACATTTGCGACCGTTGCACGGCAGTGAACCCACGGCACTACTTCGAGTTGCTGGGGGACGAAGTGCCTCACGAACGGTACTTAACACCCCAGGAGCGTAGCAAGTACCGGTCGCGGGCGCAGTTGTTCACGGGCTGGCTCATCGAGGTGAACTTCGAACACGGCGGACTGCCGGTGCGCATGTGGAAGTGGTCACGCACCTACCTGGACGGGGAAGAAATGACTCCCGAAAAACCATTACTGCACATCCGCCACGGACGGCCGGACCTGGAAATCACCCGCGTCCGGCGCATCGTTCCAGGGGGCTACTATCCAGTGGAGGTCGTTTGGCGACAATTCGTGCTGAAGCCAGAAGTCGCGAGGAAAGGGATCTCCTTCGAAGACCGAATTCGGCGGCGTGGCGAATGCCCCCTGTCGCGAGCTGCTGTCAAAGAACGGCGGTACTGGAAGGTGCTGGCAATCACAGCTAATACCCCCTCAGGGTCGTCCCCGGCGTTCTCTGCAGCACCGACGGCTTTTAGCACAACCCAACCGGCGCAGTTCCCGGCCACGCCGTTTGGAAAGACACGCAGAGCCGCGGTTGGCCCGGGGGGCCGCCCGGCCCTGTGGTTGCTTTTCCTGACCGCGTGTTTTCTCGCTGCCCTCGGATTCCTCGTGCAATACACAGTCCGGAAGTTGCGATGAGCTTGGTGGCTGTGCTCAGACCGTGGGCCGAGTCCGCGGCGCTGCCTGCTTCGGATCGGCTTCCGCCGGACGCCGAACGGCGGTCCGAGCCAGAGATGCGGAACGAAAGTTGGGGAACCGGCACCGGCAAGCGTGCGGCGCTCCGGCCGGTACCGCTCGCCCGCCCGGCCCGGCGCTCGGCAGCGGCGCGTACTCGCACCGCGACGCCCCTCGTGCTGCCTGTTGTGGCAGCGATCGTGCTGACGGTCGTAGCCGGTTGCCGGCAGCAAGCACCGCTGACGATCGAACCGAGATATGTTGATTTGGGGCTTGTGCGTCGTGGCGGGACCGAAGTGACCGTTACGCTGCAAGCATGGCAGCGTGGTTCCGTAAAGATCCTCGATTTCACGTCGTTCGGCACATCGGTTACCCCCCTCGAGAGTCTCGTAGGCCAGGTCCTACAGAAAGGCGAACGCAAGACGGTGACGTTGATGGTCACCGGAAATGGCAGCGGCTTTGAACAGTGGTTCGTCTGGTCGATCCGAACCGATCCACCAGGCCCAACGACCCCGGCCCCGCGGGTCTGGGGGACTCGATTTTTCCGCCCTTTTTCCAAGAAGCCGGTGCGAAAGTTGCCCGTCTCCACGCTGGTCATGAGGGGGCGATTCTTTCCCCCTCCTTGGTTGACTCCACGTGATCTGCGCTTGCTCCTGCCGGTAGGGCGCGAGCACGAGTGCACCGTCGAGCTGGTCGGGATTAGACCTTCCGAAGAAGCTCCCATCGAGGTGCGGGTTGTCCCTCTCACGAGGACCCCGATCACATTGGTGCCAGTACGGCGTGGAACCGAGGTCCGCGTGGGCCCGGGCGGCTCGTCCGTCGTACAGGACGTTCGGCGCCTGAAGCTCCGCGTACCCGGCACGCTCCCCCTCGGACAACACGTAGCAAGGTTTCGCCTGGACGTCGGACGGCGTTGGCAACCGCCCGTTCTTAATGTCTTGGTGCGGGTGGTCGAACCGCTGCTGTTTGACCAAACGACCTTGTTCGCAGGCGCCTTGAACCCTGGTCGTGCGTGGGACTACACGCTCCACTACCAGGAGTTGGTTCCCGGCGCAGATGAAGACGTGCAGGCAGTCTCGGAAAGCGACTGGCTAGAAGCCGAGCTGGATCCGACACATGATGTGCTCAAGCTGAAGGCCGTGGCGCCTGGACCGGGCCGTTTCGAGGGCCACGTCCGAATCGATTTCGGGGACAAACTGCCACCGATTCGGATCAAAGTGGCCGGCATTGGCCTCGGCCCTCCGTCGGCAGAACAGGACGCCAACGGTGGAAAATGACCCCGTGCGCCGCGCCCCCCCGGCGCCGCAGCAGGCGGCGCGTGGCAAGGCGTTTCCCTCCACAGCGAAACCCGCGATCACCTGTCGAAACGACCCAAGTGGAGGCGCAGGGAGTCGAACCCTGGATCCTCGGATTAGAGGCGCAAGGTCCTAGTATTCTTTGAGGGCATCCCTGGCCGCTACGTTGGATGGATCGCAGGCGGCACAGAACTGGAGGATCTGGCGTGAGCAAACTGCATCGCATCAAAGAGGCAGCTATCGAGGATCCCATTGAGCGGGTATACCCGTACCCAGATGCGCTGTGGGATGGTCTCGTCATCGAGCTCAAGTCGGGGACAAAGCTTTATGCTGAGCCTCCTAAGCCATGGCTGAAGGAATTGGGCATCGTCGTTGCGTACGGTGCTGCAGAAGCTCCAGGGGTCCCAACGGTCTCATTGGAACCTGTGAATGTGGACAGTAACTTGACAGACCGTCCTGACATCGTTGAGGCCGTGTTGCGTTGGGAGGAGTCGTTTGAACAGCCGCCGGATGCGCGTCGACAAGCATGACCCGGAGTATAGGGCATGCATGCGGGTACGCTGTGGGTCGGGGATGCCCCTGGCGTGGCTGCACCGCGTCCGACGACGCGACGAACCAACCGGCACGAAGGAGAACACTGCCTTCTCACTCCCCGGCCCCCTGAATGCCGGTCGTGCCTGGGATTACACACTCCATTACGCAGTTGCTTCCCGGCGCCGACGACGACGTGCAGCTAGTCTCGGAAAGCGACTGGCTAGAAGCCGAGCTGGATCCGGCACATGATGTGCTGAAGCTAAAGGCCGTGCCGCCTGGACCGGGCCGTTTCGAGGGCCACGTCCGAATCGATTTCGAGGACGAGTTGCCGGCGATCCCGATCAAAGTGACCGGGTTTGGCCTCCGGGCTTCGTCCACACAACAGGATGCCAACGCCGGAAAATGACCCCGTGCGCCGCGCCCCCCCGCGCCGCAGCAGGCGGCGCGTGGCAACGCGCTCCCCTCCACAGCGAAACCCGCGATCGCCTGTCGAAACGACCCAAGTGGGGGCGCAGGGAGTCGAACCCTGGACCCTCGCATTAAAAGTGCGATGCTCTACCAGCTGAGCTACACCCCCATGAACGCGTCGGGTTCGCATGAATTCTAATGCTCGGCCTGATGAGGGCAAGAGAAAGGTACCCCGGGCGGCCGGCTCCAACCGCCCCCTACCACATCCCCGCCTGCCACTGCAGAGCTCTCATTACAATCAGATGCATGGCACGAACATGCGGTCCCTCGCCTCAGAACCCCTCCCACCGAGGTGCAACATGAGCAGGCAACCGTACACACGCTCCTTCCGGCGTCTGGGGCGGCTCTCGCTGCCTATTCTTGCCGTGCTCTTCGCCCACCCGGCCGTCCGGGCAGACGAACCGGAATTCCGGGTAGGTGCGGCGCGGATCGACGTGACGCCAGATCATCCCGTGCGGCTCAACGGCTACCTGGCCCGCAGGAACCTTCCCGAAGCCAGCGAAGCCGACACGCCACTGTTCGTCCGCGCCCTCGCCATCACAGACCGAACCGACACGACGGTGGTCCTTGTCACCATCGACACGTGCGCGATCCCGCATTGGTTCCGGCTGAAGCTCGAAAAGCTGGCCGCCGATCGGTTCGGTCTGCCCGCCAATTGCCTGGCGCTCAGTTGCACCCACACCCACTACGCTCCCATCCTCGCGAACGCGATCCCTTTCATCTTCGGGATGGACATCCCTTCGCAACACCTCGGCCGCATCCGCAAATACACCGAGCGTGTCCTCGCCGCCTCTATCACGGCGATCGATAAGGCGCTGCAGAACCGCAGACCGGCTCGGCTGATGTGGCAGGTCGGCAAGGTCAGGTTCGCCGCCAATCGACGCACGAAAGGTGGTCCCGTAGACCACTCTCTTCCAGTCCTTTGGGCACGATCCACCACCACGAACGAGCCGTTAGCGGTGCTGACCACCTACGCGTGCCACGCTACCACGATCCCGCCGTCGGACAATAAGTTCCACGGAGACTGGCCCGGGGTGGCCGCCCTGACGATCGAGGAACGGTTGCCCGGTGCCGTTGCCCTCGTCTCGATCGGCTGTGGCGCCGACGCTAACCCCCAGCCGCGCGGCTCCGCCGAGCTTGCTCGCAAGTACGGTGTTCAGATCGCGGACGAGGTCATGCGCCTGTCGCAGATACAGTCCCGCCCGATTCATGGTCCGTTAAGAGCCCGGCTGGAATGGATCGATCTGCCGTTCGACAAGCCACCGACGCGCGCCGAATGGGAAAAGCGCGCCAGGTCCAACCACGAACCAACCGCATACCACGCCCGCCATTTCTTGCGTTTGCTGGACGAAGGTCGTCCGATCCCGCGCTCCGTACGGTACCCGGTCCAGACCTGGTGCTTTGACAAGAACCTGGCCATGGTGTTCCTGGGCGGCGAGGTCGTGGTCGATTACGCACTAAGGCTACGGCGCGAGTTCGCGGCCGATCGTCTCTGGATCCACGGCTACTCCAATGTGGTACCGTGCTACATCGCTTCCAAGCGCGTCCTCAAGGAAGGGGGCTACGAAGCGGACTCGTCCATGATCTACTACGGCCAGCCGACCCGATTGAGCCCCCGCGCCGAAGACCTGATCATTGACACGGTGCAGCGGCTACTCCCCCATGACTTCTATGCACCCGAGAAACGCAAGGAGTATCCCCCGCCGCTAGACCCGGAAGGCACTCGCTCGAGCATCATCGTGCCCGACGGCTACCGGGTGGAACTGGCTGCTGCAGAACCTCTTGTCGTCGACCCGGTGGCGATCGATTTCGGCGCCGACGGCCGATTGTGGGTGGTCGAGTACCGTGATTACCCAATGGGGTTGCCGGACAGCTACCGTCCTGGCGGTCGGATCAAGTGGCTTCGGGACCGTGACGGCGACGGCCGCTTTGAAGAAGCGCACATCTTCGCCGATCGGATCCCTTTTCCAACCGGGATCATGGAGTGGGGCGACGGGGTGCTCGTCGGGGCAGCGCCCGACATCCTTTGGCTTCGCGACAAGGACGGTGACGGGGTAGCGGATGATCGGCTCATCGTGGCCACCGGCTTTTACACGGACAACTACCAGGCACGCGTGAACGGCTTCCGCCTCGGGCTTGATGGTTGGATCTACGGCTCCTGTGGCCTGTTCGGCGGCGAGATCCGCGTACACGGCCAGCAGACACCGGTTCGCCTGAGACAACGGGACTTTTGCCTATCGATGAAGCCGATAGCCCTGCGCCCTGCCGGAGGGCGGAGCCAGTACGGCCGGGTGCGGGATGACTGGGGCCACTGGTTCGGCAACACGAACAGCCAGGTACTCCTGTTCTACCCCCTGGCGGAGTATTACCTCGAGCGAACAACGGTCAAGCTTTTGCCCCCTCTGTCGGTCTACGTGCCCGATTCCAGTTACGAATCGGCTCGCCTGTTCCCAAAGAGCCATACGCTCACCCGGTTCAACAATCCCGAGCACTATAACCGGGTCACCTCTGCGTGCGGGCCGGAGATCTACCGCGATGTCATTCTTGGGCACCACCTGTACGGCAACGCCTTTGTGTGCGAACCCGTTCACAACCTGGTGACCCGACTCGTACTGCGGCGCGAGGGGCTCCTTTACAAGGGTCGACGTGCGAAGGGGGAGGAAGTTCGCGAGTTCCTCGCCAGTAGCGACAACTGGTGCCGACCTGTCCAGGTCCGTACGGGCCCCGACGGTGCCCTGTGGGTCGTGGACATGTACCGCTTCGTGATCGAGCATCCCCGCTGGATCAGCCCCGAACGGCTCCGCAAGCTCGACGTTCGGGCCGGGGACGACAAGGGACGCATCTACAGAGTGGTGCCGACCGGGCGGAAGACGCGACCGGTCCGCGACCTGGCTGCTCTTTCCGAGACGGAGCTCATCGCGCGGCTCGACACCGAGAACGGTCCTGTCCGGGACCTCGTGCACCGGCTGCTCTGTGAACGCGGCCTTTCCGAGCAGGGCGTCGCCCTCCTGGAACGTCTGGTCAGCAATGCGCGATCCGCCGCCGTTCGGCTTCAGGCGTTGTGCATTTTGGGCTCCACCGGCTCGCTGCGGAACCAGGTGATTGAGCATGCCGCCACTGATCCATCCCCCGCGGTACGCCGTTGGGCGATCCGCTGGACCGAGCAGCGACTGGATCGGGACTCCTCCCTGTTTCGCACGGTCGCTCGCCGCGTAACGGACGACGAGGTTGAGGTACGGCTGCAGGTGGCCCTCGCACTCGGGCAGACCAAGCGTCCGGAAGCTGCTCGCCTCCTCGTCCGGTTGGCCCGGCACGATGGCACAGATCCCTACTTCGCCGCGGCCGTGCTCAGCTCGAGCGGCCCCCATTGGAAAGCGATGGCGGATGAGTTCGCACGTGGCCCGGGCGCCCCGGATCCCTTCTGGGGGGCTTTCTGGGAACAGGTGGCCCTCTACTGTTCCCCGGAGGAAGCTGTGAGCCAATTCTGCACGCTTGTCGACCGTGCATCCTCCGGCGGGAGCTCGCGGTTCGCCTATCACCAGGCCGCGATCCGCCTGCTATCCGGCATGAGGAAGAAGGGGAACAAAGGAGTGCCGCGAGAAGACAAGCGGCTTGAAGCCGCACTGAGTACGCTCGCTCGACGAGCGGACGCGCTCCTGGCCAGGTCGCCCTCGTCTGAACGGGAAGCGAGTCTGGCTGTCGCCACCCTCCGTGAGGCGGTCGCCCATGGCATCGTGCCCGTGGAAATCCTTGCCCGGCGTCTGGGCTCGCACGAGCCGCCGCACGTGCAGCGGCTGGCCTTAGACGCGCTTTTCGAAGCTGCGCCCGCCCGTGCTCCGGATGCCGTGTTACAGCGATGGTCGGAGCTGGCCCCCGCCATACAGCAGTGTTCGCTGGAACTCCTGCTCAGCTCCACCCACGGGACGCAAGCGCTGCTGCACGCGTTGCGGAAAGGCACGCTCACGGCTCTGGACCTGACCCCCTCGCAGCGTCAGCGGCTCCTCAACCACCCCGACGAAACCATTGCCAGGGCCGCCCGCTCGTTACTTCACGTTCCGACCAGCGAACGGGAAGAACTGGTTCAGCAGAAGCTCGCAACGCTGGCGAGCCTGAAAGGCGACCCCGCCCGCGGACGATCGCTCTTCGAGAAGCACTGCTCCGCGTGCCACGAACCGTATCAGAACCAGGGGCGCCTTGGTCCGGACCTGGCGGAACTAACCGACCGTAGCACCGCAGCTCTGGTTCGATCGATTCTGGACCCGAACGCTAGCGTCGACGATCGGTACCTGAGCTACGTCTTCGTTACCACTGAGGGCCGGCTCATTACCGGCCTGGTTGCCGAGGAAACGGCGGGAGCGATCGTTCTCGGCTTGCCGGACGGGAACCGCACCACCCTACCCCGCACGCAAATCGAAGCTGTCCGCAACACCGGGCGATCGTTGATGCCAGAGGGGTTTGAACAGGAGCTCAGTGACCAGGATCTGGCCGACCTCGTCGCTTACATCCAACAGGTCGTACCCACGACCAGGGTTGTGCGTGCGCGCCCTGACGGAAGCTTTATCCTGCCTGTCACCGCCGCCCTGATCGACGGCAACGCCGCGAAGGTGACCGATTTTCGCAACATCACCACCCTGGGCGCCTGGCGACCGCAGGCCGGCAGAGTTCGCTGGCAACTGGAGGTCTCCGAAGGGGGCCAATTCCTTCTGCTCGCCGACTGGCTCAACCAGTCGTCCACATCTGGCCGCTTTCGGATCCTGCTCCACACGCCGTCCTCGCAGGCGTCGTTGACGTGGGAGGCAGAGCCGACCGAGGTGCCAGGGGAAGGCAACTGGTTCCGCACCGAACCGGTCGGCTCCGTCGTCCTGGAGCCCGGCACGGCAATCCTCGGACTGATCCCGATCTCCCCTGATACCTTTCCTGACGTGCGCATCCGTTCGCTTACGCTACGCCCGCGCTAGCGGGCTGAGGCGCAGTTTCGGCCCCCCGTGAGCCCCCGTAGGCTTGCGTGACCATCGACACCGCAGCACGCCCAGCGTGGGTGATTGCAACGCGACCGTGCTACGCCCCCCTCGACCACCCAACCGTAGCGGGCGTTCGCCGGCCCGTGTTCGGCCTGCAAGCGATCGGCCAGATCAGCTCAAACGGCCCCCCACCCGGGCATCAGCCTTTGCGCACCCGCCCCGCGGTTGACCTTAGCAGTCTGCCCTCCGCCCAGTACTGCGGTGGGCTCCACGCAGGCCACATGATGGGTTACTACCGATGCCCTTTGGGAGGCCCCCGCTGCCGGAGCTGCTTCTGCGCGATTGTGCTGTCGCCCCCTAAGGGGTCCAAGCCCCCAAGAACGGCGGCGGTCCCTGTGCTCGCTCCTTAAGATTGGCGCGAACAGTGGGGCCTGGGTAAAGCGTCGCATACCGCCATCCGCACTTGCAGCGGCTCGAGCGACGCTCGATCAGCGACATCCCGCCCGGTGGAGCAAGAATGGCGTTTGCAGGCAGGCTGTACCCCCATCGCATTCGCCTGAACGAGATGTGGCAGCTCGTCCCCGAAGACGCCGCAGCCGGCCGCGGCGTGCCGCGGTATCGGGTGGGCCCGTGGTCGACACAAGGGCTCGCGGGTTACCGCGGCCCGGCGCGTATGCGGCGGTCCTTCGGTCGCCCGCGCACGATTCCGCACGACGAGCGCGCGCTCCTGGTGATCGGAGGCTGCGACGCCCCGACTTCCGTGTTGCTGAACGGCGAGGCGTTGGTCAGAGAGTGCGCCCCCTGGGCCATTGCACGGTTCGACGTTACCGAACTCTTGCAGCGCCGCAACCAACTGGAGCTTCGGACTACGGTCGTCCAAGAGCCCACACCCGACGATCGTCCGTTCGGTGGCGTCCTCTGGGGGGTCGAGCTTCAGATGTGGCCGGCGGTGTGGGTCGACTACGCCTTCGCCGTCGTAACTACCAGCCCATCGGGCCAGTTCGAAGTGACGTGTGTTGCGGCACTCGAGGGGGCGACTGCGGCGGAGGTGCGCGCCAGCGCGCGGCTGTACGTGGGTGACACCTGCCTGGGGGAATCGGAGGCGGTCTCTGGTTCCTGCCCGGGCCAGATGCGTGTGTGCTTTAGGGCGACCGCCCCGCGGAGCACGCCCGAAAGCCCAAGCCCCGCCTGCGCGGAACTTCCCTGGCTGGTTGGGGCGCGCAAGGTCGATCGCGCGGAGATTTTCCGCCTGATGCTGAGGGTCAGCTTACGAACCGGTCAGATGATCGAAATCGAACTCCCGGCCGGACCGCACGCTCCAGGAAGCGCCGCGGGGTGTACGGTCACGCGAGATCTGCTGGCGTTCGTCCATGCTCCCGAACTGGCCCTAAGCGGACATAGCCCCCGACAACCGGTCACCGTTCGTTTGCGCACCCCACCGCTGACGATCACCTCCCTGCCCTACCTCGTTGCTCGAATTGCCGGTCATCCCGGCCTCGCTGCCTGGACGGTGACAGAAGCGGGAGCGGCTGCCGAGGCATTCGTAGGCCACCTGGCAGAACTCGACCCCGTTCACCCCGTTCTAAGGGGGCTCGAGCCCTGCTAGTACAAGAAAACGCACGAGGCCCAAGCTGGTTGCGTCAGAGCCGGCATGTCCTCCTCCGGCGAACTCATTTGCTCCTTTTTCCACCGTACTCTGTCGCCGTCCCTGCACGTGAGGGCCGACGCGCCAATGCGAGCCCTGCAATCGCTACAGCCGGTAGAGGAACTGGCGGGAGTTCAGCAGCGACCAGAGAATGTCCTCGAAAGCGCGCCGCCGGTCCGATTGGGACCTCACGTAGCGAACGAGCTCTTCCTTTTCTTCCTGGGTGGGGAACCGGCTCAATGTTCGCAAATAGAGCTCGGTAACGATCGCGCCGTCATCTTGCTCGCGCTCCAGTAGGGCACTCAAACAGTTTTGCGACGACGTGATCTTTTCCGTGACCAGGGTCCCGTTGATCAGTTCGAGAACCTGCGTCAGAGAAGGATCGTTACTGCGCTCGCACTCACAGGGCAGATCTCTATTGGGCTGACCGAAGGCGCGCAAGAACGGATGATCCACAGAGGGGTCGGGAATCTGGGTGGCTAACATCCCGGGGGGCATGCCAGAAAAGCGCTCCGGCACACCCGTGGCAGCACAGATGGCGTTGAGGAGCTGTTCGGCGCTGAGAAGCCGCGGCACGTTCCTGGAAAAGTACCTGTCGTCGTTCTTGTTCCAGCGGTTCGGAACTGACGAGCGCTGGTACGTTGCCGACAGCACGATCACCTTGATCAGATTCCGCAGGTCGTAGCCCGAGTTGGCGAAGTGGTCGCCAAGCTCCTTAAGCAAGCGATCGTGCGCAGGCGGGTTGGAGTCTCGAATGTCATCCGCGGGATCGACGATCCCCCGGCCCAGCAGGTGGTACCAGACTCGGTTGGCCACAGCCTGTGCGAACATCGATCGGCCTGAGGTGACCAGCCAATCCGCCAGGGCGGCGCGAGGATCGGCCCCCAGCTTGTCCAGAGGCTTGCCCAGAAGGGGACGGGGCGCCACCGGCTCCCCGCTGGACGGATGGCGAAGACCACCATCCTCCGCCACGTACACCACTTCCCTGCCCCCGTCCTTCTTGATTCGGGTGCGTGCGAAGAACGCCGCCAGCCCGTAGTAGTCATCCTGCGTCCAGCGTTCAAACGGGTGATTGTGGCAGCGGGCGCACTGCATCCGGATGCCCAGAAAGACCTGAGCCACGGTCTCGGCCGCATCGGCGGGCTCTCTCCAGGCAAGGCTGAAGTAGACGGCCGGGTTACGCACCGGATCGCCGGTGGCGGTGAGCAGCTCGCGAGCCAACCGGTCGAGGGGCACGTTTCGGGCAAGCTGAAGCCGGAACCAGACATGGAATCTGGCCGCGGCGTCCATGCCGAGCTTCTTGGCGTTTACGCCCAGCACATCGAGCCACTTCATCGCCCAAAAGTCGACGAACTCGGGCCGCTGGAGCAATTCGTCGACCAACCGCTCGCGCTTCTGTGGTGACTTATCGAGAAGGAACCGTCGCGCTTCCTCCGGTGAGGGAATCCGTCCGAGAAGGTCAAGATACGCGCGCCGCAAGAAGACCTCATCTGAGCAGAGCGGACTGGGCGCGATCTCCAGCTCTCGTAAGTGCTCATTCACACAGCGGTCGATGAAATTGTGCTCCTCGGGTGTGCCCCAGACGAACTGGGGGTCATGGCGAACGAAGGAAACCCGCACGCTGGTAATCTGGTCGAGGTAGCGTACGAGGACGGCCGTTTCGCCTTTTGTCCTCGCCCGTACCAGCCCGTCAGGCCCCACTTCGGCGATCTCGCCGTCGGAGACGGAGAACACGGCCAAATGGGTGACGTCCGCCGAGGAACCGTCGGAAAACTGAGCGACGACGCGGAGTTGCTGCGAGTCGCGGTCGTCCCGCAGAGCGATGCGCTTGGGATAGACCTCAAGCCCGGTCGGCGTGCGGTCCCAGGTTCCCTTCGGCACGCCGGCAGCGATCCAGTCGTGGAGCACCCGATACTCGAGTTGGGTCGGACGAAGGCGGACACCCCCCTCGTGCGGCGTCCGCCCCGATGGTTTGCGGAGCACGAGGCTGGAGTCCGGCCGAACGACGCTGATCCGTCGGCCCAAAAGCTGCCTGGTCAGTGAGGCGTAGTCAAGCGCCGGGTCATGGCCGCGAAGGCTGAGCCGGAAGCCTCGCTTGCCACTGGGGGCACCGTGACACGCCCCGGAATTGCAACCGGCCCGCGAGATGGCCGGCACGACCTGAGTGACGAAGTCCGGAACGTGCTTCTCCAGACGCACCGTGACCGGGATCACGTACTCTTGCCCCCTCATAGCGACCGATACTCGAGCCGTCCCGTTCTGGACGGGCACAAGTCGGCCATGGTCCGTAACCGACACCACGTCAGGGGCGTCGCTGGAGAAAACCGCTCGACAGGTGAGATCGACCGGTTGGCCATCTTTTGTCTTGCCGAACACCAGGATCTGAACGCGGTCGTAGGGCGTCGTGAGGACAGCACGTTCTGGCACGACCCGAACGATCTCGGCATCCGATGCTCCAGCGGTGAACAGGGCAGCCAGTATCAGACGGATCGATAGTTCAGCGATCACCCCGGTAACCTCCTGCCGAACGGCACCAAACCAGGATCACCTTGATCCTAACGCATGCGGTGACCACAAGCAACGAACCGCCCGAAAAGCCCTCAGAGGGAACCACCGTTGGTCTTTGCCCCCTCTCTCGGACGCCATTATGGGAGCACGCATGGATCTGCCCCCTTGCAAATCGCCGATCGAGAGATCGGTGCGGCGGTCTCGATCGGGATGGCCCCCTAAGGCCGCTTCGGGAATCGGCCGGTCCGGCTTGCGAGTGGCTGTGCTTGCGGCGTACAACGTTACGTCCGACTCGCGGACGGCACCCTGCGCGCCCGAACCGCGGGAACGCCATAGCGCAGAACGGGGGAGGACTCCATCCTGCAACGCGGCTCGAGCGAGGATCGTCACGTTGCGTGAGAGCACATGAGCGGGATAGTCACTGTTCAACACCGGCCGCCTGTTCCCGTAGCGCGTGGGAGTGGGGCTGCGATCGGGACGAGAAGACGAAGAGGCTAGCGGAAGTGGAGTTCCACGATGTCGCCGTCGTGGAGTACGTGGTCACGGGCGACCGGCTGCCCGGGATACACCCCCTCCCCCCAAACACGGGCGTTCTTCAGCTTCTCGGCCAGTTCGCGATGGATCAGCTCGGCCAGATCCATCACCGTTGAGCCGGCCGGCAGGGTGAACGGGGCGTCGCGGTCGACCGGTTTGCCAGGAGGCTTCGAGTAGACTCGGATAGCGTTCAGTAGCTGCCACAGTCGATCGGGCAGTTCGCCAAGTCCTTGCCCGGTGGTGACGGAGACCGGGAAGAGTTCGAACCGCTTGCTGTACGCTTCATGCAGAAGCGACAATCTCTCCTCGGCGTCTTCAGCGTCCATCTTGTTGACCACCATGATCGCTCGCTTCAGGGTCTTGCCCCCCAGTCGGGCGACCTCTTCGTCCTGGTCGGCGTCTTGGAAGCGATCAGGCCAGCTTGTCAGGAACAGTCTGGCCCGTTCCAGCCGCCCCAGGCACTCCTCCAGTGCGTCCAGGATCTCGTCGCTGCCCGCGTCGGCGACGACGACGGCCGCGTCCGCCGCGGTGATCATGCCGGGAACGTAGCTCTCGAGGTAGGACTCGGTGATTGGGGGAAGATCGACAAGCTGGATCTGGACGTTCTGCCAGGGCATCATTCCCGGCTGAGGCTGGTGGGTCGTGAACGGGTACGGGCCGATTTGGGGGTTTGCTTTGGTGAGGCTGGCCAGCAAGCTGCTTTTTCCTGTGTTGGGCGGACCGACGAGCACGATCTGACCCGCACCCTCGCGAGGGATCCGAAAGCTGGGCCCGCGCCGTCCTTTCTTGCGCGACTCCTGCAGTTCTTCGCGAAGCTTCTTGATCCGGGACTTGATTTCGGCTTGAAGCTTTTCGGTGCCCTTATGCTTTGGGATGAGGGCCAGCATTTGCCGGAGCGCCGCGAGCTTTTCCTCCGGCGTTTGTGCCCGCTTGTACTCTTCCCCTGCTTTGAGGTACTGCGGCGTTAAGTTCGCTGGCATCGCGAGAAGACTCGATTCCGGCCCAGACCGGCTCCGTGCTCAGCCGCACTCCGCCACAACCGCCTCACGAAGGCCGTGACAACTGCTAATCCTGGGTTACCGAGGCAGAACCGAACACCTGTTCCACCGCCTGCCTCAGGCCCGCTTCATCGACGGGCCCTAGAGCGACAACGACCTGGGGGCGCAACGAGTACCGCTCCAGCACCTGCCCCAAAGCCTTCTCATCAATATTCTGCACATCGCGGATCAGTTCGTCCACGTCGCGGTACCGCCCCCGGTAAACCCAGTCGTGAACCAGGGAGCTCAGCCTTCCGGAGGGGATTTCGCTGCCGAGCACAATCCGCGAGCAGACCTTACGATGCGCCCGATCGACCTCTTCTGCGCTGATGCCCCCTTCGTGAACCTGCCGGTAGACCTGGAGCAGGCGGGCGAGGTTCTCGGCAGCCGCCCCGGCAGAGCAGGTGAGGAAGGTATAGAAGACGCCGATGTCGAGGAAACCATGCCGTTCCAGCTCCGCCGAATCGGCGTGGCCAGGCTCGACCAGCTCGTAGTAAAGACGGCTACCGGAGCTGTGGCCAACGATTGTGGCCAGTAAATCAGCAGGCTCGCCTAACTCGTCTCGGTCGCCAGGCGCAGGAGACATAGCCACCACGTAAGCGTGCTCGACCCGAGAATCGTGGAGGACGCGCACCACGGTTGGTGGCCGATGAGGAACCATCTTGCGTTCGACCCGCCCCCGTGGCCAGGACGCGGTGAACCGGTCGGCGAGCTCAACCAGCCGGTCCCAATCCACATTTCCAGCCGCTGCAAGCAGGATGTTTCCGGTCCGGTACCGATCCGCATGGTACTGACGCATCTGCTGCGGAGAGAGCGCGCGCAGGGATTCTTCTGTGCCCAGAATGCTGTGACCGAGGGGATGACCGGCAAAGTAGGTCTCGATCGAACGGTCAAACAACATCCAGGTGGGTTGGTCCCGATACATCTGGATCTCTTCCACGATCACTTCTTTCTCGAGCTCAAAGTCCTCCGTGCGCAGGGCCGGTTGCAGGATGTCGCTAAGAAGATCCAAAGCACGCTCCATGTACTCGGGCAAAACCGCAGCCCAGAAAGCCGTCATCTCTTCCGAGGTGTAGGCGTTGTACAAGGCGCCGATCTCGTCGAACTCACGGTTGATATCTTCTGCCGTCCGGCGCGCCGTGCCTTTGAACGCCATGTGTTCCAGAAAGTGACTCAGCCCGTATTGCTCGGGGCTTTCGTCCCTCGCACCGGTCAGCACGACGTAGCTGAGTGCCACGCTTCGAGCGTGGGGATTGATCTCTGCGATGATGCGCAACCCGTTGTCGAGTTCTACGGTCTTAAACGTGAACTCCATCGGTCCACCTACTCTGCAGTGCGTCTGACCGAGCCCAAACGGAACACCGCTGGGGGGCGCTCAGCCTCCCGCGACGGCGGTCTTCGCTCCCCCACACGGTTCGGGCTGGGGGCCGGCCTGGCTACTGACTTCACTCTGTTGCCTCGGCGCGGAGAAGCCGGGGCGCTTCCGGCCCCAGGCTCACAATGGTGAAATCTTCGAATGGGTGGCGCGCCAGGCACTCGCGGATGGACTGCACGCTGAGCTCATCCAGATGGCGTTGGATCTCTTCCAGTGGCCGGACGCGGCCCAGGTAGAACCAGTCTCCCGCCGCCATTTGAGCGCGCGCCGAGGTCGACTCCTGACCCATGATCAAGCTCGACTTGATCCCGGCGCGAGCCCGTTCGACCTCCTCATCGGTGAGATTGTCGCCCACCGTTCGTAACTGGTGAAGGTAAAGCTCCAACGCCTCGTCCGCCTTCTGCGGCACGGTTCCCACATAGCCAAACACCGCCCCGGTGATCCGCAGGAACGAATAGCTCGCCCAAACCGCGTAACACAGCCCCCGCTTCTCGCGCAGTTCGGTGAACAAGCGGGAACTGGCGCCGCTGGATAGGACCGCAATCGCCATCCGGATTCCGTAATAGTCGGGATGATCGAACGGTACGGTATCGCAGGCGATCGCCAGGTGCGTTTGCGACGTCTCCTGGCGCAGGTGCGTCCGGCGATCGTCCCGGCGCTTTCCGATACGGAGCTGAGGGCGATCCCCATGCCACTCGCCAAAGAGTCGCTGCACGGCGTCGCGCAGTCGGCTCCACTCGAAGTGACCTGCCACAGCGAGGATCGCATCCGAGGGGGTGTAGTTCCCCTCCCAGTAAGCACGGACATCGTCGTACGTCATCGACGTCACCGACTCACGCGTGCCGATCGGAGGAGCACCGAACGGCTCAGGCCAGTGGCGCCAGGTCAGTTCGATGGAAACCCGGGACTTCGGGTCCTCTTCCATCGTCTGGATCTCCTGCAACACCAGCGCGCGTGTGGCCTGAAACTGCTCCTCCGCAAGGTGGGGACGGAGCAAGGCGTCCGCGTAGAGTTCCAGCGCCGGCTCGAGATTGTCGCCAAGAGTCGCCCCGCTAAACGTGGTCTGCTCGCGTCCGACCGTGATCGATTTCACCACCCCCAACCGATCCAGTTCGTTCTGCAACGCGCGGCTATCCCGTTCACCCGCGCCCCGGAAAACTAGCTCGGCTGCGATGTTCGCTACCCCCCAACGACCAGGGGGATCCAGAGCAGAGCCGCCGGGCAGCAGAAGCGTGAACGCTACGGAGCGCACCCCGGGCACGTACTGGCCGATCAACGTGAGCCCATTCTTGAGCTGCTCGATGCGTGTGCTTTCCTGGTCAGCCACAGCCCTTGCTACCTTCGACGAACTGAACCGAATGCGGTTATAGCCTGCGTTTGACACAGATTGTACGTCCCCTCGGCTATCCATTCGGCCGTGCTCGGACCCTGTCGTGCGACGCCGAGCTTGACCTGGGACAAGCGGCGGCTCACCACAGCTCGAGCAAAATTGCTGTGCCCTCCACTAGCACCGCGCCGTCGTTCCTTCGCACATCAGCCCTAAATCACCTCTCAGAACTCCCCGCTAGACGCAGGACGCCGCTTGACTCGGGCGATCTTGAAGCCCACAGCCTCGTATAACCGCACGGCCGGTTCGTTCTCCGCCGTCACCTCCAGCATAGCCCGCTGGAACCCACAGTCCCGGAAACCGTGCAGCGCCTTCAGCAGCAACGCCCTGCCCAACCCGAGGTGCCGGAACTGAGGTACCACGCCGAGATTCTGAATGGCCCCCATGACATCGCTGGCACGAGCCCCCTGGATCGTGCCGCACATGCAGCTCATATCCTCAGTAGCTACCATCCAGGTGGCCTCAGGGACAAAAAAGATACTGTTGGCGATATTCGACATCACCCGCCGACACCCTTCCCTGGAACCCAACGACGGGAACACGACCGAATCGAGTTCCCCGGCGAAGCTTTCGTAGAGCACCTCCGCATGGGTCTCAAGCAGGTTGTCAGACCAAGGAACCCACACAAACCCCTCGGGCAACTCCGCCGGCGGCAGGTCGACCAGCGGGCGCTCCATCAGGTAACGTAGGAAGTACGTAGCGGCCATGCCGGACACCGACCGGTAGTAACACGGGCTCTGCCAAGGATTGCGCGCGATTTTAGCTCACGCAGAGCGGATCGGTCAACGTGCGCGAGCGTGCCTTCGACAAGCCGGATTTTGGCCACAGGCGGTTGCCACCCAGAACAACCCACGAACCATTCCCTGACGCTCCAGTCGAGGGAGGCGAAGTTCACGAGTCCCGATCGGCAAGCGACGCGCGATAGAGCGGGCAATAGGTCTCCACCCGGTTCCGCCCCTTCCGCTTGGCCTGGTACAGGGCCTCGTCGGCCCGGGTCAGCAGTTGCTGGGCATCAAGAGCATCCTGCGGGAACGTGGCGATCCCACAGCTCACCGTCACCCCCGCCGGTTCCCCGAGGATCCCCTCCAGAGAATACGCCTCCACCGCAGAACGCAGCCTCTCGGCGAATTCCACCGCCTCGGTCTCCTGTGCTGCCGGGGCATCGGGCTTCCCACTTCGGCGCCGCCTCGGCATGATGATGGCGAATTCTTCACCCCCAAGCCGGCACACGAGATCCTGGTCGCGGAAGTGGTAGCGCAGGAGGTCTGCAATCAGGCAAAGCACCTCGTCGCCGATTTGATGACCATAGCGGTCGTTGATCTGCTTGAAGTGGTCCACATCTACTACAAGCAACGATACCGGGAAACAACCCCGGGATGCCGCTTCGAGGTAGTGGTCCAGTGCGACCTGAAGAAACCGCCGGTTGAAGAGCGATGTGAGGGGGTCGAGGTAGGAGAGACGGGTGAGCTGGTAACTGCGCCATGCCTGGGCCACAATCGGTGCGGCGTGCTCCACAGCCGACGAGATCTGAACGAGCTGCTCCGGTGTCAGAGAGCTTCGGCCGACGGGATCGGTCACGTTCACGACGCCGATGATCTTCCCATCTTCGTTTCGAATGGGCACGCTGGCGAAACTACGCGACGAGTACCGCTCGGGGTTCAACCCGGGCAACTTGATCCGGCTGACGTCGCGCACCAGCAAAGGAACACCATGGTTGTACACCCATCCAATGACACCGCGGTCCGGCCGCAACCGCTCAATGTAATTCACCAGGCGAAGGGGGACACCGGAGTAAGCAGCTAGGGCGAGCATGAAGTCCGACTCGGCCACGAACAGGGTGCACCGGCGGCATCCGGACCGGCGGAGCACGTGGGTAACGAGGAAACGACTGGCTGCTTCGACATCATGAGCAAGCAGAGCAAACACACGGGCCGACTCGAGCAGGTCCTCCTTCCCCCCGGCAACAAGCTCCAAAGCCCTATCCACCACCTCGTCGGTGCAGACATTGATGCGGAGCCGTTTGGCAAGAGAATGCGGCACCGGCACCAGCTTGCCCGATACCGCTACCGGCCCGAACGTGCAGTAGTCCCCCATCCAACCGGTCCCCTTGAGTCCGAGTTGCCCAACCGCTAATGTGCACGGATGACCCGGTGGTCTCGGCGAACCAGCCGGTCGTGAGTGGCAGCTTGCTCGCTGCCGGCACCGAGACCAACGTAGACATCGAAGCCGCTCGGACATGGTTCCCAACTTGCGGCTCGCGAAAATATACCTTGCGCCGTTGCCGGCGCCTGGCGGAGGAAGGTGACCCATGGCCGAAAAATCCGTCTATCGCGAGGAAGTGGTTCTGGAAGGACACATCATCGACTCCCTGCTCCTGCCGAAAGTCCTGGACACCATACTCGAACACGGTGGCGACTTCGAACTTCTGGACGTTCGGATCGGACGGACCCGCCAGGATCCCAGCTTCGCGCGGATCGCGATAGTGGCGCCGTCCGAAACGCGGCTGGACCAGATCCTCCGCCGAATCGGTCCCCACGGTGCCGTTCCGATTGAGCAGTCCGACTGCCAACTCACCGCCGCCGACATGGACGGCGCGTTCCCGGAAGGGTTCTACTCCACGACCAACCAGCCGACCGAAGTCCGCATCAAAGGACGGTGGATCCCGGTAGACGACCAAGAGATGGATTGCGGAATCGTGGTCGACCTGGACAGCCTTTCTGCGCGCTGTGTCCCGATGAGCCGGGTCCGCGCCGGAGACCTGGTCGTGGTCGGTCATCGCGGCATCCGAGTCGTGCCGGTGAAGCGGCCGGAACTCCTGCCCGAGTCCGAGTTCGGGTTCATGACGAGTGAGGTCTCCATCGAAAAACCCAAGCGCGCCC
>Ga0256839_1002010_pt1 | contig 23555 bp, 17 predicted proteins | sample 354166metaG_FD_185968 | JGI IMG/M metagenome (GOLD analysis project Ga0256839, IMG submission 185968) | Hydrothermal vent microbial communities from Mid Atlantic Ridge, Atlantic Ocean - 354-166 | ecosystem: Environmental > Aquatic > Marine > Hydrothermal vents | place: Atlantic Ocean: Mid... | reverse complement strand
GAAAACCTATGTACGCGCTGCCATGCCCCGGCAGGTCAGGTCAATGCACATTTTTTGGGACAGCAGACATATTCCATAGAAGAGATGAAAAACGACCCCTTGGCGCTGGATGGTGTTCAATGCACCGTTTGCCATCAGATTACAGCAGAGTCTCTCGGCCAGTATTCGGGGCAATTTGAGATAGGGGAGAGCCACGACATTTGGGGGCCTTATGCCGACCCGCTCACAGGTCCTATGATCAATCACACGGGTTATACGCCAAGCCAAGGTCTTCACATCATGGATGCCGCCCTTTGTGGCAGCTGCCACACGCTCATCACGCAATCTGTTGATCAAGAGGGGAACCCAACGGGAAATGAGTTCGTAGAACAAGCTGTTTATCACGAATGGCTCAATTCCAGGTATCCGCAAGAACAGACTACTTGCCAAAGTTGCCACATGCCGAGAATTGATGATCCCGTAATTATTTCTTCCATGCCTCCTTGGCTCAGTACCGAGCGGTCTCCTTTTGCTTTGCATACTTTCCCCGGAGCCAATGTCTTCATGCTCAAATTGCTCAAAGACAACATCCAAACGTTGAATCTCACGGCCAGCCCGGAGCAATTCGATGCTTCCATAGCTGTCAATGAACAGCTTTTGCAAAATTCAACGCTGGAGCTCCAAGTACGAGAAACAGCTCGTACCGCCGACACCCTGTATCTGGAGCTTTCCCTGCTCAATCTAGCCGGGCACAAATTTCCTTCGGGTTATCCCAGCCGAAGGTTTTTTGTCGAGCTGATAGCCTCCGATGCTCAAGGGAATGTCTTGTTTCATTCAGGAGCTATGGATGAAAACTTTCAATTGATAGAGGAGGATTGGCCTTTCGAGCCGCATTACGACCTCATCACTTCCGAAGAACAGGTGCAGATTTACGAGTTGGTCATGGGTGATGTCAATTACGAGTTCACCACGGTTTTAGAGCGCGCCAATTACCCGCTCAAAGACAACCGTCTGCCACCGCAGGGCTTCACGAGTACACACTTCACTTACGATACCGTACAAGTCGTCGGACAAGCTTTGGCGGATCCTAATTTCAACAAAGAAAATGAGCAAGAGGGGAGTGGCAAGGACTTACTTCACTTCCACATTCCGCTCAACGGGTTTCAAGGGATTATTAACCTTGTTGCACGCGTGCACTATCAGACCGTGCCTGAGAAATGGCTGGAAGAAATGTTTTCGCATTCTTCAGCTGAAATTGACTTGTTTAAAACTTTCTATCAAGCTGCCGACAAAACGCCGGTGCTAGTCGCCGAAGCAAGCCTTTTGAGTACGGCTACTCGAACTCCCTGGCCTGAAGGGTTAAAACTGAGACCTACCTTGAGTTCCGGTCAGGTTTTGCTTTCTTCAGAAAATACACCTTGGAAAAAAGTGAAAATCTATCTGCCTTCCGGCAAATGTTATAAAACCTATGGAGGAGCCCAAAAGCACAACGAGCAGCAGCTACTCATTGACTTGCCATCTCAAGCCGGAGTTTATCTCATTGAAGTAGAGCTCCCTCAAGGCATCTTCATCAAAAGGGTAGTGGTGCAATAATCTTCTTCGTGGTCCCCATGGTGTACTAAAAAAGAAAGCGGCTTGGGAAGCTCTGACCTCCCAAGCTTTTTTGCTCTTCTTTGTAGCAAGACTGTACTCGTGTATTTTTTTTCAACACACAAAGGGGGAGTAACAAAAACCCTCGAGTAAAATCACCGAAAAAACTATTTTACATAATGTAAATTATAGGGCGATTGTAGCAAATCGCGTATAGCCGCCCCAAGCGGCTATTTGACATAAAACCAGTTGCCGTGCGCCCCAAGGCCACGGAACGACAGGTTTTATGTCAAAGCGATTTGCGGCTTCAAAGGATTTCCTTGCTCATGTACCATACTTTCGTCCAAAGGATTCTGGCTTCGCGTATAGCCGCCTCAAGCGGCTATTTGACATAAAACCAGTTGCCGTGCCCCAAGGCCACGGAACGACAGGTTTTATGTCAAAGCGATTTGCGGCTTCAAAGGATTTCCTTGCTTATGTACCATACTTTCGTCCAAAGGATTCTGGCTTCGCGTATAGCCGCCTCATGTCAAAGCGATTTGCGGCTTCAAAGGATTTCCTTGCTACATATACATGCTTCCCCTTCAAAGGATTCTATCTTCGCGTATAGCCGCCCCCCCAAACTTGTTTGTGCTGCAAATGCCTGAGCATGGTTTTGAAAGGAGTCACAAATGCGCGAATAAGGAAAGCTCCATGCTGAATCTTCGCGCACTTTGCGCATCCTTTGCGACCCAAGGCAAGAAAAAACACAATTTGTTTTGTGTTGGTCTAACGCAAAACAAATACAGGTAAATACACAAAAAAAACGGAGCACAAAATACTCCGTTTGACTTCAGTTCTGGCAGCCCCTAGGGGAATCGAACCCCTATTTCGAGAATGAAAATCTCGCGTCCTAGCCGTTAGACGAAGGGGCCGGATAAAGACCGGAAGATGTTCTTACTCCTCAGACTGAGGAGTAAAGCGGGATACCTGTCCCCTACCCTTTCGGTTCTTCATGACTCTGTCGTAGCATTTCCGGCCATTATAGCAGCCCCTAGGGGAATCGAACCCCTATTTCGAGAATGAAAATCTCGCGTCCTAGCCGTTAGACGAAGGGGCCGGATTGCCTCCACTTTTGGCGGCGAGTCATTTTTCACATAAACGGGTGCAAAGATAAGCCGTTGAGATGAAGTGACAAAATTTCAATTCACTTTTTTTGAAATTTTTTCTTCGCAACCGAATCGCTAACTTTGCGGGCAGAATGATGAGGCTACTCCGCCCTCGGTATTGCGGAGTTTTCACAACACAAACCATCTTACTTAACCATCACCACCTCGTTTGATATGGCTAAAAAAGTAGCAATCAATGGTTTTGGCCGCATTGGCCGGCTCACTTTTCGGAATTTACTGGAAAAAGAAGGCCTTGAGGTCGTTGCCATCAACGACCTGACAGATAACCACACCTTGGCACATCTGCTGAAATACGACAGTGCACAGGGAGGGTTTAATGGCTCGGTAGAGAGCACTGATGAGGCGCTTATCATCAATGGAAAGCACATCAAGGCCATGGCTGAAAGAGATCCCGAAAAGCTTCCCTGGAAGGAAATGGAAATAGATCTGGTCATAGAATCTACGGGTTTTTTCCGCAGCAAGGAATTGGCTTCCAAACACCTGACAGCCGGAGCCAAAGACGTCCTCATCTCTGCGCCGGCCAAAGGCGACGGCGTCCAGACCATTGTATTGGGTGTCAATGAGGGAGAATTGGACCGCCGGAAAAACGTCTTTTCCAACGCGTCCTGCACCACCAATTGCCTGGCCCCCGTCATGAAAATCATAGAAGAAAACTGGGGTCTGGAAGTAGGTTCCATGACAACCATACATGCTTACACCTCCGATCAACGCATTCAAGATGCACCGCATAGCGATTTGCGTCGCGCACGAGCAGCTGCCTTCAACATCATACCAACCAGCACAGGAGCGGCCAAAGCCGTGGGAAAAGTGCTGCCCTCCGTACAAGGTAAACTTTCGGCCATAGCCGTGCGGGTGCCGGTTATCACAGGCTCGATGATTGAGGTCAACTGCATTGTCAAAAAAACAACGACAGCTGAAGAAATCAAGGCTACCTTTAAAGCAGCCGCAGAAGGCCCGCTCAAAGGCATCTTGAAGTACACAGAAGACCCCATCGTATCGTCCGATATTGTGCGCGACAAACACTCCTCCATCTTTGATGCGCAGATGACGGCAGTGAACGGCAACATGATCAAAGTGGTCAGTTGGTACGACAACGAAGCAGGCTATTCTGCCCGCCTGGCGGATCTGGCTGCTCTCATTTTACAGTGAGCTCCTGCTCTATACACAGGACGATAATACATTTGGTGCCGGCATCAATGTTTGTGCCGGCACTCCACTCAATTTTACCTAGCCTATGGATCTCCCCTTTCACGGAAAAAAAGTATTGCTGCGGGTGGATTTTAACGTGCCCCTGGATGAAAAATATCACATTACAGACGATACCCGCATGCAGGCTGCCCTGCCTACCATAAAAAAAATACTCGACCAGGGAGGCGCCGTTATTTTGCTCTCTCACCTGGGAAGACCTCAGAAAAAACGCTTACCAGATGGTCGTTTGGATACCGAGCGCTTTACCCTTCGCCATCTGGTCCCACGCTTATCAGAACTCCTGCAAAGACCCGTAGTCTTCAGCGAAGAAACCGTAGGGCCCAAGGCCAAAGAAAAAGCAGCTTCTCTCCTTCCCGGGGAAGTCCTGTTGCTCGAAAACACGCGCTTTAATCCGGGAGAAACCTCCGGGGATCCGGACTTTGCCCGCCAGCTGGCGGAACTGGCAGACCTTTACGTCAATGACGCTTTCGGTACAGCTCACCGCCGGCATGCCTCCACGGCCGTAGTAGCGGAATATTTCCCGAAAGGGAAAAAAAGCTTTGGGCTACTCATGGAACGCGAGCTGGCCAATGCGCGGAAAGTACTGGAACAAGCCGAACACCCCATGACGGCTATCATAGGCGGAGCCAAAGTATCCGACAAACTGCTTCTGCTGGAACGCCTGGTTCACTTTGCCGACAGGCTCATCATCGGTGGCGGCATGGCTTACACTTTTATTCGCGCACAAGGAGGGCACACGGGGCAATCCCTGGTAGAAGAAGATCGCCTGGATGTAGCTCGAAAAGTGCTGAGCACAGCTAAAGAACGACACACGGAAATTCACCTCCCTGCGGATTCCATCATCGCTAATCGCTTTGCCCCGGATGCAGAAACCCGTGTCTGTTCCAGCTATGAAATTCCGGATGGTTGGATGGGGCTCGATATTGGCCCTCAAGCCCGACAACAATTCGCCGAAACGATCTCTACTTCAAAAACCATCCTATGGAATGGCCCCATGGGTGTATTTGAAATGCCGGCCTTTGCAGAAGGAACAAAAGAAATAGCCAAAGCCGTGGCAGCAGCAACCAAAAACGGGGCTTTTTCACTGGTCGGTGGAGGAGATTCCGTAGCGGCACTCAAACAAACCGGCTTGGATAAAGCAGTGAGCTTTGTCTCAACAGGGGGCGGAGCCTTGCTGGAGTTTCTCGAAGGCAAAAAACTACCGGCTATAGAGAGCATGGAAAAATAAAGACACCTCTCGCCTATTTGTTGAGTTGCTTGACCAAAAGCACCAAGGACAAGATGGCCGTGATCTGCGTAACGGAATCCAAAATCACCTCGTTCCAGTCGATACTGTCTTCCTTCTCCCCTTCTGCTTTTTCTTTCTTCACCTTGGCGCCAACAATAATTTCACTGCCAGGCTTTACGCGGGGAGTCCAAACCAGAAAACCCCAACTTTTTGCTTGTACGGCCTGCCCGCTGGGATAAACCACAACGGTTTTTCGATACCTACCCTCCTTGCTCTTGCCTCCGGCATAGTGCTTGACGTAATAGCGCGCGCGCTTGCCTTTTCGGTAAGGAACCTTGATGCCATTTTGGTACAAATCACCGGCAAACAGCTCTGCCGCTTTAACCGCACCTGAAATGCGCACAAAAGTCTGCTTAGAAGGAATAACAATCTTGTCACCATCTTTTAACACATAGTTAAATCTGGACTTCGGCTTGCTCAGGGCTTTTTCCAGGTCCATGATGACATAGCCTACGCTGTCCTGCGCGCGAAACAGGGTAGCTCCCTCGGGGAAGGCCTTATCGGTTAACCCTCCTGCTCTGGCCAACAGGCTGCTCAAACGTTCTCCGCTGTTTTGCAGTGCATACATGCCCGGGTAGCGGACCTCCCCCTCTAAAACAACGGTTTTCTGAAAAGAAAACTCCGGCTTGCTTCGGACAAAGACCTTGTCATAAGGCTGCAGATAAAAAGGCCCGGTGTGGTTCTGTACATGGAGGGAATCATCGATCGTCAGGGTGAGGATCAGGCTTTCCGTTTCTCTGTTGTCGTGCACTATTAACCGGCTGATTTCAATCCGATCATGGGCTGCTTTAAATTTCAACCCTCCACTCAGCAACAAAACTTCCTGCAAAGTCATACCCTCGTGATATTGATACGTACCGGCCTGACGAACAGCTCCTTGCACCTCTACAGTGCGCTCATCCATAAAATCGGCTTTGGACGGAACCTGTATCTCATCCAAAGGCAAGAGCAAAACATCTGCCGGCCCGGCTCGTTCTTGCAAGGCCTTTTTTAAATCGACCTGTACATAAGAAATCTGCTTTGTCGCGGGGTCTGTGCGCGTGATAAAAGCGATATCGGCTGCATCCGGTTTTAAGCCATTGGCGAAGTACACCAAATCGGAAACCCGCAAACCGCTGTCGTAGTCAAAAGAACCCGCCGTACGCACGGCCCCGCTGATGCTCACATGCGTTTCATCGGCAAATTGCTCGTTGGTGTAAACGATGATGTGGTCAAAAGGCTGTAGAACGTGATTTTCCAAAGAAGCCGTATCGCTGAGCGCTTCTTTCAGGTTAAAGCGGATGTAGTTGATGTCTTTTTTGTTCCTCCAATTGAGGCGCTTAATGTAGGCGTATTCGGCAGCATTGGGCAACAAGCCGTCCGACAGCAAAATCAAATCCGAAACGCGGGTATTGCGATGTGGGTCAAAAGAGATTGCAATGGGATTCCGGACGGCTCCTTCGGTGCTCAAAGTGGCTTTATCGGCAAAAGCCGTCAGTGAGAAAATCTGGAGGTTGTCCTTGGGCTTGAGGAAAATGTTGGCTTCATCATCGGGTTTTTGCAGGGCTTTCGCCAAATCTACACGCAACAATTGCACCCGCTCATCCGGTAAGCTGCGAAAGACATAAGCCAAATCGCGCCTCGACTCCCGCTCCAAACCTCCCCGCTCTACCAAATCGGTGATACGCATGCCTTTAAACCACTGATATTGGCCGGGAAATTGTACGCGCCCGCTAATCGACACGTAGTTCTCTGCAGGCTTTTCAATGAAGCGTATGCTAATGAGATCTCCATCAAAGAGGTCTATGCGTTTACTCTGCTGAAGAACTTGCTCTAAATCAATATCGATAACTTCTTGAGAATCAGAAGAATATCTGGTAATTTGGGCACTTTTTTTGTAAGCATTTTCCCCCAAACCTCCGGCCAGGCGAATGAGCGTGGCTAAATCTTCCCCCTCCGCCATTTCGTACGTGCCCGGTCGTTTCACCGCGCCTTCTATCTTAACGAGCTTGCCGGAAACCGGAACGTGGATGTAGTCGTTGTTTTCCAAAAAGAAATCTCGTTCGGTAAGTGGGTCTTCCAAAAAAGCATAGACGTCAAACACACGGGCTTCCTCCCCCTCTCTCAGTAGGCGTATTTGGCGTAAGCTACCCAGATCTGTGGGGCCTCCGGCAGCTAAAAGAGCGTGGAATATCGTATTGCCTGCTGTCAGAGAATAACTGCCGGGTTTAAGGACCTCGCCCACAATGTGCACGGTAATCACCCTGGAATACGTGAGCGAAAGGGCAAATTCCCCCTCACCAAAACTGTAATAGCGGCCAAATTGCTTGCGCAGCAACTTGCGAGCCTGTCCCAGCTTCATACCTTTCAGGTACAGACGTCCCATACCCGGAGGTTGAATGTAACCGTCTTGAGAAATGGTAAAGTGAAAGGTGGCCTGTGAAGCGCCAAAAACGGCTATGCTCAACTCATCACCCGGGCCCAGTACATAAGAATCCGTCGGTTTGACGTTTTGTGGATCCAATTGCAACTTGAAATCTTGTCCGCGAAAGAGCTGTTGCCCGTAGATCTTGGGAGCAGGAATGGTGGAATCCGGCCAGGAACCGGTATCGGGAGAAACCCAAGTCGATACTGAGGAATCCGGGACAACAGTTTGTTCATCAGCCTTGCCGGAAGAAGGAGGTTCAACCAAACTATCCGCTTTCACCTGTGCCGAAAGAGGCGTCAAAGTAGTGGCTTGTTGTTGAATTTTTTCAGCTTGCAATTCGGCTATGACTTCCTCCAAGCTGCTCTGTACTTCAGCCAGATTGTTCGGATCTATCTGGTTGACATCAATGCCTTTCTCAGCCAACTTGGCCACAATTTCACTCTCCTCGATACCTAAAGCTTCCCATTGATCTTTCCAATCGGAAGGCAGGCTTTGTGAGAAAGACAGCACCATGAAGCCTCCCAGAAAGAGGAGACAGAAAAGTAGTTTTCTCAGCATGATTTTTTTGAATTTGGGGTTATGTTTTCTCGGCAGAATCCCACCGCAAGCCATGCTGCCCGAGCCTCTCTCAAAGCAAAGATAGAACGCTTTGCGCTAACCGGCATATTGCTTGTCATAGTACCTGCGATAAGCGCCTGAAGTCACGTTTTCCAACCAGCTGAGGTTGTTCAGGTACCAGGATACCGTTTGGCGAAAGCCCTCTTCGGCACATACCTTGGGCTGCCATCCTAACTCGGATTGAATTTTGCCGGCATCAATGGCGTAACGCCTGTCATGCCCCGGGCGATCTTTCACGAAAGTGATCAATTTTCGAGCGCTGCCCGGGCTTCTGCCCAAGGCTTCATCGGTGAGGTCGCAAAGCAATTCCACCAAGTCGATGTTTTTCCATTCGTTGTTGCCGCCAATGTTGTAGGTCTCCCCTGCCTTTCCCCTGTGAAACAGCAAGTCAATGGCTTCTACGTGATCTCCAACCCAGAGCCAATCCCGCGTATATTGTCCGTCTCCGTAAATAGGCAGAGGACGCCCCTCGCGAATGTTGTTGATCACCAATGGTATGAGCTTCTCCGGAAATTGGTAAGGCCCGTAATTGTTTGAGCAGTTGGAAATCACTACCGGCAAGCCATAGGTATGGTGAAAAGCCCGAACAAAATGATCTGAACTGGCCTTAGAAGCGGAATAAGGCGAGCGGGGGTCATAGGGCGTTTGTTCCGTAAAATAACCCGTCTCACCCAAACTGCCGTAAACCTCGTCAGTGGAAATGTGGTAAAACAGCTTGCCGTCCATTTGCCCTTCCCACTGCCGCAAAGCCGTTTGCAGCAGCAACACAGTGCCCAGCACATTCGTGCGCACGAAAGCCAAGGGGTCCGTGATGGAGCGATCGACATGCGATTCGGCAGCCAAGTGGATGATGCCATCAAAGGCAAAGCGCGAAAACAACTCTTGCAACAAAACGGCATCAGCCACATCGCCCTTGACAAAGTGGTAATTGCTTGCCCCTTCGAGTTCTCGCAGGTTTTCCAAATTGCCGGCATAGGTCAATTTGTCGAGGTTGACGATGGTGTAATTCGGATACTTCCTGACCAGGTGGAGGACCAAATTAGAACCGACAAAACCTGCGCCTCCGGTGATAAGTAGCGTTTTGTGCATCTGTTTCAAGTCTTTACATCCTCAACGTCAAGGGCCTTTTTAAAGTATTCTAAAGTGCGCTGCAGACCCTCTGCCCGTTGGATTTTAGGCTCCCATTTGAGCAATTCTCTGGCCAGGCTGATGTCGGGTTGGCGCACTTTGGGGTCGTCCACAGGTAGGGGTTTATAGGTGATGTAAGCCGAGGGATTTCCTACCAATTGCAACACCTCCTCGGCGATCTCGCGGATGCTTACTTCTACGGGATTACCGATGTTTACCGGAAGGTGGTAATCACTCATCAAAAGCCGAAAGATACCTTCGACTTCGTCTTCCACATAGCAGAAAGAGCGCGTCTGTGAGCCGTCTCCAAAAACCGTGATGCCTTCACCTCGCAAGGCTTGGGAGAAAAAAGCCGGCAAAGCCCTACCGTCATTGACCCGCATGCGAGGCCCGTAGGTGTTAAAAATGCGCACGATACGGGTATCCACACCGTGCTCATTGTGATACGCCATGGTGATAGCCTCCAGAAATCGTTTGGCTTCATCATATACGCCCCGCGGGCCAATGGGATTGACATTGCCCCAGTATCCTTCCGGTTGAGGATGAACCAGGGGGTCGCCGTAAACCTCCGAAGTGGATGCCACCAGGATGCGAGCCTCTTTGGCTTTCGCCAAACCCAACAAATTGTGCGTGCCCAAAGCCCCTACCTTCAAAGTCTGGATGGGCATTTCCAAGTAATCAATGGGGCTGGCCGGTGAAGCAAAGTGCAAAATGTAATCCAGCTCTCCCGGAACGTGCACAAAGCGCGTAACATCGTGATGATAAAACGAAAAGCGTTCGAGCGGAAAAAGGTGCTCTATGTTTTCCATCGCCCCCGTGAGCAGATTGTCCATACCTATGACGCGCATGCCCTCTGCTATGAGCCTGTCGCACAAGTGAGACCCCAAAAAGCCGGCAGCACCGGTAACCAGAGCGGTTTTCATGCAAAAAAAGATTTGATGTGATCGATAATATATGCTTGCATCTCTGGCGTCATTTCGGTGTGCATGGGCAGAGACAAGACCTCTCGACTCAACTGTTCGGCCATAGGAAAATCACCCTCAGTATAGCCGTAAACCCGATAGGCCTCTTGCAGGTGAAGCGGCACCGGATAGTAAATGGCCGAGCTGATTCCGGCTTTCGCCAAATGCTTTTGCAGGGCATCTCTCCCCTGTTTGACGCGCAGGGTATATTGATGGAAGACATGAGTGGAATAGGAAGCGCGTACCGGCGTTTGCACCGCTGCTACTTCTGCCAGACCTTCGTCGTAACGGGCTGCTGCTTTTTGTCGGCTTTCGCCAAATGCGTCCAGATGCGGGAGCTTGGCCTTGAGTACAGCAGCTTGCAAAGCATCCAGACGAGAGTTCACGCCAATCAGGTCGTGATAATAGCGACGCTTCATGCCGTGATTGACAATCATGCGCAAGCGTTCTGCCAAGCCTTCATCAGCGGTAAACAAAGCACCGCCATCGCCATAAGCACCCAGGTTTTTGGACGGAAAAAAGGAGGTGCAGCCAACATGGCCCAAGGTACCCAGCTTGGCCGTCTGCCCGTCGGCAAAGCGATAATCCGCACCCAGGGCCTGGGCATTGTCCTCCACCACATACAATTCATGCCTCGCCGCAATATCCAGCAAAGGCTCCATCGGTGCTGCCTGCCCAAACAAATGTACGGGGATGATGCAGCGGCTTTTGTCCGTCAAAGCAGCTTCAAGCTGCTCGGGCAAAAGGCAAAAGGTGTGGGGGTCCACATCGACAAAAACCGGCTTGAGCCCCAAAAGAGCAATCACTTCCGCCGTAGCAACAAAGGTGAAAGGCGTAGTAATCACTTCATCGCCCGGCTTCAAATCCAAAGCCATCAAGGCAATTTGCAAAGCATCGGTGCCGTTGCCACAGGGAATCACGTGTTCGACATCCAAATACCCGGCCAAGTCTTCTGCAAAGGCATTGACCAAGGGTCCGCCGATGTACTGACTACTGTTGAGCACCTCGGCTATGCCGGCATCAATCTCAGACCGAAGCCGCTGATACTGCGTTTGCAAGTCCACCATAGGTAGAGGAAGAGAAAAAGAAGGCGAGTCCGGCATCGTGCTAAAATCTTTGGGTCTGCGTAATTTTGTCCGGCAAAGGTAGGAAATCCAATAAACTTTTATCTTTGCTCACAACGGAAAACTTCTCCCCTGCCCTCGTTATCAGCACAAAAGCCAAAACATGATTGCCAGCCTTCGCCTTTTTTTGCTTTTTTTGTTCGGCCTCAGCACTTTCTTCCCTTTGGCGAAAGCCCAGGAAGCCGGAGAAGTGCCTGCCTTGCAGTTTGGTGCACACTATGGATTCCAGCTGCCGTCGGGAGATATGAAACAGCGCTTTGGCAAAAATGGCATGACGGGCTTGCAAGTTGACTTGACCTTTCCCTCCGGTTGGACACTGGGGGTGCAGGCTTCCTTGCTTTTTGGCAAAGAAGTCAAAGAAGACGTGCTGACTCTTCTTCGGGACGAAAATGGTTTTATCTACGGTTACAGCGGGGCGCCTTCAACGATCCTGCTCCGGCAGCGGGGGCAGTACTACGGCTTTCACTTCGGTTGGTTTTTTGACTTTCATCACAGGGTTCAAGCCCGTCGCAGCGGATTGATGTTGCAAGCCGGAGCAGGCCTGCTACAACATAAAATCCGCATTACAGCTGACCCCAACAATCCCGTGCCGCAGATTGCCGACCCCTACGTAAAGGGATACGACCGCCTGAGCAATGGCCCTGCCCTGCGGCAAAGCCTGGGTTATCGCTACTTGAGTAAAAACAGACGCATCAATTTTCATCTCGAAGTCGAGGCTTACCAGGCTTTTACGCAAAGCCGCAGAGATTGGAATATCGATCAACTGCTTCCGGGAAATCAAAAACGCTTGGATTTGCTCTTCGGATTTCGCCTCAGCTGGATTCTGCCTTTTTATTTGGGAGAAAGCGGCGATGAAATCGAATACTAAGAAGTTTGCCGGATTATGCTCTTGCTCTCTGCCCTGCTATACTTTCTCTTTACTCGACTTTACCCCTTGCTCATTGGCCTAGCCGGCTTCTTTTCCAAAAAAGCACGACAATGGACCCGAGGGCGTCTGCACTGGAGCAAAAAAACAAAAACACAGCTAAACCAGCGGAAGCTCAAAGCAGACATTCCTCGTCTGTGGATGCATTGTGCCTCGCTGGGCGAATTTGAACAGGGGAAACCCATCTTGCAACTTTTCAAAAAACGACACCCGGAGGCTCAGATTTTGCTGAGTTTTTTCTCTCCCTCCGGTTTTGAATTGCGAAAAACCGAGCTTCTCGCAGACTGGGTGATTTATCTACCTATGGACAGCCCGCGACACGCCAGGCAGTTGCTGGATTTCTTTAAGCCGAGTCTGGTCGTTTTCGTCAAATACGAGTTTTGGTGGTATTACCTAAAAGAAATCAGGCAGAGAAATATTCCGCTCTTTCTCTTAGCGGCTCGATTCAGAGCAAGCCAGCCTTTTTTTAAGCCTTTCGGCAAATGGTACCGCAGGCTCTTGCAAAATTTTACAGCCATTATGGTTCAAAACCAAGAATCCGAGAAATTGCTGCGAGGCATAGGTTATGAGCGCGTTTTTCGCTGTGGAGACCCCCGCATCGATCGGGTACTTGAATTGGCTGAACAGAAAAAAGACATACCGCTGCTGGAGCAGTTTTCCAACAAAGGCCAAACGCCTCTGCTGATTCTAGGGAGTACTTGGCCCGCTGATGAAAAAATCCTACTGCCCTGGATCAACGCCCATTTGCCGAAAGGCTGGAAAGTTTTGTTAGCTCCCCACGAAATCAAGCAGGCCCACGTCAAAAAACTGATGAGGCGGATTCAATGGCCCACCCAAAGCTACACTGCGCTGAACAAGGAGCCGCTGCGACAAGAAACCCGCGTATTGATTTTGGACACCATAGGCCTACTCGCTTCAGCCTATCAATACGGGCGTTTGGCCTACATCGGCGGAGGGTTTGGCAAAGGAATACACAACATCCTGGAACCTGCAGCTTTTGGGTTGCCAGTACTTTTCGGCCCGCGATACAAAAAATTTGATGAAGCGATTTTCTGGGTGGAGCGGCAAGCGGCTTTTGCGGTTCGAGATCTTCGAGATTTTAAACAGGCCTTTAACAGCTTACAGGATGAGGCGAGACTTCAGCAAGCCAAAAAGGAATTGCAGCTATATTTGCGGCAGCACAAGGGAGCGGCAGCCTGCTGTGTAGCCAAAATAGAAGAACATGCAAAAAGATTTCTTTGAACGCATTCGAGGCATGGAGGTGTTGGTCGTAGGTGATGTCATGTTAGATCGCTATCTGAAAGGCCAGGTCAAACGGATTTCACCGGAAGCCCCCGTACCGGTACTGGATTTACAGCAGGCGGAAAATCGATTGGGAGGAGCCGGCAACGTAGCCTTAAACCTCTTGTCGCTGGGCGCCATACCGCTGCTGTGTTCGATCAGTGGACAGGACGAAGAGGGCGAAAGTCTCTGGGCTCTCTTGCGCGAACAAGGCTTGAGCACGCAGGGCATGTTGCTGTCGAAAAATCGCCGAACTACGGTCAAAATTCGCTTGATGGCCGGTGGCCAACACTTGCTGCGGGTCGATAAAGAAGACCGTTCGGCCCTTCAGCCTGCCGAGGAAGGCGCAGCCCTGGAAAAAATTGAAAAATTGCTGAGCGAGCGCTCCATTGGTGTGATTCTGTTTCAAGACTACGACAAGGGATATCTCAACCCTTCCCTGATTAAACAGGTACTGGCTTTGGCGAAAGCCAAGAATATTCCAACCGTAGCAGACCCCAAGTTCCGGCATTTTTACGATTACAAGGGAGTCCGGCTTTTCAAGCCCAATCTCAAAGAAGTACGAGACCGCGTTCCTTTTGAAGTGAGACCGGAAAACTCCTCTCTGCAGCAGGCTGCAAGGTACTTGCGCGAACGCATGGGCTTTGAGTACATTCTCATTACCCTTTCCGAGCATGGAGCTTTTATCGACGGGCAGGGAAAAAGCGTCTTAGCCCCCACCCGGGCTCAGGACATCGTCGATGTCTGCGGGGCCGGTGATGCTGTGATCAGCGTTGTCGCTTTGGGCATAGCTGTGGGCTTGTCCCTCGACGATTTGGTGCATTTGGCCAATGCCGCAGGGGGACAAGTATGCCGGCAGTTGGGGGTAGTAGCCGTAAAGCCCGATGCCTTGCAAAAAACATGGTCAATAGATATGTAATCTCAGCGACCAAAAAGGATTTTTTTTTCTCTACAGACCGCACATAAGAGCCTTCTGAAGCGTTTTAAAGACAGATACCACAGTGATATCTGATATTGCAATTTGCCTTTTGCGAAAGTTCTTTGCGCTTTGAATTAAATCGCTATTTTTGCGATTCGTTCACACGGGAAAGCAGTTCCGAAATCACAGGATACGAGTCTTGCTCCCTACAGGCGTTTCCGGAACTTCCCTGAAGATCTGCGTTTTTAACCAAATACTTTGATCATGCTTAAATTCTACCTGAAAACTGCCGCTGTAGCAGTTCTCGTCCTCTTTGTTTTTGCCTTGCAGGCACAAACACCTTTTTACACCAATGATTTTTCCGATGGAGCACTGCCCTCCGGATGGAGCACCGATGACCTCGCCGGCCAAGGGGTAACTTGGACTTGGTGTGGCGATCCCGACAACACGGGAGCCGGCTGTGTCGCCAATTGGGATCTTTACATGAATCAACACGGCGCCTTTATGTCCAGTACGGCCGGCAACGGCTTTGTCTTGGCTGACTCAGATGCTGCCGGTGCTTTGCCAACCAATCACCAATCCATCTTGACCTCGGCTGCCATCGACTGCTCAGCACAAACCGAAGTGTGGGTGAAGTTTGAATCCATGCTGGGCGTCTATGACAACCCTACTCTGGGCAATGTCTTCTTGCAGGTGAGCACCGATAGCAGCACTTGGACCAGTTACGATTTATTCGACATTGCTCCCGGCAACCAGGGCAACGAGCCCGGTAGCATCCGCTGGACGCTCAACCCGCAAGTTTCCGTGGTGGACATCAGCGCTCAGGCTGCCGGACAAGCTACGGTTTACCTGCGCTGGTTTTGGGAAGGAAATTACGAATACTACTGGCTCTTGGACGACTTGGCCCTGTATCCTGAAGATCCGACAACTCTCTTCTTCCCTGCCAATGATTTGCGCGTCAACAGCAACTTCTTTGCCATTGCACCCAATGCCATCTGGCCTCTCAGCCAGGCAGAGACCTTCGGTTTCCTGGCCGATGTGGAGAATGTAGGCTTGGTCGATCAAACCAACGTCAACCTCAACATCACAGTCACCGATTTGGCAGACAACAGCACAGTCTATACCGAAGATATGGGTTACGGCACTATTCCTGCCGATTCGCTGGTCGAAAACATGCTCTTCCCGAACGCAGGCTTCTTGCCCACCGACATGACGGCCTATGAAGGCGTTTACACCATCACAGCGGATTCGATGGATCAAAACCCCGACAACAATACCCAGACCTTCCAGTTTTTGATGAACGACACCCTCTTTGCCAAAGAAGCCGGAGCAAATCGTCCGATTTATCCCGCAGCGGGCGGTTGGGATTCACCTACCGATCCGCGCTCCTGGGCTTACGGCAATGTTTACTACGTCGTTGACGGCACAGACCTCTATGCCCGTACGGTGAGTTTTGCTTTGCTGGGAGAAGACCCCATCAACAACACATCGGTAGCAGGAGAAACCGTACAAGTGCGTCTGTACAAGTGGGAGGACAGCGACGGTGATGGTGATATTCAAAGTTCAGAGCGCACCATTTTGGGTGTAGTAGCCTATACCATTCAAGGTACGGAAACCCAAGATGACGTCATCACCATGCCCATTACCAGTCTGACGGGTGACCCCATTGCCCTGGAAAGCAATACGCAGTACCTGGTCATCATTGAATACGAGACCACTACACAAACAGCCATTTGGTTTGGTGCCAGCGATGATTTTGACTATGGCGCCATGAATTATCGCTCCGAACAGCTGGGTGCGCCTCGCTATGCAGGAGCTTTGGGCATTGCAGCTTCTCTGACGGACGAAACCTACAGCACGCTTGGCTTTGGCTTTGATTTCGTCCCCGTAGTTCGCCTCAGTGTGGGAGATGCCTTGACAGTTGGCACCAACGACCTGCTCTCCGAAAACAATAAGTTGACGGTATTCCCCAATCCGGTCAGTGACAAAGTCAATCTGAGCATGGACCTCAGCCGTGCCTTTGACCGCATAACCCTCAGCTTGATGGATGCCAATGGCAAGATCTTGGAAGTTCGCAACTTGCAAAATGTTCAGCAAGCTGTAGAAACTTTTGATGTCAGCACTTTGCCGGCAGGATCTTATATCCTGCAACTCAACAGCACGGAAGGCAGCCGTAGCCTGCCCTTCCAAGTTGTCAAGTAAAAGGCGATTGCCGCAACAAACATTAGAGAAGGGGGCTGCTTTGACGGCTCCCTTTCTCATTTTCCCCTCTTTTCTTTGTTCCACTTTTCAACCCGCGTTCGATAACTGCGCTCGTCGAGCGGCCAGGCTGAAGTTGAAAAGCGGGATTCTACAGCCTCTTCTAAGGAGTCCGTTAACAGCTCGTCAAAAAAATCCAGTCTCGTCAGGCTTTCCACCGAATCAATGCTCATCTGATAATCGGATAGAGGTTTGTCGCTCACCAGATTGGGGATGACGAAAGCCGTTCCCTCCATGGCTCCTTCCCGAGGGTTGAGCAGCACCCTGAAAAAGGCATCGGGCACGGCCACGCCATTTCTGCCGATGCGTTTCGGCTCTTTATCCGAGTAGATAGGGCCTATGATCACATAGAGCTTGCCCTTTTGTTTGGCCCAGCGACGGGTATTTTGCTCCAGTTCGCGCCAAATGCCACTGTTAAAGAGGTGGTCCTGTGGTGCGATGTTGCTCATGAGAAAGGTCTCCGACATAGCCTCCCTGCTAAATGCCCGATCGGCAGCAGCTACCAAATGCCCCCGATCGTAGCCTGACCGGCGATAGTCATAGGGATCTGCCGATGCAGTAGGTATGGCCGTATCCGGTCGATAGTCGTTGCTGCGGCTCACATTCTTTGCCCTAAGCGAAGAAGCCGTCAGGCTGTAAGCCACCCAACGTGGCACCTCTTTGTCTTCGTCATAGCAAAGCGAAAAAAAGCGGTGGTGAATCAGCTGGCAAGTTCCATCGCCTTTCGGCAAATAGAAGCGTTCACTCACCGGCTCCTCGGCTTGTTGAGCAAGTGATTCTCCCTGCTTTTTTAAGCGGTAAATAGCGAAGAGCAAAACCAGAATCAGCGCAAAGAAAAGCGCAATGCGCAAGATGTGCATCCCCCCCGCTCTGCGGGAAGATCTCGAATGATTCATTCTGAATTTAGCCATAAGAATAACGCGTTTTTGTGTCCGACCCTGAAGCTTTCACCTCTGAAATTGCAAATGCTCAAAAGGCAGAACCGCGTAGAGCCGGAATTACTCAAGCCCTCTTTCCGGCTTGCCTGCATTTTGGCGATAAGTGCATACCTTTGCCTCCGCTCAGCTACAAAACAATACTTGGCAAAGGTATGGCTTCTCCAAACAAACACATTCGCGTAGGCATTACCGGTGGTATAGGGGCCGGTAAATCCCTGATTACCAAGCTTTTCCAAGTCCTTGGCGTACCGGTATATTATGCCGATGAGAGGGCCAAATACCTGATGAACATCTCCCCCGAACTTCGACGGGGCATCATCCGCTTGTTTGGTACCAAAGCCTATGGCCCCGACGGACGCATCAATCGCCCCTATCTGGCCAAAAAGGCTTTTTCCGATCCGGACAAACTCAAAGCCTTGGAAGCCCTGGTACATCCCGTTGTTTTTCAGGATACGGAAAGCTGGGAAGAAAAACACAAGAACGTTCCCTACACGCTGCGGGAAGCAGCCTTGCTCTTTGAGTCCGGTAATTACAAAAAACTGGATAAGATCATCACCGTTACCGCTCCGGAAGAAATTCGCATTCAGCGCATTTTGCAACGTGACAAAGTGCCTCGCGAGGCCGTATTGGCCCGGATACGCAGGCAATGGCCGGAAGAAGAAAAAGTCAAGAGATCGGATTTTGTTATTGTGAACGACAACAAGCATTTGCTCATTCCTCAAGTTCTGGCTATTCACGAGCAACTGCTTAAAGAAGCTACGGAAGATCTGGCTGAACATCTTTTGCCGAAAGGCAAAAAATAGTCTGTGAGAATGTGGAGAAAACCACAAGAATAACGTATCTTTGCGCCCGGCGAGGGTCATACGACCAGCTCCTTCTGAACTCCCCCAGGCCGGAAACGGAGCAAGGGTAGGAAGTTGAGCGGTCGGTGTGATTCCTCGCCTTCTTTATCGCTACAGTTTGGGCGCCAAACAAAAGACATCCTCCCATGCGTTTTTTCATAGACACAGCCAACCTGGATCACATTCGCGAAGCACGAGACCTCGGCATATTAGACGGTGTAACCACCAATCCTTCCCTCATGGCCAAGGAGGGCATTCGGGGGGATGCTTCCATCAAAGAGCACTACCGTAAAATAGCTGAGTTGGTAGATGGTGGAGATGTCAGTGCGGAAGTCATCAGCACTGACTTTAAAGGCATCTTGGAGGAAGGACAGCAGTTGAGCCAAATAGCGCCCAACATCGTCGTCAAAGTGCCCATGATCAAAGAAGGAGTAAAAGCTTTGGCTGCTTTCGCCCAAATGGGCATACGCACCAACTGTACCTTGGTCTTTTCCGCAGGCCAGGCCTTGCTCGCTGCTAAAGCCGGCGCCACGTATGTATCTCCGTTTATAGGCCGCATAGACGACATCAACTGGGACGGCATGCAACTCATCCGCGACATAGCTGAGATCTATGCCGTGCAAGGCTTTGAAACGGAAATTCTGGCAGCTTCCATCCGTTCGTCCCGACAAATCACTGAAGCGGCTCGTCATGGAGCCGATGTGGTAACGGCTCCGCTTTCTTCCCTACTGGGCCTACTCAAACACCCTCTCACGGATATTGGCCTGGAAAAGTTTTTAGCAGATTATGCTGCCGGAAGAAAAGGCTGAACGAGCAGGCTCTACCCCTCTTCCTCGTTTCAGGGCGAGGAGGTTTGAGGGCAACATCAATCCGCCGTTTAAAAGGTCCGGACGTATTCCATGATAGCCCGAGCTTCTTCTCTTGTCAAATTCATGTTAGTCATCATTACTTTGTTGTATTTTTCAAAAAGCTCCCTGGCCACCGGATCTTTTTTGACCATCTCCTCCGGATTTAGGATCATATTCATCACCCAAGTCGGGTGGCGGCGTTCAAACACACCTTTTTGGCTGGGACCAATCAGATCTCTCTCGGGATTGTGGCAAGCTACGCACTTTTGCCCGTACAATTCCTTTCCTTTGGCAGCCAGGTTTTGATCGATCTCTTCCGGCAAAACGATTTCTTCCTGGACAGGCCCTACGCCAAAGGGAGAAGCCTCCGGTTCATCTTCAATCATAGATTGGGGCTCTTCGGTTTCTGTCGTGCTGTCGCTAGCTGCAGTTGTATTGCCACCACAGGCTGAAAACACGAGGCCGAAAGTTGAAGCGAGCATCAAGACCGAAAAAAGCAAATGGTATTTCATGGTTTAGGTTTTTGCAGTGAATACCTTGATATTTGTCTGCTGCAAAGGTACACTTCCGGCTTGGGGGAAACAGTGATTAATATCACCATGGAGTTTGGCAGAGTAAGCCGGATTCACCTGTGAACAAACTGCAGGAAAATTGGTCGAAAAAAAAAGCGCAGTTGTCGGTATCTTCTGTAGCCGAAAAGCAAATTTTGCCTACTTTTGGCTGTTCAAAAAAGCATTGGAGTATTGGCAGAGGAAAGAAAAAACACGATTATAGAGGCCGAGAGCTTGCGAAAAAGTTATGGTTCTTTGGAAGTTCTCCGTGGAGTGGACTTGCACATAGTGAGAGGTGAATTTGTGTGCATAACCGGAAAGTCCGGTGCGGGGAAAAGTACCTTGCTCCATTTGCTGGGCACTTTGGATCGACCTGATTCCGGCAAGCTTTACATACGCGGTAAGCTGTTGGAAGGAATGGGTAGCGGAGAACTGGCCTTATTTAGAAACCGGTACATGGGTTTTGTCTTTCAGTTTCACCATTTATTACCTGAATTTACAGCCCTTGAAAACGTCATGATCCCTGCGCTTATAGGCCGAAGCAACCAACAAGCTGCTGAGCAAAAAGCGAGGGAGTTGTTGGGGTATCTGGGCTTGTCCGATCGCCTAGAGCACAAGCCGTCGCAGCTGTCCGGTGGAGAGCAACAACGCGTAGCAGTAGCTCGAGCTTTGATCAACAATCCGGAAATTGTCTTTGCCGATGAGCCTTCCGGAAACTTAGACTCCGCCTCTTCGGAAGAACTGCACAACTTGTTGTTTAGCTTGCGCAACGATTTTGGGCACACTTTTGTCGTAGTAACCCACAACAAAGATCTAGCCCGCATGAGTGATCGCGAGTTGTTGATGCAAGATGGAAAACTCCTGTCATAACATGGATACCCTCTCCCCCACACCTCAACCGGAAAAGCCCGATCAAAGGGTAAAAAAGAGCCTGCGCGAATTGCTCCAGGCCCTTCCGGATTTTTTTCGGGATTTGCTCAACCTGCATGAGGGCTTAGATCGGGAGGGCACCATCATTACCATCAAGAACAACAAGCGAATGCACGGAGCCAATGCCTGGCTACTCATGTGCTCCATCATGGTAGCTTCCTTGGGCTTGGATCTCAACTCTCCGGCTGTCATCATCGGTGCCATGCTCATCTCGCCCCTGATGTCTCCCATATTGGGTATTGGCTTGGCTGTAGGCATCAACGACAGAAACATGTTGAGCATTTCGTTGCGCAACATCTTTTTAGCCATCGGCATTGCGCTCTTCACCAGTTACCTCTACTTCAAACTCACTCCTTTCGGGCAGATTACTCATGAGATTGAAGCTCGAACAGCACCCACTTTTCTCGATGTCATGGTGGCTTTTTTCGGAGGCATAGCCGGCATCATTTCCACTTCTCGAAAAGAACCATCCAGTGCTTTACCTGGTGTAGCCATTGCCACGGCTTTGATGCCGCCGCTTTGCGTAACGGGCTTTGGCCTGGCCAAAGGCCATTGGAACATTGCGCTCAATTCGTTTTATCTCTTTTTCCTGAATACGGTTTTTGTCGCATTGGCTACTTACCTCATCGTCCGCTATTTGCAATTTCCATTTAAGGAGTTTCAGGATCAACAGGAAAAACGCAGGACGCGTTGGAGCATTTTCCTGTTTACGCTATTGATCATTCTTCCCAGCATCTACATCTTGTCGAATGTATTGGAAAAGATCAATCGAAAAAGTCGTGTCGAAAGTTATATGCAGCAACATTTCAACCAAGCCTTCTGGGAGATAGAGGAAAGCGGCGAAAACGATTCACTGGAGGTCAAGCTTTTCCTATTCAAGTCCCTGCCCAAAGATTCTCTTCAAATGATTTTGCGCGATTTTGGGGCTTTGAATGTCAAGGCTAAGCTCACCCCCATCCCCACCCATTTGCCGAAAGGCGAATTTGAAAAAGTGGAAGCCTCTATCAAAAACGAAATGCTGCAACTTTTGGAGGCCCGCCAGCAAATCCAGACTTTGGAAACAGCACGTGAAGACAGCTTGCTGCACATCATTGACAGCCTACGCAGTGAAAAAACCGTTTTCGTGCAGTTGCAAAGAGAGCTGCCTTTGTTGTTCCCCGACTTGGCCGAAATAGGCTTTGCCCGCATGGAAGTTAGCAATTTTCAACAGCACACCAGCAACCTGCCGGTTTTTGTGCTGCGATGGAAAGAAAACACCTCTTCACGCCGCATCAAGCAGCAGCGCGACAAACTCTACGAATTCATCCGCCTTCGGGCTTCTTTGGATACCCTCAAACTCGTTGAAACCCATTGACATGAAGATTTACTCCCTAAGCTTTTTGTTGGCTTTACTCTTCTCAACCTCTAACCCCATGTATGCGCAGAACCCACAAGCCTATACCCTGTATCGCGCAGATGGCAAACCGGTTAAGTTCAAACAGATGGTCAAAGAACTCGCTAAAGCTGAGGTTGTCCTGTTTGGCGAAAGCCACAACGACCCCATTGCCCACTGGATGCAACTCCTCATTACTCAATCCCTTTACGAAGCCTTAGACGGTCAGCTCTTGCTCGGTGCCGAGATGTTTGAGGCTGATAACCAGACTGTTCTCAACGAATACTTGGGAGGTTTTATCAGGGAAAAGGATTTGAAAAAAGAGGCCAAGGTCTGGCCCAATTACGAAACCGACTACAAACCGCTGCTGGATTTTGCCCTGGAGAACCAACTGCCTTTTATCGCCACCAACATACCACGCCGCTATGCCAACCTGGTCTATCGCAGAGGCCTGGAGGTGCTCGACAGCCTGAGCTATGCAGCTAAAAAACACATAGCACCTCTACCCATTCAAGTCAATCTGGACTTGAAGTGTTACAAGGACATTCTCCAAATGGCGGCACACGGCGGTTCCGCTCAGAAAAATCTCCCTTACTCTCAAGCTGTAAAAGATGCGACCATGGCTTGGTTCATCGTCGAAAACCTCCCGCCTGTGGGTGTATTTTTGCACTTCAACGGCTCATACCACTCCGACAACAAAGAGAGCATCTTTTGGTACATCCAGGAGTACCGACCACAAACAGAGGTCATGACCATTACCACAGTCAGCCAGGACGACATCAGCAAGCTCGAAGAAGAGCATCTCAACAAAGCCGACTTTATCCTGTGTACGCCTAAGAACATGACCAAAACCTACTAAACGATGAAAAGACACATCGGATTTAGCTTGTTGCTCCTCTTGATTGGCTGGCATGCTTGTGTTACTCAGCCGGATCCGCCCTTACCCATCATCGGGAACTGGTATGTGGAAAACGGCGACACCATCTACCCCGTTATCGCTGACTTTCGCTTTATCGATCAGGACAGCCAATGGGTTACGAATGAAACCTTTGCAGGAAAGCTCTACGCAGTAGATTTCTTTTTCATTCACTGCCCCACGATCTGCCCTAAGACAGTCAAGCAAATGAAGCGGGTGCACGACCACTTTTTAAATGACGATCGGGTCTTGCTGCTCAATTATTCCATCGATACCCGCAACGACACGGTGCCTGCTCTA
>Ga0256839_1002009_pt1 | contig 23561 bp, 23 predicted proteins | sample 354166metaG_FD_185968 | JGI IMG/M metagenome (GOLD analysis project Ga0256839, IMG submission 185968) | Hydrothermal vent microbial communities from Mid Atlantic Ridge, Atlantic Ocean - 354-166 | ecosystem: Environmental > Aquatic > Marine > Hydrothermal vents | place: Atlantic Ocean: Mid... | reverse complement strand
CGCGCCGCTGCTCAACCGCGCGGCGATCAAGGCCGAGTACCAGCAGGCCAACGCCCGGCAGATCGAGGCGGTCTACGACTTCGAACGCACGCTCGTGCGCGCCTACACCGAGACCGTCACCCAGCTTGCCGCGATCCAGAACTATGCGAAGCGCTACGAGAAGATCTCCGAGCAGGTGCGCGCGCTGACCTCGGCCATCGAGATGTCCACCCTGCTCTACCAGTCGGCCGAGGCCGACTACATGGAAGTCCTGCTGACGCGGCGCGACGCCCTGGAGGCAGAACTCGAGCTCGTGGAAACCAAGAAGGACCAGTGGATCGCCCTCGTGGAGCTGTACCAGGCCCTCGGCGGCGGCTGGAAGGAGCACACGAAATGACCGACGCCCCCTGCGGCACGTTCCAAACCGTCCTCGTACCGGTGGAGCTCATCGAGCTGTCGCCGTCGGACCCGACCGTGGGCCCCACCGTACACGTGGGCGACGTAAACCTCGGCGTCAACCGCGCCACGATCCGCGCCATGGAACTGGCCGATCGTCTGGCCCGCGGCGGGACGGTGGTGCTGTTCCACGCCATCCGCGACCTCGCCGGCTCGGCCTCCTTCCTGCGCGCGCGCGACACGATCGCACTCGAAGACACGGCCCGGGCGCAGACCGTCGAGGCCCTCGACCGCATCGCCGCGCATCTTCTCCCCGACGTGACACGGCGGGTCGTCGTCACGATCAGCGACGACCCGCTCGACGCCATCTTGCACGCCCTCGAAGACGACGGGATCGATGCCATCGTGCTCGCCACCAGCAGCCGCTCCCGCGTGCAGCGGGCCTTTCTCGGCAGCACGGCCGACAAGATCATTCGCCAGGCCCCCTGCCCCGTCGTGGTCGTCCCGGCCCACGCCGACTGACCGCGCCCGCGGGCGGAACGACGCGCTGCGGGACCGCACCGGGGCACGGGCGACGTCCGCCGTCGCTCGGGCGCAACCTCGGCCCCCGGCGGGCGCCCGTTGCGCCTATCCAAAATACTCGGGCGCGTTGCCCGGCTTCCACTTGATGTTGCAGCCGACGGACGGAACCTGCGGCTGGGGCGGGGGGGCGCCAGCGAGCAGGGCGTCGAGGGCGGCCGACAGGTCCTTACCCGTCACGGGCTTGCCGTTGCCCGGACGCGCGTCGTCGAATTGCCCGTGGTAGTAGAGCCCCAGGTCGGCGTCGAAGACGTAGATGTCCGGCGTGCAGGCGGCACGGTAGGCCTTGGCCACCTTCTGATCCGCGTCCACGAGGTACGGGAACGTGTAGCCGAACGCCTCGATCTCCTCGGCCATCTTCTCCGGAGCGTCGTCCGGGTACTTCTGGGCATCGTTGCTGTTGATCCCGAAGAAGGCGATCCCCTTGGCCTGGTAGGTGCGCGCCACCTCGGACAGCTTCTCGCGGATGAGCTTGACGAAGGGGCAGTGGTTGCACATGAAGATCACCACGACCCCTTTGCTTCCCCCGGCGTCGGCGAGCCGGTGTCGCGCCCCGGCGGGGTCGGGCAACTCGAAGGCCGGCGCCTTCGTTCCAAGGGGCAGGTCCTGGGACGGCGTCATGACCATGGCCCGGGGATTATAGCGTCCCGGTGCGGCAACCGGTGCAACCCGAACGGGCACGGAGAACTCGAACCACAGCCGCCGCTCGCCGACTTCGCCGCGACGGCGCCCGTCCGCCATGTAGCGCCGCACGACCGCCACGGTCCAGGCAAGTGCCCCGTCGCCGTCCCCCGTGCAAGCAACCGTCCATGCCGCACGACCCGGCCGCGTTTCGGACGACACCGTCCGTCTTCGTGGACGGACCCGAGGACCATCCGTGTTACTTCTGCCCCTGCGATGACCTTGCGCCCGCTCGCCCCGCTTCGACTTTCCGACTGGCACGCACACACACCATCGTCCTCTACGAAGCTGCGGGACTTCTGGGAGTGGTGGTACTTCGAGATCGACTTTACGTATCGGGGCGACCCCTGGAAGATCATCACGGTCTTGCACTTCCCCCACGCGGTGGACCCCCGCCGCGTCTTGTCCAGGCTCGGATACGACGATTTTACGATCTATCCACGAAACGGCCGGTTCTATGCCGGCGTCACCAGCTACGTCGTCTGCGACCGCACGAACGAGGCCCTCCTCATCACCCGCGCGCACCCGGACGACGTGGCGAGCGCCTCGAAGTCCGGCAAGCTGGACGTCCGGATCGGTCGGATGGCCCGTTTCCACAAGGTCGGCACGGACCGCTACCGCCTGACGGTCCGCCACGAAGGCCTCGAACGCGACGTGCTGGCCAGCGAGAACCGCAAGCTTCGGCTCGAACTCGACGCGACGTTTTCCGTCCACACCCCGGGCTTTCGCCCCAAGGACGCGCTCATCGTGGACGGTGGCGCCTCGAAGGTGTTTTGGGCCTGCCCCATGCCGAACCCCAAGGTCCGCCTGCACCACCTGGTGGTCCGCGAAAAGGACGCCTATCACATCCCCCCGTCGGCGCTCACGAAGCTGCGCGTGACCGGCGGCTACCACGATCACCAGTGGGGCACGGGGCCCCTCGAACGACACATCGCCGACTGGGCATGGGGCCGAATCTCGATCCCTCGCTTGGACCAGGAACGGCCGGACAAGCTCATCTTCTTCGCCGGCCGCAACATCGGCGAGTTTCCCAACGCCCCCTTGCAAGCGCCGGTGGTGGCCCTCGCCCGCGGGGACGGGTCCGCCAGCTACGCACTCGACCCCCTCGACGGCAAACCGCCTCTGCGCCTGTCCATGCGCCGCAGATGGCCCGCGCGGCCGATCCTCGCCCAGGGGATCCGCTACTACCGCCGCCTCGAGATCGCCGGCCGCGACCTCGACGGCACGAAGCTGCGCTTTCGGATCACCCACCGCGTGCGCAACAACGTGGATACCTGGCCGTTCTACCTGCGGTTCGTGCCCGAGGCCGAGACGCTCGCCGGTCCCCCCGGCTGCCCCGACCATGTCGAGGCGGTCAGCGAGTACGCACGCTGGTCCCGGATCCGCCTGCAAAAACCCAAGTGGCTCCTGGCCCAGAGCGACTCGATCAACGTGCCCGAGCGCGCCCCGTGACGCGGCGACGGGCGGCCGCGCCCAATCACGGGCGGTCCGGGCTGCGGGTGCACCCGCGACGGCGGAACCGGCTTACGGGACCTTGCCCTCTTCCCGTGCCCTGGCCGGATCCTCCCCGCGAATCTTGCGCGTGAGCATGGCGACCGGATCGTAGAACCGATCCACCACCCGCTCCTTCGTGGGGATGATGGCGTTGTCCGTGATGTTGATGTGCTCCGGGCACACCTCGGTGCAGCATCGGGTGATGTTGCACCAGCCCGATCCGAACTCACGCAGCGTCTGCGGGATCCGGTCCACCGTGTCGAGCGGGTGCATCTCCAGCGACGCGATGCGCATGATGAAGCGCGGCCCGACGAAGTTTTGTTTCTTTTCGTGGTCCCGAAGGACGTGGCACACGTCCTGGCACAAGAAACACTCGATGCACTTGCGAAACTCCTGGATCCGGTCCACGTCCTCCTGCCACATGCGCAGCTTGCCGTCGGGCCCCGGCGCCTTGGGGCGAAACGGCGGGATCCGCTTGTTCTGCTCGAAGTTCCACGACACGTCCGTGACCAGATCCCGGATGATCGGGAACGTCTTGAGCGGCTGGACCGTGATGATCTGCTCCGGCTCATAGTCCGAGATCCGTGTCATGCACGAAAGCCGCGGCTTGCCGTTGACCTCCATGGAGCAGGAACCGCACTTGCCCGCCTTGCAGTTCCAGCGCACGGCGAGATCCGGCGACTGCTCCGCCTGAATCCGGTGGAGGGCGTCGAGGATCACCATCCCCGGCCCCACCTCCACGTTGTACTCGACGAAGCGCCCTCCCTCGGCGTCGCCTCGCCACACTCGGAAGGTACGTTTAGACACGGCCTGCCTCCAGGTCTTCGATGGTTGCAAAGGCGATCTTCGCCAGTTCCTCGGGCGGCTCGTCGCGCTCCAACTTGCGCACCTCCATGGAGCCGTCGTCGAGCTTGCGCAGCACGATGTTGACCTTGCCCCATTCCTCGCGCTCGCCCTCGAAGTCCTCGCGCGTGTGGGCGCCGCGGCTCTCCTCGCGCGTAAGCGCCGCGCGGGCGACCGCCTCGGCCGTGGTGAGCAGCGAGTGCAGGTCCATGGCCTCGTGCCAACCCGGGTTGTACTGGCTCGCCGCATGGGCCTTGGCGTTCTCCGCCCGCTTGCGAAGCTCCGCGATCCCCTCGAGGGCCTGCGAAAGTTCCGTCGCGTTGCGGATGATCCCCACCTTCGTCTGCATGAGTTCCTGCAGGTCCTCGTGGATGACGTAGGGGTTCTCGCCGGACTCCCGGTTCAGGAACGACGTCGCCCATCGGATCGCGTCGCGGACCTGATCTTCATCCAACGCCGGAAGCTCCGACACGCCCTTGATGTAGTCCGCGGCGCCGAGCCCCGCGAGCCGACCGAAGACGATGAGATCCGATAGGGAGTTGCCACCCAGGCGGTTCGCCCCGTGCAACCCCGCCGCGGCCTCCCCGCAGGCGAACAACCCCGGCACGGTCGTGGACGCCTGGGTGTCCGGGTCCACCCGGATCCCCCCCATGAAGTAGTGCAGGGTCGGCCCCACCTCCATGGGCTCCTTCGTGATGTCGAGCTCCGCCAGCTCCTTGAACTGGTGGTACATCGACGGCAACTTGCGCTTGATGTCCTCGGCCGTGCGCTGGCTCGCGATGTCGAGGAAGGCGCCGCCGTGCGGGGAACCGCGCCCCGCCTCCACCTCGGCCTTGATCGCCCGCGCCACCACGTCGCGCGTCAGCAGCTCGGGCGGGCGCCGGGCGTTTTTGTCGCCGGCGAGCCAGCGGGCGGCCTCCTCCTCGGTGTCCGCCGTTTCCGGCGCGAAGCGCTCGGGAATGTAGCGGAACATGAAGCGCTCGCCCTTGTTGTTCTTCAGAATGCCGCCCTCGCCCCGGACCCCCTCCGTGACGAGGGTGCCGCGCACCGAGGGGGGCCAGACCATCCCCGTGGGGTGAAACTGCGTAAACTCCACGTCCATCAGCTCCGCGCCCGCGTCGTAGGCCATCGTCAGGCCGTCGCCCGAGTACTCCCACGAGTTCGACGTCACGCGCCAGGCGCGACCGCCGCCACCGGTGGCCATGATGACCGCCTTGGCCCGCACGATGAGGAAGCGCCCGGTCTCGCGCCAGACCGCCACGCACCCGGCCATCCGGTCTCCGTCCTTGAGCAGCCGCAGCGCCTTGCACTCCATGTAGACCTGCAAGCGCCCCTTGTGCACGGCATGATCCTGCAGGGTGCGGATGAGCTCGAGCCCCGTCCGATCCCCCACGTGGGCCAGGCGCGGGAAGCGATGGCCGCCGAAGTTGCGCTGGTTGATGAGCCCGTCGGGCGTCCGGTCAAAGACTGCCCCCCACTCTTCCAACTCCCGCACGCGATCGGGGGCCTGCTTGGCGTGCAGCTCCGCCATGCGCCACTGGTTCAAGAACTTGCCGCCGCGCATGGTGTCGCGAAAGTGCACCTTCCAGTTGTCGCGAGGGTCCACGTTGCCCATCGCCGCCGCCATCCCGCCCTCGGCCATCACCGTGTGCGCCTTCCCGAGCAACGACTTCGTCAGCACCGCGGTGTCGAGGCCCGCGTTCGAGCACTCGATGGCCGCCCGAAGACCGGCGCCGCCCGCGCCGATGATGAGCACGTCGTGTTCGACCGTCTTGATCTCGCGTACGTCCACCATGTTCGTCCCTTCAGTCCCAGGTGTTGAGGTCCGTGATGACGCCCATGGACACCATGCGGATGTAGAAGTCCGTAAAGCCCACCCAGAACAGGCTCATCCACGCCCACAGCATGTGCCGGCCGTTGAGCCGCGTGCAGCCGAGCCACAGGCGGTGATGCGTCGATGCCTTGCCTCCGTCGCAGGTCATCCAGTTCTTGCGGCCACCGATGAGATGGCGAAACGAGTGGCAGCCGAACGTGTACCCGGCCAGCAAGATCGCGTTGACCGTCTGCACGATGGAACCGACGCCCACGCCGAACTGCCCGTCCTTGAAGAAGGAGACCACCGCGTCGTAGGCCAGGATCACGATGAAGACCAGCGCGAAGTACAGCGCGAAGCGGTGGAGGTTCTGGAACAACAGCAGGTGCGTCTCCCCCCGGTACTTGCCGCGGCGCACGCCCTCGACCGCGCAAGCAGGCGGCGTGAGCGCGAACGAGCGATAATACGCCTTGCGGTAGTAGTAACAGGTCAACCGGAAGGTCGCGGGGAAGATGAGGATCAGCGCCGCCGGCGTGGAAAGCGCCCGCTTCGGCAGCCCCGGCAACAGGCCGTCGAGCTTCGACCACCACGCGGGGAACGTCCCGAACCAGGCGTGATCCACCGGCGCACTGCCGGGCGCCGTCGGATCCACGAACAGCAGCGGGGCGTACATGGGCGAAAGGTACGGATCCGCCCAGTAGTACGCGCCCTGCATCCCGGCCCAGGAGGCGTAGACGATGAAGGCCGAAAGGCCGAGGAAGGTCAGCGTGGGCCCGATCCACCAGTTGTCGGAGCGCGTCGTGGCGCCGAAACCGCGGCCGTGGCCCCCAATTTGGACGAGTTGGTCGCTCATGGCCTCGCCCCGGCGCTTAGCACACGCCCGCGGAATTTGGGAGGGGCGCGGCCCCGGAAAAACCGCCCCACCCGACGCCCCCCGACGCCCTGCACGGATCTACAGAGTTGCGCGGGCCACAGGGCCCGGTACGCTGCCTGCGCGGGGCCGCCACGGGAGCGCTTTCCATGAGCACGCAATCGTCGGACATCTCCACTATCCTGGGCAAGGGCAGCGTCTTCGAGGGCAAGCTCTTGTTCGAGGGCGCCGTCCGGATCGACGGCCGCTTCGCCGGAGAGATCCGCGCCCAGGGCAGCCTCGTGGTCGGTGAGTCCGCGCACGTGGCGGCCACCGTGGAGGCGGACCACATCGTGGTGCAGGGGCACGTCGAGGGAGACCTCAAGGCCAAGGTCCTCATCCAGGTGCTCGCCCCCGCGAACGTGCAGGGGACCCTCGAGGCCCCGCAGATCGAGATCCAGCGCGGCGCGGTCTTCAACGGATCGTGCGCCATGACCGGGTCGGCCTCCGCGCCGGCCGACCACGACACCCCCACCGAGGCCGCCGCCGAGGCCTAGCCCTCGCCGCCGGGCCCCTGCGAAGGTCCCCGCACGGCGCTCGCAGCGGCCGCCGCGCAACGGTTGACGGGGTGAACGAGGCCGTGCTAGGGACCCGCCGCCGTTTGGGCCCTGCCCGCGAATTTCGCCGTTTTCCGCCAGGAAAGAGCCGTCCCATGGCTGCAAGCTCGCCCCTCCTGTTGGCCGCGACCCCGGTCGTCGATATCGACGGCACCTTCTTCGTGCAAGGCGCCCTGTTCCTCCTTTTGATGCTCGTGCTGCGGCCCGCCCTGTTCCGCCCCTGGCTCGCCGCCCAGCGGGCGCGCCGCACCGCCATCGAGGGAGCGCGAGAGGAGGCCGATCGCCTGTCCGCGAAGGCCGCCGAACTCGAGGCGACCTACGGCGCGAAGGTGGCCGAGGCCCGCGAGCGCGCCGCCCGGGAGCGCTCCAAGATCACCCGGGAGGAGGAGGCCCGCAAGCAGGCGGCCATCGCCGCGGCGCGACAGGAGGCCGAGGCCGCCGTCCTGGAGGCACGCCTGCGGCTCGAACAGGAGGCCGCCGAGGCGCGCAAGGCCCTGGAAGCACAGACCGGTGATCTGGCCCGGACCATCGTCGAGCGGATCCTCGGGAGGGCGGCATGACGCGACGGTTTCCGACGGCCTGCTGGCTGCTCGCAGCGCTTTCTTTACCGGCCACGGCGCTGGCATCGGGCTCCCCCGCATCCCACGAGGGTGGGATCCGGTTCATCGGTCCGATCTCGCCGATGTTCTCGGGCGATCCCGACACGCGCGTGGGCCTTTTGTGGGTCCTCGTCAACTTCGTGATCTTCCTCTGGCTCCTGAACAAGCTGCTGTTTCGCCCCCTGCGCGCTCGCACGGCCGAGAAGTTCGAGACCGTGCGCAAGCAGGTGGAAGCGGCCCGGATCGCGCGCGAACGGGCCGAGTCGCTCATGAAGGAATACGAGGCCCGGATGCAGCGCGTGGACGAGGAGGTCGAGGCGCTCTTGACCGACGCGCGCGCCCGCGCCGAGGCCGACCGGGCCCGGATCCTGGCCGAGGCCAACGCGGAGGCCGACCGGATCCGCAAGGAAGCGGCGAATCTCGCCGAGCGGGAGGGGCAGCGGATCCTCCACGCGCTGCGGGCGGAGATCGTCGATCGCGCCGTGGCCGAGGCCGAGGCGACCCTTCGCCAGGCCATCACCCCCGCCGACGAGTCGTCCCTGCGCGGGCGGTTCGTCGAGCAGATCGAACACACCCACCTGGGAGGGACGCCGTCGTGATCCCCGGCAGCCTCGCCCGACGCTACGCGAAGGCCCTGCTGGCCCTGGCCGAGACCCCGCTGTTGCGGGACCGGTTCGACCAGGACCTCGAAGGGTTCGTGACCGCCGCCCGCACCCGCGACGCGTCGGGAGCCACGGTCCTTTCGGTGCTCGCCGCCAAGCGTTTTCCCCTGTCCGAGCGCACCGCGTTGTTGCAGGCATTGGCCCGGCACCTCGGCCTCGACCGCACGCTGACGGCGTTTTTGACCTACGTCCTGCGCCGCGACCGGATCGCCGGCATCGGCCCGATCGCCCGCGCCTACCGCCGCCTGGCCGACGACGCGGCCGGCCGCGTCCGCGCCGTCTACCGCACCGCACGGCCGCTTCCGCCGGCGGAAGCGGCCAAGATCACCGCGGCCTTGCAAAAGGCCCTGGGCAAGCAGGTGGTGGCCTCCATGGAGGTGGACCCGGACCTGCTCGGGGGCCTGTCCGTCCAGGTGGGCAGCTACCTCCTCGACGGCAGCGTCCGCGCCCAGTTGGCCCGCATCCGCGACGAGCTTCGTAACGCACCCTAGGAAACGACCCCATGCAAATCCGAGCCGACGAGATCAGCCGCATCATTCGAGACCACGTCAAGGGCTACGACGCCAGCGTGTCGGTCCAGGAGTCCGGCACCGTCCTGACGGTGGGCGACGGGATCGCCCGCGTGGACGGCCTGGCCGGCGCCATGGCCGGCGAGCTCCTCGACTTCCCCCACGGCGTGCGCGGGATGGTGCTGAACCTGGAGGAGGGCAACGTGGGCGTGGCCCTGTTGGGGGAGGACCACCTCATCAAGGAGGGCGATCCGGTCAAGCGGACGGGCAACATCATGTCGGTGCCCGTGGGCGAGGCGCTCGTCGGCCGCGTGGTCAACGCCCTGGGCGACCCCATCGACGGCGGCCCGGCCCTGTCCGGCACGACCTTGCGCCCGGTGGAGGTCAAGGCCCCCGGGATCATCAAGCGCAAGAGCGTGCACGAGCCGATGCAAACGGGCCTGAAGGCCATCGACTCGATGATTCCCATCGGCCGCGGCCAGCGCGAGCTCATCATCGGCGACCGCCAGACCGGCAAGACGGCCATCGCCGTGGACACGATCCTGAACCAGAAGGGTCAGAACATGATCTGTGTCTACGTGGCCATCGGCCAGAAGCAGTCCACCGTGGCGACCGTGGTGGAGAAGCTGCGGCAGGCCGGGGCCATGGAGTACACCATCGTCGTTGCCGCCACGTCGGCCGAGTCCGCGCCCCTGCAGTTCATCGCGCCGTACACGGGCGTGACGATGGGCGAGTACTTCCGCGACAGCGGCCGGCACGCGCTGCTCATCTACGACGACCTCTCCAAGCAGGCCGTCGCCTACCGGCAGCTCTCCCTGCTGTTGCGGCGCCCGCCCGGCCGCGAGGCGTATCCGGGCGACGTCTTCTACATCCACTCGCGCCTGCTCGAACGGGCGGCCAAGATGTCCGACAAGGAGGGCGCGGGCTCCCTGACGGCGCTGCCGATCATCGAGACCCAGGCCGGCGACGTATCGGCCTACATCCCAACGAACGTCATCTCGATCACGGACGGCCAGATCTTCCTGGAGAGCAACCTGTTCTACCGGGGGATCCGGCCGGCGGTGAACGTGGGTCTTTCCGTCTCGCGCGTGGGTGGATCGGCCCAGATCCCCGCCATGAAGCGCTTTGCGGGCCAGCTTCGCCTGTATCTTGCGCAGTATCGCGAGCTCGAGGCGTTCGCGCAGTTCGCCTCCGACCTCGACCAGAGCACGCGGGACATCCTCGCCCGCGGCCAGCGCCTTACGGAGTTGCTCAAGCAGCCCCAGTACCGCCCCCTGGACGTGGCGTTGCAGGTGGCGTCGATCTACGCCGGCACGAAGGGGCACCTCGACGACGTGCCGGTGGAGAAGATCCGGGCCTTCGAAGACGCCCTGCACGCCTGGCTGCGTGAGCACCGGGCGCAGCTCCTCGACGAGATCCGCACGGCCCGCAAGAAGGACGACGTCAAGGCGCTGGACGCCAAGCTCGAGGACGCGATCACGGCGTTTCGCAAGGAGTCGGACCTGGTGTAGCCGCCGGCGCGGCTCCCCGGTCCACCGGCCTCGTAGGACCCCACCATGGCGAACCTCAAGGAACTTCGCGTCCGCATCGCGTCGGTCAAGAACACCCGCAAGATCACGGCCGCCATGAGCCGGATCGCGGCGGCGCGGCTCTCCCGTGCACAAAACGCGATCCTGTCGGCCCGGCCCTACGGCGCGGGCCTGCGCACGATGGTCGCGGACCTGCTCGCCTCCGTGCCCGCCCGCGAGCGCGCCGACGTGGACCCGCGGCTGCGCCGAACGGCGCCGAAGACCGTCTGGGTGGTCGCCATGAACGCCGACCGTGGGCTGTGCGGGGGCTTCAACGCCAACGTGCACAAGGCCGCCGCGAAGGTGCTCGACGAGCTGACCGAGCAGGGGATCGACGTCCGGCTCGTGTGCATCGGGCGCAAGGCCCAGGCCTACTTCACGCACTTCGGGCGCCCGATCCTGCGCTTCTTCCACGCACCGGATCCGGCGAACGTCGAAGATCTGGCGCCCACCGTGGCGCGCTTTCTGATGCACGCCTTCTGCGAGAGCCCCGAGGGGGACGAGCCTCGACCGGACGAGATCCGCCTGGTGTCGAACCACTTCGCGTCGGTGCTCAACCAGGAGGTCCGTACGAGAACACTCCTGCCCGTGGAGGTCGAAGACGAGCCGTCCCGCGAAACCCCGCCCCTCCGGGCGGAGCCGTCGATCCCGGCCCTCTTGCGCCACCTGCTGCCGGTGTTCGTGGAGAACGAGGTGCGCGAGGCCATGCTCGACTCGATGGCCGGCGAGGTGGCGGCGCGGCGCATGGCGATGGACGCGGCCACGGACAACGCCACGGAGCTCATCGCGGACCTGACCCTCGAGTACAACCGAGAGCGGCAGGCCGCGATCACGAAGGAACTGATGGAGATCATCGGCGGGGCCGAAGCGCTCGCCGGCTAGACCGTACCCACGACCCGAGAAGACCATGTCCGAAGACAAGAAGACCCCCGTCCCCCCGACGATCGGTTCCACGCCCAAGGCGCCCACGTTCGGCGCGCCCAAGCCCGCCGCCGGCGGTGTGACCACGAAGCCCGCCGCGACGGCGACGAAGGTCGGCAAGGTGTTGCAGGTGATCGGGCCGGTGGTGGACGTCGAGTTCGAAGATCACCTGCCCGAGGTGAACACCGCCCTCGTGGTGTCCAACCCCTTCGTCTCCGACGAGCCGGACAACCTCACGCTCGAGGTCGCCTTGCACCTGGGCGAGCACACGGTCCGCACGATCGCCATGGACACGACGGACGGCCTCGTGCGCGGGATGCCGGTCAAGGATACGGGTGCCCCGATCTCCGTCCCCGTGGGCAAGGAGGTCCTCGGGCGGATCCTGAACGTGACGGGCGCTCCGGTGGACGAGCAGGGCCCCGTCCCCGCCAAGAAGAAGCTGCCGATCCACCGGCCGCCGCCGTCGTTCACGGAGCAGAGCACGAAGGTCGAGCCCTTCGTGACCGGGATCAAGGTCATCGACCTGCTCGCCCCCTACCGGCGCGGTGGCAAGATCGGCCTGTTCGGCGGCGCGGGCGTGGGCAAGACCGTGTTGCTCATGGAGCTCATCAACAACGTGGGCAAGAAGCACGGCGGTTTCTCGGTGTTCGGCGGGGTCGGGGAGCGCACCCGTGAAGGCAACGACCTGTACTTCGAGATGATCGAGTCGGGGGTCATCCAGGCCGACTGGAACGAGGAGAGTCGGGAGGTGCGCAGCATCGACAGCGAGAACTCCAAGGTCGCCCTGGTCTACGGCCAGATGAACGAACCGCCGGGGGCCCGAGCCCGGGTCGCACTGTCGGCCCTGACGATCGCGGAGTACTTCCGCGACGAGATGGGCCAGGACGTGATGCTGTTCATCGACAACATCTTCCGGTTCACCCAGGCCGGTTCGGAGGTGTCGGCGCTGCTCGGCCGGATCCCCTCCGCCGTAGGCTACCAGCCCACGCTCGCCACCGAGATGGGCGTGCTGCAGGAGCGGATCACCACCACGACGAAGGGGTCGATCACCTCGGTGCAGGCCATCTACGTCCCCGCCGACGACCTGACGGACCCGGCGCCGGCGACCACCTTCGCCCACCTGGACGCCACCACGGTGCTCAACCGAGCCCTGACCGAGATCGGCATCTATCCGGCCGTGGACCCACTCGACTCGTCGAGCACGATCCTCACCCCCGAGGTCGTGGGCGAGGAGCACTACCAGGTCGCCCGCGAGGTGCAGCGCATCCTGCAAAAGTACAAGGAGCTGCAGGACATCATCAAGATCCTGGGCATGGACGAGCTGTCGGAGGAGGACAAGCTGCTGGTGGCGCGGGCGCGCAAGATCCAGAAGTTCCTGAGCCAGCCCTTCTTCGTGGCCGAGCAGTTTACGAACATGCCGGGCAAGTTCGTCGAGCTGGAGGACACGGTGCAGAGCTTCCGGGAGATCATCGAGGGCAAGCACGACGACCTGCCCGAGGACGCCTTCTACATGAAGGGCGGCATCTCCGAGGTCGTCGAGGCGGCGCGCGAGAGCGCCAAGAAGTCGGCCTGACCCCCTGGAACGTCGTCCCGGAGGCATGCACGTGTCCAAGAAGCTTACCCTCGAGATCGCGACGCCGAAGGGCACGCTCGTCGAAGGCGTCGAGGTCGCCGGCGTGGAGGTGCCAGGGGCGCTCGGTGAGATCGGGATCTTGCCGGAGCACGAGGCGTTTTGCGGCCCGGTCGCACCCGGCGTGGCGCGCTTCGTCGGCGACGACGGACCGCGGCGCGTCGCGGTGGGAACGGGCTACTTCGAGGTCACCGGCGAGGGGCTCGTCCGCGTGCTCGTCGATCGGGCGGTCGCGGCCGAGGAGATCGATCCCGGGGCCGTGCGGGCCCGGCTCGCAGACGTCGAAGGCTCCGAAGACGAGGGCGCCGCCCGGGACGCCGCGTTCTTGCGTGCCCAGCTCCGCGCCAAGGGCGTCGCGGAGCAGGCCTGACCCGCGGCGACGATCCGGGTCGGTGCTCGCGGCACACCGAGGCGCGCACGGGCGCACGCGGGCCGACGCGCTCGCTTGCGAACCCCGCCGCGCCGCCCGCGGGCGCACGAGCTGCGGTCGGCCGTTGCGGCGGCCCCCTGCGGCCCCGCGTACCGGCGAACGGGGCCTCGGTCCCCGGCGACACGGTGCGGCCCCACGGCCTCTGCGAGCGGGTGGGCGGCAACCTCTGGGGCACGTGGAGCGTCTCGGGGCGCTTGCCGGGCACGCCCGCCGGGCCGCCGCCGCCGGCGACGCGCCCCAGCCCGCCCGGCCCGGCCACGCGCGGTCCGCTACAGGTCGAGGTGCCCGGACTTCGTGCGCTTGGTGGCGATGTAGGCCCGATTCTCGGGCCGCGCGGGGGTCCACAGGGCGACGCGGCGCACGACGTCGATCCCGAAGCGGACGAGCCCCTCGACCTTGCGCGGGTTGTTCGTGTGCAACTCGACGGACTCGACCGCGAGGGCCCCGAGGATCCCCGCCGCCACGTCGTAGCTGCGAAGATCGTCGTCGAACCCCAGGTGCAGGTTGGCCTCGACGGTGTCGAGCCCCTCCTCCTGCAGCTTGTACGCTCGCACCTTCTCAGCAATCCCGATCCCCCGCCCCTCCTGCCGCAGGTACAGCAAGATCCCCGCCTCGGACGCTGCAATTCGCTCCATCGCCACCTCGAGCTGGTCCCGGCAGTCGCACCGCAGCGATCCGAACACATCCCCGGTCACGCACTCCGAGTGGATCCGCGTCGGAACGGCGGACCGGCCCGCCACGTCCCCTTTGACGAGCGCGATGTCGTCGATGCGGCGGCCGTCCGGGTGCCGAAACGCCACGACCTCGAATGCCCCGAAGCGCGTCGGAAGCCGCGCGCGGCCGTGGAGACAAAGCCGAGGCGCAACCGTCGTCCGGGTGGGCAGGGGGTCGTTCGGGGCCATGTTCAAAACCGACGCGAGGCGTCCACGATCTGGCGGTACATCCGGTTGCTGGACTTGATCCCCGTCTCCACGGCCTCGAGCATGAGATCGAGGAGCTGGTCCTGATCGTGGCGCAGCGCGTCGTAGTAGCGCTGCCGGTCCACCGCGTGGATGATGGCCGGCCAGTAGTCCTCGCTGATGAGGATGTGGTTCATGGCCAGGCGCGCCACGCGGCCGCTGATCTCCGGCCACGGGAAGATCCGGATGACCTCGCGGTGGATCTCGGCCGCAAGCTCGAGGGGATGGGCCCGCTTGCACTCGTCGGTGCGGAACCAATCGGTGAGCTTGCGCATCCGGTAGCTGATCTTGTCCGCCGGCGCCAGGTCGTGGAAGTAGAGCCGATGGATCGGGTTGTCCTTGCGGTACTGCACCTGGTCCTTGCGGTCCTCGGGCAGCAGGAGCGCGTGCAGGCTCTTGAGCCAGTCGAGGGACAACTCGACCGGCTTGCCACGGTGGGAGAGCACGTGGCGGATGCCGTTGCGCAGCGCGATGATGTGGTAGTAGCTCGGAATGAGGCTCGGGGCGCTGATGATCGCGTCGTCGATGGCCGCCTTGATCTCGGGCACGGTCAGCACCGTGCCCTCCAGGGCGAAGTCGTGGTGGATCCACGAGATCAACAGGCGGTCCAGGAACAGCGCGTGCTGCGCATCCGACAACATCTCGAGCTTCTCCCAAAGAAGCTCGGAGGACTCGTGCAATACGCGGTAATTTCGAGCGCGTAGGGCCATGGAGGCGTTCTCGTCGGGGCCGCTGGCGGGGAGCCGGACCCTACGGCTCGGCCTGCCCCGCGTCAACACCGGCGCACGGGCACACGGGCGAGGACTTCGGGCGGAGCCGAGCACGCGGACAATTTGACGGATCCACCCCGACTTGGCACGCAACGGGCGGTGCCCCACGACTTTCACCGCCCCGTGCTGGCCGACGCGGTCGTCGCGTGGGCGCGGGGACCGCTGGCGGAGCCGGGCGAGCCCGCGCGTGGGATCTACGTGGACGTCACCTGCGGCGGCGGCGGCCACGCGGCCCGCCTGCTCGACGCCCTGCGGCCCCGGCGCGCGGTCCTGCTCGACCGGGATCCGACGGCTCTCCACCATGCTCGGGCGCGTCTGGCGCCGTTTTCGGACCGCACCCCCCTCGACTTCATTCATGCGCCCTTTGCGCAGATCGATACCGTGCTGGACGACCTGGACCTTGCGTCGGTCGATCTGGTCCTGGCGGACCTCGGTGTGAGCTCCCACCAGCTCGACACCCCGAGCCGGGGGTTTTCGTTCCAGGCCGACGCGCCCCTGGACATGCGGATGGACCCGAGCTCGGGGCCCACCGCCGCCGACCTCGTGGCGGAGACAAGCTACGAGGACCTCGTACGGATCCTGCGAAACTTCGGGGAGGAGCCCGACGCCGCCGCCATCGCGCGGGCGATCGTCCGGACGCGTCCGACCACGACCGGAGCCCTGGTGCGGGTGGTCGAATCCGCCGTGGGCCCACGCAGGCGTTCGCGACGGCGCCATCTAGCCACCCGCACCTTCCAGGCGCTGCGGATCGCCGTCAACCGCGAGCTGGAGCAGCTCGATGCCCTGCTCGATCGGGCGCCGGGGCGCCTCGCCTGCGGCGGGCGCCTGCTCGCGATCACCTACCACTCCCTCGAAGATCGGCGGGTCAAGCGCTGTTTCCGGCGCCTTTCCACCCCCCCACGCCTGCCTCGCAAGCTGCCGGTACGGGCGCACGACCGCCCGCCCCCCTCGTTCGTCGTCCCCCCCGAGGCCAAGGGCGGCGTGGTCCCCGAGCCCGGCGAGGTGACGGAAAATCCCCGGGCGCGCAGCGCCCGACTGCGGGTCCTCGAACGGAGGTGCGCGTGACCGCCCGCCCCCCGCGCTCGGACCACGAGGCCCGCCGGCGCCGCACACGTCCCCGCCACGGCCACGTGCGTCGCTCCGACCGGCCCGGCCGCACGGTCGCCCCGCCTCCACCGGCGCCGCCTCGTCCCCCCCGCGCCCTGCTCCCGTCCGTGTTGGTGCTGTTTTGTGTCGGCCTCGGGCTGGGTTGGATCCACATCGAGACGAAGACACGCGAGATCGACGTGGCCGCCCGAACCGCCCGCGCCATGGAGATCCACACGCGGCACGCGGAGCGCCTGCGCGTGCTCGAAGCCGAACGCGCCTACCTGCGCCGCCCGGACCGGATCCGCGACGTGGCCATCGGACGCCTCGGCCTCGTGCCGCCGCCCCCGGAAAAGGTCCACGAGATCGTCGTGCGAAAGGCGCCGCCATGACCCCGTTCGGCCGTCGAATCCGCCGCCTGGCCGCTCCCATGGCGAGCGACATCACGGCCGTGCGCCGCCGCGCGACAATCGTCGCCGGCGTGCTGTTGCTCGCGCTGGCGGGGCTACTCGCGCGGGCCTACGAGATCGCGGTGGTGCGCCGCGACACCTACGCGGCCCTGGCCAAGCGCCAGCAGATCCGTCCGAAGAAGCTGCGCCCCACGCGCGGCGAGATCGTCGATCGCGGGCACGTCGCCCTGGCCGTGGACGACCGCGTCTTCCGCGTCGTCGTAAACCCCCGCCTCATCCGGGCGCAAGACCAGCTCGAACGGGTGCGGGCGGGCCTGCTGTCGCTCGTCCCCACGTTGGATCCAAAGCGCCTGGACGCCGAACTCGCCCGCGACAAGGCCTACCGGCGCCTTCCCGGGCTCGTGGACGAAACGGTCGCGGACAGGATCTATGAGGCACACCTGCCCGGCGTCCACCTCGAACCCACCCCCCACCGGGTCTACCCCCGCGGGCACCTGGCCGCGCACGTGGTCGGGCGCGTCCAGGCGGAGGGACGGGGACAGCTCGGCGTCGAGTACGCCCTCGACGAGTTCCTGCACGGACGCCCCACCGAGAGCCCCTCCACGGTGGCCCGCGGGACCACCTTGCTGCTGCGCGGGGCGCCGGACCCGGCCATGGCCGCCGGGCACAAGGTCGTGCTCACGATCGACTCGGCCATCCAGGCCATGGCGGAGGAGGCCATCGACACGCTGGTGCTCGAGCACCGGCCCGTGGGGGCCTCCATCGTGGTGCTCGACCCGACGAACGGCGAGATCCTGGCGCTGGCGAACCGTCCCACCTTCGACCCGAACCACCCGGTGCCCTCCCTCGCCCAGACACGCAATCTCGCCGTGCAGGCGGCCTACGAACCGGGCTCGACCATGAAGGCCATCACGGTGGCCGCCGCTTTGGAGATGGGGGCGATCCGTCCCGACGAGACCTTCTACTGCGAAAAAGGTCGCTGGCAGGCGACCAGCGAACACGTCATCCGCGACACGAAGCCTGCCGAGTGGCTGGACGTGACGAAGATCCTCGCCATGTCCTCGAACATCTGCACGGCGAAGATCTACGGTCGTATCGGAAAGCAGGCGCTGTACCGCTGGGTCCGCAAGTTCCACTTCGGTGAGCGCCCACCCGTACGGCTGCCGGGCGCCACCGCCGGCCTGCTCGACCCGTGGGAGAAGTGGTCGGACATTCAGGCGGCGAACATCTCCTTCGGGCAGGGCATGTCCGCCAGCCCCCTGCAGGTGGCGGCCGCCTTCGCCGCCCTCGCGGCGGACGGGGTCTACCGGGCCCCCCACGTGCTGCGGCACGTCGTGGACGCCAAGGGGAACGTGGTGTGGGCGCCGTCCATCGAACCGGAGCGCCTCGTCCGGCCGAGCACGGCCCGCACGGTGCTGCGGATGCTCGAGGCGGTGGTCGCGTCGAAGGTGGGCACCGGCAAGAACGCGCGCATCGAGGGCTACCGCGTGGCCGGCAAGACCTCCACGGCGCAAAAGGCGAGCCGCTTCGGAGGCTACGCCGAGGACCAGTACTACGCCTCGTTCGTGGGCGCCGTACCGGCCCGGGCCCCCCGCGTGGTCATCCTCGTGTCGGTCGATACGCCCGAGGGCAAGCACTACGGCAACGCCGTCGCCGCCCCCACCTTCGCGCGCCTCGGGGCCAGGATCCTGCGCTACCTCGCGGTCCCGCCCGAAGACGAGCGGGACGACTCGGACACGCCCGCCGGCGCCGCGTTCGACCCCGAGCGCCACGAGGTCGCCCTCGCCGCCGCGGTGGACACGGGCATGGAACCGGACCTGCCCGGCGCACGCGGCAAGCGCGTCCAGCTCGGCGTCCCCGACTTCCACGGCCTGTCGATGGCCGAGGCGCTCGAGCTCGCGGAGCGATCGGGCCTGCGCCTCGTCCCGAAGGGCACCGGCATCGCCGTCGCCCAGGACCCGCCGCCCGGCCCCACGCCCCCCGACGGGCGCGTGCGCGTGCTGTTCGAACCGCCGGCGTAGATCCTCGTCACGGGCCCCGGCCGGGCCCACCCTCCCTGCGGCACGCGGCCGGGACCACACACGACGGTTCCCCCCGTCGTCGCCCGCGACCGCGGCGCCCGGCGCGGCCCCCGGTATCCTGCACCGTCGGCGACCACGGCCACGGGTCGTCGTCGCCCACTACCGCGATGAACGGTGCGGTCCCTGGGCGCGCGCCAGGGCCGACGCCTGCCGGCCACGGGCAGACGACGCCCACCGCGGGTCGAGTTCGACGGCCCGTGCAAAATGCTCCCGGGCGCGGGCGAGGTCTTCGGGTCGGCCGCGCGCGTCGAGGGCGATGGCGCGGTAGGCGTGCGCCTCGGGCAGGTCCGGGTTCCGGTGCAGCGCCAGCTCGAACAGGCTGATCGCGTCGTTGAGCACGGCCGCGTCGAGGAACGCCCGGCCGAGCGCAATGGCCAGCCCGGCGTCCGTGGGGAACCGGTGCAAGGCCCGCGTGGCATGGAAGCGGGCGTCTTCGATCTCACCGCGGACCAGGTGGCCGCGCACGCGATCGAGGTAGGCCTGTCCGGGGTGGGCGAGCAGGTCGAGCCTCCGCAGGAGCTCCCGGCGGCACCCGTCGCACAGATCGTCCGGGGCGAAGTCGAGGCTCTCCGGCGTGCCATCCTGCCGCATCACGCAGGCCGGGTCGTCGTGGTGCCCCAGGCCGAGGGCGTGCCCCACCTCGTGCAGGACGAGCTTGCGGATCCGGTTCGCGGACGTCACGTCCGGGCGGCGAAAATCGTCCGTCACCCGTGCAAGCGACACGACCGCCACGCGGTCGGACAGCGACGCCAACCCGAAGACGTAGGGCCGCGTCCCCTCGTAGATGTCGAGCGGGGTCAGGTCCACCTCGACGAGGGCATCGGTTCGATCGACGAACAGGCGGTCGAGCAGGGCGCGCCCGTCCACCTGCCGGCGGCGGTCGTTCCAGGCCGCCCGCGCCGTCATCACGTCCCGCGCGGGCCCGATCTCGCAGCGCACGGGGTAGTGCTCGAGGATCGTGCGGCAGGCGTGCCGCAGGTGGGCCGGGCCGACGTGCCCAAGCGCCCGCACGACCACGAGGGGACGGTGGTCCGGGACCGTGACCCGGCGCGGCGCCGGGGGCTCGATCGACTGCGGCGCGACCGCGGGCGACGAACCTGCCGGGGCGGCCAGCGTGACTGCGGGAGCGAGCGCTGTCACGAACCAAAGCACGGCGCCGCGCACGAGCGACCCGAGCGCGAGGAGCGTGCCAGTGGTTCGACCCTCGTCCCGCACCAACCGATACTTTAGGTCAACGCCGCGCACCGGCCGGGGGCCGTCACACGCCGCCCGCCCCCACCAGGCGGCAAAGCCTCCTCCATGCCCAGACAGAGCGGTCCCCGCAGGGATGCGCCCACAGCGCACCCGCGCCGTGGTTCAATCTGCGCATCGTGCGCAACCAGCATCGACCGGCCCCGTCGCTCCGCGCCGTAGGACGCGGGATCGACGGTCGCCACGTCGCGAAAAGGACGGCCCCACACGCTCCGCACCGCACCGCGCCCCTGGGACCGTGGCTTGCTACGGTGCGCCGGCCATGACCTCGGCGCGACGGCACCGCGACTGGACGGTGGGCGAACTGCTCGACTGGACCCGCGGGCGCTTTGCCGCCGCGGGGATCGAGACCCCCCGCCTCGACGCCGAATTGCTCCTGGCGGAGGCCGCCGGCATGAGCCGGGTGGACCTGTACGTGCACCGGGACACCCTGGTGGACGAGCCCGCCCGGCGCCGCTTCCGCGAACTGGTGCAACGCCGTCTTCGGCGCGAGCCGGTGGCCTACATCCTTGGACGCAAGGAGTTCCATGCCCTGTCACTCGCGCTGGCGGTGGACGCACGCGTGCTCGTTCCGCGTCCGGAGACCGAGCTGCTCGTGGACTGGGTCCTCGAGGACTCCCCCGACGACCCGGAGCGACCACGGCGCGCCCTCGACGTCGGCACGGGCAGCGGCGCCATCGCCCTGGCCGTCGCCCGGGCGCGGCCGGGGTGGCAGGTGGTGGGGATCGATCCAAGCCCGCAGGCCCTCGCCGTCGCGCGCTCGAACGCCGAACGCCTCGACCTTCCGGTCACCTTCGCGCAGGGACGCGCTGCGGACCTCCCCGCAGTGACCGAGGCCTACGGGCCGTTCGACGTCCTGGTGGCGAACCTGCCCTACCTTACGACCGACGAGCTGCGCGACGCCGCCCCGGAGCTTTCTTTCGAGCCGATCGTTGCGCTCGACGCGGGCCCCGACGGCCTTGCGGTCTTCGACGAGCTGTGCGGGGCGCTTGCGCGCCTGCCCGCTCCTCCGGCCGCCGTCTACCTGGAGATCGGCGCCACACAGGCCGAGCCGGTGACCCAGCGGCTGCTCCGTGCCGACTATCGATCCGTCGAGCTGCGCCGGGACCTCGCGGGCCATCCCCGACTGCTTCGGGCGCGCGAGCCGTCCTCCGGGGACGGATCCGCCGGAAATTCGCCGGTCGCCGCCCCGGTTGCCTAGCCTGGAGGCGCCATGCCGTCGTCCCTGCGCCGTCGTCTCCTCCCCTTCTTGCTCGTGACCGCCTGCGCCACCGGCGACGGGATGGCCAGCAAGCTCCAGGATGCCTCGCGCGACTACAACCGCTACCTGCGCTGGGGTGACCAGGACCGCGCGGCCGCCTTCCTGCCCTCTGGCAGCCAGCAGGCGTTCATCGAGCAGCGCGAGGCGTTGGCCGACCGACTCTCGCTCGTGGAGTACGAGGTCACACGCATGACCCTCGACAAGCAGCACGGCACCGCGGTCTCGCGCGTCGAGCTCTCCTGGCACACGGACCGCGACCTGGTGGTACGCAAGACGACCCTCGAACAGACCTGGCAGTGGTTCGAGGGCCGCTGGATCCTGGTGGACGAGCGCCGCGTCGGCGGCACCCCGCTTGCGGGCTTCGTCGAACCCGGCGCCCCCCACCCCTACCTGCCCGGCATCGAGACCTTCCGCCGCACCCACGGCATCAAAACGGGCGAAGAAGACGCCAAGAAGCACCGCCGCGCCGCCCGCCCCCCACGTCAGCACGCCGGCTGACCTTCCCAGCGCTCCTTGCCTCCACCTCCGAGACCCCCGTTTCCCCCACCTCAGACGGCCCAAACCGTCGTCGGAATCGCTCCCCGCCCGGGCCCCTCGCCGGCCCGAAACGCCGTGCGGGTCCGCACACGTCCCACGGCATCCCGAGCATACCGCACCCGCATCACCTCCGCACCCGATGCCCGCGTCATCTCATCCATCCATCCAAGAGAGCTCACCTCCCGGTTGCTATGCTGGGACACCTTCCCGGCTGCACATATCCCGACCCGAACATTCGACCACGGCTCACCACCACTTTGGGATCCGGCCCCAGGAACACCCACTCGCGGAAGGGACGCTCCAAGTAGCCTCTCCGTCCCCACACCAAGAAATCTTGTTCCGGATCGTACGCCGGCTCCCACCTCGCATCCATTTCCGCCACCAGTACCTCCCCTTCCCCGTCTGGATCACGCAGATCAATTTGTGCCACACCTCTTCCACCACACGTGTACAGGAGCCGACCGGCTCTCGTACGCCAGGCAATTGGCACGCATCCACGCGCTTCAGCACCAAAACGAACTCGAATCGAACCTCCTTCGTCTACGTCGCAAACCGCGAACCGATCCACCTCCCCGTCCACGTAACACACCGCGCCTTCCAGGCACGGAACCAACGTCGCCTGTTTCCCTGCCCTTGCATACGACGCCAGCGCAGCCCGGCTGCATACTTGCCGTACCCGAGGCCGCTCCAACGGGGCGAGATACACCGTCTTGTCCGGCCCCGCGACATATGCCACGAGGTTCTTCTGTGCGATGTAAACCCCCTCCGAACCGCGCCATTTCCTGAGGACACGACGTTGTACCGGATCGATCTGAAACACCGTCGCTTCGTAACTATGATCACTCGAATCCTGTCCACTGCAAAGAACCGTTCCAGCCGGCCCCGGTCGCACACTATCGAACCCGAGGATGGGGAGCCATCTTGCATCCTGAATCTCCCCGGAGGCGAGATCCTCGAACGAAATCTCTCCAATAGAACCAGCGTAGATCAAACACCCCGCCAACGGAGGCGGAGGCGGTTCCCGGCAGCCACTTCCCACGCTGGCAAAAATGAGTGCCCAATACATTCTCGCTTTCCAATTGGAAACATCCATCAGCGCCCTCCGCAGAATCGATCGAACCACTTGCAAAAATAATATCGCCGGAGTGCTTCCTCCACGAAATCTTGGCAGTTAAGACCGAACAAGAAGTAAATCGGCCACTTTTTCTGAAGGTCTTCTACGATGGGGTACAATACCTCGTCGTCGTATTGCTTGGAGTCACAGGTATAGTCAGAAATGTCGTATTTCTCGTCCGGCACGATCTCGGGCCAGGACAGGAGGATCCCCTCCCGTGGAAAAAGACCAAAGTTCCTACCGTCTTCGAAGAAGATCTGCTCGTGATAAAGAGGGCCGATCATGAACGGCATGCCGTCCAACGGGCGCCGACACACACGCGCCAGCCCCCACGGATCGAACCCATTGACCGGGTCCCCCAGCACGTAGCCGTACAGGTTCGGGTCGCCGCCCGCGAAGCGCACCGGGTCCCTGCTCGTCCAGCGGCCCACCTCCGGCCAGTACTCCCGTAGCCCGAAGTGCACCAGGCCCGTGTCGCGGTCCCACAGGCCCCCGGCGTACCCGAACGGCTGAAAACCGGG
>Ga0256839_1002008_pt1 | contig 23568 bp, 26 predicted proteins | sample 354166metaG_FD_185968 | JGI IMG/M metagenome (GOLD analysis project Ga0256839, IMG submission 185968) | Hydrothermal vent microbial communities from Mid Atlantic Ridge, Atlantic Ocean - 354-166 | ecosystem: Environmental > Aquatic > Marine > Hydrothermal vents | place: Atlantic Ocean: Mid... | reverse complement strand
ACAACCCGTCCCCGGAGCAGAGCTTCTGTTCCTTATTGATGACCCTTCAACAGCAACAGCCGGCAACACAACCGCAGCAACCGGTACAGACGGCAAAGCCACAGTAAACATAAAAGGCAACACAGCAGGCGCCACCACAGTCAGAATCTCAGCCCCCGGGCTTGGGGAAGCGACAACCGGGATTTCAGTGGTACCGGACACGGACGGAGACGGAATACCCGATGACGGCGACGGCAGCGGCACAGCAGGAGACAACCGCTGCACGGGCGGCAACACCGCAAACTGCGACGACAACTGCCGCCTGACTTCAAACACGGGACAGCAGGACACGGACAACGACGGATACGGCAACATGTGCGACGCGGATTTGGACAACGACGGGTTTGTGGGCATCTTCGACTTCAACATCTTCAAGGCCGCCTGGTTGTCAAGTCCTTCGGATTCCAACTGGAATGCCGATGCCGACCTTGATTCCGATGATTTTGTGGGCATCTTCGACTTCAACATCTTCAAGGCCCGCTGGCTGACATCTGCGCCGTGGTACTGAAAACGTTTCCGCAATTATCCGTCAGGTACGGGGAAAAAACAACTGTGAGGGACGAGTAACTCAGCAAGCGACGGGGAAACCGTGAGACCGGAGCGCAGACGAAATCCGTCCCCGTCTCACGGAGAGACCCTACTCCCTTCCGAAGTCGTCATCGAAACGCACTATATCGTCCTCTTCAAGGTAATTGCCTATCTGGACTTCAATGATGTGCAGCGGAATTTTGCCGGGGTTCTCAAGGCGGTGCGGCGTGGTCTTGGGGACATAGGTCGACTGGTTTTCTTCAAGAAAGACGGTCTGGTCACCGTTCACAATCTTTGCAGTGCCATGAACCACTATCCAGTGTTCACTCCTGTGGTGATGCATCTGCAGGGACAGCTTGGCCCCCGGGTAGACAACAATCCGCTTTATCTTAGTATGCGCGTTTTCTTCAAGGATGGTGTATGTCCCCCACGGCCGGTAAACCTTTGTATGCGCCTTGTATTCCTTGCGCCCCTGTTTCTTCAGGTCGCTGACTATCGACTTGACGTTTTTGCTCTTGTTCAGGTCAGATACAAAGACAGTATCGGGCGTTTCCACCACCACAATATTATCAAGGTCATTCGCCACAATAAGCCGGTCGCCTCCCTTGATAAAGCAGTTCCTTGTATCTTTAAGGATAACATCGCCCTCCACCACATTGTTGTCTTCGTTTTTGGGCAGAAAATCATAGAGGGATTTCCAGGAGCCGATATCGCTCCACCCGAAATCCGAGGGGAGAACCGCGCCTTTTTTTGTTTTTTCCATTACGGCATAGTCAATTGATATGTCGGGCAGCCTGCTGTATTCTTTGCACGAAACGGATTTTCCCCCGGAGATTATTTTCTTCATCATCTTCAGCATCTCGGGCTCAAAAGACATGAATTCCCTCACCAGAACGGACGCCCTGAAGGCGAACATGCCGCTGTTCCAGAAGAAATTCCCCGCCCTGACATAATGACCGGCGGTCTTCTCATCCGGTTTTTCCACGAATCTTTTTATTGCAAGCGCGCTTTCTTTCAGCTTCCTGCCGCCCTCTATATATCCGTAGCCGGTCTCCGGGTAACCGGGTTTGACGCCGAAGGTCACTATGTAATTCATGCCTGCAAGCGACACCGCCTTTTTCAGACATTCATGGAACTCTTCGATGTCGCCGATTACATGGTCGGACGGGAAGACCACTATCACGGCGTCTTTTTCTTTCCTCAGGATGTCAAGGGTGGCGAGAAGAATGGCCGGCGCCGTATTGCGGCCGCACGGCTCGGTGATTATCTTTCCCTCCGACGGCACGCCTATCTCTTCAAGATGCCTTGCCACCTCGAAAAAATGCTCCTCTCCGCAGACGATTCTCATATTGCCTGCATCAAGAACGGGAGACAGCCTTTTGATGGTATTCTGAATCAACGAGTCGTCCCCTGCAAGGTTGACCAGTTGTTTTGGCAGGAGCTCCCTTGACACAGGCCACAGCCTCGAGCCGGTTCCCCCCGCAAGCAGGACGGAATATGTTTTAAGGTGTTTTCCGGACATGACAGACTAAACTCTCACCAGATATACAGGCATGATATCCCCACAGTAACATTTGAATATGCCTGCGGGCAGGAGAGTCCGGCGGAAAAGCTTTATCTGCGATACCTTCAGGACATATCCCCCACGGCATGTCGAAATCCCGTGGTTCGTGACCGTAAAAGACAAAGACCTGAAACGGACACGGTCAAGCCGCACGGAGGACGTCCTTCTTTCCCTTGTTTCCTGCAACAGAGACATATTTCCGATATCCCATCGCTTTATAAAGGTGTTACGTCAGACTCTCCCGCCCGCTTATACAAAATCCTCCTTCCAGTTGCATGAAATCACCCCCTGATTTCCGTCCAGCAGTCGGAATTCTCAATCTTCAGGGCCAGTATCTTGGACAGTTCCTGTTCCGATGTCGTACCGTCTTTGCTTATATTTTCAAGGAGACTCCGGGGAATCTCAAGCACGCACATTTTGTCCTTTTTTATCAACTGGAATTTGTACATAAACGTATTGAAGAAATAATAAACACGGAATATGATGATCGAATTATCGATCTCTCTTATCTTCTCCTCAACAATACGGTACGCAGGTACGTCATTCGCCGTTACGAGAGGATCGTCAGGATCGTCCATAATTACCCCCGTTTTCAATAATATCCGAATTCCATAAATACCGCCTGCGGGCAGGAGAGCCTGCCGGTTTATGCGACATTAAGGATAATTTTACAGCGATTAATGTTTTTTGTCACCTAAATTTTTGTTATCTTTATCCGTTCTATCTTTTTTCCGTCCATTTCGAGGATGAGAAACCTCAGATCATGATAACGGAGCTGTTCGCCGATCTTGGGGAGATGCCCGAAGAGCCCGAACAGGAAGCCGCCGATGGTGTGGAACTCTTCGCTTTTCAGCTCGACATTTATAAGCTCGTTAATTTCATCCAGCCCGGTCGAGCCTGATACGACAAAGGTTCTTTCATCAACGATCTCCACTTCCTTTTCAGCCTCTATCGCCTCGAACTCATCCTGTAATCCTCCTACTATCTCCTCCATTATATCCTCAAGCGTGATAAGGCCGGCCGTGCCGCCGTGTTCGTCCACGACAATCGCGATCTGGAATTTATTCTTCTGCATGTCGTCAAGCAGGGCCGTGACCATCTTGCTTTCAGGCACGTAATAGGCATCCCTCACAAAGCCCTTTATCGGCGTATTCATCGGAACCTCTTCGCGCGCCATTTTCCTCAGTATGTCTTTGACATATAAAACCCCAGTAATGTTGTCAACCGTCTCCCTGATGACCGGATAGCGGGAATAGCCTTCATCCGACACAAGGGAAAGCACGTCACTCACGGCGGCGCCTTCCGAGATGGCGACAATCTCGGTCCTCGGCACCATGGCCTCGGTAACCTTTTTGTCTCCGAACGCGAAGACATTATGGAGCATTTCCTTCTCTTCTTTCTCAAGCGTGCCCTCCTCTTCGCCGATCTTGATCATCGCCTTCATCTCTTCCTCTGTCAGGAGCTGCGGGGCCGGCCTGACCTCACCGCCGAAGAGCTGTATTATCGAGTTCGAAAGTTTGTTGAAGACCCATACGAGGGGTGATATCGCCCTGATATACAGCTCGATCGGCCTTGCCATCGCCAGTGATATGCTCTCCGCATGGGTAACGGCGAATGTCTTGGGCGCAAGCTCACCGAATATGACGGTTAGAAAGGTTATCGCAACCGTGGCAACTGCGACACCGATGTCTTCCCCGAAAATGCTTATCGCCAGCGCGGTGCCCACCGATGTTGCAAGTACCGTGAACAGGTTGCCGGACAGGATTACGGCGCTGAAGAGACGGTCGTGCTCGTCGCGTATCTTCTGGGCGATCTTTGCGTTCTTGTTGCCTTTCTCGACGAGATGCCTCAGCCTTATCCTGTTGAGGGAGATAAATGCTACTTCAGAACTTGAAAGTACGGCGATCAGGATGATACAGAGTATGATAATAAGAAAACTTATAGGGTCAGGGTCCATACGTTATTATGTGATTCTTGATATAATAGCATCCGCCACCCCTGATGTCGTTGCCGCTCCCGGGTCGTCCGGGGCGGGCTTCATATCATAAGTGACATCCTTGCCTTCCTCGATTACGGAGGCTATTGCATTATCAAGTCTGTCCGCCGCCTCGGTCTCGCCAAGATGCCTCAACATCATGACACCGCTGAGGATAACAGCCAGGGGATTGACCTTGTTGAGCCCCTTGTATTTCGGTGCGCTTCCGTGCGTGGCCTCGAATACGGCGTATTCATCGCCGATATTTGCGCCGGGAGCAAGCCCGAGTCCCCCCACCAGTCCTGCAGCAAGGTCGGAAACGATGTCGCCATAGAGATTCGGCAGCACAAGCACATCGTAAAGCCGGGGTTTCTGGACAAGCTGCATACACATATTATCAACGATTTTGTCCTCGAATTCAATATCAGGGTAGTTACCGGCCACTTCCCTTGCCACCTCAAGGAATAATCCGTCTGAAAACTTCATGATGTTTGCCTTGTGTACGGCGGTCACCTTGCGTCTCTTGTTTTTTCTCGCATATTCAAAGGCGGCACGCACTATCCGCTCTGTGCCGAAGACGGAAATGGGCTTTATGCTGATCCCGGAATCCTGCCGGATCGACCTGCCCGATATTTTCCGGACGGTATCGATAATCGCCCCTGCACCCTCGGAATCCTTCTGAAACTCTATGCCGGCATAAAGGTCCTCTGTATTCTCCCTGAAGATAACAAGGTCGATGCCGTCATATCTCGTCTTTGCGCCCTTATAGGTCTTGCACGGCCTGACACAACTGTACAGGTCCAGCGTCTGCCGCAGCGTTACGTTGACACTCCGGAAGCCTGTCCCCACAGGCGTTGTGACCGGGCCTTTAATGGCGATCCTGTTCCTCCTGATGGACTCGATCACCCTTTCCGGCAGCGGCGTGCCTTCCCGTTTATATACATCCTCTCCGGCATTCTGGATGTCCCACTCAAAGCCCACGCCTGTGGCCTCAAGCACCCTTCTTGCCGCTTCTGTAATCTCCGGCCCTGTACCGTCTCCCGGAATAAGTGTTATCCTGTACATTTTCCCCTTGGTTTTCACCCTACAGCGGCATAAAGCACCGCCCGTTTATGCAACATTAACCTTACAGTGGCATAAAAACATCGCCTGCGGGCTGTGGAGTCCGGCGGAAAAGCTTTATCTGCGATACATCTAGGACATATCCCGCACGGCATATTGCCGTCTTTTGCAATTTCACTCTCCGTTACGTCCTGCAACGGGGACATATTTTCAATGTCCCATCGCTTTATAAAGGTTTTACGCTGGACTCCACAGCCGGCTTATGCAACATTAAGGTTAACGTTAGGGCGGAAGTCTCAGCCCGGGGTTACCGTCAGTATTCTGGATACTATATCCGGATTTTCCGCTATGAATCTCAGCTCATCATCCGTAAGGGTCTTCTGTGTATGCAGGTTGGCATACTGGACCAGCTCCAGTATCCTCCTTGCCTCCTTGTCATCATGAAAATGTATGCCCAGGTCATCGTAGACATGCCTGAAACCCTTGATGCCCCCGTATTCGCCGGTCGTTATTATCCTGCCGGTCTGAACCAACTCCGGCTCGCCCCTGCCCACATCCTCAGGGTCATAAAGCTCGTAGTTGCGCCTGTCCTTGAGCGCGCCGTCCGCATGAATGCCGGATTCGTGGGCGAATGCATTGGCGCCCACCCCGACCTGTTTTATGGGGATGGGAATGTCGAATGCATACGATGCATACCGCGCGATCTTCCAGGATTTCCGCAGGTCCACCTTGTCGTCAAGGTGCATCTTGTCCTCGAATCCATGCGAATATTTAAGTGCAAGGATGATGGAAACGAGATCGCAGTTGCCCGCCCTTTCACCATAACCGTTGATCGTTGTGTTGATGTATGCATCGACCCCGCTCTCCACGGCCCCCTGGGCCCCGACAAGGGAAATGGCCTCGGCCATTCCAAGGTCGTTGTGACAGTGCATCTCCAGCGGAAACTGGGTAACCTCCGCAATTTTCTTTATTTTTTCATAAATCGTTATAGGATCGTCCGCCCCGAGCGTATCACAGTAGCGGAAACGGGCACCTCCGTTCTCCTTGGCGGCCAGGACAAACTCTATCAGCCTGCCGGTCTCCGTCCTTGACGCATCCTCTGCATTGACGCCGACCGTCTCCGCACCGAGGTCTTTCGCCACTTTCAGCGCCCCGACCATGGAATCCAGGATGTCCTTCCATGTCTTGCGGCCCTGGAATTTGCCGTCAATCATGATATCGGACGTGGATATCGAGATGTTCAGGTGTTTAATGTCAGGGCAGTTCCTGAATGTGAGTTCTATATCTTCAGGTACCGCCCTGCACCATCCTTCGAGGCGCAGGTTCTTTATGACTCCTCTTTTTGCAAGCTCGAGATTGGCGTTTATGTAGTTTATTTCATGCTTAAGAGTAGGGAACCCTATCTCGCTCTGGAATATCCCCATATCGTCCAGATAGATGTTGAGCATTGTTTTGGCAAGCTTGCTCAGCAGTATTCTGGATGTCTGCACACCGTCCCTGTTTGTTACGTCTATAAGATAGATATTTTTCATGGAAAATTATTTAACCATATTTCGGACATGATTTACAACCACAAAAAGCTGTTCACACCGGTCAACCACCCGGGAAACCCCCCAGGGTATCATGCCCATCTTCTGAAAAGGTCGTGCCCGAGACCTGAAGAATCAAGGAGTTTTCCGACAACAAAGTCCACAATATCATCTATGCTCTCCGGCCTCTGGTAAAAGGCCGGCACAGGCGGCGCTATCGTTGCGCCCATCCGGGCAAGCCTGAGCATATTCTCAAGATGTATTGCATTAAACGGCATCTCGCGGGGTGAAAGGATGAGTCTCCGGCCTTCTTTCAGCGCAACATCAGCCGCCCGTTCAATTAAATTGTTTGCATAACCGCCGGCAATCCCCGAGAGTGTCTTCATTGAACAGGGGACCACAAACATGCCGCCTGCCGGGAAAGAACCGCTCGAGATGGGCGCTGCAAGGTTATTCTCACTGAAATACCTGACCTTCCCCGAGGAGTAGTATTCCTGTATCTTCTTTTCCGTCTCTGATTCCGTGCCGCCGGTCCAGTCGACTCCGGTTTCCGTCTTCATGATAAAAAACGCCTGGCGGGAGACACAGAGATAGACCCTATCAACCGATTTAAGCAGTTCGCCGACAAGCCTGAGACCGTACACCGAGCCGCTGGCGCCTGAAATTGCAACAACAAAGGATTTCATTTACACATTTTAACACATATATTGGATTCCGGTTCTTACCGCATCATGATCATATTTCCGCATTATATACCTCACAGCGGCAAAAAAAATACCGCCCGGTGGCAGGAGGTTTTACGGGGAATCCCCCCGCCCGCTCATGCAACATTAATGTCTGCACCGTTCAAAGTGTGCGGTTGCAGGGGGCATCCTGCCGCATTCCATCACCACCAGGTTTCTCTCGCCCTGCCCGAACGGAAGCCGGAGCCTGCGGACTTCTTTTACGGAGTTCCCGAGATGAGTATCGGCCTCCAGTGTTTTCAGTTCGTCAAACACATTCGGCCCTTTGCCGGCGATAATCCTTCCGCCCTCCACGACATAGGGACATGCGGTCTCAAGAAAATCCCTCAGGGAGAACACGGCCCTTGTGACTATAACGTGGTACCGCCGTGCATGCTCTTTCCCGAGATGCTCCAGCCTGTCCGCCAGCACGATTATATCACCCATGTGCAGCATCCTGATTACATGACGGAGAAAAGCGGCCTTTTTACGCGCAGGCTCAATAAGCGCCACGTGAGTTCCGGGCCTGGCGATCTTAATGGGAATGCCGGGGAACCCCGCGCCTGTCCCTGCATCCGCCAGTCTTATTTTTTTCTCCGGGAGCGCTTTCAGGTAAAGCAGCGAATCAAGAAAGTGCCTGATAATTATGTCGCTGTCTGTTTTCAGTGCGGTAAGATTATGTACCCTGTTCCATTTTTTCAGCTCGCGGAGATGGGTCATAAAGGCCTGAACCTGATCTTCAGAGCAGGATACGTGTATCTCCCTCAGGCCTTTTCTCAGCAGTTCTTCTGCGTTCATGGGAAAGCGTATCAAAGGGCACGGCGTTTCATCAGGATAACAAGCCGGCTTACTTCACAGTGCCTACGTGGACTGCGGTGATACCGAGGCTCAGCTTGTAATATTCGACCTGCTCCAGCCCCGTCTCCTCCATAGTCCTGCTGAAATTATCCGGGGAGGGGAAATCGAGCATCGATAAAGGAAGGTATTTATAGGCGCCTTTTTTGCCTGACACCATCTCTCCGATAAAAGGGAGCGCCCTTGTTATGTAAAACCGGTAAAGCGGCCTGAAGAAACGGCTCTGGACACTTGTAAACTCCAGAATCACCACCTTCCCGCCGCTCTTCACCACCCTGGCCATCTCCCTGATGCCCCGCCTGTAATCCCGGACATTGCGTATGCCGAACGCAATGACAGAGCCGTCAAAGGTGTTGTCTTCAAAAGGCAGTGACGTGGCATCCGCAAAGCGGACATCTATCATGTCCGCGCAGCCTGCTTTTTTGACCTTCTCCCTTCCAAGCTCAAGCATACCCTCGCTGAAATCCACCCCGACCACCCTCGTGCCCGGAGGATGTCTCCTGATAATCTCCAGAGCAACATCACAGGTGCCAGTGGCCACATCGAGGAATACGGCATTTTCAACCCTTGGAAGCTGCCTGACGGCGAACCTCCTCCAGTAGCGGTCTATCCCCAGGCTCAATACACTGTTGAGCAGATCATACCGCGGCGCTATGGTTGAAAACATCGACTGTATCCGTTCGGGATCCTTAGCTGCTCTATCCATTTTGTTCAGCTTCACCTTACAGTACACCTTCCGGTGCAATTAAAACACCGCCCGTTTATGCAACATTAAGGTTCACAATGGTAATGAAGTTTAAAATATGCAGCATATCATGTCAATGCATGATCGGGATAGACCGTCACCGCCACGGGACCGCTTCGCTTATCGCGTAACAACATGTTAAAATACATTTGTGAATAAAATGAACACTGTTATACTGGCAGGAGTGGTCTTATCAGCAATCATTTCTCTTCCCGCGGCTTACGGACAGTCAGGGAGTCTGAACATAATTTACACGGGAAGCATGAACGGCAAACTCGAGCCCTGCGGCTGTTCCCCGAAGACCGATTACGGAGGTGTTGCAAGGCTTGCCGGCTATATCGCCCGCCACGGCAGGGAACTGTCTCCATACCTGCTGATTGATGCGGGCAATTTCACCGCACGGGATACACCCCAGGGAAGACTGCAGGCCGAGGCAATGCTGAGATCCTTCCGGATCATGAAATACGACGCGGTCGCATTGTTAAGTAATGAAAAGGCATTTGCAGAAGATTTCCTCCCTTCCCTGATCAGGAGGTATGATATTCCCGCTGTCTCTGATTCCCCTCCCTACGATACTTCCGTGTTGGTAAAAAAAGACGGCTTTGCTGTTAATATAAGTACCAACCCGAAGGATTACAGGAAAGACGCCCTCAACATATTTCTTACGGACATCCCGGTTTCCGGGTCCGCGGCGACTGGGAGCTGGGACATTATTATCAGCTCTTCAGGTGAAATACGGGAAAAGCCCCTGAAGACAAACGGAACCATCATCGTCTCAGGCTACCCGGAAGGGAAAAGACCGGGTCTCCTGAGGTTGCAGGTTGACGCAAAAGGCGATATAACCGATTTCAGACACGAATGGCTGCTGCTCGGCGGCGATAGCGAAGAAAACGCGGATGTGCGTAATGTTCTGGATGATTATGACTCCGGGGTTGCAGGCCTGTTGAAAGAGTCCGGAAAGCCGCCGGGAGGGACTGCTTACCTCGGTGTCGCCAAGTGTGCGGAGTGTCATCGGCCCTTTGTGGAAAGCTGGGGAAAAACCCGTCACGCCAGGGCGTTTGCAAGCCTTCAGCAGGCGGGCAAGGGGGCGGACCCCGAGTGCATCGCCTGCCACACTGTCGGCTTCGGGGAAAAGGGCGGATTTTATACGATTGAAACAACCCCGGAACTGGCAAATGTTCAGTGTGAAGAATGTCACGGCCCGGACAGGGAGCACATCGAGGATTTCTCCAGGCCTATGAAGCCTGTATCCGAGTCCGTGTGCCTGAAATGTCACAAAAAGGACAACAGCCCTGATTTTGATTATGAACGTTATCTGGAAAAAATCAGGCACTGAACGCTCCCGGATTGCTGACCGGGGACAGAATCACACCGGGAGTTGACATGCCGGCAAGGTGTTTTTTACCGGAAGGAGCTTTCAACCATGAAAACTGGCCTGTTCGTTTCTCTGATTATCGCGTTTATACTGTGTTCCGCATCATATCTGTACGCCGTGGCGGACACGGGTGGGAATGGCAATGAAAAATCCGCTGAAGATTTCTCAAGGTATACAGGAGAGATGGTTTTCGTCAAAGGGGGCTGTTACGAGATGGGATGCGGAAGCTGGTCGGGCGAATGCGGCAGGGATGAGAAGCCTGTCCATGAGGTCTGCGTGGATGATTTCTACATAGGCAAATACGAGGTGACCCAGAAACAGTGGAAAGCGCTGATGGGAGGAAACCCTTCTCACTTTAAAGACTGCGGAGACAACTGTCCCGTTGAAGGCGTAACATGGGATGACGCCAGGAAGTTCATAAGAAAGCTGAACAAGAAGACAGGTATGAATTTCCGCCTGCCCACGGAAGCGGAGTGGGAGTATGCCTGCAGGAGCGGCGGCAGGAAAGAAAAATTCTCCGGCGGCAACAACGCCGACGAAGTCGCGTGGTACCGCGACAATGCCGGAAGAAGGACCCATCCCGTGGGGCAAAAGAAACCGAACGGACTGGGCATATACGACATGTCGGGCAATGTACTGGAGTGGGTGAGGGACATCTATAATTCAAAGGCTTACAGGAAACATTCCCGCATGAATCCATTGTATAATGCCTCTGTTCTCGGCTGCCGTGTGCACCGCGGCGGCAGCTGGGTCACCAAGAAAGTGAAACTGCGCTGCACCAACCGCAGCGACTTTTCGCCGACACTCAGCGGCCCCGAGCTCGGGTTTCGCCTCGTCAGGAGCAAATAACTTCCCGCTCGTTACCACCGCTGAAGCACTGCGACACCGGGCCTGTGTATCGGCGGCAAAAAGCGTTTCCATCTTGACAACGGTGGTATGTCCTCTTATAATTTAAAAAAAATGACAGGAGGGTGGTTATGACAAAGGCGGATTTAGCCGACAAGCTTTATGAAAAAATCGGTCTTCCCAAAAAAGAGACGGCGGCCATCGTGGAGATACTCTTTGATTCAATGAAACATATCCTCTCTGAAGGAGAATCAATAAAGATAACCGGTTTCGGCACTTTTCTCGTGAGGAAAAAAAGCGCCCGTAAGGGCAGAAACCCCAAAACAGGAACGGAACTGGAGATTGAACAGAGGAGGGTTGTCACCTTTAAGCCGAGCCTGCAGTTTAAAGAACTTGTGGAAAAGGTGTAATTCCCAATGAGGTCTTCACCTCGTAAAAAAGCCAGGCCTGACAAACTCTTTTATAAAATCGGTGAAATCAGCGAGATTGCAAAAATCGAGCCTCATGTCTTAAGATACTGGGAATCGGAATTCCCGTTCCTCAACCCCAGGAAGAATAAAACAGGGCAGCGGATCTATACCAGAAAGGACCTGGAGCTTGTCCTTCAGATAAAAGATTTACTGTATAAAGAAAAATATACTATTGCAGGTGTGAGAAAGAAGCTCGGCCAGGGTCATAACAAGAAGAGGACTGTATCCATTCAGACTCTCCACGGTGTCAGGAAACGGCTGAAAGAGATCCTTGACACCCTGAAAAGCGAACCATAACCTTAATGCAGCAAAATCGGGCAGGTGAAATTGCCGGAACATCTTACAGGCAAACCGGAACAAATCGGATACGGGGCGTAGCGCAGTCTGGTTAGCGCACTCGCTTGGGGTGCGAGAGGTCGGCCGTTCAAATCGGCTCGCCCCGACCATTTCCATTTTCCGCCGGCAAGCCCGACAAGCTGCTATATCAGGCAGGCCGGCTGATTGCGGCAGGGGCAGGTGATTCTTCCTTTAATCCCCTCATTTCAGGTAAAATAGGTTTTATCATGCCATTGAACAGCGATGTTTCATACATGCTTGCATTTTTCGCAGGGGTGCTGTCTTTTCTTTCGCCCTGCGTATTGCCGCTGCTGCCTTCCTATGTCTCGTTCATAACAGGCGTGTCTTTTGAAGACCTCACAGGCAATGCCGACAGGGGGAGGGTGAAATTTCTCACAATAACAAACTCCCTTGTGTTTATCCTGGGATTTTCCTTTATCTTCACCCTCCTGGGCGCTTCGTCATCCGCGGCCGGGAGGTTTTTCTTTCAGTACCAGGATCTCATAAGGATAACGGGCGGCATACTGATCATAATTTTCGGTTTTTTTGTTGCGGGCTTTCTCAGGATAGATTTTCTCATGAGAGAAAAGAAGTTTCACATGAACTTCAAGCCCGCAGGATATATCGGGACATTCGCCGTGGGCATGACATTTGCCGTGGGATGGACCCCCTGCATAGGCCCGATACTCGGCTCCATACTCATGTATGCAGGCTCAACAGCATCGGTAAGCTACGGCGCCAAGCTCCTTGTGGTTTATTCCCTGGGACTCGGGATACCGTTCCTGCTCTCCTCCCTCGCACTTAATACGTTCCTGAGCCACTCCAGAAGGCTTCAGAGACACATGAAACCGATAATGGTCATAAGCGGCATACTCCTCATAATATTCGGCATTATGCTGCTTACAAACATGATAACGGTACTGGTGGGACTGTTTCCCAACTTTACCATTTTATAGGAAGTTGCAATGAGTGGAGTTCACCTTGATGTTGCATAAGCCGGGCGGTGGTGTTATGCCGCTGCGCTGCAAGGTTCATATTTCTTTCATATTTGAATATTATAATAGCGGCTGGATTTCTGCCTGTAATTTCTTTTAATGAATAGAAAAGGGCTTTATAAACAGTGCATGATGCCGGGAAAGATATTCTTTCTGATGCTTCTGATATTATTATCAGGTTTAAGCGCATCTCACGGCAGGGAAATAACACGGATGGAGCTTGAGGAGGTTACCGACCTCATCATGAGCCCTGGATGCGATTACATTTACACGCTCACAAACTGCCCCTCTCCCCAGGCGGAACAGATGAGGGAGCTTATAAAGGACAGGCTCAGGAAGGGTGAGAGTAAGGAGGAAATCCTCTCCTATTTTGAAAAAGTCTACGGAACGAAAATACTGGCCCAGCCCTCAAAAAAGGGGTTTTATTTTGTTGCATGGTGGTTTCCGTATTTTCTTCTGCTCGACATATTCATAGTGGTGGGTATTTTCCTGTTCCTGTGGCGCAGGAAAAATAAAAAAGAGGAGACCGACACCGCTATTGATCCCGATATGGAGACGATCCTTGAAGATGAAATACGCAAATTCAAGGAAAGAGGGTAGAAAGCGAATTTCATTATGAAACGTTTATTGAAGCTTTTTTTCTGGCTGCCGGTCGTAATCCTGATAGCAGCGGTTGTCATAGGGGCATTAAGCGGCCTTGAGAAGGGCCGGAAAAAACAGCCCCGCCCCTCCATAGGAGAGAAGGCGCGGGATTTCACGTTTCCCGACCTGGAGGGAAATCAGGTCTCACTGTCGGATTTCTACGGCAAGAAGGTCGTTTTCATAAATGTCTGGGCCACGTGGTGCCCCTCGTGCAGAAAAGAGCTGCCCACGCTCCAGAAACTGTATGAGAAGTTTGCAGGGGATGACTTTGAGGTCCTGGCTGTGAGCATAGATGCGGCCGGCAAAAAGGCCGTTGCACCGTATATGCGGAAACACGGCTACACATTCCCCGCGCTTCTTGACACCGCCGGTTCAATCCAGTTGCTTTACGGAACCACGGGAGTGCCGGAATCATTTATTATCGATAAAAAGGGCAGGGTCGCCTTTGTGGAAATCGGCCCCGGCGACTGGACCGAGCCTAAGAGACAGGATTTGATAAGAGGGCTGACGGAAGAACCAGACACGGTTGTGGAGGCCGGGACATGAACGCCAGGCGTAAGACCGTGATTTTTGCGGTGATTCTGATACTGTCTTCTTTCGTTTATCTCGTATTCCTCGGCATGAAGGAAGGCAGCATGTATTATCTGGAAGTCCGGGAGTTCTTCAACAGGCTCAATGAACTCGGCGGGCAGAAAGTCAGGATCAACGGGGCGATAGTCCCGGGCAGCGTCAATTATGACACCGGCAGCATGAAACTCTCTTTTTTATTAAAAGACAATGAGATGGAGAATTCCCCGCGGGTAAAGGTTGTGTATAAGGGGAGCCCCCCGGACCTCCTGGAGCAGGAAGGCGTTACGCTTGTGGCTGAAGGCTCTTATAACAGCAGGACAGGGGTTTTTGAGGCCAAGCAGCTCCTCGTGAAGTGCCCTTCAAAATATGAAAAGAAAGAGGAAGAAGAATGATAGATTTCGGAAAGTATTCCCTGCTCTTTTCCTTTATCCTCTCTATTCTTGTGCAGACAGGCCTGTCGGTCGGGATCAAAAAAAGGGACGGAAGGTTTGTCGACATGGCCTACCGGGGGGTGAAGGTGATATTCGTCTTTCTTACATTAGCCGTGGGCATCCTCATATACGCATTCATTACAAACGATTTCAGGATCGAGTACGTAGCATCATACTCCGAGAAAAGCCTTCCCGTTTTCTATAAAGTAACCGGGCTGTGGGCGGGACAGAAGGGCTCCCTCCTGTTCTGGACATGGCTTCTGTCGATTTTTGCATTCATAACCGTCAGGCGCGATGAAAACAAGCCCAATTCGGTGTTTCTTCCATACGTTCTCGTGTTTCTGAACCTGACAATGATGTTCTTTCTCGTGCTTGTGAGCTTCGTGACCCCCCCCTTCGAGATGCTGGCAAGATTCCCTGCCGACGGCAACGGCCTAAACCCCCTGCTGCAAAACCCGGGGATGGTCTTTCATCCGCCGACGCTATATCTCGGGTATGTGGGGTTCACCGTGCCGTTTGCCTTTGCCATGGCCGCACTTGTAATGGGAGACCTGGGGGACTGGTGGATAAAAAAGACAAGGGCATGGACACTGTTTTCATGGGTATTTCTGACCCTCGGCATCATCTTCGGCGGCTGGTGGGCCTACAAGGAGCTTGGATGGGGAGGGGTATGGGGCTGGGATCCTGTTGAGAATTCCTCGTTTATGCCGTGGCTGACCGCAACTGCGTTTCTTCATTCGGTGATAATCCAGGAAAGGCGCGGAATGCTCAAGATATGGAATCTCTCCCTGATCCTGCTGACCTTTGCATTAAGCATCTTCGGCACCTTTATTACAAGGAGCGGCATTATCTCCTCCGTCCATGCCTTCGGGCAGTCACCCGTGGGATATGTCTTTCTCGGGTTCCTGTTCATAATCCTTGCCGCGGGCATATATCTCATAAGGACAAGATACGAGAAATTAAGGGAGAAGAACCCGAGGATAGAGGCGTTTCTCTGCCGGGAAAGTTCCTTCCTGTACAATAATATAATCCTTGTGGGCATATGTTTTGCGACCTTCTGGGGAACGATATTTCCCCTCATATCAGAAGCCGTGAAAGGAGTGAAGATTTCAGTGGGTCCGCCTTTTTTCAACACGATCAACTCTCCCCTGTTCCTGTTGCTGCTGATCTTAATGGCGGTATGCCCGCTTCTCGGCTGGCGCAGGACCTCCACAAAGGGAATGCTGAAAAACTTCCTCATCCCGTTCTCCGTAATGGCGGTATCGCTGCCCCTGCTTTACATTGCCGGCATCAGGGAATTTATGCCCGTATTTTTCTTTTCCTTCTCGGTCTTTGTCATCGCCACGGTCGCGAGGGAGTTTTATCTCGGCACAAAGGCCGGGGTGAAAAACAGCGGCATGGGGTGGATGTCGTCGTTCATGAGTCTGGTCCTGAGAAACAGGAGACGATACGGAGGGTTTGTGGTACATGTCGGCATGGTGTTCATAATACTGGGCCTTGCAGGCTACGGATACTACCAGTACAAAGAGGATTTCAACCTGAAAAAAGGCCAGGAAATCACTGTAAAGCATTACCGCCTGAAATACATAGACCTGGCAAACTTTGAAAAGTGGAACTATGAGGCCGTGGGCTCTCTGATCGAGATATACAGATCAGGGAAGTTCGCCGGTATCCTGAGGCCCGAGAAGAGATTTTACAAAAAGCAGGAACCATCTACCGAAGTCGCTATTCTGCCCAGCCTGGCAGAGGACCTGTACCTTATCCTCGGAAGCTGGAACCCCGACGGTTCCATTACATTGACCGTTGTCATAAACCCGGTTATTTCATGGCTGTGGATAGGCACGGGCGTGGTGCTGTTCGGTACGGTCTGGGCGGTCCTGCCCAGGAGACGGAGAGATGATGAAGTCGATGTGCTGGAGAAAGACATTATTATTTATTTAAGGGGAACAGGAGCCGGATGATGCTTGTGATATTTTTTGTCCTGATGCTGGCCTTTCTTGCCTACATACTGCTGCCCCTTGCGCAGGACAGTTACTGGCCGTTTGTAAAGAGGGGGGCGCTTGCAGGGATACAGGGAGACAAAAAAGAAGGCCTGTGGGCAATATCGGATGTGGATTTCGAGTACGAGATGGGGAAACTGACCCGGGAGGACTATATATCCACAAGGGAATCCCTGAAGAAAGAGGCACTTCATGTGCTTGAGAGGGAAAGGGACCTTTCTGAGAGGATCGCGCTGAAGCCCGGAAAGGAGATTTCGGAAGGCCTTAAAAAGGATATCACCAGAGAGGTGTTGAGAATTTGCGGAAAAAAATTATCTTCATAATATTTTCAATCATATTGATGGCAGCCGATGCATTTGCCGTATCTCTAAAAGTAAGCGTAACGAACGCCACCAAGGACGAAACCCTGTCCGGCTACCCCTTTAAAATACTCTCCGTCGAGCAGGACAAGTACGGGGACATGAGGGTGTTGAAGACATATGAATTACATACCGGCCCGTCAGGGACATTCGAGGGGAACGTGGATGTCTCCCCGGGTGAAGCGGTCATGGGTGAAGTGAATTACAGGGGTGTGCCCTATCACTCCCGGCTTATACGCATAACGGAAGAACAGGAAGATTATACGATGAATTTCAGTGTATATGAAATAACCGACGACGCCCGGAACGTGGAGATAACCCAGAGGACCATGATGATCACGCCGCATGACGACAGGACGGTCATGGTATACGATACCATAACCATCAGGAACAACAGCAGGCTTACTTATGTGGGAAAGTACAACGACAAATTAAAGATAAACCAGGTGCTTTTCATTCCCCTTCCCGCCGGATATTCGCTGATTAACGTATGGGGGCTCGACCGGCGGGGGATATACACCCTTGTCGGCGGACTGGCGACGAAAAATGAAATCCTGCCCGGCGAAAGCTCCATATCCCTGAGCTATTTTGTCAGGAGTGATACGGGCGTATTCGACATGTCCATGCATATCGACGACAACGGCCCCCCGCTGAAAAGAATATCGCTCTTTTTCAAGAACAAGGAAAAGTGGAAGGTGAAATCCTCAAGCCTCCTGCACAAGGGAAAGAGAAAGTTTGAGGGAGGTGTATACGGCACTTACCACGTCTGGGAGGCCAGCGGATTGAGAGATATAAAATTCACCGTCCTGGCCCCTTCCCACAAAGGCTTTTTCAGCTTATGGCAGGTTTCCGTGTTTGCTGCCTTCATCGCAGCCGGCACAGGACTTTTTGTTATGAAGAAGAGGGTTTACAGGTGGAACCTTGTTCGGGAGAAAAAAAGGCTGGACGGGATACTCGAAAGACTCGGGAGCGAGGCGGATAAAGAGGATTTAAAGGGATACTACATGCCCTTCCGGAAGGTTCTGGAGGACAGGGCCAGGGAGATAGAGGAAAGGCTCGGGTCTTGAATATTATAGAACTGAGGGGGGTCAGGAAGCAGTACCACGCCAAGACGGCGCTGGGCGGAATCGATATGTATGTCCGCCGGGGAGAGTGCATTACACTCTTCGGCCCCAACGGCGCGGGCAAAACAACCCTGCTCAAGATAATATCAGGCATAATGTCCCCCACCGAGGGCAGACTCCTCTACAATGACAAACCATATTCTGAAAGCGATATAAAAAAAGACGCATTCTATCTCGGGCACAGGACATCCCTCTATACCGCCCTCACGGTGATGGAAAATATGGACTTTATCCGCAGGCTCTTTTCACTTAACCACAGGAGGCAGGTAGAGGATATTTTAAGGGGTCACGGGCTCTGGGAGAGGAGAAACGACCCTGTAAACGAACTCTCACAGGGAATGAAGAGACGGCTTGCCCTTGCAAAAGGATTCATCATGAGCCCTGAAATCTTCATCCTTGATGAGCCGTTCACCGGCCTTGACCACCGCTGGAGGTCCGCCATCCTTGCAAAGATAAACGACATAAAGAAGCAGGGCAAATCCGTGCTTATCTCGACCCACCTCGTGGAGGAGGGCCACAGGCTTGCAGACCGGGTGGCCTTCCTTCACAGGGGGAGGTTCCTGTTCATCAGAGACAGGGAAGAAGTGGACACGGCGGAGATTTACGGACTGTTTGATTCCATGGGAGAGCTTGCGGGATGAAATTCATGGGAAGCGCTATAGCCATCCTGAGAAAAGATATACTCCTTGAGCTGCGAGGGAAGGAGTCCCTGAGCCTCATGCTCTTTCTCTCCCTGCTGCTGCTTGTCATATTCAATTTCGCCCTTGACACCGGCAAAGAGAACGTCTCTTCGCTGGCACCGGGGATACTGTGGGTGGTCTTTACATTCTCGGGGATTCTGGGCATGGGCAGGACATCAATGGCTGAGAGGGACGAAGACGCATACCTGAGCATAGTCTTCTCCCCTGCATCAGCGGAGAGCTTCTATATCGGGAAGGTATTGAGCAACCTTCTCTTTCTTGTAATAATGGAGATGTTCACCCTGCTGTTCTTTGCGATCCTGTATGATTTCGAAAAGATCATAGGCATGCTGCCGCAACTGCTTCCGGGGCTCCTGCTGGGGACCCTGGGGTTTTCACTTGTGGGCACGCTCTTCTCCTTTCTGACAACCGCATCAAGGTACGGTGAGGTGCTGTTGCCTTTCCTGTACCTGCCGGTGGTGGTGCCTATCATACTCGGCGGGGTCTCCTCCATGGATATAATATTAAACGGAAAGGCCGGCGGAGCCGGGAAATGGATACAGATAATGGCTGTTTTCGATGTCCTTTATTTCGCCGTCTCCCTGCTGCTGTTCAGGTATATAATAGAGGAGTAGAACAACATGAAGACAAACAGAACCATAAGTATACTTTTCTTTCTGCTGATGGTCATGATGCCCCTGAATCTCTACCTCATATTCAAAGTGGCGCCGACCGAAAGGATAATGGGCGACGTCCAGAGGATATTCTACCTGCACGTCTCTCTCGCCTCGGGAGCATTCCTGGCGTTTACGTGCACATTCGTCTCAAGCATACTGTTTTTATGGAAGAAAAACCTCGTATGGGACAGCGCCGCAAGCGCCGCCGCCGAGACCGGGCTGCTTTTTGCGACCCTTGTCCTCGTGACAGGCTCCCTGTGGGCAAGGCCCATCTGGAATGTCTGGTGGACATGGGACCCGAGGCTGCTCACCGTGCTCATTCTCTGGTTCATCTATGTCGGGTATTTTCTCCTGAGGGGGGGCATAGCCGACAGGTTCAAAAAGGCTCAGTACTCGGCTGTCATAGGAATAATCGGCTACATAGACATCCCGGTAATCAGGTATGCGACGAAATGGTGGAAATCCATACATCCCCTTCTTTCGAGGGAAGGCGGCGGGCTTAATCCCGTGATGAAAAACGTGATGTTCTTCAGCCTGGCTACATTCCTTGTGCTTACCGTATTCCTGTTCCTCTTCAGGTTCAGGCTGGCAAGGATAGAGGAAAGATTGCAGAAACTGAAAAAACTGACGGAGGATTAACAATGGAAAACTGGGGTTATCTCGTGGGGGCATATACGGTTGCGTGGCTCGGAGTATCCTTCTACCTGTATGTCAACGCGAAAAAGCAGAAGGCGATAGAGGAGCGGCTTTCTGATATAGAGACCCTGCTGAAGGACAGGGGATAAACGGCGCTACAGCACAACCGTCCACCGGGATCGAGATGCTCCGGTGAATTCCCTCCAACGCCGTATGAATTCAGGTGCCGCATTATTACGAAGGGAAATTCTGCAATGCCGTAAGACACGGGCAGGGCGTTCCAGCGGTGCCATAGATTATAACAGGCATTGGGCCATAGATGAAATCCGCTTGTCCGATCGTCAAAAATGTGATATACTTTTTTGTATCAAGGCTCTTTAAAGATGTGTAATCCAGGAATTCACGTAACGATGTTCCTGTATCACGGCAATATACCCATAATACAACACGCCGTAGAATATCGAATCGATCATATACAGCACGGCATGGCCCTGCAGCAACCTGACATAAGGCGGACAGGTGATGCCCCGCACACGTAAAAGAACAATATTGCAACTGATGTTCTTACTTCTGCTTACCAGTTTTATTGCCGCTTGTGCTTCAACCACTCCACTTCCGGCAAATATCACATTCTTTGAACCTTCACCCCGCATCTCTCCCAAACTGGCTGCTTTCCTGGGAATATGGGAAGGCAGGTGGGCTCAATCACAGGACGTCATCATAGTTGTTGAAAGGATAGGCAATGACTATGCTGAAGTTATATTCAGTGTGGGCTTGCTCAATGCTGCCGGGATAATACCGGAAGATATCTTTTACTATGTAAGGGCCGACGTAATAAGTGACTCAGCCATCGGATGGAACACCGCCAATGGCAACAGGTTTATATTCGAGATGCGGGATGGATTTAATAAAATCAGGGGGCATTTTATTGAAAGCTCAACAGGAGCTGAAATCACTACGGACATGAAGCGGGCCAATGCTGCGGAATTCCCCGGCCTGAAAATTCACAGATACCCCTATATTGAATATATTCATCCTCTGAAAGGCAAAATGGAGTTTGTCCGGGATAATAATTTCTGCCTGAGGAAAGCTGCAAAACAAAGCATATTATTAGCGTATGATGTCAGGAGATACAAAATGTGGGAGGAAGTGGACCGTTGCCTGCGTGATGACTTCGGATGGACGCCGCTGGAGAAAGGTTTCCGACCAGACAGACCGGCGCTTGACAGCGAAGTTGAATGAACCTTAACCTTAATGTTGCATAAGCCGGCATTTTTATGCCGCTGTGCTGTAAGGTAAAGATGGCTGAAAGAGATAAGGCCGCAAGAATCATAAAAAAGACCAACATAGGGGAACTCGTCGGGGATTTATCGGGAGAATATACTGTATTTATCCCCTTGGCGGATGAAGAGGGCGTATCCTTTCAAAAGTTCAGCGGGCAAGCCCTTGCCTTAACAGGGTATTCCAACTCCTACCTGCCGCCCGCCAAGTGTTTTCTGTTCCCGCCGGTATGGAAGAAATTTATTCCCTGCAATATTGAATATATGGAAGATCAAGGGGAGAACAAGGCAATATTCGGGGTCAGGCCCTGCGATGCCCAGAGCATTACACTGCTGGACAAGGCACTGCACGACAATGAATTCTACAGAAATAAACGGAGGAGGCTTCTTATAATCGTCACAGGGTGCAACTTTCCGCTTGATACCTGTTTTTGTACTTCCGTGAAAGGCGGGCCGTTTTCCGTGGAAGGCGCCGATATATTCATAACCGACATGGGTGATGACCTGCTTGTGGAGGATATAAGCGGGAAAGGGGCGAAGTTCCTTGCAGATATCTTTAACGCCGCTTCCCGCGATATGGACAGGAGAGAAGAGATCGCGAGGAAATCACATGCAATGATCAAAGGAACTCTCCGGTTAGACGGTCTGCCTGAAAAGCTGGAAAAGACGGACAAGACTCTTGAAAGGAACGGTGTCTGGCGGAAACTCTCTGAAGGTTGCTCGGACTGCGGCCTGTGCACGTCCATATGTCCGACGTGCCACTGCTGTTTTGTATTGGACGACATAATGGATATGGTGATTGAAGAAACAGGGCCAAAAACCGCAGAAGACTGGGATCCGTGCATGTTTAATATCTTCATGTCCGCAGGCCTCACCGGCCCGCCTCCCAAAGGGCATCAGAGACTGCAGAGGAGAATCATGGATAAATTCTGTCACGCCGCGAAAACACTCGGTCAGCCGTTCTGCGTCGGCTGCGGCAGGTGCATTATAAACTGCAAAGAACAATTAAACCTCATTGAAACACTAAACGCACTGACATAGCCTCCTGTTCTTTTAACTGTACCTTGCAGCGGCATGAAAACCCCGCATCTTCAATATACCCTAAAGTTACCGATTGTTCAAGCAGCGATTCACGGCAAACCTCAATGTTGCGCAGGCTCAATGGAGCGACGGGACGGTCTTCTGTTATAATTGTCTGCACAGTGAATTGCAATATGCGACCGTCTGAAACGCCGGCATCTTCATGCCGCTGTAAGGCATATCGGGGAAGAGGTGGGGTGAGTGTTCAGGACATTAAAGGCAAGGATGCTCCTGTTAATCGTCGCGCTGGTGGTTTTTACATCCGCCACATTCATGCTTCTTGCCAGAAAAGAAGTTATAAATGCAATGTTCAACGCGGAAGAGGAGTCGGCAAGGAATGTCCTGAAACTTGTAATGCTCCAGATAGAGAACGAATATAACGACCTTCTCTATTACCGGAAGTCATCCCTTGAACTCCACAAAAAGCAACTGAAAGACATAATAACCCTCCAGGAAGCGGCCATACGCAAGGTATACGAACGTGTAAAACAGGGAGCGCAGGGAGGACATCCCCCTGCTGGCCGAACACTTTATGGGGCAGTTCGGAAAGTCCCTGGGGAAAAGATTGCGCGGCCTGTCGCAGAAGGCCATGGATGTACTGATGAACTACGACTGGCCCGGCAATATCCGCGAACTGAAAAACTGCCTTGAAAGGGCCGCCATCCTGATTGAAGATGAACTGATCCGTCCGGAACACCTCATTATAAGAGACGTGAGTTCAGTTGCGGCGGGGGATGCGGTGAACATCACCATTCCCGTGAATGAATTTACCCTTGACGGCGTTATAGACAGGGCGCTTGAGACGGCCCTCAGGCTCTGCAACAACAACAAGAGCCGCGCAGCGGAGCTGCTTCACATAGGCCGGAAGATGTTCTACCGCAGGAAAAGCAAGTAGTGATCCCTGAAAGGGGTCCTGAACATGCCGTCCGGGAATAGCGCTCAACCGTGCTGCTCTTTTCCACACATCTGAATCTTCCAACTTCATTCTGCTCCCTGACAACTGTTCCCTGCACCCCGTGATTTGTCTGCTATATGCATCGGTATCTAT
>Ga0256839_1002007_pt1 | contig 23581 bp, 18 predicted proteins | sample 354166metaG_FD_185968 | JGI IMG/M metagenome (GOLD analysis project Ga0256839, IMG submission 185968) | Hydrothermal vent microbial communities from Mid Atlantic Ridge, Atlantic Ocean - 354-166 | ecosystem: Environmental > Aquatic > Marine > Hydrothermal vents | place: Atlantic Ocean: Mid... | reverse complement strand
CTGGAACTCGTCCACCAGCAGGTGACGGAAGCGGTCGCGGTAGTGCGCCAGCAGCGAGGGGTTCTCGCGCCACAGCTCGTGGGCCCGCAGCAGCAGCTCGGCGAAGTCCACCAGGCCGGCACGGCGGCAGGCGGCCTCGTAGGCCTCGTAGATCCCGATCATGTGGCGCAGCCAGGGATCGCCGTCGTGGGACAGGTGGTGCGGCCGCAGGCCCTCGTCCTTGCGCGCGTTGATGAACCACTGGGCGTCCCGCGCCGGCCACTGGTTGTCGTCCAGGCCCAGCTCCCGGATCACCCGCCGCACCGCGCGCTGCTGGTCCTCGGCATCGAGGATCTGGAAATCCTGCGGCAGGCCGGCCTCCTGCCAGTGGGCCCGCAGCAGGCGGTGGGCGATGCCGTGGAAGGTGCCCACCCACAGGGCGCCGGCGGGCCGGCCCAGCAGGCGCTCGATGCGCCCGCGCATCTCGCCCGCGGCCTTGTTGGTGAAGGTCACCGCCAGCACCCCCCACGGCGAGACCCCCTCGGCCTCCAGCAGCCAGGCGATGCGGTGCACCAGCACCCGGGTCTTGCCCGAGCCCGCGCCGGCCAGCACCAGCACGTGGCCGGGCGGGGCGCACACGGCGTGGCGCTGGGCCTCGTTGAGGGGATCGAGAATGTGCGAGACGTCCATCACCCGATCGTATCAGACCGGACCTGCGCCCGGGTGCAACCGGCGCCGGGGACGATATACTGTGTGACCTCATCGAACGGGATGGATCGATGACCCGACCCACGGCCGATTCCCTGGAACACCTGCGCCGCCGCTACCGCCGCGAGCTGGGGGAGAAGTGCACCCGGGCCCGCCACCTGTGGGCCTCGGCGCAGGCGGGGGACCCCGGCGCCCTGGCCGAGCTGGTCCGCCACTGCCACCGGCTGGCGGGCAGCGGCACCACCTTCGGCCTGCCGGCGGTGACCGACGGCGCACGCGCGCTGGAGATGCTGCTCAAGCCCCTGGCCGGCCCCGGGGCCCCGCCGGTGACGGCGGTGGCCGCCGAGGCCGAACGGCTGCTGGAGGCGCTGGAGGCCGCCGCCGCCGGCGACACCCCGGCGGCGGAGGGGCCGCGGGTGTGGCTGGTGGGCGAGGCCGGCGCGGCCCTGGCCGAGGACCTGGCACCGTACCGCCTGGTGCTGGAGCGGCTGCCGGAGCCCGAGGCGGCGGCCGGCAGCGCCCCCGTGCCCGACGCCCTGGTGGTGTGCGCGGCCGACGGGGTGAGCGCGGCCGACCTGGTGCGGCGGGCCCGGCGCCAGCTCGGGCACGAGGTGCCGGCGGTCATCGTCGCCGGCGGCGGCGGGCTGGCCGACCGGCTCGCCGCCTGGCGCTGCGGGGCCGAGGTGTTTCTCCACGCGCCGGCGGCGGCCGCGGAGGTGATGGATGCCCTGGGCCGGCTGCTGCAAAGCGGCGACCTGCGCGACGCGCCGCTGCTGCTGGTGGGCACCGATGCCGCCCTGCGCCAGGCGGTGGCCGCCGCCCTGGCCCCCCTGGGCGTGCAGCTGTCCCTGGCCAGGGGCGCCGAGGAGGCGCTGGCGGCCATCGCCGCCCAGCCGCCGGAGCTCATCCTCATGGAGACCCGGCTGCCCGGATGCAGCGGCCCCGAGCTGGCGGCCCTCATCCGCCAGGACCCGGCCCTGCTGGGCGTACCCATCGTGCTGCTGGCGGGGCAGGACGGGGCGCCGCCCCCCGGCACCTGGGCCCTGCCCCACGACACCGACGGCTTCATGGCCGGCGCCCTCGAGCCGGAGCTGCTGGCCGAAGAGGTCACCCGGCGCCTGCGCCGCTACCGGGGCCTGCGCACGCAGATGCTGCACGACAACCTCACGGGCGTGCTCAACCACAGCGCCATCCGCCAGCGCCTGGAAGTGGAGGCCAGCCGCCTGGGCCGGGACGGCGGGCGGCTGGTGTACGCCCTGCTGGACCTGGACCACTTCCGCGCCGTCAACGAGGCCCACGGCCACGCCGCCGGCGACCGGGTCCTGCGCGCCCTGGCCCGGATGCTGGTGCACCGCCTGCGGCGCATGGACGCCGTGGGCCGCTACGGCGGCGAGGAGTTCGCCGTGGTCCTGCCCGGCACCTCGGCCGCCGAGGCCATGGGCGTGCTGGACGGCCTGCGGCGCGACTTCTCCCGCCTGGTCCACGTCCACGAAGGCCGGTCCTTCTCCTCCAGCTTCAGCGCCGGCCTGGCCGAGGCGCCACCGTTCTCCGGGGCCGCCGAGCTGGAGGCCGCGGCCCACCGCGCCCTCCACGCCGCCAAGCAGGCCGGCCGCAACCAGCTCTGCATCGCCAGCCCTCCTGCCTGACCGATCATGAACCCCGCCGTGCCGGCCGTCCTGCAGCTGTCCTGCCTGGTGCTTCTCGGCCTGGCAGCCCTCGCCTCGCACGCCGCCGGCACCCCGCGCACCCTCGTCCTGGGCGAAGGCCAAGAGATCCCGGTGGAGGTACACCCGGCCAGCGGGGAGGGCGAGATCCTCGTCTGGCTGCCGTCGGAGCACGGCCTGCCCGATCCCCTGCGCCGGCTGGCCGGGGGCATCGCCGCCGCCGGCCTGGAGGTCTGGCTGGCGGACCTGCTGGCGGCCAACTTCCTGCCCGTCCAGGCCAGCAGCCTGGACGCCGTTCCGCCGCAGCAGGTGGCCCGGCTCATCGAGGCCGTCATCCGCCGGCGGCCCGGGCGCAGGCTGTACCTGGTGGCCTCGGGCCGCGGCGCCATCGTGGCCCTGCGCGGGGCCCGGGCGTGGCAGGCGGCCCACCCCGGCCAGGCCGCCCTGGCCGGGGCCATCCTGCTCCATCCCAACCTCTACGTGGAGACGCCGGAACCCGGCCGCGAGGCCCGGTACCTGCCCATCGCCGGGGCCACCTCGCTGCCGGTGTTCGTGCTGCAGCCGGCCCGCTCGCCCTGGCGCTGGCGCCTGGACACCCTGGCCAGGACCCTGGGCCGCGGCGGGGCCCCGGTGTACGTGCGCCGCCTGCCCGAGGTGCGCGACCGCTTCCACTTCCGGCCCGACGCCACCGCCATGGAGACCGCCACCGCCGCGGGACTGCCCCGCGTGCTGCTCCACGCGGCACGGCTGCTGGCCACCCATCCCGGCCCCCATGCCGCCGCCCCCCTGGCGGGGACCGGCCGCAGCGGGCGCCTCAAGAAGGCGGCCCGCCTGCGCAGCCTCGCGGCGGCCGCGCCGCCGGCGCTGCGCCTGCCGCGCCTGGGCGGCGGCGAGGTGGACCTGGCCTCGTTCAAGGGCCGGGTGGTGCTGGTCAACTTCTGGGCCTCGTGGTGCCCGCCCTGCGTGCACGAGATGCCGTCCATGGAACGGCTGCGCCGGCGCCTGGCGGAGCGGCCCTTCACCATCCTGGCGGTGAACATGGCCGAGGACGGGAACACCATCCGCCGGTTCCTCGACCACAAGGTCCAGGTGGACTTCACCATCCTCATGGACCGCGACGGCCAGGCGCTGCGCCGGTGGAAGGTCTTCGCCTTCCCCACCAGTTACGTGGTGGACAAGCAGGGCCGGCTGCGCTACGGCCTGTTCGGGGCCATCGACTGGGAGCGCGAGGACGTGGTGGCCGCCATCGAGGCCCTGCTGGCGGAATGACCCGCCGCGGCTCCCGTGACACAATGGAGGCCCGTACCGGAGGCCCGAGATGACCGCCACCCGCCCGTCCTTCGCCCGCCGTGCCCAGCGCTACCTGCTGGCCGGCGTGCTGACCCTGGTCCCCCTGTGGGTCACCTGGATCGTGTTCGAGTTCATCTTCCGCCAGCTCTCGCGCCTGGGCATGCCGTGGGTGCGGGCGCTGGCCCGCGCGCTGGAGGCCAACTATCCCGGCCTGGCACAGTGGATGGTGGCGCCGTGGTTCCAGACCGTCCTCGCGGTGCTGGTGACCCTGGTGGCCCTCTACCTCCTGGGCTGGGCCACCAGCCGCGTGGTGGGCCGGCGCGTGCTGGGGCTGGTGGAGCGGCTGCTGCACACCATCCCCATGGTCCAGACCATCTACGGGGGCGTGAAGAAGCTCATCGGCGCCCTGCAGCAGAAGCCCGACGGCGTCCAGCGCGTGGTGCTCATCGACTTTCCCTCGCCCGAGCTCAAGACCGTGGGTTTCGTCACCCGCATCCTGCGCGATCGCACCACCGGCCAGGAGCTGGCCGCGGTGTACGTCCCCACCACGCCCAACCCCACCTCGGGCTATCTCGAGATCGTGCCGGTGGAACGGCTGGTCTCCACCGACTGGACCTTCGACGAGGCCATGACCTTCATCATCTCCGGCGGCGCCGTGGCGCCGGAGCACATCGACTACCAGCGAAAGGGGTAACCCAGGCCGACAGGCACGTGTGGCGCCGGCGAGAAACCGCCCTCCGGTGACATGGTGACAGGCAGCGGGAGCAGTCCCGACGGACGGGGTGACCTCCCGGCCTACGGTCCCGGCGGTTGCAGGGTCACGCCACCGCCTTCAATGGTGATGGTGGTGAACCTCACGTGCGGGGCATCGGGCACCGGCTGCAGCCGTCCGTGCACCGGCAGCACCTGGGCCGCCGTCGGGATACCGATGGCCACGGTGTGTTTGCCCAGCAGACCGGAGGCCCAGGTGATGGCCAGTTTTCCCCGGTCCTGCGTCCACACGGCAAAACCCGGCCAGTAAGGAAAGCCGCCCGCGAGCTGCGCATGGCCCAGCGTGGCCAGCTCACGCTGCGTCGGCACGCGCCACTCCGCCGACCCGCAAACACGGTGACGGCGCAACCAGGCGATGTAGGCCTCGACGCTGCAGGCCACGCGCCCGCAATGGCCATCGGCGTCCCGCGAATACTGGAAACGCAGGTCCTTGTCGTTCGGCCCGTCGCTGTCATCCTTGATGGCCCAGGTCAGCCCGCTCATCTCGTCGCGCACGCATGCCCAGGGTCGATCGGCGTAAGCACCAGCCTGCTGCTTCAGCGGCCGGCCCGAGGCATCCAGGCGCACGAGCAATTGGCCGCGGCGCCAACGTGCCAGGCGCTCGGCGGCGCGTTGCTCTTGCACGAGGCGCTGCCGCGCCGCCTCGCGGGCAGCGGGAGAGAGATGGAGCCCCGGTTGCTCGAGGAGCCACATCGCCAGCCCATGGTCACCCCGCGCACGGGCCAGGGCCAGGATATCGCGGCCCCGGCGGTCGGTGAGCCGGGGGTTGGCACCCCGTGCCAGCAGCGATTCGGCACAGGCCTGCCGGCCTCGCGCCACGGCGGCCAGCAGCGCGGAGCGCCCGGCGACGCGGGCGTCGATGGCAGCACCCTGATCCAGCAGCGGTCCGATGAGGTCACAGTGACCGGCGGCGGCGGCGGCCGTGAGCGGCGAGTCCTGCGCACCGGCAAGGTTGGGATCGGCGCCCCGGGCCAGGAGCCACCGGAGGGTGTCCGCCCGGCCGGCCGCCGCGGCGCCGATCAAGGCCGTGCGCCCCAGGTGGAGGGTATCGATGTCCAGCCCCGCCGCGATGAAGGAATCGAGCAACGGTTTGGCCCCGACCCGCGCGGCCAGCAACCACGCCTCCCGCACGGCCGCGTCGCCGGGACCGAGTCGCGCCAGGGACAACGCCAGCAATTCCTCGTCCCGCGTACCGATGGCGCTGGCGAGGACCCGCCGCCAGAACCTGCGATCCGCGGCCGAGGAGCGGCCGTCACCGGCCCGCGCGCGATAGCGCGCGGCCTCGCGCAGGTCCGGCGTCAAACCCAGCTTGCCCAGTTCGTAGGCCTCGGCGAGATGATCCATGGCCGCCCTGTCGCCGGCTTCAACCGCCAGCCCGTACCATTCCAGGGCCCGGGAAGGATCCTCGGGCAGCCCACGGCGACCATGCTCCAGGGCCGTGGCCACCTCGGCGTACAGCCGGCGCAGGCCACGGTCGGCCGCCCGCCGGAGTCCGGACAACGCCGCGTCGGTCCGGCCCGCCCGCGCATGGGCCCATCCCCGGGCACGCAGCGCCAGCGGATGCCCCTGATCGGCGGCGGCGTCGAGCCACTTGCGCCGCAGCTCGTCCCGCTGTTTTCCGGTGGCATCGGGATAGTACCGGTCGGTGTGCGCGGCGAGCTCGAACTGCGCCAGCACCATGCCCTGCCCGGCCAGGGCGATGACCGTCCCGATCCCGCGGCGTTGGCGCCGCAAATCATCCCCGCGCGGCACGCGGCTCTGCAAACCCAGGAGAAATCGCGCCAGCGAGTCACCGGCCTCGGCGTGGCGGCGGAGCCAGCGCCGTTCAGGATCACCCCGGCCGCGGAACTCGTTGGCCAAGGCCTGGGCAGCGGCCGGATCGTACAGGGGCGAACGGGCATCGGCATACAACTGCAAGCGGCGGTAGGTCGCCGCCACCAGGCGGCCGGCCTTGCGGTACGAGGCATCGGCCCGCGCCAGGGCCTCATCCCGCGGACGCCCGGTCTCGGCCAGCCGGCCGAGGAGGTAGTGCCACGCGCGCACCGCCGTTTTCGGCGCGTTCGCACTGCGCCCGTTCCACCAGTCCCGTGCCCGGCCGGCGAACCCCGGGCGGGCAGCGACCAGCTCGGCCATCATCACGATGTCCCCGCGCGCGGCGGCCAGGTCGAAGGCATCACGCCCGCGGGCATCACGGGCGACGGGGTCGGCGCCGGCCGCGAGGAGCTGGCCGGCCAACACGGGGTCACCGCGAAGGGCGGCCAGGTGCAACAAGGGCGGACCGGGCTCGTCCTGTGCCGGTGTCGGTTCCGCCCCGTCCTCCAGCAGGGCGCGCACGATGCCGTGATGTCCCGCGCTGGCGGCCACCCGCAGCGAGGACCAGCCGTCCGCCCGCCGCACCTCCGGCAACACCCCGCGGGCGAGTTCGGCCTCGACGTAGGCGGTGTCGCCCCGGGCGATGGCATCGAACCAGGCGTCGGCATCGAAATCGGCCGGCATGCGTGGCCACAACAGCCAGGACATGACGGCGACCGCGAGGACCAGGCCGGCACCCGGGGCCGCCAGAGCACGGTGCTTACCTTTCATGGACATGCGGCCTCCAGCCGGGTGCGCAAGCCCTCGTCGTTCGTGAATGCCGGCAGCCGCCGGCCCCGCACCGTCACGCAGGCACCGCCACCATGGACCAGCAGCGCTTCGGCCAATGCCCTGGCGTCCGCCTTCAGTGCCAGGGCCAGCGGTGTGTACCCGTACTTGTTCCGCTTATCGACCCGGGCACCGGCGTCCGCCAGCAGGGTGACCAGCGCTGCACTGTGGGGGTCACGGGATCCGCGCCGACTCAACCGGGCCAGGGCAGTGTCACCATCGGCATCGGTGGCGTTGGGATCGGCACCCGCCTTCAGCAGCGCCGCCAGACAGGCGGGACCCGCCCAACGGCTGGAGGCGGCTTCCAGCAGGGCCGTGCGCTCACCGGGACCGCGCAGGTCCGGTGTGGCCCCCAGGTCCAGGAGGGTCCGCACGAGCCGGCAGCGGCCCCGGGCCGCGGCCAGCATCAGGGGCGTCATGCCACCGCGGCCGGCACGGGCATCGGGATCAGCGCCCGCAGCGACCAGCTGCCTGGCCAGGCGGACTTGCAGGTCCGGCGGGAAACGCGAGCGCGCGAGCATCAGCAGCGGCGTGGCCTCGAGCCCGGGCGTATCGGGATCGGCCCCCGCCGCCAGCAACGCGGCGAGAGTCCGTTGGCGTGCCGCCGCCCGGCGCTTGGACACCGGCAGGGTGCGATTGACCACCCTGCTCAGGCCGGCTTCCACCGCGGCCAGCAGTGCGGGAGACAACGCCTCGGCGGGCATCCGGGGATGGGCGAGGAGGGACGAGACGGTATCAGCCTCACCGTTTTGGGCGGCCCGGACGAGGCTGGCAGTCAAGGCCCCCGGACTCCCGTGCTCGAGGAGCACCGCCAGGACGGCCTCGTGCCCCGCGGCGGCGGCCATGGACGCCGCGGTGCCCCCGCCGTCGCTGCGCGCCTCAGGGTCGGCCCCGGCCGCCAGGAGCAACCGCGCAATCCCGGGATGTCCCCGGGCGGCGGCGACCATCAAGGCAGTGTAACCACCCGGACCGCGGCGGTCCGCCGCCGCACCGGCGGCCAGCAACAATTGCACCAGGTCGAGCCGGTCGCGCTCGGCGGCCAGCTGCAGGGGTGTGGCGGCGATGGCCGAGTGGTTGAGGTCGGCCAGATACAGGTCGGTCCCGTCGCCGGAAAAAGTCGCGTTCACATCGGCGCCGGCGCCGATCAACACGCGCGCGCGGCGGATGTCCTCGGCAGCGACGGCCAGCATCAGGGACGTCGCCCCGCCCCGGGGACCCTGCCGCACGCGCGCATCGACGTGCGCGCCGCGGGCGAGCATGAGACGGGCCAGTTCCATGCTGTCGGCAAAAACCATCACCGGCTGGTCATCGCAGGCCGGCGGGAGCGGAAGCCCGTGCGCCAGCGCGACGTCGAGCATCCCGGCGCGCTCCCTGGGGCGCAGGCCAGGGGACTGGAGAATGTCGCATACCAGGGCGGCGGGCTCGGCAGCCCGTACCCCCTGGGCAAGCAGCGCGGAGAGCGCCGCCGGCTGGTTGGCCTGGACGGCGAGACGCAGTGCCGGGACGGGTTCGCGGGTGGTGACCGAGGCATGCCCGGCTCCGGGATCTTCACCCTTGCCCAGCACGCGCCCGATGGCATCGACGTTCCCGGCCACGATCGCCGCGCCGAGGGCGGTGACCTTGCCCACGCGCATCCGTGCGCCGCGCCGAAGCAGCCAGGCGACGACGTCATCGTGCGCGTTCTCGATGGCCAGCATCAGGGGCGTCTTTCCGTGGTCGTCGCGGGACTGCCACGTCCACGAACCGGAGCGGCCTTCGATCACCTCGTCCAGGCCGGCGCCGGCGTCCACCAGGGCCCGTAACAGCGCCAGCTGACCGGTGGCGGCGGCGCAGTGCACGGGCAGGCGGCCCGCGCGGTCGCGCACGTCCAGCCGCGCGCCCGTGGCCACCAGCGGTTTCACCCAGGCGGCCGGGAGCTTTCTCATGCACAGCAGGTGCATGGTCGATGGGACCTGGCGGCGCACCGCGAAATACCGGTCCACCAGGTCCCCGCGGGCGCCATGCCCGAGCAGCGCCGGGACCAGGACCGTGTCCCCTTCCATCAGGGCGCGCGCCAGGGGCGGTTCTTCGCCGAAGGTGACATTGGCCGTGTTGAGGTCGATACCCGGCATGGACAGCAACTCGGCGGCGAGATCGGGCTGGCGGCTGGCGATGGCCGCGTCCAGCCATCTGCCTGCCACCTGCGCCGGCGGGTGGCCGTCGTAGCCGGCAGCCACCAGGGCGTGGAAGATGTCGCGCCGCTTCTGGCGGATGGCCTGGCCGGCACTGGCCGCCACGTAAGGGGAAAGCACCTGCCGATGCCCCCGCTCGAGAAGCGCGAGCATCAACCCGGGCGGCAGGATGTCGTGGCGTCCCAGCGCCCGGTCCACGACTTCACCATCGAGCCTGGCCTGGCCCCCGTCCAGCAGTTGCAGCACGAGCCGGGTGCGGCCGAAACGCAGGGCCTCGACCAGCAGGGCCTCGTCGCGCTTGGCCGCCAGCGCCACCACGTGGTCCAGCATGTCGTCCGATCCCTGCCTCAGCGCCACCTCCAGCAGGTGCTGGAGCTGCTCCGGAGAGAGCACCCGCCCTCCGACCTGGTGCCGGCGCAGGTAGGCGAACATCGCCGGCCCGGTGAACCGCCCCTCGCCCGTTCCGGCCACGGCCAGGCCGAGCAGTTCGTCGGCATAAGCGGGATCCTCCGGCCAGGGCACGCCCGCGCCTCGTAGCGCCTCGATGATCTCCACGTTCCCGCCCCAGACCGCCGGGCGCAACAAGTCGAAACGCATGGCCCCGTCGTCCTGGCGCAGCTGGAAACTCTGGTGCACCGTGGCGCCGCGACGCCGCAGCTCGTCGAACAGTGCCTTGTCCCCGGTGCCGGCCGCTGCGACCAGCGGCGACAGCCGGCCCAGAACGCTGCGCGCATCAGGATTGGCCCCGGCGGCGAGCAGGAAGCGGGCCATGTCGTCGGCACCCCTCCCCACGGCGATGGTCAAGGGAGTGGCCCCGCCGTAGACCTCTACGGATGGCCATGCCGGGCCCTTGCCTGGCCCGGCGGCGGCCTCGTCTCCGGCAGGGCCTCGATAGGGCGCGTCGACGTAGGCCCCCTCAGCCAGCGCCGCCTCGGCAGCCGCGAGGTCGTCCGCCAGGACCGCCCGCCACAGGGCGACATCGGGATCGAAGGCGGGGGCCGCCGCCCGGAGAGAACCCGCGCCGGCCAGGCCGATGAGGCAGAACAGGACGGTCAGCGAAAGACCGGTGCAGCGGAACCAGAAACAGGGGCGCAATAAGGAAGGGATCCCTGGCATGACGAGGATGGACGCCTGTGGTCTGGCTGCGCTGCTTCCGTCCCTGGCATTCGCTGGGGCGAAATTCTATCGGACCCCCGCGGAGGAAACAATTGCGGCCGCCCGGGCACGGAGGGCGCAGAGAAATCCCCCCTGGCAGCATCCCGTGGCGCCCGCGCGGGGCGGACGGGCGCCCGATTCCGCATGGCCCCCCGGGGTCGACCGGGCCTTGGACGAGGCCATGGCCTTCATCTTCTCCGGCGGCGCCGTGGCGCCGGAGCACATCGACTACGAGCGGCGGGGTTGATCCCGGTCCGTGCCCCTGTCCCGGCGGGCCCCGCCATCATCGTCGGGCGGGTCGGCGGCACGGTGGCCGTGGTCCCGGAACCAGCGCCCTGCATCGTCCGCTGCCAGCGGTGGACTCAGGTAGAAACCCTGGACCCGATCGCAGTCCAGTTCCCGCAGGCGCGCCAGGGTGCGATCGTCTTCCACCCCTTCGGCCACCACCCGGCACCCCAGGTTGTGCGCCAGATCGATGACGGCGCGGACGATGGAGGCATCGTTGGGATCGGAACACATGTCGCGCACGAACGACTTGTCGATCTTGAGCTCGTCGAAGGACAACCGCCGCAGGTACGCAAGCGAGGAAAAGCCGGTCCCGAAGTCGTCTATCGCCAGGTGCACCCCCAGGGTATGAAACCGGCCCAGCATATCCCGCGCCCGATCGAGGTCGTGCATGAGGGCGCTCTCGGTGATTTCCAGCTGCAGCGCGCCGGGAGGAATCTCGTGGCGGTGCAGGAGGGATTCCACGGTCGCCGGCAGGGACGCATCCTGCAGGCAGTGCGCGGAGAGGTTGACCGACAGGACCATCTCGATCCCCTCCCGGCGCCACGCCCGTAACCGGGCGAGCGCCGTCTCCAGGACCCACAGGGTGAGCGGGTGAATGGCCCCCATCTGTTCCGCCAGGGGGATGAACTCGCCGGGCGCGACCAGCCCCAGCTCCGGGTGCCGCCACCGGACCAGGACCTCGGCCCCGCTGACGGCCCCGCTCCGCAGGTCCAGCATGGGCTGGTAATGAAGCAACATCTGCCCCGCGGACACCGCCTCGCGCAACTCGCCCATGAGCCGCAGGCGCCGGACACTGTGGGAATCCCGGCCGGGATCGTAGAGCGCGAAATCGTTTCCCGAGCGCTTGGCCTGGTACATGGCGACGTCGGCGCGCTGGAGCAGGGTCACGCCGTCGTCCCCGTGCTCGGGGTAGAGGGCGATGCCGATGCTGGCCCGCGTTTCGATGTGCAGCCCCTCGACGCTGAACCGGCGCTGGAGATGGCGGGTGATGCGCGTGGCGCACAGCAGCGCGCCCTCGCGCCCGGTGTCCGGCAGCAACACCGCGAACTCGTCCCCCCCGAGCCGGGCCAGGGAGTCGTTTTCCCGGATGGAGGCCTGGATCCGCCGGCCGACCTCCCGGAGCAGGAGATCGCCGAAGTGGTGCCCGAGGGTGTCGTTGATCTCCTTGAAGCGATCCAGATCCATGAGCAGGAGAGCAAAGGAGACAGGCCGCCGGCGGGCCGCAAGCAGCACCTGGGCAAGGCGGTCCAGCAGCAGGGTCCGGTTGGGCAGGCCGGTGAGCCCGTCGTGCAGGGCCTGGTGGCGCAGGGCCTCGTTCTTCTCCTCCAGGCGGCGCGAAATCAGCGCCGCTAGGATCAGTGCCACCCACACCGCGAGCCAGAGGATGACCACGCCGGTGACCAGCAGGCGCGTGCGCAATGTGGCGGCGTCCGGATCCGTACCGCGCCGGGGTTCCGCCAGGAACACGCCCGCCTCCCCCGAGGGGGTGGCGGCCATGGCCCACCGGTGGTCTGCCCCGCGCAGGCGCAGGCGTCCCCTGCGGCGCCCTTCCCCCGCCAGGACCCGGAGGCGCCGGGACAGCCCGGGCGGCACCGGCCCGTCCGCCACCACGGCCACGGCCTCGCCCCGCCACACGGCGAGCAACGACCCCGGGGGGCCGTGTTTCCGGTGCAGGGCCGCCACGCGGCTGGAGTCCGGCGCCGCGGCATCGCGGGCCAGGAATTCGGCCAGGATGTCACCCGCGAGGTGGGCCAGCAGCTCGGCGCGCCGCTTTTCCCCGGCCTCGGTCATGATCCAGTAGGCCACTGCGCCGAACACCAGCAGGGCCAGGAGGGTGATGCCCGTGATGGCCCCCAGCAACTGGGTGGACAGCCGCACGGAACGAAGCCGCCGCTCAGCCGCCCCGTTCCTGGAGGGTATCGATTCCGGTCACCGCGTACAGCGGACAGTAGCGGACCAGCGCGACGATGAAGTTGCCGACACCCAGCGCGCCCAGGAACCAGGCGCTGAACGGATCCTCGATGAGGAACGCCCCGGCATAGATCATCCCGGCACTGATGCCCATGCGCAGGAACTGGTCGAGCCGGCCGATGTTTTTCTTTCGCATGCCGTGCAGCCTCCCGTCCGGCCTCGACCACGGGCTCGCTGGCGCTCACCCCTGCCTCGGCCGCTGCAGCCGATGACCATACATGCTATAGGCGATCACCGCGCCGGGGCAATCCGAAGGAAAGGCTAGCCGGAAGGTGTCGCCTCCTCCGCGCGCAACCAGTCGCGGGGCCGGAGAAACACCTCGTAGAGCTCGGCCTCGGGGGTGCCGGGCGCGGGACGCCAGTCGTAGCGCCAGGCCGCCAGCGGCGGCAGGGACATGAGGATGGACTCGGTGCGCCCGCCGGTCTGCAGCCCGAACAGGGTGCCGCGGTCGTAGACCAGGTTGAACTCCACGTAGCGGCCGCGGCGGTAGAGCTGGAAGTCGCGCTCGCGCCCGCCGTAGGGCGTGTCCTTGCGGCGGGCGACGATGGGGCGGTAGGCGGGCAGGTAGTGATCGCCCACGCTCTTCATGAAGGCGAAACAGCGGTCGAAGCCCCATTCGTTGAGGTCGTCGAAGAACAGGCCGCCCACGCCGCGCGGCTCGTTGCGGTGCTTGAGGAAGAAGTACTCGTCGCACCACTGCTTGAAGCGGGGATAGACGTCGTCGCCGAAGGGGGCGCAGGCCGCCCGCGCGGTGCGGTGCCAGTGGACGGCGTCCTCCTCGAAGCCGTAGTACGGGGTGAGGTCGAAGCCGCCGCCGAACCACCACACGGGCTCGGCCCCCGCTTTCTCGGCGATGAAGAAGCGCACGTTGGCGTGGGAGGTGGGCACGTAGGGATTGCGCGGGTGGATCACCAGGGACACGCCCAGCGCCTGGAAGCCGCGCCCGGCCAGCTCGGGCCGCTGCGCCGTCGCCGACGGCGGCAGGCCGTCGCCGTGGACGTGGGAGAAGTTGACCCCGCCCTTCTCGATGACGGCCCCGTCCTCCAGCACCCGCGAGCGGCCGCCGCCTCCGCCGGGGCGCTGCCAGGTGTCCTCGCGGAAGCGGCCGCCGCCGTCCTCCTCCTCCAGGCCGCGGCAGATGCGGTCCTGCAGGGCCAGCAGGTATTGCTTCACGGCATCGATGTCGGGTGCGCTCATGGCCGGTCTCCGGGAAAAGGCCGGGCGGCATTGTACCCCATGGCCGGGAGGCGGGCTCAGCGGGCCGGCCGCAGCACCCGGTCGCTGCGGGCGTCGCGGATCTCGCTGGGGCCGCGGCGGCGGTCCACCGGCCCGGTGAGGATGAAGTCCACCGCGCCGCCGAAGTAGCGGCGCACGGTGAGGGCGTCGCGCGCCGGGCGCAGGCCCTGGGGATTGGCCGAGGTGGAGACCACCGCCCCGCCGAAGGCCCGGCACAGGGCCGCGGCCACCGGGTGGGCGGTGACCCGGACGGCCACGGTGTCCCGCGGCCCGGTGAGCCAGGGCGTGGCGGCCGGCCCCGCCGGGACCACCCAGGTGACGGGGCCGGGCCAGGTGCGGCGCACGCGCCGGGCCATGTCCGCCGGCAGCGGCGCGATGTACGGCGCGAGCTGATGGAAGTCGGCCGCGATGAGGATGAAGCCCTTGTCCGCGTCCCGGCCCTTGAGGCGGCGCAGGCGGATCAGGGCCGCGGTGTCGCCGGGATCGCAGCCCAGGCCGTAGACCGCCTCGGTGGGGTAGGCGACGATGCCGCCGCCGGCCAGCAGGCGGGCGGCGAAGCGCACGCGCCACGGGATGGCCGGCGCCGCCATCGCTTACGGGCCGGCGGCCTGCTCCGGCGGCTCCACCGGCTCGCTGTAGCCGCACTCCTTCTGCGGGCAGACCTTCTCCGTCCCCTTGCGCTTGGTGGTCTTGAGGGTGAGCATGGGGAAGCCGCACTTGGGGCAGGGCTCGTCGAGGGGTTCGTTCCAGACCGCGTAGGTGCAGTCGGGGTAGCGGGCGCAGGAATAGAAGATCTTGCCCGTGCGCGACTTGCGCTTGAGCATGTTGGCCAGCTTGCACTCGGGGCACCGGACGCCGGTGTCCTCCGGCTTCTCCAGGGGCTCGATGTAGCGGCAGTCCGGGTAGCCCGAGCAGCCGATGAACTTGCCGTAGCGCCCGTGCCGGATGATGAGGTCCGAGCCGCACTCCGGGCACTTGCGGCCCTCGATGACCTCGGGCTCGGTGCCGGCGTCCTCGCCCACGTTGCGGGTGTAGTCGCACTCGGGGTAGGCGGTGCAGCCGACGAAGCGGCCGCGCCGTCCCAGGCGGATGGACAGGGGGGCGCCGCACTTGGGGCACTTCTCGTCCAGCGGCTCGTGGGTCACGTCCTTGCGGTCCACGTTCTTGTCCTTGTCCTCCACCAGCGCCTTGAACGGCTCCCAGAACTCCCGCATCACCGGCACCCACTCGCGCTCGCCGCGGGAGATCTCGTCCAGCTCGTCCTCCAGGTGGGCGGTGAAGTCGTAGTCCACGTAGCGGGTGAAGTGCTCGGTGAGGAACTTGTTGACGATGCGCCCGACGTCGGTGGGCCTGAAACGCCGCTTGTCCAGGGTGACGTACTCGCGGTCCTGCAGGGTGGAGATGATGGAGGCGTAGGTGGACGGGCGGCCGATGCCGTGCTCCTCCAGGGTCTTCACCAGGCTGGCCTCGGTGTAGCGCGGCGGCGGCTCGGTGAAGTGCTGCTCGGGCCGGATGCGGACCAGGTCCACGTCCTCGCCTTCCTTGAGCGGGGGCAGCATGCGCTGCTCCTCGTCCTCGGCGGCCTTCCTGGTCTCGTCGGCGCTCTCCTGGTACACGGCCATGAAGCCGGGATCGACGATGGTGGAGCCGTTGGCGCGGAAGACGTGCTTGTCGCCGGCGGTCAGGTCGGCGGCCACCGTGTCCAGGGTGGCATGGATCATCTGGCAGGCGATGGTGCGCTTCCAGATCAAATCGTAGAGCCGGTACTGGTCCTTGTTGAGATGCGCCTTGATCTCGGCCGGCGTGCGGAACACCGAGGTGGGGCGGATGGCCTCGTGCGCCTCCTGGGCGTTGCGCGCCTTGGTCTTGTAGGTGCGCGGCTTGTCCGGCAGCTTGTCCGGGCCGAAGGTCTCGGCGATGTAGCGCCGGATCTCGTCCAGGGCCTCGTTGGCCAGGTTGACGGAGTCGGTGCGCATGTAGGTGATGAGGCCCACGGTCTCGCCGCCGATGTCCACGCCCTCGTAGAGCTGCTGGGCCACGCGCATGGTGCGGCTGGCCGAGAAGCCCAGCTTGCGCGAGGCCTCCTGCTGCAGGGTGGAGGTGGTGAAGGGCGCGGCGGGATTGCGCTTGCGCTGCTTCTTCTGCACCTTGGCCACGTGCAGCCTGCCCCGGGCGGCCGTGGCGATCTTGCGCTCGGCCTCGCGCGCCTTGTTCTCGTTGTTGATGGAGAACTGGGTCAGCTTCTTGCCGTCGAGCACGATGAGCCGCGCGCTGAAGGGCTGCTTGTCCTTCTCCACGTCGGCGTCGATGGTCCAGTACTCGCGCGGCTTGAAGGCCTCGATCTCCTGTTCCCGCTCGACGATGAGGCGCAGGGCCGGGCTCTGGACCCGGCCGGCGGACAGGCCGCGGCGGATCTTCTTCCACAGCAGGGGCGAGAGGTTGAACCCCACCAGGTAGTCCAGTGCGCGCCGGGCCTGCTGGGCGTTGACCAGCTCGGTGGACAGCTCGCGCGGGTGCTCCACCGCCTCCTGGATGGCGCGCCTGGTGATCTCGTGGAACACCACCCTGCCGACCTTCTTGTTCTTGAGCAGGCCGCGCTCCTTGAGGATCTCGTACAGGTGCCAGGCGATGGCCTCGCCCTCGCGGTCCGGGTCCGTGGCCAGCAGCAGGACATCGGCCTTCTTCAGCGCCTTGGCGATGGCATCCACGTGCTTCTTGTTCTTTTCGATGACCTCGTAGGTCATGGCGAAGTCGTGCTCGGGATCCACCGCCCCTTCCTTGGGCCGCAGGTCGCGCACGTGACCGTACGAGGCCAGGACCTCGTAGTCCCTGCCCAGGTACTTCTTGATGGTCTTCGCCTTGGCCGGCGATTCCACGATGACTAGGTGCTTGGCCATGGATTCTGTCTGCGTTTCGGACGGCGCGACGCGGTCCCCGGCGCGCCGGATTTCACCTCCCTGTTAACGACAAATGCCCGCTGGGCCGCGGGCATTCGCCGGAACCGGGGCGGAAACGGCCTCAATGGAGGCTGCCGGTGGCCTCGTCGAACACCAGGTCCTCCATCCAGGCATAGGCCGCCTCCGAGCCGGGGTGGTTGAACAGGACCATGAGCACCACCCACTTGAGCTGTTCCAGGTCGATCTCGTCGGCCTCCAGGGCCATGACCCGGTCGATGACCAGCTCGCGGGTCACCGGGTCCAGCACCCCGGTCTGCTCCAGGAACAGGATGAAGCCACGGCAGCCGGCGTCCAGCTTCTCGGCCTCCTGCTCGGTGTAGACGCGCAGGGCGTTGGTGCCCCGCGGGACCACGGCCGCATGGCTCTGCTGCTGGCGCGCCAGGCCCTCGAGCCAGTCGAAGGCCTTGCTGATCTCGGTGTTGCGGAACCCCGCCTCCTGCAGCTCGACGCGCAGGGCCTCCTCGTCGGCATCGAATGCGATCTCGTCGTTCATGTAGTTCTCGAAGAGATACATGAGCACGTCGAGCACGTTTTCTTTCATCTCCGCTCCTCTCAGCAGGCCCGGCACCAGCCGCCGCCCGGGGCGGCCTGGACCAGGCCTTCCAGCTCCAACAGCAACAGGATGGAGGAAACCGCCTCCGGCGTCAATCCGCAGCGCGCCGCCACGGTATCCACCGCGGTGGGCTCGAAGCCGGTGCTTTCCAGCACCGCGCGCCGCTCCGGGTCCAGGGGCGGGGTGGCCGCCGCATTCCTCCCGCCGTTTTCGACGCCGGGATCCAGCCCCAGTTCCTCCAGCACGTCGGCGGCCGATTCCACCAGCCGGGCGCCGTCGCGCAGCAGGGCGTTGGTGCCCCGCGCCCCGGGGTTGGCCGGAAACCCCGGCACCGCCATGACGTCGCGGCCCTGCTCCGCGGCCAGGCGGGCGGTGATGAGGGAGCCGCTGCGCGCGGCCGCCTCCACCACCAGCACCGCCTGGGCCAGGCCGCTGATCACCCGGTTGCGGCGGGGGAAATGGCCGGGACGGGGCGGGGTCCCCGGCGGAAATTCCGTGATCACCGCCCCCGCCCCGGCGATGCGCCGGGCCAAGGGCCGGTGGCGGGCGGGATACACCCGGTCCGGGCCGGTGCCGGCCACCGCCACCGTGGCGCCGCCCGCGTCCAGGGCCCCGCGGTGGGCGGCGCCGTCGATGCCCGCCGCCAGGCCGCTGGTGATCACCACCCCGGCGGCGGCCAGCTCGCCGGCGATGGCATGGGCCAGGGCCTCGGCCGCCGGCGTGGGCCGGCGGCTGCCCACCACCGCCACCTGGGGCCGGCGGCCGGGGAGGCCGGCCGCGCCGGTGCCGAACAGCACCGGGGGCGGGTCCGGGATCTGGCGCAGGAGAGGCGGGTAACCGGCGTCGCCCAGGGTGAGCACCCAGCGCCCGGGCCCGCCGGCCAGCCAGGCCAAGTCGGGCGCAGCGAGGGCCTCGGGGCCGGCGGCCAGCGCGGCGCGGGCGGTCGGCGGCAGGCCGGCCCAGCGCCGGGGCCCGGCGGCGAACAGCGCCTGCGGGGTCCCGAAGCGCTGGAGCAGCTCGCGCACCCCCGCCGGCCCCACGCCGGGCAGGCGGTTGAAGGCGAGCCAGGGTATCAGGCGGGCATGCGGTTCATCCATGAACACCTCCGGACCCCGCCGCGGGCGGCGGCGGATGCCCGGAAGTATAGCAGGAAGGGGCGAGTGGTGAGGGGCGGGGGCGGTTATCGCGGGATGGGTCCGCCACCGCATGGGGGGTGATAACTCCGCCCCCGCGCCCCGCGCTATCAGGCCGTTTTTCAACGGCCTGATAACGGCCCCTCAGGGATTGCGCACCAGGTCGGCCACGCGCAGGGCGCGGTAGGCCTCCATGATGATGGCGAAACTGATGTCCTCGTAGGCCTTGAACACCATGGCCAGGCCGCCGCGCTCGTCGGGCGTGGTGTAGAAGTCGCCGGTGAAGATGTCGCGGGCCCGCTGGCCGCCGCGGTACACCGCCAGCACGTGACCCGGGGCCAAGCCGTGCCGGCTCCCCCGGTTGAGCACCACGATGTCGTAGTGGCCGATCATGACCACGCCGTTGAGCACCGAGACGATGCGCCCGTCCACCGGTTTCTCGGGTGGCCGCGGGAAGAAGTTGAAGGCAAGGTCTTCCTTCGGCGCCGGCAGCAGCCGGTCGCCCACGATGATCTCCTTCTCCGCCTTGGTCACCTTGAGCGTGGTGGGATCACCGGGCGAGAGCAGGTTGGCAGTGGCCAGGTAGAGCACGGTGCGGCCCAGCACGTCCCCGCTCTCGGGGTCCCGCAGCACGTCGCCGATGCGCACGATGTAATAGGTGCCGACGCCGTCCCTGAACTTGCCACGGGCGTAGATGCGGGCCCCGGTGCCGCTCACCAGGTGGTCTTCCTGGCTGGACACCACGTAGGGCGCCAGCTCCAGCTCGCGCTCCGGCACCACCACCGGGCGGGTCAGGAACGGCCCGATGACGCTGCGGGGAATGGTCTCGATGGCTTTCTCGATGGGCTCGTAACGGACCCGCGGCTCCAGCTTCACCACCGGCAGGCTGGGGGCCGGGGCCGGCGGCGGCACCCGGGCCGCGCCTTCGAGAGTGAGATAGGGCTTGCCGTCCACCTCGTAGAGCAGGATGACGTCACCGGGATAGATCAGGTGCGGGTTGCGGATCTCGGGGTTGATGTGCCAGACCTCGGGCCAGCGCCACGGGTCCTTGAGGAAGCGGGCGGCGATGTCCCACAGGGTGTCGCCCTTCTTCACCACGTAGCGGTCGGGCACGTCGGGCCGCATGGGCGAGGGCGGAGGCGCCGGTTCCGCCTCCATCACCGGGGGTTCGGGCGCCGGCGCGGGTGCCGGCGCCGCCACCGGCTCGGTGGGCGGCGGCGGGGCCTGTTCCGGGGCGCCGGCACAGCCGCCGAGGGCCAGCATCGCGGTGGAGAGCACGAGGCCCGTCAACTCGATTCGGAACGGGTTTTTCTTTATCATCTGTCTTGTCCTGTCGGCCCGGCGGAGCCACCGGAAGGTGCCCGGGGCGCACCTTGCTTATCCTGTGCGATCATAATGTTAGCAGCTTTTTCTATAGTTGTACTATAAATATCGGCCCGCGGCCATGGCAATTCGAGAAATCCTTCACTATCCGGACGAGCGGCTGCGCACGAAGGCGGCGCCCGTGGAGCGCGTGGACGACGGGATCCGGACCCTGGCCGCGGACATGCTGGAGACCATGTACGCCGCCCCCGGCATCGGCCTGGCGGCGACCCAGATCGACGTCCACCTGCGCGTCATCGTCATCGATGTATCGGAAGATCGCAGCGCGCCCTTAGTGCTCATCAACCCCGAGATCGTCCGCGCCGAGGGCCGCCAGGTCCAGGACGAGGGCTGCCTGTCGGTGCCGGGCATCTACGAGCCGGTGGAGCGCGCCGCCCGCATCACGGTCCGGACCCTGGACCTGGAAGGCAAGCCGCGGGAGCTGGAGGCCGAGGGGCTGCTGGCGGTGTGCATCCAGCACGAGATGGATCACCTGGAAGGCAAGCTGTTCGTGGACTACCTGTCCCAGCTCAAGCGCCAGCGCATCCGCAAGAAACTGCGCAAGCAGCAGAAACTCCCCCGCCCGGCCGTCCTGTAGGGGCGCCCGGCACCCGGTGGCGCCGTGACCCGGCCCCTGCGCATCGTCTTCGCCGGCACCCCCGACTTCGCCGCGGTGGCGCTGGCGGCCCTGCTGGACTCGCCCCACCACGTGGCCGCGGTCTACACCCAGCCCGACCGGCCCGCCGGCCGCGGCCGGCGCCTCACCCCGAGCCCGGTCAAGCGCCTGGCCGGGGAACGCGGCCTGCCGGTGGAGCAGCCTGCCAGCCTCCGGAGCGCGGAGGCCCAGGCCGCGCTGCGCGCCCATGCGCCCGAGGTGATGGTGGTGGCCGCCTACGGCCTGCTGCTGCCGCCGGCGGTACTGGCGCTGCCGCCCCTGGGCTGTGTCAACATCCACGCCTCGCTCCTGCCCCGCTGGCGCGGGGCGGCCCCCATCCAGCGCGCGGTGCTGGCCGGCGACCGCGAGTCCGGGGTGAGCATCATGCAGATGGACGAGGGCCTGGACACCGGCCCGGTGCTGCTGGCCCGCACCTGCCCCATGGGCCCGCGCATCACCGCCGGCGAGCTCCACGACGCCCTGGCGCCCCTGGGGGCCGAGGCCCTGCTGGCGGCCCTGGACGGCCTGGCCGCCGGCACCCTCGCCGCCCGGCCCCAGGACGAGGCCCGGGCCACCCGCGCGCCCAAGGTGACCACCGCGGAGTCGTGGCTGGACTGGACCTGCAGCAGCGCGGCCCTGGACCGGCAGGTGCGGGCCTTCCACCCGGTGCCCGTGGCCCGCACCCGGGCCGGCGACACCCTGGTCAAGGTGCACCGGGCCGAGCCCCTGGCAGGCGATCCCGGCGGCCCGCCGGGCACGGTGACGGCGGCCGGGGAGGCGGGTGTGGAGGTGGCCTGCGGCGAGGGGCGCCTGCGCCTCACCGTGCTCCAGCTCCCGGGCGGCCGCCCCCTGGCGGCGGGGCCGCTGCTGCGGGGCCACGGGGCGCTGCTGGCCCCGGGCACCCGCCTGGGCCCGCCGCTCCCGGCATGAAGCGACCCCGCAACGCCCGCCACGCCGCGGTCCTGGCCCTGGCCCGGGTGGCCGACGACGGCCGGGCTCTGGACGACGCCCTGGCGGGGCTGGACCTGGCCGCCCTGCCCGGCCCCGAGCGCTCGCGGTGCAAGGCCATGGCCTACGGGACCGTGCGCCACTGGCCGTGGCTGGACTTCGTCGCCCGCCGCCTGCTGGCCCGCCCCCTCAGGCGCCGCGACACCGACGTGCGCTGCCTGCTCCTGCTGGGCCTGCACGAGCTGGCCTTCATGCGCACCCCGCCCCACGCCGCGGTGGCGGAGACCGTGGCCGTGGCGCGGCTGCTGCACAAGGACTGGGCCCGCGGCCTGGTCAACGCGGTGCTGCGCGGCTTCCTGCGCCGGCGTGCCGAGCTGGAGGCGGCGGCCCGGGACGACCCCGAGGCCGCCACCCGCCACCCCCGCTGGTTGCTGCGGCGGCTGCAGGCGGCCTGGCCGCGGGACTGGCCGGCACTGGTGGCGGCCAACAACGCCGCCCCGCCCATGGTGCTGCGGGTGAACCTGGCCCGGACCACGCGCGAGGCGTACCTGGAGCGCCTGGCGCGGGCGGGACTGGAGGCCGCGCCCGCCCCCCACGCCCCGGCCGCGGTGCGCCTGGCCCGGCCCCGGCCGGTGGAGGACCTGCCGGGGTTCGCCGACGGCCTGGTCTCGGTCCAGGACGCCGCGGCCCAGCTCGCCGCGCCGCTGCTGGCCCCGGAGCCGGGGCAGCGGGTGCTGGACGCCTGCGCCGCCCCGGGGGGCAAGACCGCCCACCTGCTGGAGTACTGCCCGCGGGCCCGGGTCACGGCCCTGGACATCAGCCCGGTGCGCCTGGCCCGGGTGGAGGACAACCTGGCCCGGCTGGGGCTGGCGGCGGAGCGGGTGGTCGGCGACGCCACCCGTCCCCGCGACTGGTGGGACGGGACGCCCTTCGCCCGCATCCTGCTGGATGCCCCGTGCTCGGCCACCGGGGTCATCCGCCGCCACCCGGACATCCGCCTGCTGCGGCGCGAGACCGATCTCCCGGCCCTGGCCGCGGCCCAGGCGGCCATGCTGGAGGCCCTGTGGCCGCTGCTGGCACCGGGGGGTATCCTTTTATATGCCACCTGCTCGGTGCTGCCGGAGGAAAACACCCGCCAGCTGGCGGCCTTCGTGGAGCGCCGGCCGGACGCCGAGGTGGCGGCCCTGCCCGGGGACTGGGGCCGGGCCGCCGGCCCGGGACGCCAGGTGCTCACGGGCGAGGACGATATGGATGGATTTTTCTATGCACGCTTGCGCAAGCGTCCGGCGCCCTAGGCTCTGGCTCGCCGGCCTGCTGCTGGCGGCGGCCGCCGGGGCGGCGGAACCGGGGCTGTTCCGGGTCACCACGGCCGAGACCCGGCTGGCCGACGGCGTCTTCCTGCTCTCGGCCCGCATCGAGTACCGCCTCAGCCCCGAGGCGCTGGAGGCCCTGGACTCCGGGGTACCCCTGTTCGTGGTGCTGGACATCCGGGTGGAACGCCAGCGCCGGTGGTGGTGGAACAGCACCGTGGCCCGCCTGCAACAACGCTACCTGCTGCTCTATCATGCCCTGAGCGAGAAATACGTGGTGCACAGCCTCAACTCCGGCGCCCAGGCCAATTACCGCAGCCTGGCCGAGGCCCTGGCCGCCCTGGGCCGCGTCGAGGACCTGCCCCTCATGGACAGCAACCTGCTGGATCCCGGGGCCGAGTACCGGGTGCGCCTGCGCGCCTACCTGGACATCGAGGCCCTGCCGGCGCCCCTGCAGCCGCTGGCCTACCTCTCCCCCGGGTGGCGCCTGCAGAGTGAATGGAAACAATGGTCGCTAAGGCCATAAGACGGCTCCTGCAGGGCAAGGCCCCCCTGCTGGCCCTGCTGGTGCTGCTGGGGGTGTCGCTGGTGCTGCTCAACCTGGCCACCCACCACGCCGGCAGCTTCGACCGCATCTACGTGGCGCTGCTGGTGACCAATATCAGCGCCATCCTCATCCTGCTGGGGCTCATCGCCCGCCACGTCCTGCGCCTGGCCCGCCAGTACCGGGCCGGGGCGCCGGGCTCGCGCCTGACCCTGCGCCTGGTGTTCATGTTCACGGTGCTGGCGG
>Ga0256839_1002006_pt1 | contig 23585 bp, 20 predicted proteins | sample 354166metaG_FD_185968 | JGI IMG/M metagenome (GOLD analysis project Ga0256839, IMG submission 185968) | Hydrothermal vent microbial communities from Mid Atlantic Ridge, Atlantic Ocean - 354-166 | ecosystem: Environmental > Aquatic > Marine > Hydrothermal vents | place: Atlantic Ocean: Mid... | reverse complement strand
CACCCACCGCGCCACGGCCAGCCCCGCCCGCCAGGGCGCCCCTTCGGCCTCCTGCTCCACCACGGCCACCAGCTCGCCGGCCTCCGGCGGCTCGACGCCCTCCTGGTCCGGAACCACCAGCAGGCCACGGGCGCTGTCGTTGAGCACGCGCCAGGTGTCGAGGGGGACGGCGGCCTCGTCCTCGGACTCGAGGCTCAGCACGGACATGCCGAGGCGCTGCCCTGCCACCAGCTCCGCCAGGCGCTCGGGCGAGAGCCCCTCGAGGGTCAGCGCCGCGGCCAGCCCGCGGGCGACGAGCACCGGGCGGTCCACGGCGCGGCGCGCATCGCCGCGGCGCTCGCCCGGGCGCAGGTGTCCGAGCACCCGCTGCGCGAGGGCGCGTGCACCGGCCCCGGTGTCCGGGGCCTGGAGCAGCGCCTCGAGCGCGGCGTGGACCGGGGCGAGGTCGAGGCACTGGGGCGCGCCGTCCGGCCGGGCCGCGGTGGCGACGGCCGGCGGGCTGTCGGCGGCGGGATCGAGGGCGAGCCCCGGCCGGCCGTCCCGGCACGGCGAGGGCAGGATGCGCGCCTGGGCGGCGGCGGGGGCGAGGAGCTCCAGCAGGGCGAGCTGCTCCTCGTCGGCCAGGCGGTAGGGATCGGCCGCGGCGGCGAGCAGCCACAGGCGGTAGAGCGCCCCCAGCGCGGACGCCGGCGGTGCGGGCGCTGCCGTGGGGGGCGCCAGCGCCTCGGCCCCGCCGCGGGCCGCGTGGGCATGGAGCTGGTGCAGCTCCAGCCAGGTGAAGGGGGGCGGGTCGCTGCGGGCGCGCCACGCGGCCGCGAGCAGCCAGCCCGTGTGCTCCAGGGCGCGGAACCAGGCCGCATCCACCACGGGATCGCCGGCGCCCGGCCGGGCGCCGGCGCGATGGGCCTCGCGCACGATGTGCTTGTAGCCGACCGCCTGTGCCTGGCAGAGCGTGACCAGCCGCGCCCGGGCCTCGACGCGGGCCTGCGGCGCCAGCGGCAGGCGCCGCAGCGCGGGCGTGGCGAGCCCCTCCAGCACCGCCAGCACCGCCGGCCGGTAGGCCTCCAGGAGGGCGAGCCGCAGGCGCGGCTCGAGGGGCTCGCGGTTCAGGGGCTCCAGGGCCTCGAGGAGGGCATCCAGGCAGGCGACGGGGTTGAGGACCGGAAGCTCCGCCACCCACCGCCGGACGCGCCTCTCGTCGCGCTCGACGGCCGGGTTGCGCGAGGCGCGCAGCTCCGGCACCTGGAGGGGAAGGCTGTGATCGTCCGTGGGCATCCGCCCAATCTAGCGGCAGGCGCCGGCGCGGGCCAGGCCTGGCGCCGGTGGCGGCTCAGCCCCTGCCGCCTCCGCCCCCGCCGCGCCGCCGCCGTCGGCCGCGCTTGCGCCGGGCGCCACCCTCCCCCGGGGCCTCGCCGCCGCGGCGCTTCGGTGACGGAGGCCTCCCCCCCGCGCGCGGGCCGCCGCCCGCCGTGGCGGGGTTGGGCGATGTGCCATCGGGTTCGGGCGCGGCGCCGGGATCCTGCGCCCCCGCCTGCGTGCGCGCGCCGATGGGCCGCTTCTCGCGGCTGCGCCGTCCCGTGCCCGCGGCGCCGCGTCCGCGCCGGCGCGGGGTGCGCTCGGGCGGGGCGGGCTCGGCCAGCAGGTCCCCGGTCACCGGCTCGGCCGGGATCTTGTAGCCGATGTAGGCCTCGATGTCCGGCAGGGAGAAGGCGTAGGCCTCGCAGGCGAAGCTGATGGCGGTGCCGCTCGCGCCGAAGCGGGCCGTGCGGCCGATGCGGTGCACGTAGTCCTCGGGGTCCTGCGGCAGGTCGTAGTTGAAGACGTGGGTGACGCCCGGGATGTGCAGCCCGCGCGCGGCCACGTCCGTGGCCACCAGCACCGGGATCTCCCCGCGCTGGAACCTGAGGAACAGCCGCTGGCGCTTGCGCTGGGGCACGTCGCCCGAGAGCACCGCCGCCTGGATGCCGTTGCCGCGCAGCCAGGCGGCCACCTCGTCGGCGGCGCGCTTGGTGTTGACGAAGACCATGGTGCGCTCGGGCTGGAGCCTGCGCATGAGCCCGAGCAGCAGCGGGATCTTCTCCTCGTTGGCGGGGTAGTAGACGGTCTGCCGCACCGTCTCGGGCGTGACCCGCTCGGGCTCGATCTGCACCAGCTCCGGGTTGTTCATGTGCTCGTAGGCGAGCTCGGTCACCCGCAGGCTGAGCGTGGCCGAGAACAGCATGCCGAGGCGCCTCTCCGGCGGCGGGCAGCGCCTGAGGAGGTAGCGCACGTCGCGGATGAAGCCGAGGTCGAACATGCGGTCGGCCTCGTCGATCACCACCACCTGCACCTCGCGCAGGTCGAAGACGCGCTGCTTGAAGTAGTCGATGATGCGCCCGGGCGTGCCGATGAGGATGTCCACGCCCTCCTGCAGCCGGCGGCGCTGCTCCTCGTAGCCCGTGCCGCCGTAGACCAGGACGAGCCGCAGGCCCGTGCGGCGGCCCAGCAGCTCGGCGTCGCGGTGGATCTGGATGGCGAGCTCGCGCGTGGGGGCGATGATGAGGGCGCGCGGCTGACTGGGCCGGCGCCCGGCCGAGGGCGGCTGCTTGAGCAGGCGGTCGTAGCAGGCGACCAGGAAGGCGGCGGTCTTGCCCGTGCCCGTCTGGGCCTGGCCGGCCACGTCCCGGCCCGCGAGCGCCAGCGGCAGCGTGCGCGCCTGGATGGGTGTGCAATGCGAAAAGCCCGCCTCCTCAAGCCCTTGCAGCAGCTCCGGGGAAAGGCCCAGCTCCCGGAAGGTGAGTTCGGTCAGCGGCGTGCGCGCCTCGGTGGCGGCAGGTTCCGGTTTCGTGTCCAAGGTTCGGCGCATCCCTCGCGGACCGCTTGCATCGTCCGCGCCTTCGAGATGAGAATGGGAGCGGCCCACCACGTGGGCTCGCCGTGCGAGCCGCCCGGGGGCCCGCTGGCCCCGGCGCGAGCGCGATTGACACCGCAGCGGGCGGCAGGCTATTTTAGCGTGAAGCGACCGGCGGGGCACGATGGCACGCCACCCCCGCCCACCGCCTTCCACCATCCGCCGCCCGGGTCGCGGCGCAGGGATCCCGCCCGCATCCCGACGATCCCCATCGCGCAGGCGCACACCCAGCGGCGCGCGGCACGGAGCCGGTGGTGCGGCCTGAATCCGCCGGTGAGGGAGGCCACAGCGACGTGAGCGACAACATCGTCGAAGTCACCGACGACACCTTCGAGCAGGAGGTGCTGAAGTCCGACAAGCCGGTGCTGGTGGACTACTGGGCCGAGTGGTGCGGTCCCTGCAAGATGATCGCCCCCGTGCTCGAGGAGATCGCTGCCGAGTACGCCGGCCGGCTCAAGGTCGCCAAGCTCAACATCGACGACAACCCCGCCACGCCGCCCAAGTACGGCATCCGCGGCATCCCGACGCTGATGCTCTTCAAGGACGGGCAGGTGGAGGCGACCAAGGTGGGGGCGGTCTCGAAGAGCCAGCTGGCGGCCTTCCTCGACAGCAACCTCTGATCCGGATCAGCGCACGCCGTGGCCGGCGTGGCTCACGCGCCGCATCCGGCCCGGCCGGTTCCCGAGACGGCATTGCAGACCTCCGACGATAAGACGACCACGGTGGCCGAGGGCGCCCCGCGCGTGCGCCGGCGCGGGCGCCGCCAGCGCGCCAATGGCACCAACGGCAACGGCAATGGCGGCGAGGCCCAGGCGGCGCCGGGCGGCCAGCAGGCCGAGGGCGGCGCGGGCGCGGCCACGGAGCGCAAGGTCATGAACCTCACCGAGCTCAAGCGCAAGCCCGCCAGCGAGCTGATCGAGATGGCCGAGGCCCTCGGCATCGAGGGCGTCTCGCGCACGCGCCGCCAGGACCTCATCTTCGCCATCCTCAAGGCGCACGCGCGCAGCGGCGAGGAGATCTACGGCGACGGCGTGCTCGAGATCCTGCAGGACGGCTTCGGCTTCCTGCGCTCGGCCGACAGCTCCTACCTTGCCGGCCCCGACGACATCTACGTCTCGCCCAGCCAGATCCGCCGCTTCGGCCTGCGCACGGGCGACACCGTCTCGGGCGTGATCCGCCCGCCCAAGGAGGGCGAGCGCTACTTCGCCCTCCTCAAGGTCAACGAGATCAACTTCGAGCCCCCCGAGGCCACCAAGCACAAGATCCTGTTCGAGAACCTGACCCCGCTGCACGCCATGGAGCGGCTCAAGCTCGAGCGGGGCAACGGCTCGGCCGAGGACATCACCGCGCGCGTCATCGACCTGGTGGCCCCCATCGGCAAGGGCCAGCGCGGGCTGATCGTCTCCCCGCCCAAGGCGGGCAAGACGATCATGCTCCAGAACATCGCCCAGTCCATCGCCGCCAATCACCCCGAGTGCTACCTCATCGTGCTGCTCATCGACGAGCGGCCCGAGGAGGTGACCGAGATGCAGCGTTCGGTGCGCGCCGAGGTGGTCTCCTCCACCTTCGACGAGCCGGCCACGCGCCACGTGCAGGTGGCCGAGATGGTGATCGAGAAGGCCAAGCGCCTGGTCGAGCACAAGCGCGACGTGGTGATCCTGCTCGACTCCATCACGCGGCTCGCGCGCGCCTACAACACGGTGGTGCCCTCCTCGGGCAAGGTGCTCACCGGCGGTGTGGACGCCAACGCCCTGCAGCGGCCCAAGCGCTTCTTCGGCGCGGCGCGCAATATCGAGGAGGGCGGCTCGCTCACCATCATCGCCACCGCCCTCATCGACACCGGCTCGCGCATGGACGAGGTGATCTACGAGGAGTTCAAGGGCACGGGAAACATGGAGATACACCTCGACCGGCGCATCGCCGAGAAGCGCGTCTTCCCGGCCATCAACATCAGCCGCTCGGGCACCCGCCGCGAGGAGCTGCTCATCCCGCCGGACGAGCTCCAGAAGATGTGGATCCTGCGCAAGCTCCTCCACCCCATGGACGAGCTCGCCGCCATCGAGTTCCTGCTCGACAAGCTCCGCGTCACCAAGACCAACGCGGAGTTCTTCGACTCCATGAAGCGCTGAGGCCCTCGTCAAGCAGCAAGCGGCAAGTGATGAGACGGCTGTAAGGCCGCCGGCGTCGAAAATCGCCTCTTCTGCCGTTCTCGTGGGCGCCCCGCCTCGTCAAGGCGCATCGCGTCCGGCATTCGCAGGTAAGGCGCATGGGAGCGTGGAGCGCGCGGGGCCGGGAACCCGTCGGGCCACCAGGTGCGCCCCGAAAGGGCACACCGGCCTTGGCAGCGCCGCTCCCTCGCCGTGGAGCGGGTGCCAGCCCCCGGCGCCCCTCCCGTGGGGCCGGCTTCCAGCCGGCCCGGCGCGGCTGGAAGCCGCGCCTGCGGGGGAAGAGGAACGGTGTCTGGAGGCCCGATCCACAGACGGAGGTGAAGCGGCCGCGTGGGCGGTGGGACGGTGCCGGCGGGGCCGGGTGCGGCCTGCGGGGGCGCACGAGCGCCCATCTCCTCAGCCGCCGGCATCGCACTGCCCGACGGCCGTCGCAGGCGCACACGTCCCGTCGGCGGCGGCCGCACGAATCGGGACACCCACGAAAAGCGCGGAGGAGCCCAAAAAGATCGGAAACTCTGGTCAATCCGCCGCGCGGATCGATCAGCGCGATGGCGCTTCGCGGTCCATTTCGATTTTCGTTCATCGTCATGCACTTCCCTGTGCATGGGCCGCCCCGCGGCCATCCCTGGCCGCGGGAAAGGTCTGAAAAATCGAATTTCTCAGACCTTCCAATTCTCGCTGTTCATTCGTGGGGCACCGGGCGCACGCCCCAGACGCGCTCGGCGTAGTCGCGCACGGTGCGGTCGCTCGAGAAGCGGCCCATGCGCGCCACCGTCAGCACCGCCCGCCGGCTCCAGCCATCCGGATCGCGCCAGGCCTCGGCCACACGCTGCTGGCAGGCGACATAGTCGGTGTAGTCGGCCAGCACCAGGTAGCGGTCGCGCGCGAGCAGCGACTCGACGAGCGCGGCGTAGCGGTCGGGCTCGCCGGGCGAGAAGTGCCCGCCGCGGATCATGTCGAGGGCGAGCTTGAGCTCGGGCTCGGCCTCGTAGCGGGCGCGCGGGTGGTAACCGTTCGCGCGCAGCGCCGCCGCGGCGTCGGCGTCGAGGCCGAAGGTGAAGACGTTGCCCTCGCCCACCGCCTCGCGGATCTCGATGTTGGCCCCGTCCAGGGTGCCGATGAGCAGCGCCCCGTTGAGGCCCAGCTTCATGCAGCCGGTGCCGGAGGCCTCGGTGCCGGCGGTGGAGATCTGCTCCGAGAGGTCGGCGGCGGGGATGATGTCCTCGGCGGTGGTGACGTCGTAGTTGGGCACGAAGACCACGCGCAGGCGCCCGCGCATGGCGGGATCGGCGTTGACCACGGCGGCGACGTCGTGGATCAGGCGGATGATGAGCTTGGCCACGCGGTAGCCGGGGGCGGCCTTGCCTGCGAGGATGACCGTGCGCGGCGCCGGCTCGTAGTGCGGGTCGGCGCGCAGGCGGTTGTAGAGCGTGACCACGTGCAGGACGTTGAGGAGCTGGCGCTTGTACTCGTGGATGCGCTTGACCTGCACGTCGTAGAGGCTGTCGGGGTCGATGGCGATGCCGAGGCGCTCGCGCACCAGGTCCGCCAGGCGCGCCTTGCACGCGCGCTTGGCGGCGCGGAAGGCCTCGCGGAAGGCCGCCTCCTCGGCGGCCGGCTCGAGGCGCGCGAGCTGCTCGAGCGCGCCCACCCAGCCGTGGCCGATGCGGCTCGAGATGAGCGAGGCGAGCGGGCGGTTGGCGTGGTGCAGCCAGCGGCGCGGGGTGACGCCGTTGGTGACGTTGACGATGCGCTCGGGCCACAGCTCATGGAAGCCGCGGAAGAGGGTCTCGCGCATGAGGCGGGTGTGCAGGCGGGCGACGCCGTTGACGCGGTGCGAGCCCACGAAGGCGAGGTGCGCCATGCGCACGCTGCGGCCCCCTTCCTCGTCGATGAGCGAGAGCGCGCGCAGGCGCGTGACGTCGCCGGGATGGCGGTGGTTGACCTCCTCCAGGAAGCGGCGGTTGATCTCGTAGATGAGCTGCAGGTGCCGCGGCAGCAGCCGCTCCATGAGCGCCACTGGCCAGCGCTCCAGCGCCTCGGGCATGAGGGTGTGGTTGGTGTAGCTGCAGGTGCGGCGCGTCAGGTCCCAGGCCGTGTCCCAGTCGAGACCGTGCTCGTCCAGCAGCAGGCGCAGCAGCTCCACGATGGCCAGCGCCGGGTGCGTATCGTTGAGCTGGATGGAGACCTTGTCCGGGAGGCGCGCTAGGTCGTCGCCGTGCTCCTGGCGGAAGCGGGCGAGGATGTCCTGCACGGTGGCGCTGACGAAGAAGTGCTCCTGGCGCAGCCGGAGCTCGCGTCCGCGCTCGGTGGTGTCGTCCGGATAGAGCACGGCCGTCAGCTTCTCGGACTCGATCTTGCGCTCGACCGCGCGCACGTACTCGCCGGCGTTGAAGGCGCGCAGGTCGAGCTCGCGGCTCGCCTTGGCGCCCCACAGGCGCAGGGTGTTGACCGTGTTGGTGCGCCAGCCGGGCACGGGGAGGTCGTAGGCCATGGCGATGACCTCCTCGGTGTCCACCCAGCGGAAGCGCAGGCGCCCGGCCGCGTCCCGGTAGCTCTCGACCCGCCCGCCGAAATGCACCGGGTAAAGGCGTTCCGGCCGTGGGAATTCCCACGGGTTGCCGTAGCGCAGCCAGCTCTCGGGGTATTCGACCTGCTCGCCGTTCTCGATGCGCTGGCGGAAGAGGCCGTACTCGTAGCGGATGCCGTAGCCGTAGCCCGGCAGGCGCAGGGTGGCCATGGAGTCGAGGATGCAGGCGGCGAGCCTTCCGAGGCCGCCGTTGCCGAGGGCGGCGTCCTCCTCCAGGCCCTCGAGGGCCTCGAGCTCGCGCCCGTAGGCGGCGAGCGCCGCGCGGGTCTCTTCCTCGAAGTCCAGGTTGAGGAGGGCGTTGCCCAGGGCGCGGCCCAGCAGGTACTCCATCGAGAGGTAGTAGACGCGCCTGACACCGGCTGCGGCATAGGCGCGCTCGGTCTCCAGGGCGCGCTCGATCAGGCGGTCGCGCACCGCGCGGATCACCGCGTGCAGCCAGTCGCGGTCGGTGGCGTGGGTGCCGTCCTTGCCGATGTCGTGGACGAGCTTGTCCGCCAGGGCCTCGGTGAGCGAGGCCGCGTCCAGGCCCAGATAGCCCAGAGGGAACGGGCGCAGGCGCCCCGGTGTGGCCATGGTGCTCAAGCCCTCCCGCCGGGCCGGCGCAGGCGGCCCTGCACGGGAACGTTATTCAAGAATCGCGCCAGCGGCAATGGCGGGCTGCAGCCCTAGGCGCCGCGGGCGATGGCGCGGTGGCCGATGTCGCGGCGGTAGTACATGTCGGGCCAGCGGATGCGGGCGGCCACCTCGTAGGCGCGGCGCTGGGCCGCCGCGACCGTCTCTCCCAGGGCGGTCACGCACAGCACGCGCCCGCCGGCGGTGACCACGCGTCCGGCCTCGTCGAGGCGCGTGCCGGCGTGGAAGACCTTGACGTCCTCGGGCTCCGTCTCCGGCAGGCCCTCGATCACGTCGCCCTTGCGGTAGGCGCCGGGATAGCCGCCGGCGGCGAGCACCACGCCCAGGGCCGCGCGCGGGTCCCACTCGGCCGCCATGGACCCGAGGCGGCCGTCGAGGGCGGCCTCCATGAGGTCGACGAGGTCCGAGCGCAGGCGCATGAGCACGGGCTGGGCCTCGGGGTCGCCGAAGCGCACGTTGAACTCCAGCACCCTGGGGGCGCCGTCCGGGGCGATCATGAGGCCGGCGTAGAGGAAGCCCACGTAGGGCCTCCCCTCGGCCTCCAGGCCGCGCACGGTCGGCAGGATCACCTCCTCCATGATGCGCCGATGCACGGTCCCGGTGACCACCGGCGCCGGCGAGTAGGCCCCCATGCCGCCGGTGTTGGGGCCGGTGTCGCCCTCGCCCACGGCCTTGTGGTCCTGGGAAGTGGCGAGCGGCAGCACCTCGCCCCCGGCCCCCACCATGACGATGAAGCTCGCCTCCTCACCTTCCAGGAACTCTTCCACCACCACGCGGCGGCCGGCCTCGCCGAAGGCCCCCTCGGCGAGCATGGCGCGCGCGGCGGCCTGGGCCTCCTCGACGGTGCGGGCGACCGTGACGCCCTTGCCGGCGGCGAGCCCGTCGGCCTTCACCACCACGGGCGCGCCCCATTCGGCGATGCGCGCGCAGGCGGCCTCGGCGTCATCGAAGATCTCGTAGCGGGCGGTGGGAATGCCGTGGCGGGCGAGGAAATCCTTGGTGAAGACCTTGGAGCCCTCGAGCTCGGCGGCCGCGCGCCGGGGCCCGAAGCAGCGCACCCCCGCCGCTGCGAAGGCGTCGGCGATGCCCGCCACCAGCGGCGCTTCCGGCCCGACGACGGCCAGCTCCACGGCCTCGGCGCGCGCGAGCGCCACCAGCGTCTCGATGTCGTCGGCGGCCACGTCCGCGTTGCGCACCCTGGGCTCGCGCGCGGTGCCGGCGTTGCCGGGCGCGACCAGGACCTCGTCCACCCGCGGCGAGCGGGCGCACTTCCAGGCGAGCGCGTGCTCGCGCCCGCCGCCCCCGATCACGAGTATCCGCATCGCTCCTTATCCTCGCTCTGGCACGTGGCGAGCCACGAGCAGCAAGCAGCGAGCATGAGGAAGCTTCCTTGCTGCCCGTCGCTTGCTGCCGGCTGCTCGCGTCAGTGGCGGAAGTGGCGCATGCCCGTGAACACCATGGCCATGCCGTGCTCGTCCGCGGCGGCGATGACCTCCTCGTCGCGCACCGAGCCGCCGGGCTGGATGACGGCGGTGATCCCCGCCTCGGCCGCCTGGTCGATGCCGTCGCGGAAGGGGAAGAAGGCGTCGGAGGCCATCACCGAGCCGCGGACCTCCAGCCCCTCGGCAGCGGCCTTCTCGGCGGCGATGCGCGCCGACCACACGCGGCTCATCTGGCCGGCGCCCACGCCGATGGTCTGCCCGTCGCGGGCATAGACGATGGCGTTGGACTTGACGAACTTGACCACGCGCCAGGCGAAGAGCAGGTCCTCGAGCTCGCCCGCCTCGGGCGCGCGTCGCGTGACCACCTTGAGGTCCGCGCGGGCGGCGAGCGCCACGTCGCGGTCCTGCACCAGGAGCCCGCCGGTGACGCGGCGCAGGTCGAGGCCGGCCGCGGCCGGGCCGAGCGCGCCGCAAGCGAGCACGCGCACATTGGGCTTGGCGGCGAGCGCGGCCCGGGCGGCCTCGCTCACCTCGGGGGCGATGATCACCTCCACGAACTGCCGTGAGACGATGGCCTGGGCGGTGTCGCCGTCCAGGGGCCGGTTGAAGGCGATGATGCCGCCGAAGGCAGAGGTGGGATCGGTCCGCCAGGCGCGCTCGTAGGCCACCAGCAGCCGCTCTGCCACGGCCACGCCGCAGGGGTTGGCGTGCTTGACGATGACGCAGGCGGGCGCATCGAACTGGCGCACGCACTCCAGTGCCGCGTCGGCGTCGGCCACGTTGTTGAAGGAGAGCGGCTTGCCCTGGAGCTGGGTGGCGGTGGCCACGCTCGCCCCCGTCCAGGCGGGTTCGCGGTAGAAGGCGGCCCGCTGGTGCGGGTTCTCGCCGTAGCGCATGTCGGCGGCCTTCTCGAGCTGGAGGGTGAGCCAGGGCGGGAAGGCCGCCGGCTCGCCTCCGTCCTGGCGTGCGCCCAGCCAGGCGGCGATGGCGCCGTCGTAGCGGGCCGTGTGGGCGTAGGCCTTGGCGGCGAGGCGCCGCCGCAGGGCGAGGTCGGTGCCGCCCTGGGCCTCGAGGGTGTCCAGCACGGCGCCGTAGTCGGCCGCGTCCACCACCACCGTGACCCGGGCGTGGTTCTTGGCGGCGGCTCGGATGAGGGTGGGGCCGCCGATGTCGATCTGCTCGACAGCCTCCTCCAGGGTGCAGCCCGGGCGCGCCGTGGTCACCTCGAAGGGGTAGAGGTTCACGGCGACGAGGTCGATGGGCCGGATGCCGTGCTCGGCCATGACGGCGTCGTCGACGCCGCGGCGGGCCAGGATGCCGCCATGGATCCGCGGGTGCAGGGTCTTGACCCGCCCGTCCATGATCTCGGGAAAGCCCGTGTACTCGGAGACCTCGGACACTGGCACGCCCGCCTCGGCCAGCAGGCGCGCGGTTCCGCCGGTCGAGAGGATCTCGACGCCGCGCGCATCGAGCGCCCGGGCGAACTCGGCCACGCCGGTCTTGTCGGAGACGCTGATGAGGGCGCGGCGGACGGGGACGATGTCGGATTCGGCCATCACGCTCGCTCGGGTCAAGGAAGGCCGGGATGCTAGCCTGCCGGCCGGGTGGCCGCAAGGGGACGCGCGCGGCGCCTGCGGGCGGGAAGGCGCCGCGGTGCGCCCGGGAGGCGCGCTACAGGAGACCGTGGGCGCGCAGCTTCTTGCGCAGGGTGGCGCGGTTGATGCCGAGGATCTCCGCGGCCTTGGTCTGGTTGCCGCGCGCATGCTGCATCACGGCCTCGAGCAGCGGCGCCTCCACCTCGCGCATCACCATCTCGTACAGGCCCCCCGGATCTTCGCCGTCGAGGCTGGCGAAATAGCGCTCCAGGGCGGTGCGCACGCAGGCACGCAGGGGCTGGCGGCGGCGCTCGCGGCGACCCCGGCGGTCGGGATCCGGGCTGGCGGTGCGCGCGCTCATGCCGCCGCCTCCCCGGGCGCCTCCAGCAGGAATGCCCGCACGAGGGCGAGCTGCGCCTCCGGGGTCTCGGCGCGGTAGGCGCGCGCGCGCCAGGCCGCGGCCCCCGGCCGGCCGGCCAGGTACCAGCCGAGGTGCTTGCGGGCGATGCGCACGCCGTGCGCGCGTCCGTGCAGGCGGTAGAGGCCCTCCAGGTGCTCGGTGACGACGGCGAGCCGCTCCTCGGGGCCCGGGGGCGGCACGCGCTCGCCCCGCTCGAGCCAGGCCACGATCTCACGGAAGATCCAGGGCCGGCCCCGGGCGGCGCGCCCCACCATCACGGCCTCGGCACCGGTGTGGGCGAGCACGGCGGCGGCCTTCTCCGGGCCGTCGATGTCGCCGTTGGCCACCACCGGAATGGAGACCGCCTGCCTGATGGCGCGGATGGTGTCGTACTCGGCCTCGCCCGCGAAGCGGTCGGCACGGGTGCGCCCGTGCACCGTGAGCGCCCGCACGCCGCAGCTCTCGGCGATGCGCGCTATCGCCACGCCGTTGCGATGGGCGCGGTCCCAGCCCGTGCGGATCTTGAGCGTGACCGGCACGTCCACGGCCGCCACCACGGCTTCGAGGATGCGCGCCACCAGGGGCTCGTCGCGCAGGAGGGCCGAGCCCGCCGCCTTGCGGCAGACCTTCTTCGCCGGGCAGCCCATGTTGATGTCGATGATCTGGGCGCCGAGGTCCACGTTGCGACGTGCGGCCTCGGCCATCTGCGCAGGATCCGCACCGGCGATCTGCACCACACGCGGGGGCGGGTCGCCCGCGGTGTCGAGGCGGCGGCGGGTCTTGGCCGTGGCCCACAGCGCCGTGTTGGCGGTGATCATCTCGGAAGGGGCGAGCGCCGCGCCGTAGCGGCGGCAGATGCGGCGGAAGGTGGGATCGGTGATCCCTGCCATGGGGGCGAGCAGGACGCATGAGGCGAGCTGGTAGGGGCCGATCCGCATCTGCCGTGCCGCGTGGGTTCGGGGGTCCCATGCCCCGGGACGGCGAATCATACTCCCGGCCCGACCGCCGTTCCACAAAGCAATTCCTGCGCCGCCCGCCGCGCGGCCCTTACAGGAAACGGATGCGGAAGGAGACGGCGCCGCCGGGATCGACGAGGTCGAGGCGCACGGCCACCGTGCCGCCCGGCGGCACCGGGCCCACGGCGCCGCCCGCGAGGTATTCCTCGGGCCGGAAGCGGCGCGCGCCGAGCAGGCGTCCCTCGAGGTCCGAAAGGCTGAGCTCCAGCACCGGCGGCGGCTGGGCGAAGTCGGCGCCGTTGACCAGCACGGCGGTGAAGCGCAGCACACCCTTGCTGCGGGGATGGGCCACCAGGGCGCGCTCGCGCACCACGAAGGCGCCGGGGTCCCGCCGCGCGGGCAGCCGGCAGCCGGCCAGCGCGCACGCGCGCTCGAGCCAGGGGCGCATGGCGGGGCCCGCCGCGAGCGTGTCCAGGTTGAACCAGGCGAGCTGGCCGGCGAGGGCGAGGACGAGGACGGCCGCGGCCGCGGCCCAGGGCCAGCGCCTTCCGGCCGGCTCCGGATCGCCGGGGGCGAGCTCGGGCGGGAGCTCGGCCGCCTGCGGCTCGGCCGGGACGCCGGCATCCTCGTCCCGCCGCCCTTCCGCCTCAGCGGACTGGGGCACGGATGCCGGGACAGGCGCCTCCCCGGCCGCGGCTCCGTCGGTTCCGGATCCAGGCGGCGCCGGAGGCGTCTCGTCAGGGGGCACGAGATAGAAGCCGTCCTCGCCGGTCTCCCGGGCGGCCGCGCCGCCTTCCCCCTCGGGCGCGCATGCCGCCTCCTCCTGCGCGCCGGTGTCCGCGGCGCCCGCCTGGCCAAGGTTCGGCGCTGGAGGCGTGGGTTCGGAGTGGGGGCCGGGGGCCTGCCTTTGCTCCTGCAGGCGTTGCGCCGCTTCCCGCGCCTGGTCTCCGCCGTGCTCCGGCCCCGTGTCCGCGGCGCCCGCCGGCATGGCAAGCGCGAGGGTGAGAGCGGGCGCCTCTGCGCTTTCGGGTGTGGGTGTGGGCACCTCCTCGGCGGGTGGCTCGTCGCGCAGGCTCGCCAGGGCGTCGAAGCGCTCGCCGCACCGGCCGCAGCTGACACGGCCCGCGGCGGCACGCAGGTGCGCGGCACGGACCAGGAACCAGCTCTCGCAGCGGGGGCAGCGGGTGTACAAGGCGGCTTCAGCCGGTCTTCCTGCCGGCCAACCGTAGCCAGCCGGCCCGCTCGGCGCAAGCGTCGAGCCGCACCCACGGCGCGTAGGCCGCGACGACCGCAGATCGTTGCTCCCGCAGCAGGCCCGAGAGCACGAGCCGGCCGCCGGGCTCGAGCCGCGGCCCGAGCGCGGGCGCGAGCGCGACCAGGGGGCCGGCGAGGATGTTGGCGAGCACGAGGCCGTAGGTGCCCGGGGGCAGCGCCTCCGGCGTGAAGGTCCGCACGCGGGACGCCATGCCGTTGCGCCCGGCGTTGGCGCGGGTGGCCTCGAGGGCCTGGGGCTCGACGTCCACGGCGTCCACCGCCTCGGCGCCGAGCAGCGCGGCCGCCACCGCGAGGATGCCGGAGCCGCAGCCGTAGTCGAGCACGCGCAGCCGGCGCGGCGGATGGGCGTCCAGCCATTCCAGGCACAGGGCCGTGGTCGGATGGGTGCCGGTGCCGAAGGCCAGCCCCGGGTCCAGGCGCACGTTCACCGCCTCCGGTGCGGGGGGCTCGGCATGGGAGGGCACCACCCACAGCCTGCGGCCGAAGCGCATGGGACGGAAGGCGTCCAGCCAGGCCCGTTCCCATCCCTCGGCGGGCACCGCCTCGATCGAGATCGCCTCGGCGGCGAGGCCGAGCCCTGCGGCGATGCGTGCGCGCAGCATGGCCGCGTCCGTGCCGGGCGGGAAGAGCGCGGCGATGCGCGCCCGCCCGCCGAGCGGCGCCGTGCCGGGGGCGGGCTCGAGCACCGGGACGTCTGCCGCGGGCGCCAGGGTCACGGCCCGGGCGCCGAGCAGCTCGAGGGCTGCCTCCGCCTGCGCGAGCGCCTCGGCCGGCAGCTCGCAGGCGGCCTGGATCCAGGCTCGAGCGCCCGCCTCGCCCACCGCCTCAGGCGCGCCCTTCGCGCCGCGCCTCCGCGAGCCGCTCCTCGAGGTAATGGATGCTGGTGCCGCCCTGCTCGAAGGCGGCGTCGGCCAGGATCTCCTGCAGCAGCTCGATGTTGGTGTCGATGCCGTCGACCACGATCTCGGCGAGCGCCGTGCGCATGCGCGCGAGCGCCGAGGCGCGGTCCTCGCCATGGGCGATGAGCTTGGCGATGAGGGAGTCGTAGTAGGGCGGGACCGTGTAGCCGGAGTAGATGTGGGAGTCCACCCGGACACCCGGGCCGCCCGGGGCGTGGAAGAAGCGGATGGTGCCCGGGCTGGGGGTGAAGGTGCGCGGGTGCTCGGCGTTGACGCGGCATTCGATGGCGTGGCCCCGCATGACGATGTCGGACTGGCGCAGGCGCAGGGGCTCGCCCGCGGCGATGCGCAGCTGCTCCTTGACCAGGTCCACGCCCGTGACCATCTCCGTGACGGGGTGCTCGACCTGGATGCGGGTGTTCATCTCGATGAAGTAGAACTCCCCGTCCTGGTAGAGGAACTCGAAGGTGCCGGCTCCGCGGTAGCCGATCTCGAGGCAGGCCTGCACGCAGCGCTCGCCCACCCGCCGGCGCTGCTCCTCGCTGATGCCGGGCGCAGGCGCCTCCTCCACCACCTTCTGATGACGACGCTGCATGGAGCAGTCGCGCTCGCCGAGGTGGATGGCGTTGCCCTGCCCGTCGGCCAGCACCTGGAACTCCACGTGGCGCGGCCGCTCGAGGTACTTTTCCATGTAGACGGCGTCGTTGCCGAAGGCGGCAGCGGCCTCGGCGCGGGTCAGCGTGATGGCGTTGAGGAGGGTGGCGTCGGAGTGCACCACGCGCATGCCGCGCCCCCCCCCGCCGCCGGCGGCCTTGATGATGACCGGATAGCCGATCTCGCGGGCGAGCCGCAGGTTCTCGTCCGGGTCGTCGCCGAGGGGGCCGTCCGAGCCCGGCACGCAGGGTACGCCCGCCGCCTTCATGGCGCGGATGGCCTCCACCTTGTCGCCCATGAGGCGGATGGTCTCGGGGCGCGGGCCAACGAAGACGAAGCCGCTGTTCTCGACACGCTCGGCGAAGTCGGCATTCTCGGCGAGGAAGCCGTAGCCCGGGTGGATGGCGACGGCGTCCGTGACCTCGGCCGCGCTGATGATGGCCGGCATGTTGAGGTAGCTCTCGGTGGCCGGCGGCGGGCCGATGCAGACCGATTCGTCGGCGAGGCGCACGTGCATGAGGTCGCGGTCGGCGGTGGAGTGCACCGCCACGGTCTTGATGCCGAGCTCGCGGCAGGCGCGCAGGATGCGCAGCGCGATCTCTCCGCGGTTGGCGATGACGACCTTGTCGAGCATGTTCTCTCGCGCTTCCGTGGCCCGGCACGCCGCGGGCCCCGGACGGGGGCGGCGCCGGGCGTTCAGGCAGGGTTCACTGGATCACGAACAGGGGCTGGCCGTACTCCACCGGCTGCCCGTTCTCCACGAGGATGGCGGCGATGGTGCCTGCCTTGTCGGCCTCGATCTGGTTGAGCATCTTCATCGCCTCGATGATGCAGAGCGTATCGCCCACCTCGACGCGCTGGCCCACCTCCACGAAGGGCCTCGCACCCGGGGCCGGCGCGCGGTAGAAGGTGCCCACCATGGGCGCGGTGACGACATGCCCCTCGGGGATGGTCTCGCCGCCCGCGGGCGCCTCGGCCGAAGCGGGCCCGGTGGCGCCGGATTCGGCCTCGGCGGGGGGCGGCGCGGGCGCGGCCGGCGCCGGGGGCGGGGCGGGGGGCGCGGGCGGCGCCGCCTGCGACCAGCGGCTGATGCGCACGGACTCCTCGCCTTCGCGGATCTCGATCTCCGCGATGCCGGATTCCTCCAGCAGCTCGATCAGCTTCTTGATCTTGCGGATATCCATGGGGGTGCTCGCCTCTCAGCCTTGCCCGTCCCCGAGGCGCCTGAGGGCCGCCTCCAGGGCGAGCTCGTAGCCCATCGCGCCGAGGCCCGTGATCACGCCCTCGGCGATGTCGGAGAAGTAGGAGCGCTGCCGGAAGGGCTCGCGCGCGTGCACGTTGCTCAGGTGCACCTCGATGAAGGGGATGCGGACCGCGAGCAGGGCGTCGCGCAGCGCCACGCTGGTGTGGGTGAAGGCGGCCGGATTGAGGATGATGAAGCCCACGCCCTCGCGGCCGGCCTGCTGCACCCGCTCCACCAGCGCGTGCTCGGCGTTGCTCTGGAAGGCCTCCAGGGTGTGGCCCGCGGCCTCGGCGCGCGCGCGCAGGCGCGCCTCGATGGTGGCGAGGTCCGTGGTGCCGTAGCGGTCCGGCTCCCGTGTGCCGAGGAGGTTGAGGTTGGGCCCGTTGAGGAGCAGCAGCCGCGCCATGTCCCACCCGTCCGCCGGCCTGCGGGCCGTGCCGCCGGACGCGGGCGCGGGCCGCCCGTGCGGGCGCAGGGGGCCTGCCCGGACGGCTGCGCCTTCCCGCGCGGCGGGCCCCGGCACCGCGGACGCCCGTCATCCTGCGAATGCGTGCGCGATTGTGCCGGAATCCGGCAGGGAAATCCACCGATCGCCGCACGTTCACCGCAAATTCACGGCAGTTTGGGCCGGCAGGAGCCCCTCCACGGCCTTGCGCACCTCGTCGGCCGTGACCTCGCCCGCCTTGGCGAAGACCACGCGCCCGTCGGGGGCGATGATGACCGTGTAGGGCAGGGCGCCGAAGCCGTTGCCGTAGGCGCGGGCCAGGGCGATGGCCTCCGTGCCGCCGATGAGGATGGGGTACTCGACGCCGAAGGTGTCGATGAAGTCGGCCACGGCCTCGCGCTCGTCGATGGCGATGCCCACCACCTGCAGGCCGCGCTCGCCGAGCGTCTCCATCAGCGAGAGGAAGGCCGGGATCTCCCTCTTGCAGGGCGGGCACCACGTGGCCCAGAAGTTGAGCACCACCACCTTGCCGGACCATTCCGAGAGGCTGCGCGGCCTGCCTTCGAGGTCGGGCAGGGTGAAGGGGATGCTGCGCTCGGGGGGGTCTATGATCTGGCGCCCGGCGACCAGCGGGCCGCTGGCGGGGGACGGCTCCGGACCCTGGGGGCCGTAGCGCTGGGAGAGCAGCCAGCCGCCGAGCCCGCCCGCGAGGCCGGCCGCCAGCGTCAGCGCGTAGAAGACACCCCGGCGCACCGCTTCAGTCCTCCTTGCGCCATCCCACCGCTTCCTTGAAGCGGCGCAGATGGTCGCGGAACTCTGCCGCCCCGACGAAGCCGACGAGGCGGAAGGCCTTGCGCTCGCGGCCGTCGGGCCCGAAGAACAGGATCGCCGGCGGCCCGATGACACCATAGTGCCGCGAGACCGCCTTGTCCTGATCGTCCCACGGCGTCATGTCCACCTTCAGGAGCTGGAAGCCCTCGAGCTCGGCCTGCACGCCGGGGTCGGAGAAGGTGAGCTTCTCGAGCTCCAGGCAGGAGACGCACCAGTCGGCGTAGAAATCCATCATCACGGGCCGGCCCTCGGCGGCGGCCGCCGCGACCGCCTGCCGGATCTGCTCGAGCCCCTTGACCCGCGCGAAGGGAAGCCCTTCGCGCACCGCGGGCCGCGCGCCCGCGGCCGCGCCCTCCACGGCCGCGGGGCCGCCCGCCAGGAGGCCCCTGAGGGGCTGCCAGGTGTCGCGCACGCCCGCGGCCATGCCGACGATGAGGAGCGCCCCCCACAGCAGCAGGATCCAGCCCAGCCCCTTCCACAGCCTCCGCCAGCCGCTCGCGCCCGCCGCCACGGGATCGAGGGCGCCCATGTAGACGGCGGAGACGATGAGCAGGGCCGCCCACAGCAGCATCGCCGCCCAGGCGGGGATCACGCGCTCCAGCAGCCAGATGCCCACGGCGAGCAGCAGCACGCCGAAGACGGCCTTGACCGCATCCATCCAGGGTCCTGCCTTGGGCAGGAGCTTCCCGGCGGAGGTGCCTGCCGCCACCAGCGGCGCGCCCATGCCGAGGCTGAGGGCGAACAGCGCCGTGCCGCCGAGCACGGGGTCGCCCGTCTGGGCGATGACGAGGAGGGCAGCGACCAGCGGCGCGGTCACGCACGGGCCCACGATGAGGGCCGAGAGGAAGCCCATGACGGCCACGCCGGCGAGGTGGCCGCCGCGCTGGCTGTTGGCGAGCCGTGTCAGCCGGCTCTGGACGGCGCTCGGCATCTGCAGGTCGTAGAAGCCGAACATCGACAGCGCCAGCAGCACGAACACCACCGCGAAGGCGCCGATGATCCAGGGGTCCTGGAAGGCGGCCTGGAGGTTCGCCCCGACGAGCGCCACGATCACGCCCGCCACCGTGTAGGTGACCGCCATGGCCAGCACATAGGTCATCGAGAGGGTGAAGGCCCAGCCTGTGGTGAGCCGTTGGCCCTCGCCGACGATGATGCTGGACAGGATCGGGAACATGGGGAAGACGCAGGGCGTGAAGGCGAGCCCCAGTCCCAGCACGAAGAAGAGCCCCGCCGAGAGCCACAGCGGGCGCTCCAGCAGGAAGCGGGCGAGCCGGTCCTGCTCCGAGACGGGCGCCTGCCGGGCCGGCGCGGGCTGGGCCGCCGGCGCTTCCGCGGCGGTTGCCGGTGCGACCGTCCCGGGCTGGACCTGCACGGTGACGGTCTTCGTGATGGGGGGATAGCACAGCCCCGCCTCGGCGCAGCCCTGGTAGGTGATGCGCAGCTTAGCCGCCCCATTCGGGGCCTGCACGGGCAGCTGCACCGCCACGGCCTCGTGGTAGACCTGCACGCGCCCGAAGAAGGGGTCGTCCTTCTCCTCGGCGGGCGGGAAGCGCGGCTCGCCCACCGTCACGCCCTCGGCCGCCGGCTCGAAGCGGAACTTGTCGCGGTAGAGGTAGTAGCCCTCGGCGATCTCCCAGCGCGCCTCCACCAGGCCGGGGCCTGCGGGGCGCACGCTCAGGCGGTAGGCCTCGTCGGGCGGCAGGAACTCGCCGCCGGCCTCCTGGGCCCCGAGCGAGCGCGCGAGACGCTCGAGCGCGGCGGGCGGCTCCTTGCCCTTCTGCGCCTTCGGCGCCTCTCCCCGCGGCGTGCCGGGGGAGGGGGCTGCGGCGGCAGGCGCCGGCGCGGCCGCGGCCGGGAGGCTCAGCAGCGCCACCTGGCGCTGGGGCGGATAGCAGACGCCGAGGTCTGCGCAGCCCTGGGAGTGGGCCACGAGCTCGAAGGCGCGGGGGGCGTCCGGCCCGCGCCGCACGGGGATGCGGATGCGCACCCGCTCGCGGTAGATCTCGACGCGCCCGAAGAACTCGTCTTCCTTGACCTTGCCCTTGGGGAGGTCCGGCGTGCCCAGTGTGACGCCGGGCGTGCCGCTCTCGAAGCGGAACTTGTCGCGGTAGAGGTAGTAGCCGGCGGCGATGCGCCACTCGGCGATCACCGCATCCGGCCCGTCCGGGCGGGCGGAGAAGGCGAAGGCCTGGTCCGGCGGGAGGAGCTGGTCGTCGGTGAGGGCGTGGGCGGGCGGCGGCAGGGCCGGGAGGATCAGCGCCGCGGCGAGCGCGAGCAGCAGATTCAGCCTGCGGAGGGCGCCTGAACGCTCTCGTCGATCCACCTCAGATACTCCTCCAGCCCATCCTCCACTCCGACCGCCACGATCTCGGGAAGTTCGTAGGGATGGCGCGCGCGGATGGCCTCCCGCAGGGCGGGGAAGGCCGCGGCCGTGGTCTTGATCACGAGCAGCGCCTCGCGGTCGGTCTCCACGTGACCCTGCCAGCGGTAGATGGAGGTGAGCCCCGGGACGACGTTGACGCACGCGGCGAGCCGCCCCTCCACCAGGGCCGTGGCGATCTCGCGCGCGACGGCCTCGTCGGGGCAGGTGCAGAGGACCACCCGGTGCCGTGTCGTCATCGGCCGTGTGCGCCGCCGCAGCGGCGTCCTCCATCCTTCACCGTGCAGGGAGCCGTCGAAAAGGCTATAAAGGGTAACCCGTCCCTGCGCCGGCATGCCACCGGCCCGCCGGCGCCGACCCGCTCCAGGAGTCATGAGCCCTTTCGCGCTGCTGCTCTTCCTGCTCGTCGCCGTGCCGCTCGCCGAGCTGTGGCTCCTCATCGAGGTGGGCAGCCGCATCGGTGCGCTCACCACGGTGGCGCTGGTGGTCCTGACCGCCGTGCTCGGCGCGGGCCTGCTGCGCTGGCAGGGGCTCGAGACCCTGCGGCGGGCCCAGGCGGCGCTCGCGCAGGGCGTGCCGCCGGCGGTGGAGCTGGTGGAGGGGGCGCTGCTCGTGCTCGCCGGGGCCTTCCTGCTCACGCCGGGCTTCATGACCGACGCGGCGGGTTTCGCCCTGCTGGTGCCCGGGTTGCGCCGCGCCGCCGCGGTGGTCCTGCTGCGCCGCTGGCTGGGCCCCCCGGGGGGTCCCACGGGCGGGGTGGGGCCGCGGCCCCGGGGGCCGCAGGTGATCGAGGGCGAGTGGCGGCGCCGCGACTGAGCCGCCGGCCTTGACTTGCCCCGGCCGGCCGCTATTATTAGCACTCACAAAAGGCGAGTGCTAACATGCCCCGGCCCCGAGGGCGGGGCAGGACCGTTTCGGCAACCAGAACAACCGCTTCGGCAAGGGAGAGAGGACCGATGAAGATCCGTCCGTTGCACGACCGTGTCATCGTCAAGCGCAAGGAGGAGGAGCGGACCTCTCCGGGTGGCATCGTCATCCCGGACACGGCGGCCGAGAAGCCCATCCAGGGCGAGGTGGTCGCCGTGGGCAAGGGGAAGATCCTCGACAACGGCGAGGTCCGCCCGCTGGACGTGAAGGTGGGTGACCGGGTCCTCTTCGGCAAGTACGCCGGCACCGAGGTGAAGGTGGACGGCGAAGAGCTGCTCGTCATGCGCGAAGAGGACATCATGGCGATCATCGAGGACTGAGGGACACCCGCTGCAGGCGGAAACCGAATCCAGGAACCGAGGAGAACGGCGATGACTGCGAAAGAGGTGAAGTTCAGCGACGATGCGCGTCAGCGCATGTTCAGGGGCGTCAACATCCTGGCCAATGCGGTCAAGGTGACGCTCGGGCCCAAGGGCCGCAACGTGGTGCTGGAGAAGAGCTTCGGCGCGCCCACCGTCACCAAGGACGGCGTCTCCGTGGCCAAGGAGATCGAGCTCAAGGACAAGTTCGAGAACATGGGCGCGCAGATGGTGAAGGAGGTCGCCTCGCAGACCTCCGACGTGGCCGGCGACGGCACCACCACCGCCACGGTGCTGGCCCAGTGCATCCTCAAGGAGGGCCTCAAGGCGGTGGCCGCCGGCATGAATCCGATGGACCTCAAGCGGGGCATCGACAAGGCGGTGGGCGCCGCGGTGGAGGAGCTCAAGAAGCTCTCCAAGCCCTGCGAGGACAGCAAGGCCATCGCCCAGGTGGGCACCATCTCGGCCAACTCGGACGAGTCCATCGGCCAGATCATCGCCGAGGCCATGGAGAAGGTCGGCAAGGAGGGCGTGATCACGGTCGAGGAAGGCTCCGGCCTCGAGAACGAGCTCGACGTGGTCGAGGGCATGCAGTTCGACCGCGGCTACCTCTCGCCCTACTTCATCAACAACCAGCAGAACATGACCTGCGAGCTGGAGGATCCCTACATCCTCCTGCACGACAAGAAGATCTCCAACGTCCGTGACCTGCTGCCCGTCCTGGAGGCGGTGGCCAAGGCGGGCAAGCCGCTGCTCATCGTGGCCGAGGACGTGGAGGGCGAGGCGCTCGCCACGCTGGTGGTCAACACCATCCGCGGCATCGTCAAGACCTGCGCCGTCAAGGCCCCCGGCTTCGGCGACCGGCGCAAGGCCATGCTGCAGGACATCGCCATCCTCACCGGCGGCACGGTCATCTCCGAGGAGGTGGGCCTCTCGCTCGAGAAGGCCACGCTCGACGATCTCGGCCGCGCCAAGAAGATCGTGGTGAGCAAGGAGGAGACCACGATCATCGACGGCGCCGGCAAGAAGGAGGACATCGAGGCCCGCATCAAGCAGATCAAGGTGCAGATCGAGGAGGCCACCTCCGACTACGACAAGGAGAAGCTGCAGGAGCGCGTGGCCAAGCTCGCCGGCGGCGTGGCGGTGATCAAGGTCGGCGCCGCGACCGAGGTCGAGATGAAGGAGAAGAAGGCCCGCGTGGAGGACGCCCTGCACGCCACGCGCGCGGCGGTGGAGGAGGGCGTGCTGCCCGGCGGCGGCGTGGCCCTCATCCGCGCGCTCCAGGCCATCAAGGACCTCAAGGGCGCCAACCCCGATCAGGACATGGGCATCCAGATCGCCCGCAAGGCGATGGAGGAGCCCCTGCGCCAGATCGTGGCCAACTCGGGCGAGGAGCCCTCGGTGGTGGTGGCCAAGGTCATGGAGGGCCAGGGCAGCTACGGCTACAACGCCGCCACCGGCGAGTATGGCGACATGATCGAGATGGGCATCCTCGACCCCACGAAGGTCACCCGCACGGCGCTGCAGAACGCCGCCTCCGTGGCCGGGCTCATGATCACGACCGAGGCCATGGTGGCGGAGCTTCCCAAGGAGGAGAAGGAGGGCGCCGGCGCCGGCATGGGCGGCGGCATGGAGGACTTCTGAGGCCGCGAGGGAGCGCAGCCGTCAGGGCTGACCCGGCCCCGCGCCCGCAAGGGCGCGGGGTTCTTTATTTGGAGGCTCTTCTGTCGGAAGGCCTGAAAAATCTCGGAAGGTCTGAAAAATTAGAGAAAGGTCTGAAAAATCCGATTTTTCAGACCTTTCCCGCGGCCAGGGACGGCCGCGGGACGGCCCATGCACAGGGAAGTGCATGACGATAAACGAAAAACCGAAATGGCCCGCGAAGCACTGTCACCGGT
>Ga0256839_1002005_pt1 | contig 23601 bp, 24 predicted proteins | sample 354166metaG_FD_185968 | JGI IMG/M metagenome (GOLD analysis project Ga0256839, IMG submission 185968) | Hydrothermal vent microbial communities from Mid Atlantic Ridge, Atlantic Ocean - 354-166 | ecosystem: Environmental > Aquatic > Marine > Hydrothermal vents | place: Atlantic Ocean: Mid... | reverse complement strand
AGGAACGAGGTCATACGGAGCCGTGACGGACGCAGGACGGTCGGGGCAAAAGGAATCAGCTGTCGCGTAGGCGAGTCGATTTTTGACAGGGAGGTCAAAAATCTATCACGAGGTAGCGACACTATCGCATGGGAAAAGCGCTTTTTGGAGGTACCCTTTCGCTCTTCAGCGATGGATGACAACAAGACTCAATGAAGGCAACAACGAACCGGAGGTTGAATGTCAGAGCCTGCAGCCGGATGAAAAACCGTGACAAGATCATCAACACTTTTTAGATGATCGAGCTCAAATCGTAGAGTAAAGACATTTCTCCCCAGTGACTCGGCCAAAGTGATCAGCAACATAAGAATCGTCAAGGAATCCATACCGAGATCATCCCGCAACAGTTTTTCACTCCGAATATCAGTTTTGTTGATTCCCGCATACAATGCTACTTGCCGAAACACCTCTGAATTTATGTTCTTCATTATCGCCCTCCGGTGCCCACTCATTTCAGATTTTATTGGTAATTGGCAGTACACGACTCCATTTCGTCCCACACCGCCTTGCGGGCGGCCAGTGACTTCCATACCTCTGCCTCGATGGTTTCCCGGTCCTCTTCAGTCATATATAGAGCAAGAATGGTATTGGCATCGTCGCTATGCATCTGGTCACGTTTCCCGTGGCGGTCAAAAAACCCCCAATCGACGTTACTGGCGGAATAGAGTTTTTTTAACGCCTCAACCATATAGGGAAAATTATTGGGAATAGTCAACTCCCCCCCCAAACCCAGCCAAGCCAGACCAACATTGAATGGTTTCTGCGTAACCGCATAAAACAGCCCGTCATTCAACAAGGTTATCGAACAAAGCGGTGGCAGTGTCTGTAACTCCTGTTCACTAACCCCCATGGAGTCCAGCATATTCAGATACAGCATGAAATGACCCTTGTGGTAATCACCGCGCCCCATCTCTTCATACAGATTATCAAACAGCACAAAGCGGCTCTTGAAATCCGGTGCCTTACCCAGCAAGGCAGACAATGCTGCAGTAAACACCCGGACATGCCTGGAAAACTGGCACAGAAAAAACTTGATAAAATCCTGACTGTACCGACCTTCTGCCATATGAATCAGCAGCGGGTGGTCAAATACCCCATGGGATTGCACACGCTTTTCCAGATCATTCAGAAAAAGCAGATTTTCCCTGAACCGGATGGAATTCAGCTCTTCCCGCGTGAAAGGTGTTTGCATATTTTCCAAAATCTTCCCCCTCTAGAACATCGCTATCAACAACTCCACACTCAATCTTTTCTCTATCAAAGCCCCAATTTATTTGAAAACAATCAGGCATTATCCAGAATATAACGGCACGTCTCGGCCATGGCCTTGGCATTGCCCTGGGCATGACTCAGAATGATTCCCCCCTGAATAGCAACCAGAAGCGCATTGGCAAGCATCTCTGCATTGGTCTCTTGTTTGAACTCTCCGTTATCAATACCTGCCTGAATCAGCTGCGACACCTCACGATGAAACTCGGTGAAAACCTGATTTACAAGTTTGTGCAACGTCGGTTCCGAGTTTCCCAGCTCAATGGCGAGGCGTCCGAAAGGACAAACGGTAAATGCATCATGTTTCTGGGTATCGATGAATATCTGCACAAACAGTTCAATCTGCTCTCGATAGGTAAGCTCCTGCTCGACAATGGAGGAAAACACACTCTGCAGGTTATCTTTCCAAACAGCAATCACAGCCTCGGCTAATTGACGCTTGGAAGTGAAGTGATAATAGAAATTGCTGCGTGATACCTGGCTTTTCTCCAGAATCTCTTTAATCCCTGTGGCCTTGTACCCTCGCTCTCGCATCAAGCGCTGTGCTGTTTCTATAACTTTTTTGCGACTACCGCTCATGCCGGAATAGTACCTCTCGGTTCTAATTTAAAAACATTAGCAAGTACTGCTTGCTGCGTCAATGTTTTATCGCTTTTTGCTGTATCAAACTTTGGTATATTCACGGCACAATGTCGATTTTTCAACCGAATTGGTCACAAACCGGATAGCGCTCACAATGAGATATTTGAAAGCGATTCGCTTTCAAATGAAGTACCATTACGAGTAGGCACCCAAGCTTGAAAAGATGAAGGGATACCATGCATATACACATAGCAGGAATCTGCGGTACCTTTATGGGGGGGATCGCCTTGCTGGCGCGCGAACTGGGCCACGAGGTAAGCGGTTCAGATGCCAATGTCTATCCCCCCATGAGCACTCAGCTTCAATCCTGGGGAATTGAACTGCGGGAGGGGTACGAACCTGGCCACCTTGAACCAGAGCCCGATATGGTTGTCATCGGGAATGCACTCTCAAGGGGAAATCCCTTGGTAGAGTGTGTGCTGGAACGGGGTTTGCGCTACACATCGGGACCGCAATGGCTTGCGGAGCATGTCTTGCAGGAACGATGGGGGCTGGCAGTGGCTGGCACCCACGGCAAGACCACCACATCCGGCATGCTTGCCTGGATTCTGGAAGATGCCGGACTGGCGCCCGGCTTTCTGATCGGAGGCGTACCGCGAAATTTTGGTATAAGCGCCCGGTTAGGCGCTACTCCTTTCTTTGTCGTCGAAGCAGATGAATACGATACGGCTTTTTTTGACAAGCGTTCCAAGTTTGTTCACTACCGGCCACGTACGCTGGTTATCAATAACCTTGAATTCGATCATGCCGATATCTTCCCCGATCTGGCCGCGATTCAACGACAATTTCATCACCTTGTCAGGACAGTACCAGGCAATGGGCTTATCCTCACCCCAGCTGATGAGCAGAATATCGTTACGCTCCTGGCGCAAGGCTGCTGGACTCCGCGGGAGAGCTTCTCCTCGACTGGAAATGCCCACTGGACCATCGCCAGCTCCAGTGCTGACGGCAGCCGCTTTCAGGTCAATCTGGATGGCAGGAATGCGGGCGAAGTAAAATGGGATCTGATGGGCGAGCACAATATCAACAATGCCCTGGCCGCCATTGCCGCAGCCCACCACGCCGGCGTTCCGGCGGAACACGCCATCGACGCCCTGGGGCGCTTCAAAAACATCAAGCGCCGCATGGAAAAACGCGCATGCATCAATAGCATCACCATTTACGACGATTTTGCCCATCATCCAACCGCTATCGCCACTACCCTGGCCGGACTCCGTGCACACGCTGGTGAGCAGCGCATCATCGCCCTGCTGGAGCCTCGCTCCAACACCATGCGCATGGGGGTGCACAAGGATGAGCTGGCCCCGGCGCTAACGCTGGCAGACCATATTTTTCTGTTTCAGCCAGCGGGGCTGGAGTGGGAGCTGAACGAGATCACCCAAAAATTGGGAGCATGTGCTAAAGTTTATACTAATATTGATACGCTGGTTACATCAGTTGTAGAACTGGCCCGCCCGGGTGACCGGATTGTGGTAATGAGCAACGGCGCATTCGATGATGTTCACGGCAAATTGCAGCACGCCCTGGGTGGTAACTAACACAGTGGAAAACGGAGACACCACTCCAATCTGTATCGCCATGACCGGCGCCTCCGGCGCACCTTACGGACTGCGCTTGCTGGAGTATCTGCTGCAAACAGAACACAGAGTATATCTGCTCATATCCAGGGCAGCGAGAGTGGTTATAGCTACAGAAACCCGGCTGCAACTGCCTGGCACTCCGGCCGAAACAGCCACTTGGCTCGGTCGCCACTTCTCCATCAACCCGGATCAGCTCCAGGTGTTCGGGCTGGAGCAGTGGACCGCACCTGTGGCAAGCGGTTCCAGCCCACCCACCGCCATGGTGGTCTGCCCCTGCTCCATGAGCATGGTTTCCGCTATTGCCTGCGGTGCCAGCAACAACCTTATCGAGCGCGCTGCGGACGTAATGCTCAAGGAGCAACGTAAACTGATACTGGTACCGAGGGAATCTCCTTTCTCCGCCATCCACCTGGAGAACATGCTGAAGCTGGCCCGGCTGGGAGTGACCATTCTGCCCGCCAACCCCGGTTTCTATCATCAACCACAAACCGTCGAAGCAGTGATTGAGCATGTAGTGGCGCGTATTCTCGACCATCTGCAGATAAATCACGATCTGGTTCCGCGCTGGGGCTACGGACACAATAATCAGGCTTAGTTTTCTTGGAGAAGGTGTCAAACATGCCGAACGGGAAAAAACGAGACACTGGACCACTTGAAGTATCCCTGTTTCCCCTGCGTACCGTCCTGTTTCCCGGCGGATCAATGCCGCTACGAATCTTTGAGCCGCGTTACCTGGAGATGGTAAGTGAGTGCCTCAAGTCCGGCAGTCAATTCGGAATCTGCCTGATTCGGGAAGGTTCAGAAACAGGCCGGGCCGCAACTTTTCAACAGATCGGAACCCTGGCAAGTATCAGTTACTGGCGGAAACTACCCAACGGAATGCTGGGAATTACCGTGCAAGGGGGAAAGCGCTTTCGGATTCTTTCCAGTCACACCCTGGCGAATCAACTCACCCGCGCCACCGTTGAGCTCTTTCCTGCTGAAAAAAAATGCGGTATTCCAGCACACTATCAGCAAGCATCCGCGCTACTTTGCAACATGCTGGAACAACTTGGATTACCCTACAACAAACCGCCCACCAATTACGAAGATGCCAGCTGGGTCGGCTGCCGGCTTTCCGAGCTTCTGCCACTATCTCTCAGCCAGAAACAGCAGCTGTTACAACTTACCGATCCGGTGCAACGGCTGGAGCATCTGTATGCCCTGCTGGAGAGGTTAGGGATTCACCAGCCCTGATCAAAATTACCCGCCCGTCCCACTTCACCGTTTCCGGCTGCTGTCCGCTTCTGGATACCCGCTTTACAGACACCCCTTTTATCTGTTCAACATCCTCGGAAAAAATATCAAATGGCTGAATAAAATCGGCCTCAGTGGAAGCTCGGGTAATCAACCCGGCAACACGGGAAAAACGGAGATAACTTACATTTCCCTGCCACAGCGGAATATCATCCGGAACAAGGATGATATCAGTCGGCCACAGTCTCAACACCAGCAACAAATCGGGCTGCCCCGTCGCATGAACCAGTCTCAGCCCCTCATGCCGGCCATCATTCACTTGAGGCAATACCGGAAAATTCTCCACATCGGTCTGCGAGGCCAGCAAACGCAGGACATGAGCAACATCCAGTGAAGGGGGGGTATACCAACCCACCTCTGCCAAGCGCTCACGCAGTTCCCCGATATCCCCTTCCCACTGTACGGTCAAGGGATGGTTATGCAAACTACGAAAATCCGCGCGCCAGGCCGGCAACTCAGCCCAGGCATTTTCCCACCAGACATCAACATTCAACTGCTGTACAGTACGGTTGGGAGCATAACGGCTTGCCTCCTGCCCAACCTGTGCAGCTCCCCACGCTCCGGCCAACAGAAATGCACCGACAATCACGGTGCAAAAGCGGCCAGCTGTTGCTCGCTGTGCGGGAGGCGGATGCCGCCGATAGGCAATCCCGACCAGTGCGGCCCAGGCAACCCCCAGTACAAAACCGGCCAGCACGTCGGAGAACCAGTGCACCCCCAGATAGAGGCGTGAAAAGCCAACCAGCACCGCCAGCACACCGGCGAGACCGTATGCCAGCCAACGCCGCGCCAGCGGCAGCATCCCGGCCAGAATAATCGCTAGCATGCCGTACGTCACCGTAGCCATCGCCGTGTGGCCGCTGGGGAAGGAAAAAGCATTCACCCCTTGGTAAATGACAACAGGGCGCTCAATGGCAGTGACCGCCTTGAGCACAAGTACCATAATCTGGGTACAGACAATAGCTGCCAGCATGTGGGATGCCGCACGCCAGTTTTTTTTCCAGCCGAGCCAGACGGCGGTTACCAGCAAAAGCAGCCCAACGGCATAAGCACCACCAAACCAGGTAACAAAAACCATCACTTGATCCGCCCACGGGGTACGCAGCTCCTGCAAGAGGTTGAATATCAACAGATCCAGGTTGCCCAGCAACTGGCTCTCCTGAATAGCAGCTACCAGCAGTACGGATACCATCACCGCCACAAAAAGCACTACAGACAGAATGGCAAGGCCTCGCGCCTCAGGATGCTCTGGATCCAGTAGAGCTTCGGCAACACCGCCAATTAGAGGATGATGGCGACTCCATTCCAGTATCAGTCCGATAAGCGGGTTGGCGCGCGGCTGAAGCAACCAGAAAATCCGCCGCATTAACCAGGCAGTCACCAGCAGAACAGCAAACAGCAGCAGCATCACCACTGCCAGTCGCCCGGCCACCTCTGTAGCCATGCTCAGTGAGCTGCTGAAGATCACACCGGGCAGAATGTAGGCAGGAGCCCAGAGCAGGGCGGACAGCACGTTGATCAGAGAAAAACGCCAGGCGGGCATATCCATCATTCCGGCCACAACCGGGATGATGGGACGCACCGGCCCGACAAAGCGGCCGAACAGTACCCCCTTGCCCCCATGACGCCGGAAGAACTCCTCCCCTTTGTCAATCAGAGCTGGATAACGGCGGAAAGGCCACACCGTCCGTAACTGCTGATGGTAATAGCGGCCAATCCAGTAGCTGATACCATCACCGGCCACTGCGCCCGCCGCAGCCCATGCCAGTGTTGGCCACAGCTCCATCATCCCGCCCCCGACCAGGGCACCGACCACGAACATCAGCACCACGCCGGGAACAAACAGCCCCACTACAGCCAACGACTCACTCAGCGCGATGGCAAAGACCAGCCACCCGGCCAGGCCGGGGTTGGCGGCTATCCAGTGGCTTATGGTTTCAATAAGTGCTGCGGCATCCATAGTCAGGATCTTAACAGCCAACGGGGCTGAAAGTTATCCGGAAAAAAACAGGACAAGGCATGGAGCAGTTGCCGGAAAGCGCAGTGTATAAAGAGCACATGAGGATTCGAGCACGGAGCTGACACCGCTATCGCAGGAAAAGTGCATTTCAAAAGGTGTCCTAATCCGGAGTTCTAGCGCCTTTCAGCCAATCCCGTACCACGGGGATCGCTTGCCGCAAATACCTGTTTTTTGCGCTTGTCCCAAAGTATCGCCTGCATGTCTCCATAACCTCTGTCCAGCTGTTTGAGGGTATGACCTCGCTCCTGCAGCGCCGCTATCTCCTTTTCCGTCAGAGCTTCAGGCTCGAACTGAACAAGGTCGGGAAGATACTGATGATGAAAACGGGGTCTCGCCAACCAGGCGGAAGGCGGTCTGCCGGCCGCATATTCCAGCGTAGCCAGCAGCAACATGGTGATGATGCGGCTGCCGCCCGGCGTACCAAGAACAGCGACCCCGCGCTCACTGTCCAGGAAAGCCGGTGTCATGCTCGACAGAGGGCGTTTTCCGGGTGCAATTGCGTTGGCCTCGGCGCCGACCAGTCCATACGCATTGGGAGCGCCCGGCCTGGCAGAAAAATCATCCATCTCATCATTGAGCAACACCCCGGTGCCCGGGGCCACAAAACCGGAGCCAAACGGGTAATTGATGCTCAGCGTGGCTGCGACCCGGTTCCCATCCTTGTCGAGGATAGAAAAATGAGTGGTATCAGTGCCACCATTCGGCTCCATGGCACCGGGCAGAGCCGCACTGGAGGTGGCTCTGTCCAACCGGATGCTTGCAGCCAGTCCGGCGGCATAGAGCGGTGAGACAAGGCGCTTCACCGGAATGTCTGTAAAATCCGGATCCCCCAGATATTGAGCACGATCGCGATAGGCCCGACGCATCGCCTCAACCATGAGATGGATCTGCGTCACTCGATCCAGCCGCTCCAGCTCATACCGATCCAGAATATTCAGCATGGCAAGCAGTACGATACCCCCCGACGAAGGCGGAGATGCGGCGGTAATGGTTATATCACCATACCCTCCGCGGATAGGGGGGCGTTCCACCATACGGTAGTTTTTCAGATCGGCAAGCGTCCAGATGCCACCAGCCCGGCGTACTCCCTCGATCAGTTTTTCAGCCACTTTTCCCTGGTAAAATCCGGCAGCCCCCTTATCGGCAATTGCCTGTAAGGTCGCAGCCAGAGCAGGCTGCCTGACAATGAAACCTGTTGCCGGCACCTGTTCATTATCCAGAAAAATGGCGGCTGCAGCAGGTGAGCGGCGCAGTGCGTCAAGCCGGAACCGGGCCATGCGACGATAGGATTGATCCACAGGGAATCCTTCCCGCGCCAGCCGAATTGCCGGAGCCAGAGTCGTGGAAAGAGGTAACTTCCCGTAACGGCTGGCCAGATGCGCGAGCGCTGCGGGAGTTCCAGGAATACCTGCTGCCAAAGGGCCATCAATGGAGAGACCAGGAATCACCTGACCCTGCTCGTCCAGATACATATCCTTATGAGCCGCACCCGGTGCCATCTCGCGGCCATCCAGCATGCTCTGATAACCGTCTGCAGCACGGTGCAGCAACCAGAATCCACCTCCACCCAGGCCGGAACCCGCTGGCTCAACAACCCCGAGTGCCGCAGTAACAGCCACGGCAGCATCAAATGCATTACCACCTGCAGAGAGGATTGTAAAACCGGCCTCTGTTGCCAGGGGATGTGCGGTAGCAATTGCTGAAGCAGGAGGCTTTTCCGCCCATGAGCACAGCGGAATGAGAATCAGCAGAGCAAATATACGCATGGAACATCCTTTTACATATTGTGTTGAAATAACTACTCACTACTCAGCGACTGGTAAATATGTTTTCTAACTGCTCAGATTGCTTCCGAAACGGACCAAGTCAAGGCGGAAAACGGGGAGTTTATGCCGAACAGGAGGTTCAAATGCCGTGTAGTACATGGATGTACGGGAACGGCCAAGGGCAAACAACCATTTTCCAACGCAGAGATGGTGCATTTCAGGAGCAAGCTGAGTGGTTACTGTTTGGAAAGGTTGTTGCATTGGCGTACAACCCTTCATGGCCATTCGAATATCCTGGCCAATTTCCGGACGGTTACACCAAAATATTCAACCCCATATCCAGGCGCATAACCTTCGCTATTGAAAGACATAACTCGTCAAACTGTCTTGCCCTGGCAATTTTCAAAAAATAGTGTTTTTTCGCGAGAGCAAGGAAGCCAACCGCAATGTATAAGGAAGCACATGGGGATGGGGATTCGAGCACCGAGCTGACGCCGCTACCGCAGAAAAAAGTGCATTACAGGACAAATTGCTCCGGTTCAAAACTTTCTCTGTCCGTGGCAACTTTTCTGTTGTTGCAACCCGGGATCTCATCAGATAATGGAGTCCAATCCTGGCAAGAAATTCTGCTCGCGCATCTATTGAATATAGTATCTGATACCTATCGACAACATATCCAGATCCCCGAACTCAAAGCTTCCCTTCACCGCAAAATGCGGATGAAACCGATACAGAACTCCCGGAGAGAAGGTCAGGTCGTTATCAAACAGGCTGTTATAGCTGATATCAGCATTTACTTCCAGATCGGGCTGCGGTTCGAAACGCAGCCGGGCGCCTAGACGAATCCCGCTATCACTCTCATCACCTCTGATTCTGCTCTCTGCCGCCCATTCGGTCTTGCCCTGCAACAGGGAAGCATGGAACATAAGATCACTCTTTTCAAAATTCTTCAGCTGGTAATGATAACCTCCTCCAACCGATACCACACGGTAATCAAGATCAAGATTGTATTTTGAATTGCTGGCAAGCAGGTACTGGCCCATAATGTTCCAGTTCGGTTTGATATCAAACGAGACACCGGCAGACAAACCATTGAACCCGTCATCCATATCAACATACTCAATCTCGGCATAGCTGTATGAAAACCACGAGGGAATCACCCGGCTGAAACTGAAATCAGCAGCGCTGGCTGTTGAGGAAAGGGAAACCAACAATATTCCGGCGGCGCCAATAGATTTGTTGTTCATAACTTCTCCATAACAAATAGATTCAGATAACTACCCAGCTACTGCCAGTAGTCTGCAATTTACTGAATAGATACTGGCTTTGTAACTACCCGGCTGACATGGGAACCAAAGTATAGCTACCCGGTTTTCTGAATCAGTAAAGAAAGCTCCATGATGCCAAAGCATCTACAGAGTTGCCAATACTTTTCCTGCCGCGGCAACCGTAGCATCAAGATCGTCCTTGCCATGCGCGCTGGAAACAAAGCCCGCTTCAAATGCTGACGGAGCCAGATAGATCCCTTCGTTCAACATTCCATGGAAAAACAGGTTAAAACGATCCACACTGCACCGCTCCACTACTTGGGCATAACTGGTTATGCTCTCTTCTTTGGTGAAAAACAGTCCAAACATGCCACCGACCGTATTGGCCGTCATGGAAACTCCCGCATTTTCTGCAACCGCCAGAATATCGCTGACCAGCTGCTCGGCCTTGCGGGCCAACTGATCATAAAATCCAGGTTGGCTGATAATATCCAGCGTAGCCAGGCCTGCCGCCATTGCTACCGGATTTCCCGACAGGGTACCCGCCTGATAGATCGGTCCAAGCGGAGCAATCTGCTCCATAATCTCTCTTTTGCCGCCAAACGCACCAACCGGCATCCCGCCACCAATCACCTTGCCCAGGGTGGTCAGATCCGGTTCAACACCGTAATGAGATTGGGCACCACCCAGCGCCACGCGGAATCCGGTCATCACCTCATCAAAAATCAGTACGCTGCCATACTGATCACAGATCTCTCGCAACCCCTCCAGAAAACCGGCAACCGGGGGGATGCAGTTCATGTTTCCCGCCACCGGCTCGACAATAATACAGGCGATCTGCCCTCCCACCTGGGCAAAAGCCTCCCGCACCGCGTCGATATCGTTGTAGGGCAGAGTCAGCGTATGCTCAGCCAGTGCTGCGGGAACGCCGGGAGAGCTGGGAATCCCCAGGGTCAACGCCCCGGAACCCGCTTTTACCAGCAGCGAATCGGAGTGGCCGTGATAGCAGCCCTCAAACTTGACGATCTTGTCTCGTCCGGTAAACCCCCGGGCCAACCGTATCGCGCTCATGGTTGCCTCGGTTCCGGAGCTGACCATCCGCACCAGATCCATCGAGGGAACCAGCTCACAGACGCGATCGGCCATCTGAGTCTCCAGCACCGTCGGGGCGCCAAAACTGAGACCGTTACGGGCCGTCTCGAGCACAGCATCAATCACATCCGGGTGAGCATGACCGGCAATCATCGGACCCCATGATCCGACATAATCGATATAGCGCATGCCACTTTCCGAATAGAGGTGCGCACCTTCGGCACGCTTGAAAAAAATTGGCTCACCCCCAACACCACGAAAAGCCCGTACCGGAGAGTTTACGCCACCGGGAATGTGTTGTTGCGCCTGCTGAAACAGCTCATGTGAATGTTGCATTATTATTTCCTTAGCTTGCTATCTATAAACTTGAGTTTTAAAGTTCTTGTCCGCCATCTCGCTCTCATACCCCGCCAGTGATCTGGCCAGGAAAAAGAGAAAGATTCAGCGTGCCGGGAGAGGATAAAACCTGTCAAAAAAGCCTGGCATAACGCTGAGCTGCCGCGAGAATATCTGATTGTCCAAATACTCCATCAATTACTGCCAGCGCATCTGCTCCTGCATCAATCAGCTTGCTGCCATTCTCCGGGGAAATGCCACCAATCGCAACTATCGGAATATGCAGCGCTTCCCTGGCACGCTGCAGCAGTTCCAGGGAAGCCTGCACAGCATCTGGTTTAGTAGGTGACGGGAAAAAACTGCCAAAGGCAACATAGTCAGCCCCTCCTGCTTCTGCCCGCCGGGCCAGGTCAAAACGATTGTAGCAGGAGACACCGATAACAGCCGCAGGGCCAAGAAAGATACGGGCATCGCGCAGAGAAGCATCATCCTTGCCCAGATGCACGCCATCTGCACCCACCGCGTGGGCCAGCTCCACATCATCATTGACCAGAAACGGAACTTCACGCCCTCTGCATAATTCAGCCAGCGCAGTCGCACTGCGCATTCGGCGTACAGAATCAGACGATTTGTCGCGATACTGAACCAGTCGTGCACCACCATCAATGGCATACCTGACTTGAGTGACAATGCTCTCATCACGCTCGTCTGCTGCAGCTGTAATAACATACAGACCGCAAATAGGTCGGCCACTCACCTCTCGACCCAGTAAAACCGATTCGGCAGATATTGTCCCATTCCAGGACGCCAGCCATTGAGCAGCGTTCGCCAGGTATACTCCTGCGCCTCCTGTACCGCACTGCAGGGTTCGTTGCCGTGGGCCAGCAGAGCAGCAATACTGGCAGCCAAGGTACATCCTGAACCGTGATAGTCATGCTCCAGGCGTTGCCACTGCCAACTATCCAGCTTGCGTTTATTGGTATACAGAGTGTTCTCCACCATCGGCGTGCTTTCGTGGGTTCCGGTAATAAGTACAAACTCACAACCGTAACCCTCCAGCTCCTGGGCACAGGCATCCAGGCAGTCCGCTTCCGGTGCCAGTATGCGCGCCTCGTGGCTGTTTGGAGTCACCAGGGTGGTAACCGGAAACAGCAGGGTTGTCATTGCCTGTTGCAGGGATTCATCAGCCAGTGGTGCACCATCGCCGGCTATCAGCACCGGATCCAGCACCACCGGGATATCCGGATAGTCACGCAGCAGGGTATGAATCACCTCCACATTTTCAACACTGCCAAGCATGCCCAGCTTGAATGCACTGACCGGCATATCCTCCAGTACCGCACGTGCCTGTTCCACCACCAGAGCACTGTCCACCGGGTGGCAGGAGAAAACATTGGTGGTATCCTGCACAGTTAAAGCAGTAATCACCGGAGCCGGATGGCACCCCATGCTGGCAACCGCTTCACTGTCCGCCAGAATGCCCGCTCCCCCGGTGGGATCGCTGCCGGAAAAGAGCATCACCACTGGAGTTCCGTTTTCTTCAGCAGCCATGTTGTTTTGCTCCACGGGCTGGCCAATCAATCCACTACAGTTTCACTCATCTTCCGCATCGGGCCAGTGGCGAGCTTTCGATTTGCTGCCTTTACGCATCTCATCAGGCAACAAGGGATCATCATCGTCCATCAGCAGGCGGTTTCCATCTCCTTCCAGATCATCGAATTGCCCCCGCTTTATCGCCCATATCAGCACGCCAACCAAGCCTACCCCCATTATCAGCATACCGGGGATTAGTGAGTAGATTACTTCCATTACATTGATTCAACCAGTTATGTTCAGTGTCCTGTCAAGATGACCTTTTTGTAAACAGGGTACGGATCCGCGCCGAATTCCCTATTACCAAGAGGGAGCTAATCGGCATGGCGATCGCTGCAACCAACGGTGTCACATAGGTCATCATTGCCAGAGGCACCATGATACTATTGTAGACCATAGAGATGCCGATATTCTGCCGGATTGTACGCAGCGTACGCCGCGACAGTGCCACACTCTGCTCCACCTTGTCCAGCTCATCGCTCATCAGCACAATATCGGAGCTTTCCATGGAGGCGTCGGTGCCGGAACCCAGCGAAATTCCCACATCAGCACGAATCAAAGCCGGAGCATCATTTATACCATCACCCACCATGGCAACACGCGCCCCCCCTTTCTTCAACTGCTGGATAACGCTGTCTTTTTCATCAGGCAATACTTCGGCAATCACCTCCATGCCGCCCAGCTGTTCGGCTACAGCCTGGGCCACCAGCTTGCTGTCCCCACTGAGCAATGTCAGGCGGATTCCCTGCTGACGGAGCGAGTCGAGCAGCTCGGCTGCACCGGGACGCAGTTGATCGGCAATACCAAACAAGGCCACCTCCCGACCGTCAATAGCCATGTAAACACAGGTTACCGCGCCTGTTTCCAGAGTCCGTGCAGGATCGGTAAATACCCCGGAATCCTCCACCCCGTTCTGGGCCAGCCAAGTTCGACTTCCTAACAGAATTTTCTGACCATTTACATCAGCGCGAACACCCAGACCGGCTTGGTTTTCAAAGTCAACCACGGAGCCTGTCGCCTGCTCCTGTTCATCAGATTCCGCTCTCGATATGATCGCCTGGGCGATACTGTGTTCTGAATAACGCTCTACCAGGGCCGCCAGAGCAACAATTTCCTGCTCACGGCTGCCTTCCGCTAAATGCAGTACCTGGACTTTCATCCGCCCCTCTGTCAGGGTTCCGGTCTTGTCAAACACAAAGTGGGAGATCCGGGACAGTGTTTCCAGCACTTCACCGTTTTTAACCAGGATGCCGTTGCGGGCGCCCAAGCCGGAAGCGACTGCAATCGCCATCGGCGTTGCCATCCCGAAAGCACAGGGGCAGGTTATGATCAGCACCGAAACAGCCGTCATCAGCGCCAGTTCAAGGCCGGTATTCAACCAGAAGGCAAAGGTCAGCGCAGCCAGCACCAGAGTAACAGTTACAAACCAGGGAACGATTCGATCCGCAATACGCTGAATCGGCGCCTTGGAGGCCTGCGCCTCTTCCACCAAGTGAATAATTCGCCCCAGTGCGGTATTTTTCAGCACACCCGTTACACGGATCTGCAGTGTGCTGGTAAGGTTCATGGTGCCTGCCGAAACGTTGTCACCCTTCGTTTTATCCACCGGCCTGGATTCGCCGGTAAGCATGGCCTCGTTTATTGAGCTGCGCCCCTCAATAATAGTACCATCGACCGGGATCTGCTCCCCGGCCTTTACCAGAATCAGCTCCCCGGCATTGACTGCCCGCACCGGAACTATCTGATCGACACCATCCCGCACTACCGTTGCAACACGCGGCTGCAGGTCCATAAGACGTTGGCTCGCCGCCACGGCATGGCGTTTGGAGGTTGACTCAAGAAAGCGCCCGACCAGCAGTACAAAAATCAGGTTGACCACCGTATCGAAATAGACATGCCCTTGAATGGGGTTGAACACGGTGACGTAACCGGAATAGAGATAGGTCGAGGTCGCACCGATGGCGATAGGCAAATCCATGGTCAGATGCATTCGCCGCAGCCCGGTCCAGGCTCCCTTGAGAAAGGGGAAACCGGAGTAAAACAGCGTAGGGGTGGCAAGAGCAAATCCTACCCAGTAAAACAGATTGCGAAACTCCCCTTCATCTGCCCCCGTGTACAGTGCTATGGAGACCCACAGCAGGTTCATCATGGCAAATCCGGCAAAGGCGATGCGGAACAGAAATGCCCGGTTCTGGCGCTTGAGCGTGCCTTCCGCCGCATCGGGGTCAAACGGAACTGCGGCGTAACCAATTTCCCCCAGCCTGGCCAGAATTTGCGACAGATGAATCTTGCTGTTGTCCCAACGCAGATGCAGCCGTCTGCCGGACAGGTTGACATTGGCGCTAATCACCCCGGGAACCCCGGCCAGAGTCCGCTCGATAAGCCAGACGCAAGCCGCACAGTGGATCCCCTCTACCAGCAGATCGATCTCCCGCTGCTCACCCAGATCAGTAACATATTCGCTCTGGACCTCATCCAGATCATAAAAAGCGAGATCTTTAGGCAACTCGGGTGGAGGAGCAAGCAAGGTGCCCTCCGGGGCGCGCTGATAAAACCCTTCCAACCCGGAATCATAGATCACCTTGCAGACAGACTGGCATCCCAGACAGCAAAAATGTCTTGAATGACCATCAATTTCCGCTTCAAACAGTTCGCGTTCGGGCAGCGGCGAACCGCAATGAAAACAACCATCCTGCATGGGAGTCTGTTGGCAGGAAGCAACCTCAACCTGAGGCTGAGGCTGAGAGGTCATGTTTCGCCCCGATAAAGCCATTCATTAAGAAACATGCACTGTAGCGAACTTGAGGGCAGCTCCAAAAATACTATTTTATTCGAGAGAGCAATGCGTGGAGCTATTGCCGAAAACCAAGGTGTAAAAGGAATAGATAAGGATTCGAGCACGAAGCTGACGCTGCTATCGCGGAAAAAGTGCATTATTGGAGAAGCCCTTAATTTCCAAGCACGAAAATACGGCGCTTGATAAGATCATAGCTCTCTTCACCCTGTTTTACGGACAAGGTGATTTCCCAATGACCTTTGAGAGGAAACTTCAGTTCTGCCTGATACATCCCTGGTGCATAACGCTCCATCGGTACAGAGAAATCGGCATCTGCATCCGAAGGGCGATAGGTGGCAAGCTGCACCTCCAGATTATCAACAGGAACACCGACACGATCCACTGCACTAAAACGATACATCGCCCCCAAATCCTGACGGTTCTCTTCCGGCATGTCCAGGTGTGCTGTCCAGCCAAGTGCATTGCGAGCTGCTATCCTCTTGAGCCGGTTTTTTTCAAAATCCTGTCCCAGTTCATAGTAGTTTTTGTCTATCAGCCCGGGGCCGGTAACAAATGCCAGCGTTATCATTCCGGCATTGACAACCAGCACGATTGCCAACAACACCAGCCAGCCAAGTACCCACGGATTCCGCCAAGCACGCTTGCTACTCTGAGAAAAGCGCTCTTCCAATGTTTTACTCATACTTTGTTGCTCCTGTTAATCAGCGGCGTGGGCCAAAAAACATGCTTTCGTATTCGGTATTCAGATCCGACTGCTCCTGCGCTGAAACCCGAAAGATCAGGGGAACACGCTCCCCGGCAAGGTTTTCTTTTGGAACCCTGACAAATACTGTATACGCAGAAATATTGCCCTTAGGGGCAACAAAGGCCTTCTCTGCACCGGTAATCTTTAAACCTGCAGGGCCCTCGGCAGTAAGTTCGACATGAATATCCTGGCTTGTTTTGTTAAGCACCTTAATTTCATACCTGTTCTGGATTGAGCCATCACTTTGCAGCACAAACAAAGGCTGCCGATCATGTAGCACCTTGAGCTCAATACCAGAAATATTTACAACACCATATATTATCCCCAGCAAGGCGGCGGATATTATAGCCAAACTAACAAGCACCTTCGGGCGTTTAAACAGCGGAATTTTTGGTTTCCCCTCAATTTCATCCAGTGATGCATACCTGATGAGCCCATGAGGACGATTGACTTTATCCATTACCCGATCGCAGGCGTCAATACATAGACCGCAGGTTATGCACCCCTCCTGCTGACCGTTGCGAATATCGACCCCCGTAGGACACACCGCCACACATAGATTACAGTCAACGCAATCACCAAACTCACCATCTTCAACTGAAGCACCCTTTTTCAGTCTCCCCCTGGGCTCTCCCCGCTTGACATCGTAGGTGGGAAGAATGGTTTCCGGCTCATACATAACTCCCTGGATACGGGAATAGGGACATAACCAGAAACAAACCTGCTCCCTCATAAAACCGGCCAGAATGTAGGTGCCGGCAATAAACAAACCCAATGTTACCCAAGCAGCAGGATGAGCCTGAATGGTAAAAAAGTCATACCAGAGCTGGTAAATATCTGTAAACCAACCGGCAAAGCTTACACCGGTTACAACAGCAATCAACAGCCACAACAGATGCTTGGTAAACTTGATCCGGATTTTGGCAGCATCCCAAGGCGCTTTGTCAAGTTTTCGCCGTTTCGCCGGAGGCCCTTCCAGCTTGTCCTCAATCCAAGTAAAAACATCCGTCCATGCTGTCTGGAAACAGAAAAAGCCGCAAAACACCCGTCCCGCAATAACAGTTACCCCAATCAGTACTATAGCGAGAAACAGCAATACCAGCGCCAGCATCCAGACATCCTGGGGCAAAACGGTAAGGCCAAAAAAGTGAAACTGTCTATTGGGAATATCGTACAGGATAGCCTGGCGCTCTCCCCAGCGCACATAAGGACCAAGAAAAAACAGCAGCCAGATGGAAGAGGTCATCCACTTGAGCCGGCGAAAACGCCCCCCGATTCGCTTGGCATGGATAGTTTCACCACCGGTATTTACATGCCAGTGGCCCGCCTCTTCATACAGTTCAGAAAGGTTGGTTTTTTGCTCTGGCCGGTTATTGTCGCTCATACCATTTCCCGCGTTACATACGCACCTTCGATAGATTCCACATGCCTGTCATAGCATCAAAACGGCCAGCACAAAGCCAGAGGATAAACGCCATTTTGTTATACGTTCCGCCACCCGTATAGAGATGCAATGAAACAATCTGGAACAGGTTATTATATCACGAAAGGTATTGTTCCATCAGAAGCAAGAAAATCCCGCCAGAGAACGAAACACAGATTGTCATGTTTCCGAAACAAGGCACACAGAGTGTATAGTGTAATGGCCTGCGATCCGAAATTTCTGATAATTAATAGAGAGGCGAATAGAAATTAATTCAGCATTGCAAAAGCAAGAAGGGGATTTCTCCCCTTCTTGTCTGATTGCCTTAATTGTCCAACTCTGGTAACAGAAGCAATTCAGTCTTCCGAATGTGTGGTGTTCATCAATTTTACAATTCTGTAAGCAAGAAAGATAAACACCACCACTGCTCCTATCACCGAAAGGATAGCACCAATGAATACTGCATCCATAAAATAAATCCCCTTTTCTCAGGTTTCCGATCAGCGGGGCGAAAATCCACCCCACTGATCTACATCCAGGTCAGGTTGTTTCAAATGGCTCAGACGTTACTGCCCACCACCAAGCTTGTACACATAAACAGCCAGCTTGTTGATTTCAACTTCGCTCATTTTATCACTGAACTTCGGCATTACAGCATCCCGTGTTTTGGGATCTTTGGCATCATTGACACCATGCGCAATAGTATAGGCTATCGCCTCTTCCGTGCCTGGCGAGAAACGCCAGATACCATCAGTCAGATTGGCTGAACCCAGTGCAGTCATTCCCTTGCCATCTTGTCCATGACAGGCAAAACAAGCCCCCTTGCCGGAGAAGATCTCCTTGCCGGGCGCATACTCACCACCTTCGCTCATTGCCTTGACATGTTTTGCGACATCAGCAATTTCCTGCTCACTCAGCGTACCCGCATTTGCCGGCATGTTGCCGCGGCGACCATTGGCAATACTCTGCACAATATTGTCAATCTTTCCGCCATACAACCAATCGTCATCCACCAGCACCGGATAGTTGGGATTTCCCGCCCCTCCAGTACCATGGCAAGCCGCACAGTTATCACCAAACAGCACCTTGGCAGACCGGACAACGTACTGGGTCAGCTCGTCATCCGCCAGAATGGCGGCAGCCGACATACCGGGAAGCCTGTTCTCATACTTGGCGCGCACCTGCTCGATGGCTTGCATATCCTGCTTGAGTTCCTTGATGGAAGTCCATCCCATGATTCCCTTGAAGTGGCTGTTCACCAGCGGAATTGACGGATAGATCAACCAGTAAATCACTACCAGCGCCATACTGGCCCAGAAGCCAATCATCCACCATTTGGGTGGCTCATTCAGCAACTCAGCCAAATTATCATCCCATACGTGCCCGGTAGTGGGAACTTTGTACGGATTACTTTTATCACTCATCTTTTATCCTCCGTCTCAAAACGGTCATCATCCAGCGGAATATATTTGCGTGTCTCCAGATGTTCCCGGTTGGCCGGGTGGAATACATAGATATACGCAATAATCATCAGGATAAAGACGACAACTGTCGTAATCAGACCAATCCAGTCATTCAACGTCAGCGCCGCCCAGTCCGTATGAAAATATTCTGCGAGACTACTCACGATAATCCACACCTTCTTCAAAGGTTACCATGGTTCCCAATACCTGCAGATAAGCCACTATCGCATCCAGCTCGGTCTTTCCCTCAACCTCCGCAGCAGCACCGGAAAAATCAGCTCCATAGTCATCCGCAGTATAGGGAACGCCCAAGGTAGCCATTGCAGCCACCGTTTTCACTGCAATTTGTCCATCAAGCATATTTTCCGCCAACCAAGGATAGTTGGGCATGACCGACTCAGGCACCAGCGAACGCGGAGCAATCAGATGCTGGCGCTGCCACTCGTCAGAGTATTTTCCGCCAACCCTCGCCAGATCAGGACCGGTACGCTTGGAGCCCCACTGGAATGGATGATCGTACATTGACTCGGATGCCAGCGAGTAGTGGCCGTAACGCTCTTTTTCGTCGCGGAACGGCCGAATCATCTGCGAGTGACACAGATAGCACCCTTCACGGATATAGACCTCCCGACCAGCAAGCTCCAGCGCCGTATAGGGACGGATACCATCGCCCGGCTTCCAGTCTGCCAGGGTTTGACCATCCTTTCGTTGCCATACGATCTCAGGGTGCTGATTGTGCTCCATGGTCCCCTTCAGATAGAACAGGGGAACAATCTCTACCAGACCACCAACCGAGAGCAATATTGCCAACATAACGAACATGACAAAGACATTGCTTTCGACCTTGTCCTGAAATTTTGTTGAATGAATTTCATTTGACATTGATTTCTACTCCTTCTCTGCCATCAGGCTCTGGCGGGGGCGCCAACGCCGCGGGTCGCACTGGCCATACGAATGGTCATAATCATGTTGAACAACATGACTGCACCACCAGCCCAGAAAATCGCGCCGCCGACAGCACGCATCACATAATAGGGATGCATGGCCGCAACTGACTCGGCGAAGGTGTAACTCAAGGTACCGAATGCGTCATAATCACGCCACATCAATCCCTGCATGATACCGGACACCCACATGGCAACAATGTAAATTACCGCGCCAATAGTAGCCATCCAGAAGTGCAGGTTGACCAGTTTGTCGGAGTACATTTCGGTATTCCACAACTTCATAATCATATGGTACAGCGCGCCGGCTGCAACCATTACCACCCAGCCCAACGCGCCGGAATGAACGTGACCAATTCCCCAGTCGGTATAATGGGACAATGCATTCACGGTTTTGGAGGACATAACCGGTCCTTCAAAGGTGGACATGGCATAGAAAGCCAGAGACATGACCAGGAAGCGAAGTACGTAATCGGTACGCAGCTTGTCCCAGGCTCCGGAGAGAGTCATCATACCGTTCACCGCACCACCCCAGGAGGGGATGATCATGGCAAGGGAGACGGCAGCACCCAGTGAACCGGTCCAGTCAGGCAAAGCGGTGTACTGCAGGTGATGCGCACCCAGCCATACATAACCGAACATCAGTGCCCAGAAATGGATAACCGACAGGCGGTAGGAGAATACCGGCCGGTTGGCCTGTTTCGGTACGAAGTAGTACATGATGCCCAGGAAGCCGGCAGTCAAATAATAGCCCACAGCATTGTGTCCCCACCACCACTGAATCATCGCATCCTGTACTCCAGAGAAGATAGAGTAAGATTTGAACAGGCTGACCGGAATGGCCAGGCTGTTGACCACGTGCAGGTAGGTAATCATTACCATCATGCCCAGGAAGAACCAGTTGGACACATAGATATGGGAAGTCTTGCGCTTGGCGATGGTCATCGCGAAATTGAACGAGTAGGTCAGCCAGGCAATGGCAATCAGTATATCGAGAGGCCACTCCAGTTCGGCATATTCCTTGCCTTGGGTAATCCCCAGCGGCAGAGTAATCACTGCGGAAACAATGATGATGTTCCACAGGAAAAAGGTGAACCATGCCATCTTGTTACTCCACAGCGGCACACCGCAGGTACGCTGTACTGTGTAGAATGCAGTTGCCATCAGCGCACAACCACCGAAGGCAAAGATCACCGCATTGGTGTGCAGGGGTCGCAACCGGCCAAACGTCAACTCGGCGATGTCGAAGTTCAACACCGGCCAGGCCAACTGCGCGGCAATTATGACACCCACCAGGGTACCCACGACTAAATAGACGACCGCCATGATGGTAAACCATCTGACGACATCGAAATTATATTTCTCCGTCGCTTCCACGAGTAGTCTCCTCCGTTTTGAAAAAATGGTGCCGATCACCTGAGACGAATACCATCTGCCATAAAAAATACACCAGATGGGGAACTTTTTCGGATGCCGGCTCTCTACTTGGTGATACGCCAGCTATGGTAGTGAATGTCTAATGGCATGACAAGTGCGGTATTTGACATAACACAAAAAAAGCGGTGTTATTTGGCCTTATTTTGTGATCGCGGGTACTCCATTTAGCGATTCCGTCAGTCTGGCAATATCCAGATTGTCCGCCACCTTTTCCGGGGAAGTGCCGGGCAGATATTCAACCACCCCCAGCAGTTGGGCAGGCAACCATTGACGCAAGGTTTCGATGTTTTGCTCAAGACAGGCCATGCCCGGCACCACCTGATTGGCTATCCATCCGGCCAGCGGAACACCCCGGGCCAAAATACTTTCTGCTGTCAGCATGGCGTGATTGAGGCACCCCAGACGCATCCCGACTACCAGCACCACAGGCAGATCAAGTTGAACCACCAGATCAGCCATGGTCTCGCAGCTGTTGAGCGGAACCAGCCAGCCCCCTGCCCCTTCCACCACGCATATATCTGCCTGGGCGCTAATGTCCTGATACAGCGCATTTATTCGTTGTAAATCCATCGACACTCCAGCCAGTTCCGCTGCTATATGCGGGGCAATTGCCGGCTGGAATGTGTAGGGGTTAATAATGTTATAAGGTAGTGTGCAGTCAATCTGCGCGGCAAGCTGCAATGCATCGTCATTGCGCAGACCCGATGGCGTGAACTCACTCCCGCTGGCCACCGGTTTCATGGCTGCGGTACGCAGTCCTGCCCGACGAAACCCCGCCAGCAGTGCGCAGGCAACAAAGCTTTTTCCGACTTCTGTATCTGTGCCGGTAACAAACAGTCCGTTCATGGGTTGCGTCTCCTTATGGCCGAACGCATCTGCGCCAGTGAAACAGTGTTCTCCTCGCCTTTACCCGGTCGCGATACGCACAGTTCGGGTGCCCAGGCATGACCATATATCACTTCGTAGGTAGCAGGCAGCACCCCTTCCCGCCGGTGGTTTTCATAGGCTTCTGTCATGCGGGCGAACCGCTGTTTGCCGGTAAGACTCCTTTGCCGTCCGGCAGTGGCGTTGTGCGCCCCCAGGGTTTTCAGATCCCACATCAGCTCCCTGACCTCACTATAGGTCAGAGTGAACTGTTCACTGTCCATTACCGGATCGGCAAACTGGCAGCCCAGCACCAGATCGCCGATATCGTGCATATCCGCAAAGGCACTGACATGAGTGTAGTCATCCACTGTCCGCCAGCTCTCACGCAGCTCCTTGAGCGTATCCGGCCCGAAGGTACTGAACATCAGCAGGCCCCCCGGTTTCAATATCCGGCGTATCTCGCTGAAGGCCCGTTTCAGATCGAGGCACCACTGCAGGGTGAGGTTGGAAAACAGCAGATCCACGCAGGCATCCGCAAAGGGAAGTTGTTCCATATCCGCAGTCACGAAAAAATGGCGTCGCCGCCAACGCTCCCAGACCGATCCCCGGCCAGCCGCGATGCGAAGCATTGCGGGTGACAGATCGGCGGATACCACCACCGCTTTCCGGTAGCGCTGCAGAAGTGAGTGGCTGCAATAACCAGTCCCCGCGCCAATATCCAAGATTAAGCCCGGTTGATGGCGGATCAGCTCCATGCGCTCCAGCATGCGCCCACCCACTTCACGCTGCAACACGGCAACCTCGTCATAACGTGCAGCCGCCCGGTTGAAGGAGCGCTGGATCTGTTGCTTGTCGAGCTGGTATCTATTCATGAGGGAGGACAGTTATATCATGAAGGTAACCATTCAGCTAACCAGAGTCTTTTCCAATATGAAATGAGCCTGAAGAGAAGGAAGCTGTTTCCAGCATAAAATGAGCCTGAAATAGGTCTTGAAGTCGCTCATGATCAACGGATGAAAACGAT